>Ga0307515_10000178_pt1 | contig 157107 bp, 132 predicted proteins | sample 17_EM_MG_FD_194513 | JGI IMG/M metagenome (GOLD analysis project Ga0307515, IMG submission 194513) | Populus trichocarpa ectomycorrhiza microbial communities from riparian zone in the Pacific Northwest, United States - 17_EM | ecosystem: Host-associated > Plants > Roots > Unclassified... | reverse complement strand
GACGGGCTTGGCCGCCGAGAAGCCGGCCTGCGTCATCAGCGCCTGCGCGGCCTTGACGTCGTACTTGATGTCGAACTTGGGGTTGCCCCACCACGGATGGCCCGGCGGCACCGTGCCTTTCGGCTCGGCCATCATGCCGCCCAGCAGCTGCTTCAGGCCGTCGCGGTCGACGCACAGATTGGCCGCCTGGCGCACGCGCTTGTCGAGCCAGGGCGAACCGTCGACGAACGACAGCTGCCAGGGCCAGACATGCGGCTGCGCGTTCGAATAGATCTTGAAGCCGCGCTGCGTGATCTGCGCCATCGCGTCGGGCGCCGGCGCTTCGATCCAGTCGACCTGGCCGCCCAGCAGCGCGGCCGTGCGCGCATTGGCTTCGGGCATCGGCAGCAGCACGACCTTGTCGATTTTCGGCAGGCGCTTCGCGTCCCAGTAGCTCTTGTTGGCGGCCAGCTCCAGGCGCTCGCGCGCCAGGAAGCGCGTGACCTTGAATGGCCCCGAACCCGCCGGGTCGGCGGCGAAGGCGCTCCAGGCGGCCTTCGCGCGCTCGGCCGGTGCCGTGACGGTGGCGGGCACCGCCTTGAGCTTGGCTTCCCACTGAGACGGCGAGGCCATGAACAGATTCGTCAGGTTGATCGGCAGGAAGGCATCCGGCTCGGACGTCGTCAACTCGACCGTCACGTCGTCGACCTTGCGCGCCGAGACCAGCGTGGGCATGCGCGAGGCGGTCACCCCCACCTGGCTGGGATCGAAGTGCGGCGCTTCCTTGTCGAGCACCTTGCGTACGTTCCAGACCACGGCATCGGCGTTGAAGACCGAGCCGTCATGGAACTTGACGCCGGGGCGCAGCTTGAAGACCCATTTGGTCTTGTCCTTCGCGTCGACCGCCCAGGAACTCGCGAGCCCGGGGATCACCGTGCTCGGCGCATCCGCCTTCGACAGGTCCCACTGCGTGAGCGAGTCGTAGATCGGGATGCCGGTGAAGCGGTTGCCCTCGAAGCCCTGGTCGGGCTGACCCAGCGTGCGCGGGATGTCGGCCGCCGTCATCGCGATGCGCAGCGTCTTGTCCTGCGCAAACGCGGCAGGCTGCGCGAGCGCCAGCGTCAATAGCGCGGCGCAGGCGGCCAGGGGTTTCAGACCAAAGGCGGCAACAGCATGCTTCAAGAAGAACTCCCGTTCAGAACGAAGGTGGATGGCATTAGGCACGTGACCACAAGCGCTCGCAGCGAACGCGGCGCAGGTCCATTTCAACTTCCATGTCGACGATCGGCGGGCGCGTCAGGTGCCAGGTCAGGCCGCCCGACAGGTTGCCGCGCCGGATGATTTCGTCCTCGACCAGCGTGCCGATGTCGTGCACGGTGTAGGCCTGCACCACGGTCGCGTCGGCCCAGCCGAAGCCGAGTGCGGCGGTACGCCGCTCCATCTCGCTCATCACGTAGCGCAGCTTTTCGCGCAGGCCCGCGAGGCTGGTGTCGCCGAGCCGTACCATGCCTTCCCGGTAACTCGCCTGGCCATCGCGAGCCTCGCCGCCGCCCGACACCACGAAGCTTGCCGGGCCTGGCGTCGCGCCGACTTCGACGGTGTAGGAGAAGGCATGCAACACCGGCGCGGCGGGGACGTTCACCAGCGGGCAGACATTCGTGCGCGCCACCGGGTTGCGACCTTCGCGCAGCAGGCCCCAGGATTCGAGCGTGTCCGCGTAGCGGCGGTTGAACGCCTCGAAGCCCGCTTCGGTGAACGGCGCCGGCGAGCGCAGTTCGCAGGCACAAAGAGCGGCAAGCGGGCGCCCCATCGAGGCCAGGTGGGCCGCGATCGCCTTGAAGCCTTCGGCCAGCGGCATCGGCTGCGGAAGCTGCACGCGGTCGATGGCATGGCCGGGCTGCGCGGCGACGCCGCCGGAGTACTGGTACACGCCCTTCAGATAGCGGTAGCCCCCTTCGGGAAAGTCCACCAGCTCCGTCCCGTCGCTCATTCGATCTCTCCAGGCCCGCGTCCAGTGTAGGAAGCGGCCGCCCTGGCGAGAAGGCCTATTCGGGCACGCGCCCGTTGCCGAAATCAGAACGCCCGGCCGGCTTGCTGCCGTAGCGGCCCATGGCGGTGGCCAGCAGTTCCAGCAGCGCGCGCGCGGCCGGCGACAAGCGCTGGGTCGGGAAGGTGACGAGGCTGGTCGCGGTCTGGGCGAAGTCGCGCTCCTTCAGCGGCACGGCGCACAGGTCGCCGTTCGATACCTCGTGCAGCGCCGCGTAGCGCGGCATCAGCGTGACCAGCTGGCTGTTGCGCACGACGCCGCGCGCCATTTCGAGCGTATTGGTCTCGATCGCGAGTTCGAGTTTCACCCGCAGTTTGGCCGCGATGCGCTCGACGAGGTGCCGGATCTGGAACGAGCGGTCGGGCAGTGCCAGGCGCTCGCTGGCCAGTTCGCGAAACGATATCGAGCGCTTGCGCGCCAACGGATGCGTCGGCGCGACCAGCGCGCACAGCGGCTGCTCCAGCCGCGCGTGCTCGCGCAGCGTGTGGCGTTCGCCGAGGTTGAAGGCCAGCGCCATGTCGATGCGGCCGGCCTGCAGCGCTTCGACCACGGCGCGCGATCCGACCACGGACACCTGCACCTTCACCTGCGGATGGCGCTCCTGGTAGCGAGCCAGGTTGCTGGCCAGGAAGTGCCCGACCATGCCCTCGATGCTGCCGATGCGCACGATGCCCGAGGGCTTTTCCACCAGTTCCTGCAGCATCGCGCGCAGCGTTTCACTCTCCTGCAGCGCGGCTTCCGCATGTGCGAGCACCAGCTCGCCGGCGGGCGTCAGGGTCGTGCGGTTGGCGCGACGGTCGAGCAGCAGGACCTTCAGCTCGGTCTCGAGATTGGCGATCTGCCGGCTGATGGCGCTGGGCGCGATGCCCAGGCTCTCGGCGGCGCCGCGCAGCGAGCCGGTGCGCGCCGTCTCGCGAAAGTAGAGCATGGCATTCGACAGCATCGTGGCTTCCCTCTCGGCGGGGCGATGGGCGGCGCCGCCATCGCAATTCACGTGTCGCTCGACCCGCGCGACGATGATGCATCGAAATCAACCGCGTCGAGCGGCCGGCGCCATCCTGGACAGGCGATGGACGAGGAAGCCCGGCTCAGGTTGCCGAGAGCAGCTGCGCCAGTCCGCGCTCACGGCACTCGTCGACGATGTAATCGATGAAGACCCTCGTCTTCGCCGGCAACTGCTGACGCCCGGAGAAATAGAGCGAGATCGGCCCGATGTCGGCGTGCCAGTCAGGCAGCAGCCGCACGAGCGCGCCGCTGCGCAGATGCTGGACGACGTTCATCGTCGCCAGGAACGTGACGCCGAGGCCGAGAAGCGCGCAGCGGCAGGCCGACTCCGGATCGTTGATCAGCACGCAGGTCCGCAACTCGACACCGGCGCTCTCGCCGGCACGGTTCATCAAGGGCCATGAGCGGATGCGCCCGCTCGATGGCGAGCGCAGGACGATGCCATCGTGCATCGGCAAATCGCCCGGAGCACGCGGCTTGCCCGCCCGCTCGACATACGCAGGCGAGGCCACCGCGACCACGTGAGCTCGCGCCAGTTCCCGGGCCACGACGCCGGACGGAAGATCAAAGCCGCCGCCAATCGCGGCATCGAAGCCCTCTTGTATGAGATCGACGGGGCGATTCTCGAGGTGCAGGTCGGGCACGATCGCCGGGTAGCGTGCCACGAACGCGGGCAGTAGCGGAACGATGTAGTCGGCACCGAACGACGGAGCCATGCTCAATTTGAGGATCCCGGAAGGCTGGTTCGCGGCGATCGACACATTGGCCAATGCGCGCTCCAGCACCTCCACACCCGCCCCCGCCTCACGGTAGAAGCGCTCGCCGGACTCGGTGAGCGTCAGGTGCCGCGTACTGCGATGAAACAGCTTGAGGCCGAGCTGGGTTTCGAGGCGGGCCACATTGCGACTGACCGCTGCTGCCGTGAGGCCCAGGCGGCGCGCCGCCGCAGAGAAGCTCCCGGCTTCCGCGCTGCGCACGAACGACGTCAGATTGCTCAGTTCCTTCATCGTGGGCGTGTTCTCCGGATGGCTGCCGCTTCAAGTTTTGCTTGAAGCTGATTCTACGTTTCCGGTACTTTTCGAACGCGATGTCGGCACCGATCATCAGCGGATCGACGCTTCACAACCACCGAACCAGGAGAACATCTTGAGTGATACCAAGACCGGTCTGAACGCCCTGTTGACGCCCGAGAACTGCGTGCTGTTGCTGATCGACCACCAGCCGTTTCAGTTTGCCGGGCTGCGCAGCCACGACAGCCAGACCGTCGTCAACAACGTGGTCGGTCTGGCGAAGGCCGCAAAGGCCTTCAAGGTGCCGACGCTGTTCACCACGGTCGTCGAAGAGCGCGGTGGTTACCTGCTCGACTCCTTGCAGGCCGTATTCCCGGAGCAAAAGCCCATCGACCGGACCTTCATCAACACCTGGGAGGACAAGCGGGTCGTCGACTGGGTCAAGAACACCGGGCGCACGAAGATCGTCATGGCGGCCCTGTGGACCGAGATCTGCCTGGCCATGCCCGCCATCCACGCGCTTGGCGACGGCTACGAGGTCTACATCGTGACCGACGCGTCCGGTGGCGTCAGTCTCGAAGCGCACGACATGGCCGTGAGCCGCATGGTGCAGGCCGGTGCCGTGCCCATCACCTGGACCGTGTTCGGCGCCGAACTGCAGCGCGACTGGGCCCGGGAGGCGACCGTGCCGGCGCTTGCGCAGACCCTGTTCGACCACATGGGCAACGTCGGGACCAGCTTGCGCTGGGAGCATCAGTTGCTCGCATCGAAGGCGGGGGCCGCGGCATGAAGATCGGCATCATCGGGGTGGGCGCCATCGGCGGCGCCTTCGCGGGGCATGTCGCGCGCACCGGGCACGACCTGCTGCTCAGCAACAGCCGTGGCGTCGATGCGCTGGCCGACCGGGTGTCGTCTCTGGGCCCGCGCGCACGCGCTGTCAAACGCGAGGAAGCGGCGCAAGCCGACCTCGTGATCCTGGCCGTGCCGTGGGAGCAGGTTCCCGCGGCGCTGGCGGGCCTTCCGGCCTGGAACGGGCGGATCCTGGTGGACGCGACCAACCCAGTGCTTCAACCGGGGTTCCGTTTGGCGGAGCTGGGCGGGCGGACATCGACGCAGGTCGTCGCTTCGCTTGCGCCGGGGGCCCGGGTCGTGAAGGCCGGCAACACGCTGCTGGCCGCGGTGCTGGCGAGCGATCCGCGCCAGGCCGGAGGCAGGCGCGTGCTCTTCATGTGCGGCGACGACGCACAGAGCAAGGACGTCGTGAAGAAGTTGCTGGGTGAGATCGGCTTCGCTCCGGTGGACCTCGGCACGCTCGCGAGCGGCGCGCAGCTGCAGCAGTTTCCGGGCGGGCCGTTGCCGACCCTCAATCTCGTCCAGATGTCCTGACGGCAGTCTTCACTCCCGGGCGACCGGTCGCGCGCACGACTCTTCGGGCCCAAGCAGCGGAACCTTCGTCTCGGACTTGGAGCCGTTCAGGACGAAGGTGCCGCAAGGTTCACGCCGCTCGTGACGTCGAAGAAGTGCACCTTGTCCATGTCGATCGAAAAGCCTCGCACCTCGTTGTCTCGCGAATCGTCATCCGCCCCCGAGCGTGCCACTGCGTGGTGCGGGCCCGTCCGGATGTCGAGCAGCGTGCCGTGGCCCAGATGCTGGGTGACGTCCACCGTCCAGCGCGTCACGTTGACAGCCAACATGCTGTCGCCGCGGGGCAGAACATGGAAGTGCTCGGGCCGCACGCCCATCACCACGCGCCCCGGGGCGCGCCGATCGAGCGCCGTGCGCTTGGGTTCCGGCACTGCGAGACGGATGCCGCATTCGCTGTCGATCACATGACCGTCGGCGTAGCCCAGTTCGATGAAGTTCATCGCCGGTGAGCCGATGAAGCCGGCGACGAAGCGATTCACCGGCGCGTTGTAGACGACCAGCGGCGCGGCGGCCTGCTGGATCACGCCGTCGTTCATCACCACGACCTTGCTGCCCATCGTCATGGCCTCGGCCTGATCGTGGGTAACGTAGATCGTCGTCGTGCGCAGTTCATGGTGCATCTTGACGAGAAAGCTGCGCGCCTCGACGCGCAGCTTGGCGTCGAGATTGGACAGCGGCTCATCCATCAGGAACACGCCCGGCCGCCGCACCACGGCGCGCGCCAGGGCGACACGCTGGCGCTGGCCGCCCGACAAGGCCTTGGGCAGGCGGTCGAGGAACTTGTCGATCTGCAGCCGCTTCGAGACTTCGCCGACCTGCCGCGCAATGTCGTCCTTGGGCGTCTTGCGCAGCTTCAGGCCATAGGCGATGTTGTCCAGCACCGTCATGTGCGGGAAGAGCGCGTAGGACTGGAACACCATCGAAATGTCGCGCTCTTTCGGCGGCAGCTCGGTCACGTCGCGCCCGCCGATCAGCAAGCGCCCGCCGGAGATCGACTCGAGCCCGGCCACCATCTGCAGGGTCGTGCTCTTGCCGCATCCCGACGGACCGACCAGCACCGTGAACTCGCCGTCGGCGATGTCGAGGTTGAGATTCGCAATCACCTGGAGGCCGGCGAAGCGTTTGTCCACGTTGATCAGTTCGACCGCCGCCATGAGAGGACCTTCGTTGGGTTGAATGAAGCTGCGGCCTCAGCCTTTGACCGCACCGACGAAATTGCCGCCGGACAGCTTGCGATAGGTCAGCAGGAACAGGATCGCGATCGGAATCTGCGAGATCACGAGCCCGGCTGCCGGCAGGTTGAACACGGAGATGTAGCGGTCGCTGTTCAGCTTGAGCATGCCCACGGTGAGCGGGAAGTTCGCCTCGCTGTTGAGGAACACCAGCCCGAACACGAACTCCTTCCAGATGGCGATGAAGTTCAGCGTGTAGCCGACCAGGATCCCCGGCACCGACAGCGGCAGGATGATCTGCCAGAAGACCTGCCAGTCGGTCGCGCCTTCGAGGTGCGCGGCCTTCTCGATCTCGCGCGGAATCGTCGTCATGAAGGCGCGCAGCGCCAGGATCTGCATCGGCATGCCGTAGACGCCGTGCACGATGATCAGGCCGACGCGCGTGTCGAGCAGGTGCATCGCGCGCAAGGTGTCGTACAGCGGGATCAGCACCGTCTGCTGCGGCAGCATCAGGCCTGTCAGCAGCAGGCCGAAGATGAGCTTCTTGCCCGGCACCGGGAAGCGCGCCAGCGCGAACGCCGGGACCAGGCCCAGCAAGACCGCGAGCGCGGAGCCGAGGCTGGCGTAGACCAGGCTGTTCCACAGCAAATGGTCGAAGCCGAGGCCCGACCAGACGTCGACGTAGGGCTTGAAGGTCGGCGAGCTGGGCAGCGAGAATGGGCCGGCGAGGAAGTCCGCGTTGGACTTGATGGACGTGATCACCATCAGCAGGATCGGCCCGAGCCAGACCGCGGCGATCAGCAGCGCAAGCGCCGTGCCCGTGAGCTTGGGCAGCAGCCGCCAAAGCCGCTGCGATCGGCGGGCCTCGGGCCGGCTCAGCAGCAGCTCAGTCATCGAAGGCTCCCTTCAGCACCTTGCCGAGCACCAGCGCGGCGAGCGCCAGCGAGATCGCGAGGATCGCGACGCTGAGCGTCGCGCCATAGCCGAAGCGCGAGTTCCAGAAGCTTTCGAGGTAGACCACGTAGCCGAGCACGTTGGTCTTGCCGAAAGGCGCGCCCTTGGTCATGGTCGCCACCAGATCGAAGGCGCGCATCGACTCGAACAGGGTCAGCATCACGACCACCGCCGTCACCGGCCGCAGCTGCGGCAGCGCCACGCTGCGGATCATCGAGAAGTGCCCGGCGCCTTCGATGCGCGCAGCGTCGAAAGTCTCCTTCGGTACGTCGCCGAGACCGGCGAAGTAGTAGATCATCGGAATGCCGGTGAAGGCCCAGCCCGAGACCACCGCCAGCGTGTACAGCGCGACCTTGTAGTCGCCGAACCATTCGCGCACCAGAAAGCCCAGGCCCAGTCCGCGCAGCACGGTGTCGAAGGCGCCGAACAGCGGGTTCAGGATCAGCAGGAACATCAATCCCACGGCGACCAGCGACATCGTGATCGGGAAGAACACCACCGTGCGCAGCAGCGTGGCCGCATAGACCAGGCGCGAACGCAGGGCGTACGCGATCAGGAAGCCCAGGCTCACCGGGAAGACCAGCATCACCACCAGCCACTTGAAGTTGTTCGCCAGCGCCGTGTAGAAGTAGTCGTCGCCGATCAGGTACGCGTAGTTCGCCAGTCCGACGAACTTCTTCTGCGGCGTCATGCCGTTCCATTCGTGGAAGCTGAGCCAGATCGTGTACAGGATCGGGTAGCCGATGAAGGCAGCGAACAGCAGCAGCGGCAGCGCGATGCCGAACACCGCGACGAAGGTGTGCTGGCGCGCGAAGGCGAGCATCTCGCGCGGACCGCGCACGTCCGATTCGAATTGATAGTGAGCCATCACCGGGTTTCCGCCGAACAACAAGCCTACGCAGGCGCCGCGAGGCCGGGCGCGCGGCGAGCGCGGCCCGGCCAGCACGGGGACGAAGTCAGACTTTGCCGCGCACCCGCACGGCTTCCTGTTCGGTCAGCTGCATCGCCTGTTGCGGCGACATCGCGCCCGCGAGTACGCCCTGCAAGCCGTCGAGGAACTTGTCCGAAATCGCCGGCGACACCGCATGGTCGACGTGCATGAACGTGAACGAGCCCGCCTCGCCCATCGCCTTGCCCAGGCGCTGTTCCATCGGCGTCAGGCGCGACAGGTCGGCCGAGACGTTCGATGGGAAGGGCTTGTCGATATCCAGCTTCTTCGTCATCGCCTCTTTCGAGACCATCCAGTTCAGGAACTCGGCGGCGGCATCCGGATTCTTGCTCTTCGAATGGATCATGATGGTGTCTTCGGCGAAGACCGACATCGTCGGCTTCTTGCCGCCGATCGGCGGCAAGGCAAACCAGTCCATCGGCACCACGCAGCACTGCGTCTTCTCGCCGCGGAAGCGCCCGAGGTTGAACGAGCCCTGATACCAGTGCAGCACCTTGCCCTGGCTCCACGGCACCATCGCCGGGCCGACGTCGATCGAATTGAACGACTGCTCGAACAGGCCGTCCTTGGCCAGCTTCTCCATGGCCGCGGTGGCGTCGACGATGCGGGCATCGGTCCATGGAATCTTGTTGCCGATCACCGCGTCGTAGGTGTCGAGCCCGTGCTTGTTGACGAGGATCGCCGACCACATGAACTGCGACGGCCACTTCTTCTGGTTCGCGAGCATGAAGCCGGCCATGCCGGCGCTCTTGGCCTTCTGCGCGTTGGCGAGCAGTTCGTCCCAGGTCTTCGGCACCGTCAGGCCGAGCTTCTGGTAGATGTCGGGGCGGTACCAGACCACCGATGCGCACATCTCCGTCGGCACGAAGTGCTTGTGGCCGTTGATCGTTGCCAGTTGCACGCCGGCGGGCACCAGGCTCTTGTCCCAGCCGTACTTGGCGTAGTAGGGGTCGAGATTGGCCGAGAAGCCGTTGGCGACCAATTCGGCGCCGCGCCCGCCTTCCCAGGAGTAGTACAGGTCCGGCGGGCTGCTCGAACTCAGCTCGATGGTGAGCTTGGTCTTGTAGGTCTCGCCGTCGATGCTGGCGCCGGTGACGTGGACCCGCGCGCCGTTCTTCTTGTTCCACTCGTCGATCAACCAGTTGGCATAGATCTCCGACGAAGGCCAGGGGGCGCGGTAGAAGTATCTCAACTCGATCGGTGCGGCTCGGGCCACCCCGACGGTGCCGAATGCGGCTGCTGCGACCGTGCCGAGTGCGGCGGACTGCTTGACGAATTCACGGCGGGACGTGCTCTGCGGGTTGTCGTCGTTCATGGAGTCTCCTGTTGCAGTGGGGACGCGGGCGAAAAGGTGGGCGGGTTGGCGGCTACGGCGGTGCCCGGGCGCCGCGTGCCGGCCCGGGCGTGAGCCGGCTGCGCAGCATCTCGGCGCGGGGCGCGAAGTTGAAGAACATCGGCAGGCTGGCGGCGCCCAGCGCACTGGCATCGGCGCCGAACGTGCCGCGGACGATGCGTGGGGCGACACGCCATTCCGGCGCAACCGCGGCCAGCGCGCGTTCCAGACGCTGGATCAGTTCCACGATGAAGCCGCCTTCGATGTCGGTGTCGATCACGCAGACCGGCACGTCGAGCACCGAGACCGCCGCGCGAACGGCATAGACCAGCGCATCGATGCAGTCGTCGAACCACTCCAGGAAGGCTGGATGTCCGCCGTCGAATGCCTTCTGCAGATCGGCCCGATCGGTGATCTTGACCCCGCTGTGGCGCAGGTGGCGCGCAAGGACGTTCAGCGAAGCGCGCGACAGCAGGATCGTTGCCGGGCGCTCGTCCTTGGGTGCCGAGGCCAGCCGGCTGTTCGGCACCGGCAGCATGCCGACGTCCACCGCGTTGCCGGTGCTGCCGCGCAGGCTGTCGCCATCGAGCACCGCGCCGCCACCGACCGCCGGGCCGACGAAGAGATAGAGATAGTCGCTCTCTGAATTTCCGACGCCGAACAGCAACTCGGCAATGGCCGCGGCCGTGCCGTCGTTCTCTTCGAACACCGGCATCTGCGTCGACTGCCGCAGCATTGCTGCAAAGTCGACGTCGTCCCATTTGCGAAATCCGGCCTTCAGGTCAAGCTCGTGCAGCCAGTGGCCCAGGTGGTAGGGCCGCCCCAGGCCGACGCCGGCGAGTCGACCGCGCGCGGCGGGCTCGAGCGTGCGAAGCACGTTCTGGATGTCGCCGTTCACGATCTCCAGCGCGCGTTCAGGGCTGGGCAAGCGGATGTCGTGCGATCGGCTGGCCAGAATGTTGCCGGCCAGGTCGGCGATGACGGTTTCGATGCGTGACCGATCCAGCCGCACGCCGACGCCGAACGCACCCTTGGGATTCAAGCGGTAGAGCCCGGCCGGCTGCCCGCGTTCACCGTTCTCACGCCGCCCGGCGGCGTGGACCAGGCCGCCTTCTTCGAGCGCCTGGACGATGCTGCCGACCGCCGTCTGCGTCAGGCAGACATCGCGTGCCAGCTCGGCCTTGGATGCCTCGCCGAAGCGGCGAAGGCGCTGCAGGATCACGCGTTCGTTGTAGGCGCGCGTCTGCACCGGGTTGGCACCACGGCCCGGGCCGCTGGCAGGGGCAGCAGCGGGTGCGCTGACGGGCAACTGGGAACGAATGATCGCCATGTCGCTAAATAAATCCAGTTGACTTAATATATTGACCGAGGCGTCGGGCTCCTACCGGGACATCCCTAACGCCGGGCCTTCTTCGTCAACGGGAGCCACGGCCGCGCAGATACATCCAGCCGCTTCAGCTATTGCTTGTACTTCGGCCGGTTTGCGAAATCCGGGTTCCGGCTGCGCCACCCTGGGCGCGCCCGGTGCGCGTGTCAGCCGCGCATCACCCGCAGTTCTTCGAGCAGGTTGTCGACGCGCTCGTCGCCGTGATCGGGCCGGTAGGCGATCTGTATCGCAGACACGGCATCCTTGCCTTGCACGGGCCGGTAGGTGACGCCCTTGAGACCGATGCACTGGGTGTCGGAAGGCACGAGCGCAATGCCCACGCCGGCCGAGACCAGGCCGATCATCACGGCGTAGTCGCGCGTCTCGCGCGCGATGCGCGGCCGGAACTTCGCCTTGACGCACAGGTCGACGACACGCCAGTACAGGCCGATGCCGGACTGGCGCGGAAACAGGATCAGCGGCTCGTCCTTCAAGTCGGTGATGCGCAGTTCGTCGCGCGCGGCCAGCCGGTGAGCCTTGGGCAGTGCCGCAACCAAGGGCGCCTGGTACCACTCTTCCAGGTGCACGCCGGCCGGAATGGCCATGTCCGGGCGCCGCAGGATGCCCACGTCCAGCTCGCGGTTGTGCAGCGCGTACAGCTGATCGATCGAAGGGACTTCGAGGAGATGCAGTCGGATGCCGGGATGGCGCTTCTGGAAGCGCCGGATTGCGCCGGGCAGGACCTCGGTGAACATCGCCGACGCGGCATAGCCCAGCCGCAGCTCGCCGGTTTCGCCGTTGGCCGTGCGCCGGACGGCGTCTTTCGCCTGCTCGGCCGCGGCCAGGATGGCACGCGCGCGCTCCAGCATCTCCCGGCCGGCCTGGGTCAGGTAGACGCGGCGCTTTTCACGCTCGAAGAGCCGGGCGCCCAACTCTTCTTCGAGCAGCCGGATCTGCGTGCTCAGCGGTGGCTGCGCGATATGCAGCCGCTCCGCGGCCCGGGTGAAATTGAGTTCCTCGGCGACGGCAACGAAGTAGCGGAGGTGACGCAGTTCCAAGCGGAGGGGCGAAGCAGGGGGTTGGGCGCCCATGGTAGCGGCTGTCGCCGGCAGGTCGATGGCGGTAAGCCCGGTGAACACCGCCGCGTCGCCCACCGGTACGCCGATCGGCACGGCCATCGACGTGGAGTGCCGGTTCTGCTTCAATTCAATACAGCACGCGGCACCGCACGGTGCCGTCGATGGCGCGCAGTTCCGCCAGCGGTCCGGGTTCGACACGGGCGTCGACATCGGTGACCACGTAGCCCATCTCTTCGTTGGTGCGCAGCACTTGCGCTGCGATGTTGATGCCCGCTCGGGACAGCGTCTCGTCGATCCTGGCCATCACGCCCGGCCGGTTGCGGTGGACGTGCAAGAGCCGCGAGCGCGAACGCTGTTCGGGCAGCGACACCTCGGGGAAATTGACCGCGGATGTCGTGGCGCCGGTGTCGCTGTAGCGGATCAGCTTGTCGGCCACTTCACGGGCGATATTGGCCTGCGCTTCGGCGGTGGACCCGCCGATGTGCGGCGTCAGCAGCACGTTGTCGAAGCGGGCCAGCGGCGATTCGAAACGCTGGTCGTTGCCCTCGGGCTCGACAGGGAAGACGTCGATCGCTGCGCCATGCAGCCGGCCTGCATCCAGCGCATCGGCCAGGGCGTCAAGGTCGACCACGCTGCCACGCGACGCATTGATGAGGTGGCTGCCCGGCTTCATGCGGGCCAGCTGCGCTGCGCCGATCAGGCCGACGGTGCCGGCGCTGTCGGGCACGTGCAAGGTGATCACGTCGGACAGGCCCAGCAACTCGTCGAGCGAGCCGACCGAGCGCGCATTGCCCAGCGGCAAACGCGGCTCGACATCATGGTACAGAACCGACAGGCCCATTTGCTCGGCCAGCACGCCCACCTGCGTGCCGATGCGGCCGTAGCCGACGATGCCCAGCGTCTTGCCACGCACTTCGTAGGCGTGTGCGGCGCTCTTGGACCAACCGTTGCGGTGCAGCAGCGCGTTCTTCTGCGGAATGCCGCGCATCAGCATGATCACCTCGGCTATCACCAGCTCGGCAACGCTGCGTGTATTCGAAAACGGTGCGTTGAACACCGGGATGCCGCGCCGCATGGCGCTGATCAGATCGACCTGGTTGGTCCCGATGCAAAAGCAACCCACCGCCACCAGCCGCGGTGTCTGGCGAAACACGTCGTTGCTGAGTTGCGTGCGCGACCGGATGCCGACGAAGTGCGCGTCGGCTATCAGGTCGATCAGCGCCGGGCCCGCCAGCGCCTTGTCTTGCGTGACGACCTGGGTGTAGCCCGCTTCATGCAGGGCCTGCACGGCGAACTCGTGAATGCCTTCCAGCAACACGATCTTCAGCGCCGATCTCGGCGTGGAGAGCTCGATGGTCACGGTGTCAGTTGACGACGATGTTCTTGGCCTTGATCAACTTGCCCATCCGGTCGCTCTCTTGCGTGGTCATCGTCTGCATCTGGGCCGGTGTGCCGGACATCGATTCATTGCCGACATCGGTGATCGCCTTTTGAACCTCCGGCAGTTTCGTCGCGGCGGCGATGGCGGCCTGGAGCTTTCGCAGGATCGGCGCCGGGGTGCCTTGCGGTGCCCAGATGCCGACCCAGGTGAAGATTTCGAGCCCGGGATAGAACTCGGCCAGCGTGGGCACATCCGGCAGCATGGTGCTGCGTTTGTCGCCGGTATAGGCCAATGCCTTGACGCGGCCGCTCTTGACATGCGGCAGCGTCGACACGGGCGGCTCGAAGCCGATCGTCACCTGGCCGCTGGCCACGTCGGTGACCGCGCTCTGCTTGTAGGGAATGTGCACCAGCTGCACGCCGGCGACGTCCTGGAACTGCTCCATGGCCAGGTGGGCCGTGCCGCCTGCGCCGTAAGACGCATAGAGCACGGAGTCGGGCTTGTCCTTGGCTTGGCGCACCAGGTCCTTGATCGAAGTGCCGGTGAAGCCGCTACCGGCAATCACGAAGGAGCCGCCGCGGTACAGCGGTGCGACGGGCACGAAGTCGCTCGCCGGCTTGTAGGGCAGTTTCGGAAACAGGTGCGGCGCGGTGGTCAAAGGCAGGCTGGTCGAGAAGAGCAGCGTATAGCCGTCCGGCGCGGCCTTGGCCACCGCATCGGTACCCAGCGTGCCGGAGGCGCCTGGCTTGTTCTCGACGATCATCGTCACGCCCAGCGCTTTGCCGAGGTGCTCGGCGTAGAGGCGCGCAAAGGCATCGGAGCCGACGCCGGCCGGGGAGGGCGTCACGAGGCGGATGGTCCGGCTCGGCCAGGCGTCTTGTGCGGCGGCCGGCAACGGGGCCAACACGGCGCATGGGATCGCGGCGGCAGCCCAGGTCAGGCAGAGAGTACGGCGGTTCATGATCTGCTCCAGTAGCGGTCAGTCGAAGTGCTTGGGGTAGTCGGTGCCGTCGAGGCCGGGCACCACCACGTTCTCGGGCCGGTTGTCGTGGGCCTGCAGCTGGTCGACTGCATAGTCGATGACGCAACCGGCCAGCAATTGCCGCGGGTCTTCCATGATCACGCGCATGCGCGTGTTGAAAGCCTGCCAGTCCTCGGGGCCTGCGATCTGCGGCATCTCGCTGACTTCCGCGGTGTCCGGCGTCAGCTTCGGGCGGCTGTTCTTGCTGGGAACGAACTTCGGATAGCCCTCGTACATCATCGGCCCCAGATCGCTCATGGCGCGCGTGTACCACCAGAGCTTGCGCATCGGCTCTTCCTGCGCGCGGATCTCGTCGAGCTTGATCGGCCGCGTGACGTTGAACGGCGGCGCGTGCGGCGCGATGTAGATGCGCTCCAGCCCGAGCTTGTGCCGGGAGGCGCCCAGAATCATGGCGGCGACGGCATTGGTGGTCAGCGTGACGCCCGCCGTGGGCCGGCCCTGGCGGCCGACAATCAGCACCATCGCCTGGGTCCAATCGATGCTGTGCCGATCGAACCAACTGATGACACGGTGCCCGGTGTCCAGCCCCACCAGGAAGAAGGTGGCGATCATCAGTTTGTTGACCGGCACCACGGCGCCGGGCAGGTTGCCCCGAGCTTCCAGATACTGTTCCCGCATGTCGCTCGCGGTGAAGGTCTGCGGATTCGCGAGCGCGCGCTTCAGGTAGGTCTCGGTGACTTCGCAGGCGTAGTGGACCATGTTGGCTATTTGCTTCTCGCGGCCGCGATAGGCCGGCACGGCGATCAGGTCTCGCCACAGCGCGGGCGAGTTGGCCTTGCGCGCCGCTTCGGTGACCTGCAGCAGGCGTTCGGTCTCGGCGCGCCACACGGGGCCGTCGGGATCGAGTTCGCGGATCTTCACCAGCGAGGCCACCGCCGGCCCGAAGTGCGACACCGCGGCCAGTTCCTTGAAGCCGCGCGTCGTCAGGCGGTAGCCTTCGACTTCGGGGTCGCGGCCCGGCCCGGGATAGAGCACGAAGTCGGCACCGGTGGCGACGATCAGCGGTGCATCGCGACCGGCGTTCAATGCCGCGTCGTTCAGTTTGGCGCCGATGCTGTTGGGGTTGGCCGTGTAGGTTTCGAACAGACGCAAGAACTCCGCGCTCTGGTATTCCTGCTGGCCGACGGCTGTTTGTTGCATGGTGAAAGTCCCTTGGGTTAGTCCAGCTGGTAGACGCAGCTTTGCGTCGCAAAACGAACGTCGGCGCTGAGGCTGTTGGACACGACCAGATAGCGGTGGTCGCCGTCCTCGAACACGGTGGCATCGGTCGCGCCCAGCGTCGGGAATTCGGTCTCCAGCACCAGCCGATCGCCTTCGAAGCGGTAGATCGCCGAATTCATTTTCGGGATCGGCGCATCGCGCGTGCCCAGGATGAAATTGACCACGACCAGCTTGCCGTCTTGCGGGCCTTCGCCGGCCATCCAATGAAATTCACGCCCACCGGGGCCGCCGAGCACCTGGTGCTTGACGAAGGCCTGGCCGTCCCAGCGCAGCAGCACGGTGTCGCCATGCAGGCAGGCGAAGGCCAGCCAGGCCTGGCCTGCCGCGCGGAAGAAGGCGAAGGCGCGGCTGGTCTTGCCTTCCAGCGTCTGGAAGGGTTCGAAGCCGCTGCCGGTCCAGCGCAGAATCTGCGCCGCAGCGATGTTGTCGGCGCAGGCCAGGAACTCGTGTCCGTCGACATCGAACTTCGCGAAGTTGTAGCCCCAGGACGAATCGATTTCCTGGAAGGGCTGGAACCGTTCGCCGTCCCACGCGTAGATGACGGACTTGGCCGGGTGCCGCGGCTCCGAACCTTCCAGCACCGCGCCCTGTGCGAGGCCGAGAAACTGGCGGCCGCCCGCCTCGAAGAAGGTCCACTGCTTGGCGGCAAATGTCGGGAACGACTGGAACGGCGTGAACTGGCCCTGCTTCAGTTCGAAGATCACCGACTGGCAGTTCAGGTCGTAGGGCCCCGCGCCCCTGCGCAGGCTCGCCGTGGCCAGGAACTCGCGCTCGCCGATGCGGAAGTACTCCGCGTCCTCGCCACCCGGCACCGGCAGCGTGCCGTGGGCGATGAATCGGCCATCGGCCCAGACGAACACCAGCGTGTCGACATCGCTGTCGCCCAGCGTCATCTTGGCCGGTTGGCCCGGTACGTCCTTCGCCAACTGCGGAATGACCAGGTAGCGTTGGCCATCGTGGACAAAGGTCTCGGCGGCTCGGGCACCGTTCGTGTCCAGGCTTTGAATGAGCTTCATGGGGCTGCCTCCTGGGCCGGGTTCAAGGGGCCAGGCCATACAGGCGCGACGGGTTGTCGGCCAGCACCTGTTTGCGGACCGTGGCATCGGGAATCCAGTCGACCAGCATGTTGAGCAATTCGCCGGTGTCGCGTGCGCCGTTCGGAATGTGCGGCCAGTCGCTGCCCCAGATCACGCGGCCCGGCAGCGCTGCAACGATGGCCCGCGCCAGCGGCACCAGGCGCGCGTAGTTGCCGTCCTTGGCAATGCGGTACGGCCCGGAGAGCTTGAGCCAGCCCTTGCCCTGTTGCAGCGTGTGCAGCAGGCGGTCGAAGTCGTCGCGCGTCAGGCCGTCGCTTTCGAGCATGTAGCCCATGTGGTCGATGACGAAGTCGGCGTCCAGGTCGGCAAAGTACGGAATCAGCTCGCGCACGACATACCCGGGCGTGTAGAACTGGAGGTGCCAGCCGAAGTCGCGCGTCATCTGCACGCACTTCTCGATGTAGGCGATCTTGTCGACCAAGGACCATTCGCGCCGCAGGAACATGTCCAGCCGCAGCGCACGGACGCCGCGTTCGTGCATGCCGTGCAGTTCGTCCGGCGAGATGCCGTCGTGCACCATCGCCACGCCACGCGCCCGCGCGCCGGCGCGGTCCAGTGCGTCCAGCATGCAGCGGTTGTCGGTGCCGTAGAAGCTGGGTTGCACGATGGCGTAGTGGGCGATGCCGAGCTCGTCGGCCATGGCATCGAGCTTGTCCAGCGCGCCGTCGGGGCAGGTGTAGTGCGGGTCGGCCACGCTCGGGTATCGGCTTTCCGATTCGAAGACGTGCACGTGCGAGTCCCAGGAGCCGGGCGGCACGGCGAACGCCGGCCGGGCCAGCGTCGAAGGGTGCCGCGTCGGAGAAGAGATTTCTTTACTCATGGTGTTTCAATGGTTGATGGAGTCAAGGGCCTTCTGGACGCGCTCGGTGGCCGCAGCCAGCAGCAGATCGGTATCGATCGCCGTCATCAGGAAGGGCGCGGCGCCCATGCGAATGAGTTCTGCGCTGTAGGCCAGGTCGGGGACACCGCCGATGGCCAGCGGTTTGCCGGCCCGCAGGCAGCCGGCCAGCGCGGCTTCATGCGCCGCACGAACCTTCGGGTGCCGGAATTCGCCCGGCACGCCGAGTTCGGCGCTGAGGTCGTTGGTGCCGATGCCGACGAAGTCGACGCCGGGCACGTTGGCGATGGCCTCGATGTTCTCGATGCCCAGCGGGCTTTCGATCAGCACCTTGATCGCCACGCTGCGGTTCACCGTGTCGTAGAGCACCGCGGCGGGCAGCTTGCGGTATTCGACATACGGCAATGTGGCGATGGCCGAGCGGTGCCCCTGGCCCGGGAAGCGGCACGCGGCCACGATGTCGGCGGCCTGTTGGGGCGTTTCGATGCGCGGCACCATGATGCCGGCGGCGCCGCCGTCCAGCAGCCGGCCGATGACGCCGTAGTCGCGTTCGGGCACCCGCACGAACGGGGTCATGCCGAGATCCAGCGCCGTGGCGCAGATCTGCACCGCCGCATCGATCGGGATGCTGCTGTGCTCCAGGTCGACCCAGATGACATCGTGGCCGCTGGCCTTGGCCAGCCGCGCGATGTCGGGCGTGCGGCTGATGCGCACGCCGAAGGCCGTGACGGGCAGGCGCTTGCGCAGCCGCTCGACGACCGGGTTGCTCGCCTTGGCGGTGATCCAGGGATCGAGGTCATTGCTCACGGCAGGGTCCTTCTTCAAGATGTCGGTTCAGGGTCGCGATTCGAATGGCCGTCATGCCGTCGCCAGCACCATGCGCGCTGCACTGACGGCCAGCAGCAGAGCAAACAGGCGGCGCAGTACCGTCTCGTCCACGGTCTTCGTCAGCCTTGAGCCCGTGGAAACGCCAACGCTCCCGCAGACGAACAGCAGCGCCGCTGCGAACAGGTTGACGTAGCCGACGCTGCCGGGCGGCAGGTGCTCGGCGCCCGCACCGGCCATCGCGAACGACAGCGCGCCGGGCAACGCGATGGCCATGCCCAGCGTCGAACTGGTGCCGATGGCGCTGCGCATGCGGGTGCCCAGCAGGTGGAGCACCGGCACCGTCAAGGTGGCGCCGCCGATGCCCACCAGCGTCGACACACAGCCGATGCCGGCGCCGACCAGTCCCAGGGCCGGCGTGCCGAGCGCTATCGGGTTCGCGCCGTCTGGCGAGGCCGGCTTCGACTTCGACCGCAGCACCATGTTCCAGGCCGTGAACGCGGCCACGCCGGCAAAGACCCAGGCCAGAACGTGAGCGTCCAGCCAGCGGCCGACGAACCCGGCGGCCAGCGAGCCGAGCAGAGCCGCCGGCATCAGCGGCTTCAGCAGCGACAGTTCCACATTGCCTTGGCGCCAGTGCGAGCGCGCGCCCAGAATCGACAGCGGTACCACCGCCGCCAGCGAAGTGCCGACCACCAGATGCATGCGCACGGCAGGCTCGACGCCGAGCGCGCCGAACACGTGGTACAGCACCGGAATGACGATCATGCCGCCGCCGCCGCCGAAGAGGCCGCCCAGGAAGCCGGCACCGAATCCGGCGCCCGCCAGAGCCAGACCAAAGACCGCCCAGAAGCTCGGATCGGCCAACATTTCAGCGCAGCCGCGGTCTCATGCGTTGCAGCACGGCATGGCCATCGATGAAGCGATGCGCCACGGCGGCCAGCACATGCAGCATCACCAAGCCACCCAGCGCGAACGCAAGACCTCGATGCCAGGGCTTCAGCAAGGCCACCAAGGCCTTGTCCACGGGCACGAAGTCCGGCAGCGGGAGCACGCCGAAGACAACCACCGGGAATCCGGACGCCGACGTCAACGCCCAGCCCACCAGGGGAATCGCAAAGAACAGCACATACAGCGCGCCATGGGTCAGATGGGCCGCCGTGCGGCGCCAGGCCACGGCATCCGGGTTGGGCGGCGGCTTGTGGGTCAGCCGCCAGCCCAGGCGCACGGCCGACAGCACGAGGACCAGGATCCCGATCCACTTGTGATAGCTGTAGACCTTCAGGCGTGTCGGAGAGGCAGGCAAGTCCACCATCGACACGCCGATGATCACCGCCGACGCGATGAGCGCCGCCGCCAGCCAGTGGATCGCGATTGCCACGGCCGTATATCGTTCGTCGGGTGCCAATGGCGTTTCGGCGGCATTGTTCATGGGTTCCATTGCGGTTCGGTCTACTTCAGCTTGTCGCGCGATTTCTCGATGGCGGCCATCGCGCATTGCTCGTCCTGAATGCCCCGCGGTGCGCCGGCCACGCCGATGGCGCCGATCAAGTCGTTGCCGGCCTTGATCGGCACGCCGCCGGCGAGCAGCAGAAACCCGGGGATGTGAACCAGGTAGGCTGGGCCGTTGGGTGCCTGCGCCCGCTCGGCCATGGACTGCGTCGTCGAGTTGGCGGACGCCGCCGTGAAGGCCTTCTGCTGGGCCGACGGCAAGGTGTGCGGGCCGGCGTTGTCGCCGCGCTGCGAGACGCGCACGGCGCCGGCTCGATCGACAACGACGACCGCCACGTTGAAGCCGCCGCCCGAGCAACTGGCCATCGCATCGATCGCCAGTTGCGACGCCAGCTCCAGCGACATGTTGCGCTCGGTTCGCACCGGCTGCGCCTGAAGGGGTGCGCCGGCCGAGACGGCAGCGAGAGCCGCCAGGAAGAGTCGTTTCATCGTCGTGTCCTCAGCGCGCTTGCGCATTCTTGACAAAGGCCAACGCGATGCCCGCCATCAGCGCGGGAACGGCCGCGATGACGAACAGTTCGGTCCAGGGCAGTTGTGCGCCGACGAGCAGGCCGCCGACGGCCGGGCCGACGATGGAGCCGACGCGGCCGGAGGCCATGGTCGTACCGACGCCGGTTGCACGAATGGCCGGCGGGAAAAAATGCACGCACAGCGCAGGGAAGTTCTGCTGCCCGCCGATCAACAGAAGGCCGACGCAGAACACCAGCATGAACGACAGGGCCACGCCGCCGCCGACGCTGAACCCGAAGACGGGAATCAACAGGGCTCCCGCGACCATGCACGCCGCGACGCGCGGAAACGGATTGCGACCCAGGATCAGGTAGGACATGGCCAGCGCGCCGACCACCGCACCGATGTTGACCGCCACGCCGGCCAGCGCGGCGCGCGGCGCGTCGACGCCATTCAGCGTCAGCACGGTGGGCACCCAGCTCACCAGAAAGTAGGTGACCATCAACATCAAGAAGGCGGCAAGGCAGATCAGGCAGGTTCCGAACGCGCGACCGTCGGCGAAGAGCTGGGAGAAGGATTGGCGATCGCGGCCGGCGTTCGCCGCCTGCGGCTCGGGCGCCGCTGCGGCGATGGCGGTCGCGGCCAGCGCCATCAGCAAGGCGACGGTGCCGCCGCCGATGAAGACGCCGCGCCAGCCCACCAGCGGCATCACGGCCGCCGTCAGTGCACCGCCGGCAATGGCGCCGATCGGGAAGCCCAGGAACATGCGGGCCACCGTCTGCGTGCGCCGCTCGGCAGCCGCATGCTCGCCCGCCAAGGCCGCGGCACACGGGATGGCGCCACCCAGGCCGATGCCGGCGAGGAAACGCCAGACCATCAGTTCGGTCGGCGAGCCGGCCTCGGCGGACATCAAGGTGAACCCGCCGGCCATCAGCAAGGACACGACCATCATCCGCTTGCGGCCCCAGCGGTCGGCCGCGGCGCCGACGCACAACGCACCCAGGGCCGCACCGGCGTAGCCGGCCGAAAAGAGCTTGCCGAAGGAGCCCGGCGGCATGGAGAAGTGCTTCGAGATCAACGGCGCCACGAAAGCGAGCATCAGCGTGTCGTAGCCGTCAACCAGCGCCACCAGAAAGCAGATGACGATGGCCAGATTGGACTTGCTCGTCAGGGCAAGGGTGGCGCCGGAACGGCTGGCCATGGGTGTTGCGAGCACAGTTTGTCTCCATGTCGTTCTTGGGCTCCACAGGGCGGAGCGGGTGGTTCTTCCACCCATGCGGACTGCGAGAGGAAGCCCGGTGGCCGATCGGTCGTCTGGCCTTGCCGAGCGCTCAGTTCACCTGCTTGACCGCTTCAACCTGGATCAGCAGGCGCACGTCGTCGGCCACGATGTGCGGGCCCCAGCCCATGCCCCAGCGCGAGCGCTGGATGGTGGTCTCGAAGTCGCCGCCGCAGACCTCGCGCTTGAGAAACGAGTGGGTGTAGCAGTTGAAGCGCTGGCTCTTCAGCGTCACCGGGTGCGTGACGCCGAGCAGCGTCAGTTCACCCTTCACCTCCGAAGGCTTGTCGCCATCGAAGCGCATCTCGGTGGCGACGAAGCGCGCCGTCGGGAATTCGCTCGATCGGAACAGGTTCTCGCCTTGCATGATCCGGTCCAACGGGGGTACGCCGGACGCCGGTGCCGAGGTGTCGATGGTGACGTCCAGCTGGCCGGAGCGTGCCTGCGCATCGATCTGCACCTTGCCGGCCTTTACGGGCAAGCGGCCGCGGTTCGTGGACGTGCCGAAGTGCACGATCTCGTAGACGACCCAGGTGTGGCTGGCGTCGAGTTCGTAGCTCGCGGGGGCACCGAAGGCCGGCGCTGCCATGGCAAGGCCGACTGCTGCGGCGGCCAGGGCCGGGCGGATTGTCTCGTTCATTGGTTCTCCGTCTGCACGGGTCGAGTCGCTGTCAACTCATGCTAGGAGGATCGAGTGATATTTGGAAATACCAGTTTCGGATGAAAACGCATACGGCGAAGGTATCGATCGCCGTCTTGGCCGGGCCCGATCGGCCGGCCGAGCCTCAGCGTCGGCGTGCGACCTTGATGCCGGCCCCCGACCACCGAGGCAGCCAGTCTGCGAGGTGCTGGGCAAAGCCAAGGGCTGCCGGCGACAGGGCTCGCGTGAGAGGCCGGTACAGGCACACCTTGCGAACAGTCTCGGGCTCGACGACGCGCCGCATCACGAGGCCCATCGTGCCGGCGAGCACGCCGACATAGGCGGGCGCCAGCGTCGCGGCCAGGCCCTGCGCCGCGATGCCCAAGGCGGTCGTGACGTTGTCGACCACGTCCACCGGCGTGATGCGGGTGTCGTCGGGCGCGCTGGCCCGCATCTGGGCCACGCTGCGCTCGTGGTCGCGGCCGGCGGCCACCAGCGGCTGCTGGCGCAGGTCGGCCCAGCTCACGACTTTCGCCTTGGCCAGCGCGTGACCGGGCGCGCACCACAGCACCCAGGGGCTGTCGAACAGCGGCTCGGCCAGCACCTCCGGGCCGGTGGCGCGGTCGGGGCCGATCGCCAGATCGACATCGCCTGCGGCCACGCTGTCTGCGAGGCTCTCCACGGTCAGATCGCGGATGCGCACCGACACCTTGGGCCGCAAGGCCAGATAGTCCTTCACGGCGGCCGGCAGCGCGGTGGCAGCAAGGACCAGCGGCGCGCCGACCCGCACCAAGCCGGCCGCACGGTTGCGCAGGTCGGCCGCCGCGGTCTCCGCGACCTGGGCGTGCCGAAGCGTGGTCTGGGCCGAGGCCAGAAAGTCGCGCCCGGCGCTGGTCAGCGTGACGCGGCGGGTGGTGCGGTCGAAGAGACGCAAGCCGATGACGTCTTCCAGTTCGGCCACCTGCTGGCTCACGGCCTGCGGCGTGATGCCCAACCTTTCTGCGGCCGCGCTGAAGCTGTGCAGGTCGCCGACGACGACGAAGGCTTCGATCTGACGCAGCGTGAATCGGGTCAAAGGCATGGCTCGATTATCAAGTTGCGCTTGTGAACTCCGTTGAATCGACTGATTGTCGATGCCGGCCAAGGCTTCGACACTGGCGGCCCATCAAAGCGTGCAGGGGCGAAATTCGAGAACCGGCGCCAGGAGACAAGCATGCTGCAGACCACGGTTCACGGCGCACTCGCTCGCGAACTTCACGAGAGCGAGCGCACGCGCGTGCAGCTCGAGCAGTTCTCCAGGCGCTACCCGGACATGGGAATGGCGGACAGCTATGCGATCCAGCGCGAATGGATCAAGCTCAAGCTGGCCGAAGGGCGTCGAACCATCGGGCACAAGATCGGCCTGACCTCGCGTGCGATGCAACTCGCCTCGCAGATCACCGAGCCGGACTACGGCACCTTGCTCGACGACATGCTGCTGCGCGACGGCAGCGAGGTCGAAGCCGCGCGCTTCATCGTGCCGCGCTTCGAAGTCGAGTTCGCCTTCATCCTGGCGCGCCCTTTGAAGGGGCCTGGCGTGACCCTGTTCGACGTGCTGAACGCCACCGACTACGTGGTGCCGGCGCTGGAACTCATCGACGCACGCATCGAGCAGTTCGACCGCCTGAGCAAGGCACCGCGCAAGGTGTTGGACACCATCGCCGACAACGCCGCCAACGCGGCCATCGTGCTCGGCGGCCGGCCGATGCGGCCCGATGCCGTCGACTGGCGCTGGGCCGGCGCGCTGCTGTTCAAGAACGGCGTCATCGAAGAGTCGGGCCTGGGCGCGGCGGTGCTGGGCCATCCGGGCAACGGCGTGGCCTGGCTCGCCAACAAGCTCGCGGCGCACGACGAGGGGCTGGCCGCCGGCGAGATCGTGCTCGGCGGCTCGTTCACGCGCCCGGTGTCCTGCGCGGCGGGCGACACCTTCCATGCCGACTACGGGCCGCTCGGTTCGATCTCGGTGCGCTTCGTCTGATGCACACGCCGCAGAACGCGTTCAAGGCAGCGCTGGCACGGCCCGCCGCACAAGTCGGCCTGTGGCTCGGCCTGGCAGACGCCTACAGCGCCGAGCTGTGCGCCACCGCCGGCTTCGACTGGCTGTTGATCGATGGCGAGCATGGGCCGAACGATCTGCGCTCGACGCTCGCGGCCTTGCAGGCGCTTGCGCCTTACCCGGCGTACCCGGTGGTCCGCATCGCGCAGGGCGACACGGTGCTGATCAAGCAGGTTCTCGAGATCGGTGCCACCACGCTGCTGGTGCCGATGGTCGAGAGCGCCGAGCAGGCGCGCGCACTCGTGCGTGCGATGCGTTATCCACCCGACGGCGTGCGCGGCGTCGGCTCGGGGCTGGCGCGTTCGTCGCGCTGGAGCGCCTTTCCGGGCTATCTGAAGCAAGCCAGCGAAAGCCTCTGTCTGCTGGTGCAGGTGGAAACGGTCGCCGCGCTCGAGCAGCTGGATGCCATTGCCGCGGTGGACGGCGTGGACGGCGTGTTCATCGGCCCGGCCGACCTCTCGGCGTCGATGGGCCACCTGGGCCAGCCCGGCCATCCCGAAGTGCGCGCGGCGATCGATGCCGCGATCGGGCGCATCCTGGCCGCCGGCAAGGCGCCGGGCATCCTGGCGGTGGACGAAGCGCTCGCCCGGCACTACATCGGCATCGGCGCCCGCTTCGTCGCCGTGGGCGTGGACGCGACGCTGCTGGCCCAGGCCACGCGATCACTGGCCGCGCGCTTCAAGGCGCCGCCGGCCGATGCCCCGGCACACGCCTCCAGCGGCTACTGACATGCCCGACCAGCCCTTGAACCTCAACACCCTGCGTGCCGCCTTCAGCGGGCGGCTGCTGACCGATGCGACCGACATGGCGGCGCACCTGACCGACTGGCGCGGCAAGTGGACCGGCCGCGCGATCGCCGTGGCTCAGCCCGACAGTACCGAAGGTGTGGCCGCCGTGCTGCGCTGGTGCCACGCACGCGGCGTGCCGGTGGTGCCGCAGGGCGGCAACACGGGGCTTTCCGGCGGCGGCACGCCGGACGATACGGGTCGCGCGCTCGTGCTCTGCCTGACGCGCTTGAACAAGGTGCGTGTGGTCGACCCGGTCAACAACACGATCGAGGTCGAGGCCGGCGTCACGCTGCAGCGGGTGCAGGAGGCGGCACGCGAGGCCGGCCGCCTGTTCCCTTTGAGCCTGGCCGCCCAGGGCAGCTGCACGATCGGCGGCAACCTCGCTACCAACGCCGGCGGCGTGCAGGTGCTGCGCTATGGCAACGCCCGCGAGCTGTGTCTGGGCCTGGAGGTGGTGACGGCTGAAGGCGAGATCTGGAACGGGCTGCGCGGCCTGCGCAAGGACAACACCGGCTACGACCTGCGCGATCTTTTCATCGGCAGCGAAGGCACACTGGGCGTGATCACCGCCGCGGTGCTGAAGCTGTTCCCGCAGCCTGCCGCGCAAGTGGTGGCCTTCGTGGCGGTGCCGACACCGGCCGCGGCCGTGCAGCTGTTGCAGCTGGCGCAGGCCCGGCTGGATTCGGCGCTCACGGCTTTCGAGCTGATCAGCGACACCTGCATCGGCCTGGTAGAGAAGCACGTGAACGCGGCGCGTCTGCCGCTGGCCGAGCGCTCGCCGTGGTACGTGCTGATCGAAGTCAGCGACACGCGCGACGAGAGCCACGCGGCCGCCGCGATCGAGGGCCTGCTCGAAGCCGCGCTCGAAAGGAACTTCGCCAGCGACGCGGCGCTGTCGGCCAGCCTGGCGCAGTTCAAGTCGCTGTGGGCGCTGCGTGAGGACATCTCCGAGTCGCAGGGCGCCGAAGGCAAGACGATCAAGCACGACATCGCGCTGCCGATTTCACGCATTGCCGATTTCATCGCAAGCACCGATGCTGCCATCGCGCGCGCCTTTCCCGGCCAGCGCATGGTCGTCTTCGGCCACCTCGGCGACGGCAACCTGCACTACAACGTGTCGCCGGCGGTCGGCATGACAGGCCCCGAGAACCACGCCGCCTTCGTTGCACTCGAAGGGCCGATGAACCAGCTGGTGCACGACGCCGTGGCCGCGCAGGGCGGTTCGATCTCGGCCGAGCACGGCCTGGGCGTGCTGCGACGCGACGAGTCCGCGCGCTACAAGTCCGCGGTCGAACTCAAGCTCATGGCCGCGATCAAGTTGGCACTGGACCCACACCACCTGATGAACCCCGGCAAGGTGCTGGGCTGACAACCATGACATCTCCTCCTCTCGACATCGCCGGCATCAGGGTCTCGCCCGACCACTACATCGATGGCCGCCGCGTGGCCTCGACCGAGACCTTCGAGCTGCACAGCCCGATCGACCAGCGCCTGCTGGGGCGCATCGCCGAAGGCACGGCCGAGCATGTGCAAGCGGCGATCCAGGCGGCGCAATTGGCCTTCCCCGCGTGGAGCGCCCTGAGCGCGCTGCAGCGCAAACCGTACCTCGACCGCTTCGCGGCCGAGATCGGCCAGCGGGCTGAAGCCTTGTGCCAACTCGAAAGCAACGACGCCGGCGTGCTGTTGTCGCGCATGCGGCATGGCGTGGTGCCGCGCGCGATGCTCAACATCGCCTGGTTTGCCGAACATGCGCTGACGCTGCAGGACCGGCCCATAGAAACCGAGCAGGCGCAGCACATCGTGCGCCATGACCCGGCGGGTGTGGTCGTGATCATCACGCCGTGGAACGCGCCGTTGATGCTGTCGACGTGGAAGCTGGGGCCGGCGCTGGCAGCGGGCAACACCTGCATCCTGAAGCCGCCCGAGTGGGCGCCGCTGACCTGCTCGCTGCTGGCCGACGCCGCCGACGCGGCGGGCCTGCCGCCCGGCGTTTTCAACGTCGTGCAGGGTACCGGCGCGAACACGGGTGCCGGCCTGGTCAGCGACCCGCGCATCGCCCGCGTTTCGTTCACCGGCAGCGTGCCCACGGCGAAGTCGATCGCCCAGGCCGCCGGCGCGAACCTGGTGCCTTGCAGCCTGGAACTCGGCGGCAAGAGCCCGTTCATCGTGCTCGCCGACGCCGATCTCGACAGCGCCGCCGCGACCGGCGCACTGATGTACCGAAACGCCGGCCAGGTCTGTCTGGCCGGCACGCGTTTTCTGGTGCACGAGGCGATTGCCGAGAAGTTCATCGCCGCGATGCGCGGCCATGTCGAGCGGCTCAACATCGGCGACCCGCGCGACGAAGCCACCGAGGTCGGGCCCATCATCCACCCGCGCCAGGTCGAGCGCGTGATGGGCTTCATCGAACGCGCCGTGGCCGGCGGCGCCGAGCTGCTGTGGGGCGGCGCCCGGCATCCGTTCGGCGCGCAGTACGTGCAGCCGACCATGCTCAGGGGCCTGAAGCAGGGCGACGAGATCGTGCAGAACGAGGTCTTCGGCCCGGTGCTGACCTTGCAGACCTTCGCCAGCGATGACGAGGCCGTTGCGCTGGCCAACGGCACTGACTACGGCCTGGGCGGCGTCTGCTACGGCGAGGTGGCGCACGCCACCGAACTGGCCCAGCGCGTGCGCACCGGCTTCATCTGGGTCAACAGCTTCGGCATCCGCGATCTGGCGGCGCCGTTCGGCGGCATCAAGCGCAGCGGCATCGGCCGCGAAGGCGGCGACTGGAGCTTCGAGTTCTTCTGCGACGTCAAGGATGTGATCGTCCCGAAGAAGCCCTTTCGCGCCAGCTTCAGCCATCGATAACCAGGAGACCATTCATGGGACAGTTTGTCGGCGCGGCCGTGGTGTCGCACCACCCGGGCTTGATGCAATGCGAGGAGTTCCGCGTGCTGCAGGGCGCCGGTGCGGACTCCGACCTCATTGCGGGTTATGCCCGGCTGCGCGAGCGGATCGCCGCTGCAAAACCGGACGTGGTGATCGTCTTCGACTCGCACTGGTTCACCACCGGCTACCACCTGGTGGATGGCGGCTCGCACTTCAAGGGCACCTACATCTCCGACGAGATGCCCTGGTACCTGCACGGCGTGCCCTATGACTTCCGGGGCCACCCCGAGCTGGCCGTGGCGATCGAAGCCGTGTCGCGCGAACGCGGCGGCTACAACCGCACCATCCGCCACCCCGACCTGGGCAAGCACTACCCGACGATCAACCTCGTCAAGCACCTGCAGTTCGAGTTGAGCGACCTGCCGGTCGTCACGGTCAGCTCGTGCCAGAACTGCGACTGGACGCACTTCCTGAAGTCGGGTGAGGCCATTGGCGAGGCGGTGCGCCGCAGCGACCTGCGCGTGTTGATGCTCGCCTCGGGCGCACTGAGCCACAAGTTCAACCCGATCGACTGGAAGCCGAACCACCCACGCATCTTCCACGAGAGCAACGTCGCACGGCCCGAGAACATCGCCAGCGACAAGGGCGCGGTCGAACTGTTCAGGCAAGGCCGCCATGACACCGTGCTCGAACGCTGGAACGATGAATACCGCAAGCTGCCGTGGGAGGCCTTCGGCGCGCACTACCTGCAGATGCTGGGCGCCTTGGGCGGCGCCAGCTGCCGCGCCCGCGGCGAGCCACTGTCGGACTACGAGAACGCACGCGGCACCGGCAACATCCACGTCTGGTTCCAGCCATGAACTTCGAATTTCCGATCCAGCAACTGCCCGCCGTGCTGCGCGGCCCGCGCATCGAACGCCGCCGCGTGCTGGTGGGCGGCAGCGCGTTCTGGGGCACGATGGTTGAAGCCGGCGCCGACGCCGGCCGGCTGCGGCTGGACGACGGCCGCATGCTTGACGCCGGCAATGCCGCCAACGTCAGCTACCTGCCGCCGGTGGTGCCCAGCAAGATCATCGCGGTGCACATCTCGTACAGCTCGCGCAGCCTGGAGACGCGCAACAAGCCCAGGCCCACCGAGAGTCCGACGTACTTCACCAAGCCGCCCACGTCGCTGAACGGCCACCGCGGCCAGATCCTGAAGCCGGCCGACTGCCTGTACCTCAACTACGAGGGCGAGTACGCGGTGGTGATAGCCAAGACCTGCCGCAACGTCACACCCGACGAGGCCTGGGACTGCATCGAAGGCTTCTGCCCCGCGCTGGACATGGGTTTGCAGGACTTCCGCGACACCGACCAGGGCTCGATGCTGCGCGTCAAGGGGGCGGACACGCTGCTGCCGATCGGCCCCGGCATCGTGCGCGGGGTGAACCTGTTCGAGCAGACGCTGCGCACCTACGTCAACGGGCTGGTGGTGCAGGAAGCGCACATCGGCGACGAGACGATCTGGGGTCCGCACTACGTGATCGCCGATCTCGCGCGCCACATCACGCTGCTGGCCGGCGACGTGATCCTGATGGGCACGCCTTGCCATTCGCGCAGCGTCGACCCCGGGCAGACGGTGGAGTGCGAGATCACCGGCATCGGCCGCCTCGCCGGCACCGTGGTGGCCATCGATGCGCCGCGTGCTTCGGCGCTGGGCGTGGGGCATCAACCCACCGACAGCGCCGAAGTGCGCCGCGTTGCGCTCGGTTTCGACGAGCGCGTGCCCGATCGGTTCAAGGACAACCTGCGCAAGGCGAAGGAAGCCTCCGAATGAAGGTCTGCATCATCGGCGCCGGTGCCATCGGCGGCTTCATCGGCACCCGGCTTGCCGCCGCGGGGCAGGCCGAGGTCAGCGCGCTGGCGCGCGGCGACACGCTCGCCGCGCTGCGCAGTCATGGCTGGCGCACGAATACCGCGGCCGGGCTCGTGCAGGCCCCGGCAACGGCCAGCGAGCACGCGGCCGAGCTGGGTGTGCAGGACCTGGTGATCATCGCCGTCAAGGGGCCGGCGCTGACGCAGGTGGCGCGCGGCATCGCGCCGCTGCTGGGGCCGCACACGCTGGTGATGCCGGCGATGAATGGCGTGCCCTGGTGGTTCTGCCACGGCGTGCCGGGCTTCCCCGGCGGCGCGCTGGACAGCGTGGACCCGGGCGGTGAGATCGCTGCGGCGATCCGCTTCGAGCAGGTGCTGGGCTGCGTGGTGCACATCAGCACGTCGACGCTCGAGCCCGGCCTGGTGCAGCACAAGTTCGGCCAGGGGCTGATCGTAGGCGTTGCCGCCGGCGGCCCGTCCGAACGCGCGCAACGGGTGGTGGACCTGCTGGCGCACGCCGGCTTCGACGCCAGCCTGGCGGCCGACGTGCGCCATGACATCTGGTACAAGCTGTGGGGCAACATGACGATGAATCCGGTGAGCGCGATCACCGGCGCCACCGGCAACCGCGTGCTGGCCGACCCGCTGGTGCGGGCCTTCTGCTCGGCGGTGATGGCCGAGGCCGCGGTGGTCGGCGCGCGCATCGGCTGCACCATCACGCAGGCGCCCGAAGACCGGCACGCGATCACGGCCACGCTCGGGGCCTTCAAGACCTCGATGCTGCAGGACGTGGAGGCGGGCCGCATGATCGAACTCGACGCGATCGTCGGCGCGGTGCACGAGATCGGCCGACGCGTCGGCCTCGCGACCCCCTACGTCGATGCCTTGTTCGGCCTGACGCGCCTGTTCGCCCGCGTGCGCGATCTCTATCCGGACCCGGTCTGACATGACGAGCGCGCGCACGTCCGGGCCGCTTGCCGAGCCGACACCGGCCCCTGCCGCCCCTGCCCGATGGGTTCGCTTGCGCGCCCGGCTGGCCGGCGTGATGGTCTCGCTGGTGCTGGGCTGCACGCTGGTCTGGGGCCTGGCCTTCGGCTACGTCGGCCGGCTGGAAGCCCAGGCCCATGACGCCGATCGCGTGGCGGCCCAGCGCGTGCTCGACGCGACGCGTTGGCGGGCCTGGGTCAACATCACGAACGACGCGGCGATGTCGTCGATCATGAATACGAATCCGATCTCGCAGGGTGTGCTGGACCAACGGGTGCAGGCCGGACTGGCGGCGCTCGCCACCTCGTCGGCGGCCGTCGCGCGTGACGCCGCCGGAGAAGCCGAACGGCAGTCGATACGGGCCCTGCAAAGCCAGGGCGCCGAGCTCGACCGGCTGATCAAGTCCGCCCGCCAGACCAAGATGGACGGTGAATTGGCCAAGGCCGTGCTCGGCGTCGCGCGCGACCTGCAGCCCCGGGCCGTGGCCTACCTGAGCGCCATCGACGCCCATATCACGCTGCTGGGGCAGGATGCCGCGGCCAGCGCCGCGCGCTTCGATGCCCAGCGCCGTATCGGCTTCGGCGCTGCCGTGGGCGCCGCCTTGCTGATGGCCGTGCTGGGTGTCGGCGTGGCCTTGCGCTTCAGCGGCGTCATCGCTCGGCAGATCGCCGCGTGCCTGAGCATGGCACGCACCATCGCCGCCGGCGATCTGAGCCACCCGGCCCGTTCGGACCGGCGCGACGAACTCGGCGAACTCGTGCGTGCGCTCGAGACCATGCGCCAGACGCTGTGCCAGAGCCTCGAGACGGTGCGCCAGTCGGTCGACGGCCTCGCCACCGCATCGACGCAGATCGCCGGCGGCAACGCCGACCTGAGCCGGCGTACCGAACTGTCTGCGCAGAGCCTGCAGGCCACCGCGGCGTCGATGTCGGAGCTGTCCGGCACCGTGGACGAGACCGTCGCAGCGGCCCGCAGCGCCGATCAGATGGCCGCCCAGGCCACCCAGGCGGCGCAGCGCGGCGGCGTCGTGATCGGCCAGGTCGTGTCGACGATGGGCGAGATCGCGGCTTCGAGCCGCCGCGTCGCCGACATCGTCGGCGTCATCGAGGGCATCGCCTTTCAGACCAACATCCTGGCCCTGAATGCCGCCGTCGAAGCCGCCAGCGCCGGCGAACGGGGCCGCGGCTTTGCCGTCGTGGCGGGCGAGGTCCGCAGCCTGGCCCATCGTTCGGGCGAAGCCGCCAAGGAGATCAAGGCGCTCATCGACGGCAGTGCCGAGCAGGTCGAGTCGGGATCCCGGCTGGTGCAGGCTGCACGCTCGGCGATGGACGAGATCGTCGGCTGCGTGGAGCGCGTCTCGACCATCATCCACGACATATCGACGTCAACGGGCCGGCAGCGTACCGACATCCGCGAGGTCAACAGTGCCGTCACCCGGCTCGACGACATGACCCAGCAAAACGCCGCGCTGGTCGAGCAGAGTGCGGCTGCAGCCGAATCGCTGAAACACCAGGCCGGCAGACTCGCCGCGGTGGTCGGCGCGTTTCGACTGCAGTCCACTTGAACCGGCCCCACAGCCGCCGAGCCCGATGAACCGCGCCGCATACCTTTCGGGTATCGGCGTTCATCCGCAAATCGTACTTCCCAGATCGGCCGCGGCCTCTTAGGCTTGGGGCCCTCCGTAGGACGCCACTCGAATGAAGACTCCCTTCGCCGTCATCGTTGCCGCGCTGCTTGCAAGCACGCTGCCATCCGCCCATGCCGACCAGAAGGTGGTCGCCGCCCAGAGCGAGATTGCATTCACCAGCCGGCAGATGGGCGTGCCGGTCGACGGGAAGTTCCGCAAGTTCGACGCGCAGATCGCATTCGATCCGAAGAACCCCGGCAGCGCGAAGATCGCGCTGACGATCGATCTGGCCAGCGCTGCCCTGGGTGCTGCCGACACGGAAGCCGAACTCGCCAAGCCCGACTGGTTCGATACCAAGAAGTTTCCGCAAGCCGCCTTCCAGTCGACGACGGTCAGTTCGGCCGGCGCCGGCAAGTTCAATGTCGCCGGCAAGCTGTCGATCAAGTCGATCAGCCGCGACCTGGTCGTGCCGATCACGCTGACGCAAGCGGCCGGGCAGACGACGGCCAGCGGCAAGTTCCAGATCAAGCGCCTCGACTTCAAGATTGGCGACGGCGAGTGGAAGGACACTTCCATCGTCGCCGACCCGGTCGACGTGAGCTTCAAGATCGTGCTGACGGGGGTTGGCCCGCTGTAGCCCGGCATGCGCCGCGGGCGGCCTCGGACGCATTGCCCTGTGCTCCGCAGCCTCACGGCGCCAAATCCGCGACACGCAGGGCGCCGGCGGAGACGGTGATCTGCTCCCGAAGCCACGCCGCCGCCCGGTCATGGTGGGTGCGTTCGTGCCAGACCAGGAAGCAGCTGACCGGACGCACGGGTGCCGGTACCGCCAGCGTCTGGAGGTCCCATTGCGAGGCCATGGTCTTGGCCAATGTGCGGCCCGTGGTGAACACCAGATCGGTCTGCGCGAGCATGGCGGGAATCAGGCTCAGGTACTGCGTTCTGACGGTGGTACGCAGGGCAATTCCGGCTTCCGCCAGCAGCGCGTCGATGGCCGCTCCGGCGCCCGGCGCCTGCTCCAAAGACGAGACATGGTCAGCGGCCGTGTAGCACGCCAGCGTCGGCTCGCGCAGAAGTGGATGACCCTGGCGAACGATGCAGGCCAGCGGCTCGGTCAGCAAATGGACCGCGCGCAACACCCCCGGAATGTCCATTCGGCTGGTGATCGCGACATCGATATCGCCTTCACTGAGCCGCCGCACGAAGTCCGCGCGGTCGCCGATGGTCTGAATCTCCAGGCTCGATTGGGGCGACTGCGTCGTGACCCGTTGCACCAACTGGGCAAAGAAGCGGGTCGGAAGGAAGTCGTAGGTGGCCAGCCTGAACTTGCGGCTTGCTGCGGCCGGCGCGAACTCGGCGTCGCCGTCGTAGATGAGCGACAGGTCGGCCAGAACCCGCCCGACCGTGAGCTTCAGCGACTCGGCGCGGGGCGTCAGGATCATCCGGCTACCGCTGCGCACGAGCAGTTGGTCGCCGGTCAACTCGCGAAGCAGAGCCAGGTGCCGGCTCATGGCAGGCTGCACGACGCTGAGCTTGGCGGCCGCGCCGGACACGCTCTGCGTTGACAGCAGCGCCTGCAGCGAGACGAGCAGGCTGACGTTCAGGCGCTGCGTGGCATCGGCTCGGGCGCCGGGGGTGTGCACACCGCGCGGCGGGTTGGGCTTCATCGGTTTCATCGGTTCCAAGGCGCGGGCTGCGATCTCGTTGCGACCGTCATCATCGTCGTGGCGCTATGGGGCCATAGCGGCCCGACGGATTGGCGCGCGGGGACGCGCTGCCTAGACTGCTGCAAAGCGCCACGAAAGGGGCCAGCATGTCTTTGAACAGCGCGATCACCTGCATACGCTATCTTCTCCTGTGTGGAATCACCTTCGTGATGCCTCCGTTGGTGAACGCCGAGCCGGCCTGGCCGTCGCGGCCCATCACGATCATTGTTCCGTATGCCGCCGGATCCCTGCCCGACGCCTTCCTGCGCTCCGTCGGCAACGAGCTCGGTGCGCGGCTGAATGCCACGGTGATCGTCGACAACGTCAATGGCGCCGGTGGGGTGCTGGGCACGGACCGTGTCGCGCATGCCAAGCCGGACGGCTACACCTTCGTGCTCGGTGTCGAGAGCACGATGTTGATCGCGCAGATGGTCAGGCCGGCCACCGTGAAGTACGACGGCGCCAAGGACTTCACGCCCATCGCGCTGATGGCCTCGTCGCCGCTCGTGCTGGTCGCCCAGCCGCAATTCCCGGCCGCCAGCCTGAGCGAGCTGTTGTCGTTGTTGCGCGCCCAACCCCGGCGCTTCAGCTACGGCACCTCGGGCGTGGGCACGTCGCTGCACCTGGCGGGCGAGATGTTCAACCAGCAAGCGCACTCCGAAATCGTTCACGTTCCGTACTCCGTCAGCACGCAGATCATGACCGACGTGGCCGGCAATCAGCTCGATCTGGCGATGGTGCCTCTCGGCTCGGCCTTGTCCTTCATCAAGGCGGGCAAGGCAAAGGCCCTGGGTGTGACGTCGGCCACGCGTGCGAACCTGCTGCCCGACGTGCCGGCGATGAGCGAGCAGCCCGCACTGAAGCAGATGGACGTCACGGTCTGGTTCGGTCTCTTCGCGCCGGCGGGTATCGACAAGGCCATCGCGGCCAGCATGCAGGCGCAGATCGCCGCGATCATGGGCACGGACGCGATGCGGCGGCGCACGGCCGACTTCGGCATGCAGCCCAGTGTGCTCGACCAGCCCGAGTTCATGCGCTTCCTCGTCGACGAGCGCGCGAAGTTCAGGGCACTGGTCAGCGAGCGGAACATCCGAGCGGATTGAAGCGATGCCCAGCAACGCCTACGCTCGCTTCTGCGCCGGCCTGCCCAAGGCGGAGTTGCATCTGCACATCGAAGGAACCTTGTCGCCGACGCAGCGCCTGCGCCTGGCCCGCAGGAACGGGATCCAGTCCAGGCATGCATCCGTCTCGGAGCTGGAGGCTGCGCGCAACTTCGGGGCGGCGGGCACGCCACAGGCCGACCTGAAGGAGATGCTCGACTACTACTACGAAGGCATCGAGGTCTTGCGCACCGAAGACGACTTCTTCGAGATCACCCACGACTATCTTCGGCAGTGCCAGGCCGAGAACATCCGCTACGCAGAGATCTCGTTCGACCCGCAGGCGCACACGGCCCGCGGCTTGCCGTTTGCCATGGTGATCCAGGGTCTGCATCGCGGCATCGTCGCCGGCTGGGCCGACTTCGGCGTGCGCGCACAGCTGGTCATGTGCATCCATCGCGACCGCAGTGTGGAGAGCGCCCTCGAGACGCTGCAATCGGCGGAGCCCTTTCGGGCGTGGATCGTCGGGCTGGGTCTGGATTCGCAGGAGCAAGGCAATCCGCCGATCAAGTTCAAGGCCGTGTTCGAGCGGGCACGGGCGCAGGGTTATCGGCTGACAGCCCATTGCGATGTCGACCAGCAGGACTCCGTCGAGCACATCTGGCAGTGCATCGACGAATTGGCGGTCGAGCGCATCGATCACGGCATCAATTGCATCGAAGACGCTGATCTGGTGCAGGCGCTGAAGAGTCGGCAGATCTGCCTGACCGCCTGCCCGACCTGGCGCCAGCGCGACCCCGGACCACGGCGCGTGGACCGCATGCGGATCATGTTCGACCTCGGGCTCCGGGTCACGATGAACTCCGATGATCCGGGCGTGATGGCCAGCGGCTCGCTGGGGCGACTGATGCCGCTGGCCGGCGAGGCCGGGGGCTTCTCGGCGACCGAAATGGCGCAGCTCTCGATCCACGCCTTCGAAGGCGCCTGGCTTCCGGCGCAGGATCGACGGGCCTATGTCGACGAGGTGGCGCTCTACCTCCGGCAATGGATGTACGGCGGCGCACCCTCGTAGGCAGGGACTCGGCGAAACGGGCAAGGGCCCATTTCGGCTGCCGCTACGCTGGCTTGACTGATTTGGCGCCGCGCAGCGTGTCCGATGGCCGTTCGGCGAACATGCGTTTGTAGTCCAGCGCGAAGTGACCCATGTGCCAGAAGCCCCAGCGCGCGGCCGTGTCCTGAATGCTGCCCGCTCCGGTTGCCAAGCCGGCCTTCAATTCGCGGCGCACGCGGCACAGTCGGATCGCACGCAGATAGCGATTCGGCGACATGCCGATGACATCCTGGAATGCGTACTGCAATTGCCGTCGACTCGCGCCGGCATGTTTGCAGAGGTCGGCCACGGTCACCGATTCAAATGCATGCGTCAGCACGTACCCTTCGGCCCGCGAGACGATGCGGGCATGGCGCCGGGCCGTGCGCTGGTCGGTGAGCGCCGGCAGGGCCGACTTCAGCACGCCGAAGACCTGGTCCAGGATGTCCGCGCTGAGGTTTCGGCGCGCGCCCTCGTGCATCAGCACCTCGGGGTTCTCCTGCAGGCCGTCGAAGGCCGAGCGCAGAAACAGGCGCAGGCGGCCGATGTCGCCAGCATCGGCACGGATCACGTCGCGCCGCCCAGGGTGCTCATCCAGGAGTCCATTGCCGAGCCCATCGGCATATCCGCGCAGCGCATCAACCTGCACCGTGAGCCCGTAGCTCGTGAAGCCGGGTGGCGTGCACATTTCGAACTCGGTGCCTTCCTCGATGTTGAGCAGCGCATCTTGGGTCAGCAGGCTGCCACGAAAACGTGCGTCGCCGCCCACAGCGAGTGCAAACACCTGCGTCCCGCTGGGCGCACGCCCTTGTTGGCGCAAAGCCTTGCTCGAGACTTCGCGGAAGACCTGCATGTTGCCGAGCTTGATGTCGAGCGTCGTACCACTGTACGGGCCCGGACTGAGCTGGTCGTAACTCTGATCCCAGCCGCGCAAGGAGCGCGCCTGAGCGTCGGCGTCGACGATGCGGTGGTAGTTCACGCCGATCTCCGAGGGGGCCGCATGCCTGGCCTGGGGTGGCTGCGCGGAAGGTGTGTCGAAGCACTGCATGGCGTCCAGAGACTCGGAGTTTCAACGGGGGCTGTCACGGCAATATTCGCGCCAGCAAAGCCGCAACGGAATACCGCTGACTGCCGCTCCGAACGGTTCGCCCGGTTGTGCCGATTTTGGATAGGAGCCTTGCGGTTTGGAACGCAAACTCATCACCACGCGATGACTGGGCACCGGCCGGCGGGCTGGCACCGGCATCTGGCCACTCGATTCTCCCCACTCGATTCGGAGCAAGCTGTGCTCAGTCCTGAAGAAGTCATCCACGGAATGCCCAAATGCGAACTCCACGTTCACCTCGAGGGAACGCTCGAGGCCGAGATGAAGTTCGTGCTGGCCGAGCGCAACGGTGTGAAGCTGCCCTACGAGGACGCGCACGACATGCGGGCGGCCTACGACTTCGATGATCTGCCGTCGTTCCTCAAGCTCTACTACGAAGGCATGTTGGTACTGAGGACCGAGCGCGATTTCCATGATCTCTGCTATGCCTATCTGAAGAAGGCCCGTTCGCAGAACGTTCTGTACGCGGAGATGTCCTTCGACCCGCAAGCTCACACGACCCGGGGTGTGTCCTTCGAGAGCGTGGTCAAGGGAATCCGGCATGCACAGATGGATGCGGAACGCGACCTGGGCATTCGCTCGCAGCTCATCATGTGCTTTCTCAGAGAGCACAGCGCCGAAGATGCCATGGCGACGCTGAACGAGTCGCTCCCCTACAAAGACTGGATCGTCGGTGTCGGGCTGGACTCCTACGAGCCCGGCAATCCGCCGAACAAGTTCCGCGCCGTCTTCTCGCGTGCACGCGATGAAGGCTACCGGCTGACCGCGCATTGCGATGTGGATCAGCCGAACACCCACGAGCACATTCGCCAGGCGCTGGCCGATGTCAGCGTCGACCGTATCGACCACGGCGTGAATGTGCTCGACGCCCCGGCATTGATCTCGTTGGCCAAGGAGCGCGGCATGTCGTTCACGCTGTGTCCCTTTGCCAATCAGGTCGTCCTGAGCAAGCAAGCACAGCAGCCGGTTCGTCGCATGCTCGAACTCGGTTTGCAGGCGACCATCAACTCCGACGATCCGGCATACATGCAGGGTATGTATCTGGAAGAGAACTTCCACATCGTTCAGCGAGAGCTGAACCTCGAAGTCAGTCAGTTGTTCACCCTGGCACGCAACGCCTTCAAGGCAGCTTGGCTACGCCCTTCTGCGGCGATGGGCTACCTCGAGCAGGTGAATGCTTTCGAGCGCCTGGCCCTGGCGACGGGGTGATCCCGGCGCAGAAACGTCCTGCCACGCACTGACTCGCAGTCTCGCAACTCGCAGCGAAGCCATTCGGCATGGCTGCGCGGCCGCCATGCGGCCGGTGATCAAGGCCTCATCAACAAGCGCTCAACGGAAAGTACATGAACAAGGCACTCCTGCGTTCGAATCGGATCGCGGCACTCACGGGTATCGCGATGGCCAGCGTGGCCGCACATGCCCAGGTCGAGTCTGGCGCGAGCGGCGCGGCACCACCGGTGGTCGCGCCTGAAGCCGATGAGGCCGGTGCGCGCCGCAAGGCTGAAGCGGGCAAGGTCGAGACGATCACGGTGACGGCCGAACGCCGGGTTGCCAACATCAAGAGCGTGCCGATGTCGGTGTCGGTGCTGCGTGGCGAAGGGCTTGATGCCATCCAGACCAGCGGCGAGACGATCATCTCGCTCGCAGCAAGATCTCCGAGCGTGAACGCGGAGACTTCAGCGGGCCGTCTCTTTCCTCGCTTCTACGTGCGGGGCTACGGCAATACCGACTTCCAGGTCAATTCATCGCAACCGGTGTCGCTGGTGGTTGACGACGTGGTGCAGGAGAACGCCTATCTGAAAGGCTTTCCGGTATTCGACGTTGACCAGGTCGAGGTGCTGCGCGGCCCGCAGGGAACACTCTTCGGCCGGAACTCGCCGGCCGGCGTGATCAAGTTCGATTCGGCCAAGCCGGGTCGCAAGTTCGAGGGCTATGCGAGCCTGTCCTACGGAACCTACGGCACGGCCAACCTGGAGGCCGCGGTGAACATGCCGATCAACAACGATTGGTCCGCTCGCGTCTCGCTGCTCGGCCAGCATCGGAACAATTGGGTCGACAACACTTTCGCGGCCGGCCCGACGCAAGAGTTCGAGGGCTACAACGATGGTGCCGCCCGGGTGCAATTGCGGTATCAGCCGAGCCGTGAATTCTCTGCCTTGTTCAATGCTCACGCGCGGGATATGCACGGTTCCCAGCGTCTGTTCCGTGGCAATGCCATCGAACGTGGAACCAACAATCTGGTCGCGGGCTTTGATCCGGAGAAGATCTCGATCGACGCGAAGAACAGTGCCTCCTTTCAATCCCAAGGCGGCAGCGTTCGCCTGCGCTGGGCGCTGGGCGAGCACGCCTTGCACGCGATCAGCGGCTACGAAACACTGCGCACGCTGTCCCACGGCGACATTGACGGCGGTATTGATCGGTCGGTGACAAGCCGTCCGGACGACCCCTCCATCACGCCTTTCCCGTCGGAGACTTCGGCCGAGATTCCGCGGCACCACCAGCTCAGCCAGGAATTTCGCATCGAGTCGCTCTACGCCGGGCCATTGAACTGGCAGGCAGGGCTCTATGTGTTCGACGAGGACTACGATTTCATCAACAACGAGTACACCACGCCCGCAGGCGGGGCGCTGGCAAGCTCCCTCCGGTTGGGTCAGCATGCGCGCGCGTTGGCCGCGTTCGGATCCGCCAGCTACATGCTGACTCCGGCGCTGAAGGTTCAGGCCGGCCTGCGGTACACCCGCGACAAGAAGTCCTTCGTCACCGAGTCCATGCAGGGCATCGAGGTGGCCGGCCCCCTGTCAGCCCATCCGCACGATGCCAGGCTCAGTTGGGACCTCAGCGGCACCTACACGCTGAGCGGCGACGCCACCGCCTACGTGCGTGCGGCCAATGCCTACAGAGGCACCAGCGTTCAGCCGCCATCGGCCTTCGCGCAGCTCTCCGTCGCCAGGCCCGAGACCAATACGTCGATAGAGGCGGGCTTCAAGGCCGATGTGCTCGACAAGCGCGCGAGCGTCTCTGTGGCGGTCTTCAACTACGAGGTCAAGAACCAGCAGCTGACCGTCATCGGGGGCGCCAGCAATTCGAACACACTGATCAATTCGAAGAGCACGAAGGGACGCGGGTTCGAGTTCGACATGCGCGCCTACGTCGTCGACAGTCTGCTGGTCAGCGCAGGCTTGAGCTACAACAAGACGCGGATCGACGATCCAGGGCTGCTGGTCTCGGCCTGCGGAAACGGCTGCACGATCAAGAGCCCGATCGTCACGCCGGCAAATCCCGCGGTCGGCCTGTTTGCGCCGATCGTTTCGATCAACGGCAACCCGCTGCCACAGGCGCCGCGGTGGGCGGCGAATCTGACCGCCCGCTACTCCATCCCGACAGCGGCCGGCGAGTGGTATGCCTTCACCGATTGGGTCTATCGCGGAAGGATGAACCTGTTCCTGTACGAGGCCGTCGAGTTCACGGCCAAGTCCAGCCTCGAGGGCGGCTTGCGCATGGGCTACGTCTGGGGGGACGGGAAGTACGAACTGGCCGCGTTCGCCCGCAACATCACGAACCAGATGCGCGTCACGGGAGCGGTGGACTTCAACAATCTCACTGCGTTCACCACCGATCCGAGAACGGTCGGTGCCCAGCTCAGAGTGACGTTTTGAACGCCTTCCGAAGCATCAGCGTCCGGTCCGGTCCATCAACTCGAGTGAGAGTCGCACCATGTCCCCTCGCCCCATTCGCACGCCTCGCCGTGCTGCCGTTCATCTGTGCCTGCTGGCTGCACTCTCGTGCCTGGCACCCGTGTCGCCGGCCCAGAATCCTGCGGCGCCACGTCCCCCGCTGAAGGTCGCATTCGTCTACGTCGGTCCTGTGGGTGACGCCGGCTGGACCTTGTCGCACGATGCGGCTCGCAAGGGCATCGAGCGCGAGTTCGGCAATCGCATCAGTACCTCGTTCGTCGAGTCCGTCAGGGAAGGGGGTGAAGCCGAGCGCGTGTTCCGTGATCTGGTCGGCCAGGGCAACAAGTTGATCTTTGCGACGTCCTTCGGCTACATGGCGCCGATGCTGAAGGTCGCTGCCGACAACCCCGACGTGAAGTTCGAGCATGCCACCGGCTACAGGACGGCTGACAACGTTCGTACCTACGACGCACGTGCAGACGAGTCGGCCTACATGGCCGGGATCGTCGCGGGGGCGATGACCAAGACGCATTCGCTGGGTGTCGTCGGGGCCCTGCCAACGCCATCGGTCGTTCGGGTGATCAATGCCCTGACACTGGGCGCACAGTCGATCAACCCGAAGATCACCGTTCGGGTGATCTGGATCAACGACTGGTTCAACCCACCCCGTGAGACGGAAGCTGCACAGACGCTTCTCAACAGCGGCGCCGACGTGCTGATGCAGACCACCGACTCGCCCGCGGTTCTGCAGGTTGCCGAGAGGGCTGGGAAGTATGCGTTCGGCCTCCAAAGCGACATGACCCGGTTCGGCCCCAACGCGCACCTGGGGTCGGCGGTCATCAACTGGTTGCCCTACTACGCCAAGACCGTTCGTGACGCGCTCGATGGCCAATGGACGTCCGGCCACGTCTGGTGGGGCGTCAAGGAAGGTGTCGTTGACCTCATCGGCATTCCGGACAAGGTGCCGGCTGCCGTTCGAGGCCGTGTGGACGCCGTGCGCCAAGGATTGCGGCAAGGAAAGGTCAACATCTGGCAGGGACCGATGGTCGACAACGCCGGCAAGACCGTGCTGGCCAACGCGCAGGTCGCGGACGACAAGTTCCTGCTCGGCATGCAGTTCTATGTCAAAGGCATCGAGGGCAGGGTACCGATTGGCGGCAGGTAGGGGGATTGCAGCGGGCAGCCCGAATCGCGAGGGTGCCGACAGGCTGTCGTTCGTCCGCTGGTGGCCGCTGCGCCCGTCGTGATGGCGATATCGCAAACGTATCGAGCACGCTCTGAACATCGTATTTCCGCCGCGCGTGGCCCGGGGCTAGCATCATCGCTCCGCGGCTGCCGCCCCCGCGCCGGGGCGACATCCAGGAGACAACATGACCCCACTTTCCACCGCCGCCGTGGCGCACCCGCGCCGGCGCGCGCTGCTGTTCGCTGCCGCAGCGCTGGCGGCATGCCATGCCGCGCTTGCAGCAGATGCCTACCCGAGCCGCCTGGTCAGCATCGTCGTGCCGACGCCGGCCGGCGGCCCGATCGATCGCGTCGCGCGCGCGTATGCGCAGGCCCTCCAGGTTGAGCTCGGCCAGGCCGTCATCGTCGAGAACAAGGTCGGTGGTTCGGGCAAGGTCGGCGTGCAGGGCACGTTGCGCGGGCCGCGCGACGGCTACACGCTGCTCGCGCTGTCGCCGTCGATCGCATCGGTGAACCCGGTGGTCGACAAGGCGGTCGGCTACGACGCGCTGAAGGACCTGCAGCCGCTGGGCATCGCGGTGCGCAGCCACGGCGTCATCGCCGCGCGTGCCGGCGCGCCGTTCCGCACGCTGTCCGAGATGGTCGCGTACGCGCGGGCGAACCCCGGCAAGCTCACGTACGCGTCGTTCGGCAATGGCACCAGCCTGCACCTGTTCAGCGAAGAACTCGCGCAGCGCCTGGGCATCCGGCTGCTGCACATCCCGTACAAGGGCGAGGCCTCGGCGCTGAACGCGGTGGTGGCCGGCGAAGTGGACCTGATGATGTACGCGACCGCGTCCGTCGTGCCCTTCGTCGCGACCAAGCGCGTCGTTGCGCTGGCGACGACCGGCGGCCGCTGGCGCGCGCTGCCCGACGTGCCCGCCGCGGCGGAGACCGGCGTGCCCGAGGTCCAGGATCTGTCGTATCAGTCGTGGGTCGGCTTCGAGCTGCCGGCCGGCGCGCCGGCCTCTACCGCCGAGCGGCTCGCGCAGGCGCTGCGCGCTGCGAGCGCGCGGCCCGACCTGCGGCGCACGCTCGAGGCCGATGGATTCGAACTCGCGGCGATGGATGCCGACGAGATGCGGCGCACGATCGCCGCCGAGCTCGAACGCAACCGGCGTGTCGTGGCGCAGGCGGGCATCACGATCGAGTGACGCGGGCGGCGCGGGCCGCAGGCGTGTCGTGAAGACCTTGTCGCGCGACCCGCTCGACTCCGGGATGGACAGCTGCGGGCGGCGGCGCCATGCTGTTCCGTTGGCATTCCGGGAGTCGTGCCTGATGAACGCTCGCTTCTCCGCCGTCGCCGCCGCCACGCTGCTGGCCGCCACCGGTCACGCGCCGCTGGCGCAGGCCCAGATCACCTGGGCCGACATCCTGACCTTCCGGGCGCCGGCCGACAACCCCAGCTACACCCGGCAGCGCTTGGCCAAAGGCCAGGCCGACGAGTGTTTTGCCGGCGTCGGTGTCGACTACCCGCCGCTGAACGCCGACGGCAGCTGCAGCGCCGGCGTGCCGAAGAAGAGCCTGGGCTATGTCTGGGGCCTGACGCAGGCCGGGCTGGGCGTGCCTTCCTTCAGCGGCGACGAGATCTGGTTCGGCACCTTCGCCAACCCGCTGTGCAGCGGCGCGGCCGGCGGCGTCATCGAGCCCGAGCCCGACCTGACCGTGTCCTGGGTCTGCGAATTCGGCCAGAGCATGCTGGCGCGCCGGCCCGTCGCGCCGCTGCCGGCGGCGTCGGGCGACTGGCGGCTGCCGCGGGTGTACTCCTTCAACCTCGCGCTGGGCCGGCTGACCGACCGCACGCCGGCGGACAAGGCCTTCTATTCGATCACCGGCCTGCGCTCTGCGGGCTCGGTCGGCGCGATGGTCTTCGTCGCCGGGCCGACCTTCCAGACCGACGTCACCTTCGCGGCCTGGGATGCCTCGACCGGAACCTATCGCGGCAGCTGCCGCGCCACCGCGCTGAACCAGATCCGCCAGTGGATCACCGTCAACGGCGTGCTCTATGCCGGCGCCGGGCGCGACACCGGCGACGGCGTGATCCTGCGCTGGCGCGGCACGTCGACCGACCCGTTCCGCGGCGCCGGCACGGTGTCCGACTACTGCGGCTTCGAAGTCGTGGGCACCTTGCCGGGTTTCCCGGCCTACCTGACGACCTACAACAACCAGCGCATCGTCGCGTCGGCCTGGAACCGCACGACGCTGGAAGCCGAGGCCCGCAGCGTGGCCGCAGCGCCCACGCCGCCGGTGACGGCCGGCGTCTATCTCGGCCCGCTGCTCGGCAGCGACGGCCAGTACGACAGCACCGACGCGACCAAGGCCTGGACCAAGATCTGGTCGCCGCTGCAGTACGAGACCGATCCCGTGGTCGCCTCGACCACCGGCGGCGGCGCGATCACCTTCTGGAGCGGCTGGCTCTGGTTCGGCTCGATGCAGAACAACGCCACCGCCGCGTCGTCGCACAGCCAGTGCACGCTGCCCATCTGCTATGGCCCGCCGGCCAACTCCGAAGAGAGCCAGGACCTGAGCTTCCAGACCTCGCGCGCGGCATCGCTGTGGCGTGCGCGCCTGGTGCAGGGCACGGTCGAGGTCCAGCTGCTGTACGGCCAGACCGAGTTGCCGGCGCTGGTGCCGAACACCAAGACCTTCGAGATGAAGCCCACGGGCTGGACGGCGCGCCTGGGCGCGGCCGGCTTCGGCAACCCCTTCGTCACCTACACCTGGGCCGCGTCGGCCGGGCCGAACGACCTGTTGTTCGGCATGTACGACTACCGCTTCGTCTTCGACGTCCGGCTCGGCGTCTACGCCGGCGGCAGCATCGACGCGCGGCGCGGCTACGGTGCCGACCTCTGGCGCTTCACCGACCCCGAAGGCCCGGCGGTGCCCGAAGACGTGCACGGCCTCGGCAACTACACGAACTACGGCGTGCGCAACATGCTGCGTCTGAACGGCGGCGGCGAGTTGATCCTCGGCACCGCCAGCGGCCTGACGCTCGAACCCGATGCCGGCTGGGAACTGTTGCGCCTGACGCCGCCCGCGGCCGCTGCCCAGCGCCGAACGCCGCGCTGATGCGGCCCCGCCCGCGTCATGGCGCCGGCGGCGCGTTGCGTTTCACCGCCTCCAGCAGCGGCGCGACGATGTCCATCGGCAGCGGGAAGACGATGGTCGAGTTCTTGTCGGCGGCGATCACCGTCAAGGTCTCCAGGTAGCGCAGCTGGATGGCCAGCGGCTGCCGCGCCAGCACCTCGGCGGCTTGGGCCAGCTTTTCGGACGACTGCAATTCGCCCTCGGCATGGATCACCTTGGCGCGCCGTTCGCGCTCGGCTTCGGCCTGGCGTGCGATGGCGCGGATCATGCTGTCGTTCAGGTCGACGTGCTTGATCTCGACGTTGGTGACCTTGATGCCCCAGGCGTCGGTCTGGCTGTCCAGGATCTTCTGCAAGTCCAGGTTCAGCCGCTCGCGTTCGGACAGCATCTCGTCGAGCGTGTGCTTGCCCAGCACCGCGCGCAGCGTGGTCTGCGCGAGCTGGCTGGTGGCAGCCAGGAATTGCTCGACCTGGATCACCGCGCGCTGCGGGTCGACGACGCGGAAGTACAGCACGGCGTTGACCTTCAGCGTCACGTTGTCGCGCGAGATCACGTCCTGGCTCGGCACGTCCATGACGACGATGCGCAGGTCGATGCGCACCATCTGCTGGATGCCGGGAATCAGCAGCACCAGGCCCGGGCCCTTGACGCGCCAGAAGCGGCCGAGCTGGAACACCACGCCGCGCTCGTATTCGCGCAGGATGCGCAGCGAGCTGGCGGCCAGCAGCGCCAGCAGGATGAGGATCGGCAGGCCAAACAGAACGCTCATCGAGAAGCTCCGGGTGGGGTGCCGGCATCGGCCAGCGGGCTGACCTCCAGCGTGAGGCTGTCGACGCGGGTCACGCGCACGCGCTGGCCGGGCAGCAGGGCTTCGGCAGCGCGCACCTGCCAGCGCTCGCCGTCCACCGCGGCCCAGCCTTCGGTGCCGGCGAACTCGAGCACCTCGCCGGCAGCGCCGATCATGTGCGTGCTGCCGCTGACCAGCGGCCGCCGTCGGGCCTTGGCGGCCATGCCGACCAGCCCGATCACCGCCGCGGCCGAGGCCGCGGTCAGGCCGACGATCAGCGCCAGCGGGATGCGCAGTCCCGGCGCATCGGTATCGATCAGCAGCAGCGCGCCGAAGGCGAAGGCCGCAATGCCGCCGATGCCCAATGCGCCATAGCTGGGCACGAAGGCCTCGGCGACGAAGAAGGCGATGCCCAGCAGGATCAGCGCCAGGCCGGCGTAGTTGATCGGCAGCATCTGCAGCCCCCACAGCGCCAGCAGCAGACACAGGCCGCCGATCACGCCCGGTGCCACGAAGCCGGGGTTCATGAACTCGAACAGCAGGCCGTAGACGCCGATCATCATCAGCACCAGCGCCAGGCTTGGGTCGCTGATCACCGCCAGCAGCCGGCCGCGCCAGTCGGGCTGCACGGCGACCACGCTCGCTTGCGCCGTGGCCAGCGTCACGCTGCCGGCATGGGCGCCGCCGAGCGCCACGACGCGGCCGTCGAGCTGGCGCAGCAGGTCGGCCTGGTCGACGGCGATCAGGTCGATCACCTTGCGCGCCAGCGCATCGCGCGCGGGCAGGCTGACCGACTCGCGCACCGCCTGCTCGGCCCAGGCGGCATCGCGGCCACGCAACTGGGCCAGGCTGCGGATGTAGGCGGCTGCGTCGTTGACGCGCTTGGCGGCCAGGGTGCCGGGCTGTGCCTCGCCTGCCGAAGCCGCGCTGGACGGCCGCTCGGGCGCCTCGGCGCCGCCGCCGGGTGATGATGGCAGGGGCAGGCCGATGGCCACCGGCGTTGCCGCGCCGAGGTTGGTGGCCGGCGCCATCGCCGCGACATGGGTGGCGTAGAGGATGTAGGTGCCGGCGCTGGCCGCCCGCGCGCCTTGCGGCGCGACGAAGCCGGCCACCGGCATCGGCGCGGCGAGGATGTCTTTCACGATGCTGCGCATCGCCGAGTCCAGCCCGCCCGGCGTGTCCATCTGCAGCACCACCAGCTGCGCGCGTTCCTGCGCCGCCTGTTCCAGTGCGCGCCTGACGTGATCGGCGGTGGCCGGGCCGATGGCGCCGTCGATGGTGACGACGAACACCGGAGCCGCGGTACTGGCAGCGGGCGACTGCGCAACGCCGGCCAGCAGCGCCAGCAGCGCGACAGCCCAGGCGCGGAGCGTCACGAGCGCCTCCTGTCGACGACTCAGCTCTCGAGGCGGAAACCCACCTTCAAGGTGACCTGGTAGTGCGCCACCTTGCCGTCGGTCACATGGCCGCGCGTCTCGACCACCTCGAACCAGTCGATGTGGCGAATCGTCTTGCCCGCCGTCTCGATGGCCTGGCGGATCGCGGCATCGCTGCTGATGGTCGACGAGCCGACCAGTTCGACGAGCTTGTAGACATGGTCCGACATCACGCTCTCCTGGTGACGCGCCGGCAAGGGCGCCGTGCTGAGCCTGTCCTGACCAGCGCAGCGTACACCCCTGAGGCCGGTGCCGCCAGCCAGCCTTGCACCGCCGCGGGGTTTGCCCTATGCTACTTGTACACTGTACAGGGAAAGCGATGGAAGCCGCCTCTCCGCCATCGACGCTGAATGCTGCGCTGGCCGACGCGGTCGAACGCTACCGCGCACGCAACCCGGCCAGTGCACAGCAGCTGGCCCGCGCCGCCGAGGTCATGCCCGGCGGCAACACGCGCAGCGTGCTGTACCACGCGCCGTTCCCGCTGACGATGCTGCGCGGCGAAGGCTGCTGGCTGTGGGACGCCGACGGCCACCGCCTGCTCGACGCCTTGGGCGAGTTCACCGCCGGCCTGTACGGCCATTCGGCCGCGCCGATCCGCGAGGCCATCGTCGCGGCGCTCGACGGCGGCTTGAGCCTGTCGTCGCACACCGCGCGTGAAGTCGAACTGGCGTTGGAACTGCAGCGGCGTTTCCCGTCGCTGGAGTTGCTGCGCTTCACGAACAGCGGCACCGAGGCCAACCTGCTGGCGCTGGCCGCGGCGGTGGCGCACACCGGGCGGCGCAAGGTGCTGGTCTTCGAAGGCGCCTACCACGGCGGCGTGCTGGCCTTCGGCGGCGCAACGGCTTCGGTGAACGTGCCGCACGACTGGGTCGTCGCGCCATACAACGACCTCGACGCCGCGGCGGCGATCGTGCAGCGCCAAGGCCAGCAGCTGGCCGCGATCCTGGTCGAGCCCATGCTCGGCGCCGGCGGCTGCATGCCGGCCACGCCGGCCTTCCTGCACGGGCTGCAAGACCTGGCGCGCGACTGCGGCGCGCTGCTGGTGTTCGACGAGGTGATGACGTCGCGGCTGTCACCGGGCGGCCGCCAGGCGCAACTCGGCATCCAGCCCGACCTCACGACGCTGGGCAAGTACTTCGGCGGTGGCCTGTCGTTCGGCGCCTTCGGCGGCCGGCGCGACGTGATGCAGCGCTTCGACCCGCGCCGCGCCGATGCGCTGGGCCACGCCGGCACCTTCAACAACAACGTGCTGAGCATGGCCGCCGGGCTGGCCGGGCTGCGCCAGCTTTGGACGCCGGCCGCCGCCGAAGCGCTGAACCGGCGCGGCGAGCGGCTGCGTGAGCGCTGCAATGCGCTGTGCCAGGAACGCGGCCTGGCGCTGCAGTTCAGCGGCTTGGGCTCGGTGATGAACCTGCATGCCACGGCGCGGCCGCTGCTGCGCCCGTCGGACCTGGCGGGCAGCGACCCGCGCGTCAAAGACCTGCTGTTCTTCGCGCTGCTCGAACGCGGCGTGTTCCTGGCGCGGCGCGGCCTGGTGGCGCTGTCGTTGCCATTCGGCGACGCCGAGCTTGACCTGTTCGTCGCCGCGTTCGACGATGCCTTGGCCACGCACGCGAGCGTCCTGCCCGCCACCTTCTGAAAGACCCATCCATGCCCTTGATCGCCCGCCGCAGCACCTTGCTGGCCTTGTGCCTGGCCAGCCTGGCCGCCGGCCCGGCGCTGGCCGCCTATCCCGAACGCACGCTGACGCTGGTGGCACCGTATGCCGCCGGCGGCGCGGCCGACGTGCTGTCGCGCCTGCTGGCGAAGAAGCTCGAAGAACAGCTCGGCCAGACGGTCGTCGTCGAGAATCGGCCCGGCGCCGGCACCGCCATCGGCGCGGCGTCGGTCGCGAACGCCAAGCCCGACGGCTACACCTTGCTGCTGAGCTCGAACTCCACCTTCTCGCTGAACCCGGCGCTGAACCCGAAGCTGCCCTACGACGCCGCGAAGAGCTTCGAGCCGCTGGGCCTGGTCGGCACGGTGGCGATGGCGCTGCTGGTGAACGCGAGCCAGCATGCGGCGACGCCGGCGCAACTGGTGGCTGCCGTGAAAGCCGCGCCGGACAAATTCGTCTACGGCTCCTTCGGCAACGGCACGGCGTCGAACTTCGCCGGCGAGATGTTCAACGCTGCCGCCGGCATCAAGCTCACGCATGTGCCGTACAAGGGCAGCGCACCGCTGATGACCGACCTCATCGGCGGCCAGATCCCGATCTCCTTCGACACCGTCGTGGCCGCCGCGCCGCAGCTCAAGAACGGCAAGATCAAGGTGCTGGCCGTGACCACCGGCAAACGTTCGGCCTTGCTGCCCGACGTGCCGACGCTGGTCGAAAGCGGTTATGTCGGCTTCGACTTCAGCTCCTGGATTGCGCTGGTCGCGCCGCGCGGCCTGCCGGCCGACGTGAAGGCGCGGCTGGACAAGGCGCTGGCGGCCGCGATGGCCTTGCCCGACACCGCCGAGCGCATGAAGGCCGCCGGCTTCGAGCCGCACTACGCGCCGGTGGCCGACTGGCCGGCCTTCATCGCTGCCGACATCGCGCGCATGAAGGCGGTGGCCGAGCGCGCGCAGATCCGGCTGGACTGAGCATGTCGATGACCGCACTTTCGGCCGTCGAACTGCGGCGCCTGATCGGGCGCCGCGAGCTGTCGCCGCGCGAGCTGATGGACGCCTGCATCGCGCAGATCGAAGCGCTGAACCCGGCCGTCAACGCGATTGCCGCAACCGACTTCGAGCGCGCCCGCGACAGCGCCCGCGCCGCCGAAGCGCAGGTCATGCGCGGCGAGCCGCTCGGCTTGCTGCACGGCCTGCCGCTGGGCGTGAAGGACTTGCTCGACACGGCCGGGCTGCTGACGACGCATGGCAACGTGCGCTTCCGCGGCCATGTGCCGGCGCGCGACAACGCGCTGGTGGCGCGGCTGCGTACAGCCGGCGCCATCGTCACCGCCAAGACCAACGTGCCCGACATGGGTGCCGGCGCGAACACGCGCAACGCCGTCTGGGGCGCCACCGGCAACCCGTTCGACCCGCGGCTGAATGCCGGCGGCTCGTCGGGCGGCTCGGCCGCAGCGCTGGCCGCCGAGATGCTGCCGCTGTGCACCGGCAGCGACACCGGCGGCTCGCTGCGCATACCGGCTTCGCTGTGTGGCGTGACGGCGCTGCGGCCGTCGCCGGGCATGGTGGGCAACGACCAGCGCGCGCTCGGCTGGTCGGCGCTGTCGGTGCTGGGGCCGATGGGCCGCACGGTGGCCGACACGGCGCTGATGATGGCCGCCTGCGTCGGCGCGTTGCCGGCTGACCCGCTCAGCGTCGCGGTGCCGGCCAGCGACTTCTGGCCGCTGCCCGAAGCCGACCTGTCGCCTTTGCGCATCGGCTACACCGAAGACTTCGGCCTGTGCGCCGTCGACGCCGACATCCGGCAGGCCTTTCGCGAGCGCGTGGCGGCGCTGCGGCCGCTGGTGCGCAGTTGCGAGCCGCTGGCGCTGGCCTTCGACGACGCGGCCGACCATGCTTTCGACACCTTGCGCGCCGAAGCCTTCGTCGCCGCCTTCGCCGACACCTGGCGGCGCGAGCCCGAAAGCCTGGGCCCCAACGTGCGCGAGAACATGGCGCTGGCCGCGTCGATCACGCTGGCCGACCGTGCCCAGGCGCACCTGGAGCAGACGCGCATCGCGCGGGCCTTCGCCAGCGCTTTCGAGCAGGTGGACCTGATCGTCGCACCGGTGACGCCGGTGTCGCCGTTCCCGTGGACCGAGCTGTACGCGCGCAGCGTCGAAGGCCGCGAGATGCGCACCTACTACCAGTGGCTGGCGTTGACCTATGTCGTGACGCTGGCCACCAACCCCGTCGTCGCGCTGCCTTGCGGGCTGGACGCGCGGGCGATGCCGATCGGGCTGCAGCTGATCGGCCCGTTGCGCAGCGACGCGCGGCTGCTGGCCATCGCCGCCAGCCTGGAGCGTGCGTTCGCGGCCCAGCCGGCGCTGGCGCGGCCGCGGCCCGACTTTGCGCGGCTGCAGGCGGCGCAGCCGGCGCTGAAGTCCATCGTCACGCACCCGCCCGTGCTGGGCGGCGGCGACGGCGCGGCGCCGCAGGGCATGGCGGTGTAGAGCCGGTCAGGGCCGGTCAGGGCCGGTCAGGGCGCGTCCGGCGGCGTCGTGCCCCGCATCTGCGGCGCACGCAGGAAGTCGAAGTCGACGCCCTGGTCGGCCTGCGTCACGCTCTGCAGGAACAGCTTGCGATAACCGCGCTCGGCGCTCGGCTCGGTCACCGGGTTGTCGCGCGCGCGCTGCGCCAGCTCGGCGGCCGACACCAGCAGCGAGATCTCGCGGTTCTTCACGCTCAGGCGGATGCGGTCGCCATTGCGCACGAAGGCCAGCGGCCCGCCGATCGCCGCCTCGGGCGTGACGTGCAGCACGACGGTGCCGAAGGCGGTGCCGCTCATGCGGCCGTCGGAGATGCGCACCATGTCCTTCACGCCGGCGCGGGCCAGGCGCCGCGGGATCGGGATGTAGCCGGCCTCGGGCATGCCGGGCGCGCCTTTCGGGCCGATGTTCTTCAGCACCAGCACGTCGTGCGGCGTCACGTCGAGTTCGTCGCTGTCGATGCGCGCGACCAGGTCTTCGATGTTCTCGAAGACCACCGCGCGGCCAACGTGCTCCATCAGCGCGGCGTCGGCGGCCGACTGCTTGATGATCGCGCCGCCCGGCGCCAGGTTGCCGCGCAGCACGGCGATGCCGCCTTCGCGGTAGATCGGGTTGGCCAGCGGCCGCACGACATCCTGCGCGAAGCCGGGGCCAGCGCGCTCGATCTCGTCGCCGAGCGTGCGGCCCGTCACCGTCAGCGCGTCCAGCCGCAGCAAGGGCTTCAGTTCGCGCAGCAGCGTGGCCATGCCGCCGGCCTTGTGGAAGTCTTCCATGTAGTGCTGGCCAGTGGGCTTCAGGTCCAGCAGCACCGGCGTCTCGCGGCCCATGCGGTCCAGCGCCTGCAGGTCCACCGCCAGGCCCATGCGGCCGGCGATGGCCGTCAGGTGCACGATGCCGTTGGTCGAGCCGCCGATGGCCAGCAGCACGCGCATCGCGTTCTCGAACGCGGCCGGCGTCAGGATCTTGGCTATGGTCAAGCGGTCGCGCGCCATCTGCACGGCCTGCGCGCCGCTCTGCTCGGCGATGCGCACGCGGTCGGCGGTGACGGCGGGTGGCGACGCGCCGCCCGGCATCGTCATGCCCAGCGCCTCGGCGATGCAGGCCATGGTGCTGGCCGTGCCCATCACCGAGCAGGTGCCGACGCTGGCGACGAGCTGGTCGTTGACCTCGGCGGTTTCTTCGGCGCTGATCTCGCCGGCGCGAAAGCGCGCCCAGTAGCGCCGGCAGTCGGTGCAGGCGCCGACACGCTCGCCGCGGTGCGCGCCGGTCAGCATCGCGCCGGTGATGAGCTGGATCGTCGGCAGGCCGGCCGAGGCCGCGCCCATCAGCTGCGCCGGCACCGTCTTGTCGCAGCCGCCGATCAGCACCACTGCGTCCATCGGCTGCGCGCGGATCATCTCCTCGGTGTCCATCGACATCAGGTTGCGCAGGTACATGCTGGTCGGCGCGGCGAAGCTCTCGTGGATCGAGATCGTCGGAAAGACCATCGGCAGGCCGCCGGCGAGCATGACGCCGCGCTTGACCGCTTCGATGAGTTGCGGCGCGTTGCCGTGGCAGGCGTTGTAGTCGCTGCCGGTGTCGGCGATGGCGACGACGGGCCGGTCGAGCGCGGCGTCGGTGTAGCCCGCGCCCTTGATGAAGGCCTTGCGCAGGAACAGCGAGAAGCCGGCGTCGCCGTAGTCGGTGAGGCCCTGACGCAGGCCGGTGGGGTCGTCGGGTGGGGTCGGCATGCGTGATTCTCAGCCCGGCGCCAGCTCGCGGTAGAAATAGCGCGTGGCGCACAGGCCGCCGCGCGGCAGCAGCGCGTAGCCGGGGATCACGCCGCAGGCCTGCCAGCCGAGCCGGGCGTAGAGCCGTTCGGCTTCGGCGCTGGCGGTGTCCAGCACCAGCAGCGACTTGCCGCAGTCGCGCGCCGCGTCTTCGGCCGCGCGCATCAGCGCCGCGCCCAGGCCCTGGCGCCGCGCCCGGCGGTGCACCAGCATCTTCACCAGGTCGGCGCGGTGGGGCTGGTTGTCGGCCTGGTCCAGCACCAGCTGCACGGTGCCGACGATGCCGATGCTGTCTTCGGCAACGATCAGTGCGCGCGCGCCGGCGGCCACGTCGTCGGCAACGCCGCGCCAGAAGGCCAGGGCCTTGTCGTTCGACAGCGGGTGCATGAAGCTCACCGACGCGTCGCCTTCGACGCAGTCGATCAGCACGTCGGCCAGGGCCTGCAGCTGCAGCGGGGTGACGGTCGAAAGGCGGCGGACGGTCGCGGGCATGTCATCTCCGGGGGTTCTGTTCGGTGGTGATCACGACGGCATAGCGCGCCGGCTTGCGCGTCGGGTTGTGGTAGACCATGGGCTGGTCCAGCACCAGCGCCAGGCAGTCGCCGGCAGCGAGCCGGTGGCGTGTTTCGCCGAGCGTGACGTCGATGGCGCCTTCCAGCACCCAGACCTGCTGGTGCACCCGCGGCTCGCGCGCGCCGGTTTCGTAGGCCACGCGGGCGCCGGCCGGGAAGGCCACGTCGACGAGCTGGATCGGCGAGACAAAGCCGCTGGGCGACACGTTGCGCCGCACGTAGCCGGACGCCGGGTCGCGCCACGACAGCTGGCCGGCCAGCCTCGACACCGGGTCGCCCGTCACGGCCGGGTCTTCGAACAGCGAGGCCAGCGCGACGCCCAGGCCGGCGGCGAGCTTCTCCAGCACCACCGCGGTGGGACTGCTCTCGCCGCGTTCGATGAGCGAGATCATCGAGCGGCTGACGCCGCAGTTCGTCGCCAGTTCGTCGAGCGACAGGCCGCGCGCGGCACGCAGGTCGCGCACGCGCTGGGCGATGCGCTCGGTCAGGCTGGGTGAGGCTCGTTCTTGCATACTGGATCAATCATCCAATATGGTAGATACCGCGTCAAGTACCGTCAAGCGCCCGCAGACCTCGGGAACGCCCGGCTCATCCACAGGTACAGCAACGCGCCGGCCACCAGCGTTGCCGCGGCGATCTCCAGCGCCAGGCTGAAGCCGGCGCTGGTGCTGGCACTGCGGCGCAGCAGCGCGGCGGCCAGCGGCGGGCCGACGATCTGCCCCAGGCCGTAGAAGGCGGTCAGCAACCCCATCTTGCTGGCGGCCGTGGCCGGCCGGATGCGCCGCACTTCCTGCATCGCGAAGAAGGTGATCGCGGTGAACGGCAGGCCGAGCAGCAGGCTGCCGATGGCGAAGCCGGCGGCGCTGGGCATCCAGACGCCGAGCGCGATGCCGCTGGCCTGCACGGCATAGGCGCCGGCCAGTGCCAGCCGCCAGTCGCCGCTGACCTGCAGCCGCGTGGCCAGCAGCGCGCCGGCCACGACGCCGCAGCCGAACAGCGGCCAGAAGAAGTCGAGCCAGGCCGAGCCCGGCAGCGCGGCGCGTGCGATGACGGGCAGGAAGGTCGCGGTGATGATGTAGCCGAAGCCGGCCAGGCCATAGGCCAGCGTCAGGCAGGCCAGTTCGGTGCGGCCATGGTGGCGGTCAAGGGCTTCGTCCTTCACGGCCGGTGTTGTCGCGCTGGCTGCGCCCCTGGGACCATCCGCATCGCTGCGCAGCGTGCGCCAGATCGACGCGATGAGCACGAAGGCGATGGCGCCGAAGATCGTCCAGCCGGTCGCAGCGCGCCAGTGCCAGGCCACCATACCGCTGGCGAACAGGCCGCTGATGGCGATGCCGGCGCCGGGGCCGGTGTAGATGGCGCCGCCGAGAGCGCTGTGGCCCAGGCGGGCCAGCTGCGCCAGGCACCAGCCCGAGGTGTAAACGAAGACCAGCGCGCTGGCCACGCCGGCGGCAAAGCGCAGCAGCGGCCAAGCCGCCGGCAGCGGCAGTGCCATGCCCAGCGTCAGCACGCCGGTGGCAACCAGGCCGCCGCGCACGATGCGCGGCGCGTCAATGGGCGGCAACCCCGCAGCGCGCGCCCAGATCCATGGCTGGAAGGTGCACAGCAGCGCACCGGCCAGGTAGCCCAGGTAGTTGGCGCTGGCCAGCCAGCTGGCCGTGTGCAGGTCGATCACGCCGTCGGCCAGCATCATCGGCAGCAGCGGCGTGAAGGCGAAGCGGCCGATGCCCATCGCCACCGCCAGCGACACCGCGCCGGCGATCGCGATGGCCCAGCGGCCGGGTGGCGCCGCGCGCATCATGCGGGTCATGCAGCCAGGCGCTCGATGCGCCAGGCCTGCCAGCGCAGCGCCACCCAGGCGCCGAGCACGATGCCCGCGAGGGCCACGCAAGAGCCGGCCGACAGCAGCGACAAGCCGGTGATGCCCTGGCCGATCGAACAGCCCAGCGCCGTGACGCCGCCGAAGCCCATCAACAAGCCGCCGATCAGGTGGTTGCCCAGGTCTTCGGCACCGCGGAAGGATTCGATCTGGAACTCCTGGCGCAGCAGGGCCGACGCGGTGCTGCCGAGCAAGACGCCCAGCGCCAGCGTGACGCCGAAGCTGGCGGTGGTATTGCGGTCCGACCACAGCGTCAGCAGGTCCAGGCCGTACGCCAGCGGCGCGGCGAAAGTCAGCGATTCAGGCCGGTGCGAGGTGGTGCCCAGCCAGGCCGCTTCCAGCGTTTCCGGGTGTTCGGGCAAGAAGCCGACGTGGCCCGTCACGGCCCAGCCCGCGGGCACCAGCAAGCCGACGAGCAGGCCGCCGATCCAGTGGCTGGTGTCCATCGCGGCACGGTTGCGCCACAGCAGCACGGCGGCCAGTACCAGCACCGCGGCGAGCACGCCCCAGCGCGTGGCCAGCGGCGACAGGCCCGACAGCGGCGCCAGCATCGAGCCCAGGTCCTGCGGCTGCGCCAGCTGGAACCCGGCGGCGTCCAGATAGCGCGCCCGCGGCTCGGCCAGCAGGCCGCGCAAGGTCATCTGCGCCGCGATGGCGGTGACGATCAAGGTCACCAGCGACTTCAGGCTGCCGGCGCCCGCCCGCACCAGGCTGCGCTGCGGGCAGCCCGACGACAGCACCATGCCGAAGCCGAACAGCAGCCCGCCGACGGCATACGACAGCCCGAGGAAACGCGGGCTCCATTGCAGCGCACGCGTCGGGTCGAGCCAGCTCGCCGTGATGAGGCCCATCGTGCCGGCGGCAGCCACCGCCACGGCCAGCACCCACATCATCAGGCGGGCCGTGCCGCCGTAGCTGAACCAGTCGGCCAGCGCGCCCATCGTGCAGAACCGCGTTGCCTGCGCCACCGCGCCGAGGGCCAGGCCGATGACGAGGCCGCCCCAGATCACGGCCTGGGCGGCAGCATCGGGACTCAAAGGGAAAGTCATACATCGTTCGGCAACTCGGGGCGCCGATGATGCCTGAGCGCTCGAGGCGGTACAGTGGTCGCAGTGATGCCGCGGTGAACCCGCAACTCAAAGAACGAAGGAGACCTCCATGCAGACCCGTCGTCGGATGTTGACCCGCTCGGCCCAGGTGGCCGGCATGCTGGCCACGCTGGGCCTGCTGCCCGGGGGGGCATCGGCGCAGGCCGGCGGCTACAACGCCGCGGCGTTCGAGGCCAAGTCCATCGCCGACGTGATGAAGGCGCTGGGTGCCGGCGCGCCGATCGAAAGCCGCGACGTCACCATCACCGGCCCGGACATCGCCGAGAACGGCGCCGTGGTGCCGGTCGGCGCTTCGACGGCGCTGCCCGGCGTGAAGCGCTTGCTGCTGCTGGTGGAGAAGAACCCGGCGATCCTGTCGGCCGTGTTCGACGTCAACGACGCCGTGGACGCGAACTTCTCCACCCGCGTGAAGATGGGCCAGTCGTCGAACGTCTTCGCGGTGGCGCTGATGGCCGACGGCAAGGTGCTCTTCGCGGTCAAGGAAGTGAAGGTCACGCTCGGCGGCTGCGGCGGCTGAGCAGGAGAAACACATGGCAGACCCGATGCGCATCCGCGCCCAGGCCAGCGGCGACAAGGTCACCGTGCGTGTGCTGATGAGCCACGAGATGGAGACCGGCCAGCGCCGCGACACGGCGGGCAAGCTCATTCCGGCCTGGTACATCCAGGAGGTCACGGCGCAGCTGAACGGCAAGACGGTGATGAGCACCCAGTGGGGCCCGTCGGTGGCGAAGAACCCGTTCCTGCAGTTCAGCATCAAGGGCGGCAAGGCCGGCGACAAGGTCAGCATCACGTGGCTCGACAACCGCGGCGACAAGCGCAGCGACGAAGCGACCGTGTCCTGATGACCATGCGGAACACGATCCTGTGCGGCGCCTGGCTGGCCGCAGCGGCGGGTGCCGCGCTGGCGCAGCCGAAGTCGGCCGCCGACGGCATTGCCGAATACCGCGCGATGCTCGCCGACGGCAACCCGGCCGAGCTGTTCGAAGCCAAGGGCGAAGACCTCTGGAAGCGCCCGCGCGGGCCGAAAGCCGCGTCGCTGGAAACCTGCGACCTGGGCAAGGGCCCCGGCGTGGTGAAGGGCGCTTTCGTCGAGCTGCCGCGCTGGTTTGCCGATACCGGCCGGGTGCAGGATCTGGAATCGCGCCTGCTCACCTGCATGGAGCGGCTGCAGGGTTTCGACGCCGCCGAGATCGCGAAGACGCCTTTCGGCAAGGGCGAGCAGCTCACGCTGGAGGCTTACGTCGCATGGATCTCGGCCGCTTCGCGCGGGCTGCGCTTCAAGCTGCCGCAGGAGCACGCTGCCGAGCGCACGATGTATGAACTGGGCAAGCGCGCGTTCTTCTACCGCGCCGGCCCGTATGACTTCTCGTGCGCGTCGTGCCACGGCCAGCCCGACAGGCGCATCCGGCTGCAAGACCTGCCGGAGCTGACGCACAACCCCGGCGATGGCATCGGCTTTGCGGCCTGGCCGGCCTACCGCGTCAGCAATGGCGAGTTGTGGAGCATGCAGCGGCGGCTGAACGACTGCTACCGCCAGCAGCGTTTTCCGTACCCGGGTTATGCGTCCGACGTGACGATCGCGCTCGGCGTCTACATGGGTGTCAACGCGAAGGGCGCCGAGTCGGTGGCGCCGGCGTTGAAGCGCTGATCGGGGCCGCATGAAGTTCGAACGAAGCCTTCTCCCCGCCGTTGTCGCCATCGCCGGCTGCGCTCCAATCGCGCCGGCACCCGACTACGACGCTTTGGTGTCGCAGATGATGAGCACGTCGTTCCGCGACGAAGGCATCGCCAAGGTCGACCGGCTGCAGCAGGATGCGGCCAACGCCGCCTGCTCCAAGGCCGCGGGCGCCCGTCTGCCCGACGACGTGGCGCGCAGCATCCAGGCGGCCGCGCTCGCGTCGGTGCGCATGCCCGCCGACGGCCAGTTCCTCGGCGACTGGCGCGAAGGCGAGAAGCTGGCGCAGAACGGCCGCGGCATGACCTGGACCGACCGCTCCGCCGCGCCCAGTGCCAACGGCGGCAACTGCTACAACTGCCACCAGATCACGCCGACCGAGATCTCCTTCGGCACGATAGGCCCCAGCCTCTACCGTTACGGCAAGCAGCGCGGCGTCAGCGACCCCGCCAGCGCGACGGCGCGGCCCATCGTCGAATACACCTGGACGAAGCTGTGGAACGCCAAGTCCTACAACGCCTGTTCGGGCATGCCGCGTTTCGGCCACGCCGGGCTGCTGGACGAGACCCAGCTCAAGCACCTGATGGCGCTGCTGCTCGACCCGAAGTCGCCGGTCAACCAGTAGCCGCGCCATGAGCCTGTCGCGGCGCGAGTTCGTCCAGCTGCTGGGCGCGGCATCGGCCGCCGGCATGGGCCTGGCGCGCTACGCCGAGGCCGACGCGGCGACGGCGCAGCAAGGCCTGTACGAGCTGCCGCGCTTCGGCAACGTGTCGCTGCTGCACATGACGGACTGCCATGCGCAGCTGCGGCCTGTGCACTTCCGCGAGCCGGGCGTGAACATCGGCGTGGCCGGCATGCAAGGCCGGCTGCCGCATCTGGTGGGTGAATCGCTGCTGAAGGCGGCGGGCCTGCGCGCGGGCAGCGAGCAGGCCTTCGCCTTCACCTGCCTCGACTTCGAAACCGCGGCGCGGCGCTACGGTCGCGTCGGCGGTTTCGCGCACTTGGCGACACTGGTCAAGCAGCTGAAGGCCAGCCGGCCCGGCGCGCTGCTGCTCGATGGCGGCGACAGCTGGCAGGGTTCGGCCACCGCGCTGTGGACGAACGCGCAGGACATGGTCGAAGCCTGCAAGCTGCTCGGCGTGGACGTGATGACGGGCCACTGGGAGTTCACCTACGGCATGCGGCGCGTGAAGGAGATCGTCGAGAAGGACTTCAAGGGCCGCATCGACTTCATCGCGCAGAACGTCAAGACCACCGACTTCGGCGACCCGGTGTTCAAGCCCTACGTGATGCGCGAGATGAACGGCGTGCCACTGGCCATCATCGGCCAGGCCTTCCCGTACACGCCGATCGCCAACCCGCGCTACCTGGTGGCCGACTGGAGCTTCGGCATCCAGGACGACAACCTGCAGAAGGTGGTCGACGAGGTGCGCGGCAAGGGCGCGCAGCTGGTCGTGGTGCTGTCGCACAACGGCATGGACGTCGACCTGAAGATGGCCACGCGCGTGCGCGGCGTCGACGCCATCTTCGGCGGCCACACGCACGACGGCGTGCCGCTGGCCGTGCCGGTGGCCAACGGCGGCGGCACGACACTGGTCACGAACGCCGGCAGCAACGGCAAGTTTCTCGGCGTGATGGACTTCGACGTCAAGGGCGGCAAGGTCGCGGACTTTCGCTACCGCCTGCTACCGGTGTTTGCCAACCAGCTGCTGCCCGACCCGGCGATGGCCGCGCTGATCACGCGGCTGCGCCAGCCCTTCGAAGCCCGGCTGGCCGAGAAGCTGGCCGTCAGCGACGGCCTGCTGTACCGACGCGGCAATTTCAACGGCAGCTGGGATCAGCTGCTGTGCGACGCGTTGATGGACGTGCAGGGCGCCGAGATCGCCTTTTCGCCGGGCTTTCGCTGGGGCACGACGCTGCTGCCGGGCGACGCCATCACGCGCGAGACGATGATGGACCAGGTGGCCATCACCTATCCGTTTGCCACCGTCAGCGAAATGACCGGCGAGACGATCAAGACGGTGCTCGAAGACGTGGCCGACAACCTGTTCAACCCGGACCCGTACTACCAGCAAGGCGGCGACATGGTGCGCGTCGGCGGCTTGACTTATGCCTGCCAGCCCGGCGAGGTGATGGGCCGGCGCGTCAGCGACCTGCGCCTGGCCGGCAAGCCGCTGGACGCCGGCCGCAAGTACAAGGTGGCGGGCTGGGCACCGGTGGCCGAAGAAGCGCGCAGCGCGCCCGGCAGCCAGCCGGTGTGGGATGTGGTCGAGCGCTGGCTCAAGTCGCAGCCCGGTGGCCACGTCAAGCCGCGCCGCATCAACACGCCGGCACTGCGCGGCGTGGCGGGCAATGCCGGCATGCTGCCGGACTGATCGCCTTTAACAGGAGAGACGATGAATCTCAGACGAACGATGTGCTGCGCAGCGCTGCTGCTCGCCGCCGGCGCGGCGTGCGCGCAGGACAAGGTGGTCTACCACGTCAGCGATACGGCCAGCCAGGCGCTCGGTGCCTTGCGCAACCTGCGCAACCACCTCGATACCGACCCGACGGCGAAGATCATCGTCGTGACGCACGCGCAAGGCGTCGACTTCCTGATGGAAGGCGCCAAGGACGCGAGCGGCGGCCTCTACGCCGGCCCGGTGTCGGCGCTGAAGAGCCGCGGCGTCACGTTCGAGGTCTGCGAGATCACGCTGAAGAACCGCAACCTGAAGCGGGATCAGTTCATCCAGGAAGCGGACTTCACGCCGTCGGGCGTGGTGCGGCTGGCCAAGCTGCAGTTGCAGGGCTACGCCTACATCCGGCCCTGAGCATCAGCGCCGGCGGCGCGCCAGGCCGCCCACGGCGAACAAGCCCACCGCCCACAGCGCCCAGGTCGCAGGCTCGGGCACGACCAGCACGGTGATCGGCGTCATCGTGCCGGTGAAGCTGCCGGTGGCCGTGAAGCTGAGGCCGGTGATGAAGGCTGTGACGTTGGCCGGGTCGATCATGGCCTCGGTCTCGATGCCGCTGACGCGGAAAGCAGTGACGCCGCCCTGGCCGAAGAAGTACTGCGAGTCGTGCGCCACGTCCACCACGTGGCTGCCGCCGGCGTCGGTGTACTGCAGCGTGAACTGGCCGTCGCCGACATCGGGCAGCAGCACCGATGCGAAGTTCGGATTGCCGGCGCCGATGGCGTAGTCGTAGCCGATGGCGACCAGCGGGTCGATGTAGGTGATGCTGCCCGGCCCGACCGTGCCGACGTTGAAGTTGTAGACGCCGTTCACCACGGTGGGCAGGGCGACCGAAGGCGGGTTCTCGCCGGTCAGCGGCGTGAAGTCGAAGAACGAGTTGGACCGGTTCAGGATCTGCGCGTTCGAGTTCGTGAACGCGACGTGGCCGCGTGTCTCGACGACCTGGAAGTTGATGGCGTAGTTGCCGCCCAGCACCAGCGGCAGGCCGCTGCTGAACACGGACGGCAGCGTGTACGAGGTCGAGCCCGGCGACACCGAGATGGAGTGCACGATGTCAGCGCTGCCGTTCGAGAGGATCCTGCTCTTGTCGAAGACCTGGATGCGGTAGCCGTCCGGTGCGAAGCCGTTCGGCACCACCCACGACACCGTGGGCGTCACGCCGCTGCCCGACAAGGTGACCGAAACCGGAAAGGGCACCGGCTGCTCGGTGCCGGCCATCGACGGGCCGGCAACCTCCAGCAAGTCAGCGCCGCGCGTGAAGCGCAGCGTCCACGGGTCCAGGCGGTTGATGTTGAACGGCGTCGTGCGGGCGCAGAAGTTCGGGTTCACGGCCAGCGGCGAGCAGCCGAATTGGCTGACGGTGAAGCCCGTCGGCGGGTAGGTCGCGCCGAGCGAGACGCCGCTGGACCCGCCGGACACGTTGGCACCGAACTGGAACACGTCGCCGCCACCCACGCCCACGTCGTTGGCGCCGCGAAAGTCGCGGAACATGTAGATCGAGTTCGCGCTCAGCACGATCGGTTGCGCCTGCGTCGGCATGGAGGCGAGGGCGCCGAGCGCCGCTGCGGCCATCAGAGATTGGCTCATCAAGCGAGAGATGGTCGACATGCCCACTCCTTTGCGGCGAACGACGGCGGAATATGGCACCGGCAAGCCGCCGCCGTCGTCATCATTTCGCCGGACCGCACTTCGAATGCGGGGCGCGGAAAACCCTTGCCAACGCCTTGGCGACGCTCAGTGGCCGTCCAGCCCCGACTCCAGGATCTCCGACAGGTCTTCGCGCGTCTCCTTCAGCTGCACCAGCGTGGCCTGCTGCGCCGCCAGCGGGTCGCGGTTCAGCAGCGCCGTCAAAATGGCCTTGTGCCGCGGCAGCGACAGCGCGTGCGTGTTCGGGTGCTGGCTGCTGAGCTTGATCGACTCGCGCAGCGCCAGCGACAGCATGTTGCCGATGTAGGCCAGCAGGTCGTTGTTGGTAGCCTCGGCGATGCGGCGGTGGAAGGCCAGGTCGGGTTCGAGCAGGTCTTCGGGCGTGGTTGCAGCCTCCATGCCGGCAAAGGCCTCGGCGACGCGGCGCAGGCTCTCGTCGCTGGCCACCTTGGCCGCCAGCGCGGCGGCGGCGGGCTCGAAGACACGGCGCACCGTCAGCAAGGTCTCGACGAACTCGGCCTGCGGCTTGGTCTGGATCAGCCAGTACAGCACGTCGGGGTCGAGCAGATGCCATTCGTTGCGCGGCCGCACGATGGCGCCGGCGCGCTGCTTGGACAGCACCAGCCCCTTGGCCACGAGCACGCGCGTGGCTTCGCGCAGCACCGGGCGGCTGACCTCGTAGTCGCCGAGCAGCTTGCTTTCAGGTGGCAGCCGCTCGCCGGGCGGAAATTCGCCGGCGACGATGCGCATGCCCAGGTCGCGCACGATGCGCGCGTGCATGCTCTTGCGCTCGGGCGGCTGCCGATAGTCGCGGTGGCCGCCTGGGCTGGAGATCACGCCTTGTTCCGGTTGTAGACGTCGACGAACACGGCGGCCAGCAGCACCAGGCCCTTGATGACCTGCTGGTAGTCGATGCCGATGCCCAGGATCGACATGCCGTTGTTCATGACCCCCATCACCAGCGCGCCGATCACCGCGCCCAGCACCTTGCCGACGCCGCCCGAAGCCGATGCGCCGCCGATGAAGCAGGCCGCGATGACGTCGAGCTCGAAGCCGGTGCCGGCTTTCGGCGTGGCGGTGTTGAGCCGCGCCGCGAACACGAGGCCGGCCACGGCGGCCAGCACGCCCATGTTGACGAAGGTGTAGAAGCTCAGCCACTGCGTCTTCACGCCCGACAGCCGCGCCGCCTTCTCGTTGCCGCCGAGCGCGTAGATGCGGCGGCCGACGGTGGTGCGGCGGGTCACGAAGTCGTACAACAGCATCAGCAGGCTCATCACGATGAGAACGTTGGGCAGGCCCTTGTACGAAGCCAGCAGCCAGCAGAAGCCGATGATCAGCGCGACGAAGACGAGATTCTTCGCGACGAAGAAGGGCGTCGGCTCGTCTTCGATGCCGTGCGCCATCTGGCGTGCGCGCTGGCGCAGCTTGGCCGCCACCAGCACGATGCTGACGACGATGCCCAGCAGCAGCGAGGTCGTGCGCAGGCTTTCGCCGTTGAACCAGTCCGGGATGAAGCCCGAACTCAGCAGCTGGAACACCTTCGGGAAGGGCCCGACCGACTGGCCTTGCAGCAGCGCCAGGCTCAGGCCCTTGAACACCAGCATGCCGGCCAGCGTGACGATGAACGACGGGATCTTGAAGAACGCGACGAAGTAGCCTTGCGCGGCGCCGATGGCCGCGCCGGTGGCCAGGCAGATCAGCGTCGCCGGGATGAAATGCACCTCGTACTGCACCATCAGCACCGCCGCCAGCGCGCCGACGAAGCCGACCACCGAGCCGACCGACAAGTCGATGTGCCCGGCCACGATGACCAGCAGCATGCCCAGCGCCATGATGACGATGTAGCTGTTCTGCAGCACCAGGTTGGTCAGGTTCAACGGCTCCATCAAGGTGCCGTCGGTCATGTACTGGAAGAAGGCCATGATCGCGACCAGCGACAGCAACATGCCGTAGTCGCGCAGGTTGTTCTTCAGGAAACCCGTGTACTTCTTGCTGTCCATTCAAGCGTTCCCGGCGCTGACGATGGCGCGCATGATCTTCTCTTGCGACGCTTCGGCCGCGGTGAATTCGGCGACGAAGCGGCCTTCGTTCATGACGTAGATGCGGTCGCACAGGCCGAGCAGCTCGGGCATTTCGGACGAGATCATGACGATGCACTTGCCGGCGGCCGCCAGCTCGGCCATCAGCGTGTAGATCTCGAACTTGGCACCGACGTCGATGCCGCGGGTCGGCTCGTCGAGGATCAGCACCTGCGGGTCGGCGAACAGCCATTTGGCCAGCACCACCTTCTGCTGGTTGCCGCCGGACAGGTTCACCACCGGCTGGCCGACGCTGGCGCAGCGGATGCCCAGTTTGCGCCGGTAGTCGCTGGCGACCGTGAATTCGCGGCCATCGTCGATGACGGTCGTGCTGGCCACCGCTTCCAGGTTGGCCAGCGTGATGTTGTGGACGATGCTGTCTTCCAGCACCAGGCCGTAGCCCTTGCGGTCTTCGGTGACGTAGGCCAGGCCGGCGGCGATGGCCTTGCTGATGGTGCCGGTGTCGACGCGCCGGCCGCGCATCAGCACCTCGCCGCTGATGCCGTGGCCGTAGGAATGGCCGAACACGCTCATCGCCAGCTCGGTGCGGCCGCTGCCCATCAGGCCGGCGATGCCGACGATCTCGCCTTCGCGGGCCTGCAGGTTCACGCCCTGGATCTGCAGCCGGTCGCGGTGTACCGCGTGGTGCACGCGCCAGTCCTTCAGCTCGAACACCGTGGCACCGATCTTCGGCGTGCGGCGCGGGTAGCGGTCGGCCATCTCGCGGCCGACCATGTGGCGGATGATCAGGTCTTCGCTCACCGGGCCGGCGCGGCAGTCGAGCGTGGCCACGGTGCTGCCGTCGCGGATGACGGTGATGGTGTCGGCCACCTTCGAGATCTCGTTCAGCTTGTGCGAGATCAATATGCAGGCGATGCCGTGCGCCTTCAGCCCGAGCAGCAGCTCGAGCAGCGCGTCGCTGTCGGTTTCGTTCAGGCTGGCTGTCGGCTCGTCCAGGATCAGCAGCTTGACCTCTTTCGACAGCGCCTTCGCGATCTCCACCAGCTGCTGCTTGCCGACGCCGATGTCGGTGATCAGCGTCGTCGGCGACTCCTTCAGCCCGACCTTGCGCAGCAAGGCCTGCGTCTCGGCGAAGGAGCCGAACCAGTCGATGACGCCATGGCGCGAACGTTCGTTGCCGAGGAAGATGTTCTCGGCGATCGACAGCAGCGGCACCAGCGCCAGCTCCTGGTGGATGATGATGATGCCGGCGTGTTCGCTGTCGGCGATGCCGCCGAAGCGGCGTTCCTGGCCTTCGAAGTGGATCTCGCCGCTGTAGCTGCCGTGCGGGTAGACGCCGCTCAGCACCTTCATCAGCGTCGACTTGCCGGCGCCGTTTTCGCCGACCACGGCGTGGATCTCGCCGGCGCGCACGGCGAGGTTCACGTTGTCGAGCGCGTTGACGCCGGGGAAGGTCTTCGTGATCCCCCGCATCTCCAGCAAGTGGTCCACGGCCGGCCTACTTGACCTGGCTTTCCTTGTAGTAGCCACTGTCGATCAGGATCGGCTTCCAGTTCGAGATGTCCACGCTGACCGGCTTCAGCAGGTACGACGGCACGACCTTGACGCCGTTGTTGTAGGTCTTGGTGTCGTTGATCTCGGGCGCCTTGCCGCTGAGCATGGCGTCGATCATGTTGACGGTGACCTTGGCCAGCTCGCGCGTGTCCTTGAACACGGTCGAGGTCTGCTCGCCGCGCAGCATCGACTTCACCGACGGCACCTCGGCGTCTTGCCCGCTGACCACCGGCATCGGCTGCTTCGGCGTGCCGTAGCCCACGCCCTTCAGCGACGACAGGATGCCGATCGACAAGCCGTCGTACGGCGACAGCACGGCGTCGACGCGGGCGTTGCCGTAGAAGGCGCTGAGCAGGTTGTCCATGCGCGCCTGCGCCACCGCGCCGTCCCAGCGCAGCGTGCCGACCTTGGCCATGCCCAACTGCTTGCTGCGCACCACGAGCTTGCCGCTGTCGATGTAGGGCTTGAACACCGACATCGCGCCGTCGTAGAAGAAGAAGGCGTTGTTGTCGTCCGGCGAGCCGCCGAAGAGTTCGATGTTGAACGGGCCCTTGCCTTCCTTCAGCTTCAGCGCCTTCTCGATCGACTGCGCCTGCAGCACGCCGACCTGGAAGTTGTCGAAGGTGGCGTAGTAGTCGACGTTCTTCGAGCCCTTGATCAGCCGGTCGTAGGCGATGACCTTGATGCCCTTGTCGGCGGCCTTCTGCAGCGCGTCGGAAAGGGTCGTGCCGTCGATGGCGGCGATGACGAGCACCTTCACCTTCTTGGTGATCATGTTCTCGATCTGCGCCAGCTGGTTCGGGATGTCGTCTTCGGCGTACTGCAGGTCGGCCTTGTAGCCCTTGTCCTTCAGGCTCTTGACCATGCTGTCGCCGTCGGAGATCCAGCGCGCCGACGACTTGGTCGGCATCGACACGCCGACCGTGCCCTTGTCTTGCGCGATGGCGACGCCGGTGAAGGCGAGGGCGCCGGCGACGAGGCCCAGGCGGATGAATTGTTGGCGTTGCATGTATCGAGTCTCCTGTTGTGGTCAATGAGAGTGCCGCGGCACACCGGCACCGCGGCAGCCGACGAGAAAGTCGAAGTCGCAACCCTCGTCGGCTTGCAGCACGTGTTCGACGTACAGCTTGCGGTAGCCGCTGGCATCGGCCGGCTCGGGCCGCGTCGCGGCGGCCCAGTCGGCCAGGCGCGACTGTAGCTCGGCTTCCGGCACGTCCAGATGCAGGCGGCCGGCGTCGCAGTCGAGTTCGATCCAGTCGCCCGATTGCACGACGGCCAGCGGGCCGCCGGCGCGCGCTTCGGGCGCAACGTGCAGCACCACGGTGCCGTAGGCCGTGCCGCTCATGCGCGAGTCGGAGATGCGCACCATGTCGGTCACGCCCTGGGCCAGCAGCTTGGGCGGGAGCCCCATGTTGCCGACCTCGGCCATGCCGGGGTAGCCGCGCGGGCCGCAGTTCTTCAGCACCAGCACCGAATCGGCCGTGACGTCGAGCGCCGGGTCGGCGATGCGCGCCTTGTAGTCGTCCAGGTTCTCGAAGACGACGGCGCGGCCGCGGTGCTTCAGCAGCGACGCGGTGGCGGCCGACGGCTTCAGCACCGCGCCGCGCGGCGCCAGGTTGCCGCGCAGGATGCGGATGCCGCCGTCGGCGACCAGCGGGTTGCTCAGCGGGCGGATGACCTCGTCGTTCAGCATCGGCGCGTCGCGCACGTTGTCCCACAGGCTATGGCCGTTGGCGGTAAGGGCGTCGGGGTGCGGCAGCAGCCCGGCTTCGCCGAGTCGGCGCAGCACCGCCGGCAGGCCGCCGGCGTAGTAGAACTCTTCCATCAGGAAGCGGCCCGACGGCATCAGGTCGACGACGGTTGGCGTGCCCTTGCCGAAGCGCGTCCAGTCGTCGAGTTCCAGCGCCACGCCGATGCGGCCGGCAATCGCCTTCAGGTGGATCACCGCGTTCGTCGAGCCGCCGATCGCGGCGTTGATGCGGATCGCATTCTCGAAGGCGGCGCGCGTCAGGATCTTCGACAGCTTCAGCTCTTCGCGCACCATCTCGACGATGCGCATGCCCGACATCTGCGCCAGCACGTAGCGCCGCGCGTCGACCGCCGGGATCGCCGCGTTGTGCGGCAGGCTGACGCCCAGCGCTTCGGCCATGCAGGCCATGGTGGAGGCCGTGCCCATCGTGTTGCAGGTACCGGCCGAGCGCGACATGCCGGCTTCGGCCGACATGAATTCATGCATCGTGATCGTGCCGGCCTTGACCTGCTCGGACAGCTGCCAGACGACGGTGCCCGAGCCGATGTCGCGGCCCTGGTGCTTGCCGTTGAGCATGGGCCCGCCGGTGACGGCGATGGCCGGCACGTCGCAGCTGGCGGCACCCATCAGCAGCGCCGGCGTCGTCTTGTCGCAGCCCACCAGCAGCACCACGGCGTCGATCGGGTTGCCGCGGATCGCTTCCTCGACATCGATGCTGGCCAGGTTGCGCGTGAACATTGCCGTCGGCCGCAGATTCGACTCGCCGTTGCTGAACACCGGGAACTCGACCGGGAAGCCGCCGGCCTCGATGACGCCGCGCCGCACGTGTTCAGCCAGCTTGCGGAAGTGCGCGTTGCACGGCGTCAGCTCGGACCAGGTGTTGCAGATGCCGATGACGGGCTTGCCGCGGAATTCATGGTCCGGGATGCCCTGGTTCTTCATCCAGCTGCGGTACATGAAGCCGTTCTTGTCCTCGGTGCCGAACCAGGCGGCAGAGCGGAGCGGCGGAAACGGCTTGGACATCAGGACCTTCTCATGAGGCGGGTGCGTTGATCATAAAGTATGTCTTTATTTGAAAGTAGTTCGGTGTTTTCCCTATATGACGCAGATGTTCCGACTTTTAGTATGACTAAATCGGATAAATCAGATACTGTCGATCGTCAATGGCCCTGCTTGCGCGTTACCCCAGCCTGAACGGCCGTGTCGTGTTGATCACCGGTGGCGCCACCGGCATCGGCGCCACGCTGGTCGAGCAGTTCGTCGCTCAAGGTGCGCAGGTCGGCTTCATCGACATCGATGCGGCGGCCGGCGTGGCGCTGGCCGACCGGCTGGGCGCGTTCGCCGAAGCGCCACCGTTCTTCGCAGCCGCCGACCTGACCGACATCGCCGCGCTCGAAGCCGCAGTCGGCGCCGTGCGCAGCCGTTTCGGCCCGATCACGGTGCTGCTGAACAACGCCGCCAACGACGTGCGCCACGCCGTCGACGCCACCACGTCGGCCAGCTGGGATGCCGGCATCGCGGTCAACCTGAAGCACCAGTTCTTCGCCGCCCAGGCCGTCAGCGCCGACATGCAGGCGGCCGGCGGCGGCTCCATCGTCAACTTCGGTTCGATCAGCTGGATGCTCAAGCAAGGCGGCATGCCGGTCTACACCACGTGCAAGGCCGCGGTGCAAGGCCTGACGCGCAGCCTGGCGCGCGACTTCGGGCCGTTCAACATCCGCGTCAACACGCTGGTGCCGGGCTGGGTGCAGACGGACAAGCAGATCCGCCTCTGGCTCGACGACAAGGGCCGCGAAGAGATCGCGCGCGGCCAGTGCATCAACCAGCCGCTGCTGCCGCAGCACGTCGCGAGCCTGGCGCTGTTCCTGGCCGCCGACGACAGCGCGATGTGCACGGCACAGGACTTCATCGTCGACGGGGGCTGGGTGTGACGGAGGCTGGCCAAGCGGCTGGCATTCGGCGCCAGGCCTTCGGCGTCCTGCCCGATGGCCGCGCGGTCGACCAGTACACGCTGAGCAATGGCCGCGGCCTGAGCCTGAGCGCCATCAACCTCGGTGCCATCGTCACGGCGATCCAATGCCCCGACCGCCAGGGCCGCAGCGCCAACGTCGTGCTCGGGCTGCCGACGCTGGACGACTACGTGCATCGCAACCAGAACTTCGGCACCATCGTCGGCCGCTACGGCAACCGCATCGCCCGCGGCCGCTTCGTTCTCGACGGCGTGACGCACCAGCTGGCCGTCAACAACCCGCCGAACGCGCTGCATGGCGGGCCGACGGGCTTCAGCAGCCGCTGGTGGGCGATCGAGCCGCTGCCGCCGTCCGATGATGGCAGCGTGGCGGTCGAGCTCGGCTACCGCAGCGCGGACGGCGAAGAAGGCTACCCGGGCGAGCTCGACGTGCAGGTGCGCTACACGCTGACGCCGGCCAACGAATGGCGCATCGACTACCGCGCCACGACGAGCCGCGCGACGGTGCTGAACCTGACCCACCACGGCTACTTCAATCTGGCCGGCGGCGGCAGCGTGCTGGATCACAGGCTGACGCTGGCGGCCAGCCGCTTCGCGCGTGTCGACGCGACGCTGATCCCCGAGCGCATCGCCGATGTCGCCGGCACGCCGTTCGACTTCCGCGAAGCGACGCCTATCGGCGCGCGCATCCGCGATGCCGATGCCCAGCTCCAGATCGCACGCGGCTACGACCACCACTGGGTGCTCGACCGCGACCCGCTGAACGCCGCCGCCATGGCCTTCGCGGCCCGCCTCGAAGACCCGGCTTCGGGCCGCTGGCTGGAGATCGAGACCACCGAGCCCGGCCTGCAGTTCTACTCGGGCAACTTTCTCGATGGCCGTCTGCTCGGCTCGGGCGGCCAGGCCTACCGGCAAGGCGACGGCCTGTGCCTGGAGACGCAGCACCACCCCGACGCGCCGAACCGCCCCGATTTCCCCTCGACGGTGCTGCGGCCGGGCGAGGTTTTCACCAGCGGCACCGTTCACCGCTTCGGCCTGACGCCGTTGCTTGTCTGACAGATCTGCCTGAAGCAGACGCTCCCGTTCCCACCACCCCGTCTGAGGAGATACCGAATGAACAGCCAACGAAGAACCGTACTCGCCGCCATGATCGCGGCCGGCCTGCCGATCACCGGCTTCGCGCAGGGCAAGATCGTGCTCGGCTTCGCCCAGGTCGGCGCCGAAAGCGAATGGCGCACAGCCAACACCGAGTCGATCAAGGCTTCCGCCAAGGAGGCCGGCATCGAGCTGAAGTTCTCCGACGCGCAGCAGAAGCAGGAGAACCAGATCAAGGCCATCCGCTCGTTCATCGCGCAGAAGGTCGACGTCATCGCGTTCAGCCCGGTCGTGCAGTCGGGCTGGGGCACGGTGCTGCGCGAAGCCAAGGCGGCGAAGATCCCGGTCATCCTGTCCGACCGCGCCGTCGACGAGAAGGACGACAGTCTGTGGGTCAGCTTCATGGGCTCGGACTTCGTCGAAGAAGGCCGCCGCGCCGGGCGCTGGCTGGTCGAGCGGAGCAAGGGCGCGAGCTTTCCAAAAGGTGACGTGAACATCGTCGAGCTGCAAGGCACGGTGGGCTCGGCGCCGGCGATCGACCGCAAGAAGGGCTTCGAGGAAATCATCAAGGCCGACCCGCGCTTCAAGATCATCCGCTCGCAGACCGGCGACTTCACGCGCGCCAAGGGCAAGGAAGTGATGGAGGCCTTCCTGAAGGCCGAAGGCAAGAAGATCAACGTGCTCTTCGCGCACAACGACGACATGGCCATCGGTGCCATCCAGGCCATCGAAGAGGCCGGGCTGAAGCCGGCCAAGGACATCACCATCATCTCGATCGACGCCGTGAAGGGCGCCTTCGAAGCCATGATCGCCGGCAAGCTGAACGTCAGCGTCGAATGCAGCCCGCTGCTGGGGCCGCAGCTGATGCAGGCCGTGAAAGACCTGAAGGCCGGCAAGACGCTGCCCAAGCGCATCGTCACGCAGGAAGGCGTGTTCCCGATGGAAGTGGCGGCCAAGGAGTTCCCGAGCCGGAAGTATTGATGAGAGTCGGAAGTCATTCACCGCAGAGCACGCAGAGGACGCTGAGGGCACGCAGAGGAAAACCAGCTGTTCCTCTGCGAGCCTCTGCGTCACTCAGCCCCTCTGCGGTGAAGGCTGTTCTCGAATTCATCTGAGGCTTTGAACTTGGGTGCGGAGCTTGTCCTCGAAGCGCGTGGCCTGACGCGCGCCTTCACCGGTGTCGTGGCCTTGCGCGGCGTGGACTTTCGCCTGTTCGCAGGCGAGATCCACGCGCTGATGGGGCAGAACGGCGCCGGCAAGTCGACCTTGATCAAGGTGCTGACGGGCGTCTACCCGGCCGACCAGGGCGAACTGCGGCTGGGCGGCGCCGTCGTGCACCCGGCGACACCCGCCGCGGCGCAGCACCTGGGCATCAGCACGGTGTACCAGGAGGTGAACCTGTGCCCGAACCTGTCGGTGGCCGAGAACATCTTCGCCGGCCGCTACCCGCGGCGCGGCGCGGCCGGCCTGTGGCGCATCGACTGGGCCCGCATGCATGCCGACGCGCGCGAATTGCTCGCGCGGCTGCACCTCGACATCGACGTGACGCGGCTGCTGTCGAGCTATTCCGTCGCGGTGCAGCAGATGGTGGCCATCGCGCGGGCGCTCGGCGTCGAGGCGCGGGTGCTGATCCTCGACGAGCCGACCTCGAGCCTGGACGAAGAAGAGGTGCAGCGCCTGTTCGACGTGATGCGCCGGCTGCGCGACGAGGGGCTGGCGATCCTCTTCGTCACGCACTTCCTCGAGCAGATGTACGCGGTGTGCGACCGCATCACGGTGCTGCGCAACGGTGAACTCGTCGGCGAATACCTGAAGGCCGACCTGCCGCCGACGGCGCTGATCCGCGCCATGGTCGGACGTGAGCTGGGTGAGGCCGCCGGCAAAGCCCAGAGCCGCATCGCCGACGACGGGCCGCCGCGGCTGCAAGCCAGCGGCCTGGGCCGGCGCGGCCAGTTGTCGCCGGTCGACTTGAGCTTGCGCCGTGGCGAGGTCGTCGGCGTCGGCGGCCTGCTCGGATCGGGCCGCACCGAGCTGGCGCGGCTGCTGTTCGGCCTGGACCGCAGCGACAGCGGCGAGCTGCGTCTGGGCGGCCTGGCGGTGCGGCTGAACAGCCCGGCGCAGGCCATCCGCCACGGCCTGGCCTTGTGCCCCGAAGAGCGCAAGGTCGACGGCATCGTCGCCGAACTGTCGGTGCGCGAGAACATCGTGCTCGCGTTGCAGGCGCGGCTGGGCTTGTGGCGCTTTCTGAGCCGCGCCCGGCAGGACGAGATCGCGCAGCGCTTCGTGCAGAGCCTCGGCATCAAGACGGCCGACATCGACACGCCGATCGTGCGCCTGTCGGGCGGCAACCAGCAGAAGGCGGTGCTCGGCCGCTGGCTCGCCACCGAACCGCAGATCCTGATCCTCGACGAACCGACGCGCGGCATCGATGTCGCGGCCAAGCAGGAAATCATGAACCAGATACTCGGCCTGGCGCGCGACGGCCTGGCGGTGCTGTTCATCTCGTCGGAGATGGACGAGGTGGTGCGCGTGTCCGACCGCATCGTCGTGCTGCGCGATCGGCGCAAGGTTGGCGAGCTGCCGGGCGACAGCTCCGAGCACGCGGTGTATCAACTGATCGCGGCGGGCACCTGATGCGGCGCTTGACCACGCATCGCCTGTTCTGGCCGGCTTGCACGCTGCTGCTGCTGCTGGCCGTCAACGCCGTCTTCAACCCCGGCTTCTGGCAGCTGCAGTGGCGCGACGGCCACCTCTACGGCAGCGTCATCGACATCCTGAACCGCGCCGCGCCGCTGGCCGTGGTGTCGCTGGGCATGACGCTGGTCATCGCCACGCGCGGCATCGACATCTCGGTCGGCGCGGTGGTCGCCATTTCGGCTGCCGTGGCAGCGCTGATGATCGGCGGCGAGCTGGTCGTCAAAGACGGCGTGCAGACCTACGTCAGCCGCTTCTCGATGGGCGTTGCGCTGTTCACCGCGCTCGGCGCCGCGGCGCTGTGCGGCTTGTGGAACGGCCTGCTGGTGGCGCGCGTCGGCATGCAGCCGATCATCGCGACGCTGATCCTGATGGTCGCCGGCCGCGGCATCGCGCAGCTGCTCACCGGCGGGCAGATCATCACCGTCTATTACGCGCCGTTCTTCTTCCTCGGCAACGGTTTCCTGTTCGGGCTGCCGTTTGCGGTGTTCATCGCCGCGGCCGTGTGGGGCCTGCTGCACCTCTTGATGACGCGCACGGCCCTGGGCCTGTTCATCCAGGCCATCGGCATCAACCCGGCGGCGTCGCGGCTGGCCGGCCTGCCGGAGCGGCTGATCACCGTCTGCGTCTACGTCTTCTGCGGCTTTGCCGCCGGCGTCGCCGGGCTCGTGATCAGCTCCAACGTGAAGAGCGCGGACGGCAACAACGCCGGCATGCTGATGGAGCTGGACGCGATCCTGGCCGTGACCCTGGGCGGCACCTTGCTGACCGGCGGCCGCTTCAGCCTGGCCGGCAGCGTGCTCGGCGCGCTGATCATCCAGACGCTGACCTCCACCATCTACTCGATCGGCGTGCCGCCCGAGATCAACATGGTGGTCAAGGCGGCAGTGGTCTTCGTCGTGATGCTGCTGCAGTCGGCTGAGTTCCGCGCTGCGCTGCGCGGCCTGGCGTTGCGCCGGCCCGCGGCCGAGGTGCTGCGGTGATCGACGCGCGCTATGTGCCCGTGCTCGGCGCGGTTGCCGTGTTCGTGCTGACCGCCGGTTTCGGCTCGGTCGCCTACCCGAGCTTCTTCTCGGCGCAGGTGTTCCTGAACCTGCTCATCGACAACGCCTTCCTGTGCATTGTCGGCGTCGGCATGACCTTCGTCATCCTGTCCGGCGGCATCGACCTGTCGGTCGGCTCGGTGGTGGCGCTGACGACGATGGTCTCGGCCGCGCTCGTCGAGCACCGGCACTGGAGCGCCGCGGCGGCCATTCCGGTGGTGCTGGCCATTGGCACGGCCTTCGGTGCGTTGATGGGCTGGCTGATCCAGCGCTTCCGGCTGCAGCCCTTCATCGTCACGCTGGCCGGCATGTTCCTGGCGCGCGGGCTGTGCTATCTGATCAGCATCGATTCGATCAGCATCACCGACCCCGGCTACACCGCGATCTCGCAAGCCCGCTTGCCGCTGTGGGGCGACGGCGCGTCGATCACGGTCGGCGCGCTGGTGGCCGTTGCGATGGTGGTTTTCGGCATCTTCATCGCGAAGGGCGCTGACTTCGGCCGCACCGTCTACGCCATCGGCGGCAGCGAGGCTTCGGCCGTGCTGATGGGCTTGCCGGTGGCGCGGACGACCGTGCTCGTCTACACCTTCAGCGGCTTCTGCTCGGCGCTGGCCGGCGTGGTGTTCACGTTCTATATGCTGTCGGGCTACGGGCTGCATGCGGTGGGGCTGGAGCTGGATGCCATTGCCGCGGTCGTCATCGGCGGCACCTTGCTCAGCGGCGGGGTCGGCTACGTCATCGGCACCTTGTTCGGCGTGCTGATCCTGGGCGTGATCCAGACGCTGATCAGCTTCGACGGTTCTTTAAGTTCGTGGTGGACACGCATCGTCATCGGCGCTCTGCTGTTCGTATCATGCCTGTTGCAGCGGCTCTTTGAAGCGAGGCGAAGATGAACGAAGTCACCTGCATCTGGCCGGCCGGTGCCGAGCTCGGCGAGGGCACGCGCTGGTCGGTGCGCGAGCAGGCCTTGTACTGGGTCGACATCCTCGGCCGCCAGCTGCACCGCTACCGCCCGGCCGACGGCGCGCGCCAGAGCTGGGACTTCGACGAAGAGATCTCGGCCGTGGCCGAACGGCGCGACGCGCCGGGGCTGATCGTCACCTTGCGCCGCGGCTTCGCGGCTTTCGATGGCGGTGACGTGCAGTACCTGCACCAGCCGCCGCAAGAGCCTGCCAGCAACCGCTTCAACGACGGCAGCTGCGACGCCCGCGGCCGCTTCTGGGGCGGCACGATGGACTTCGACTGCGTCGCGCCGACCGGCGCGCTGTACAGCTACACGTCCGGCGGCGAGTGCATGCGGCACGAACTCGGCTTCGCGGTCACCAACGGCCCGACCTGGTCGCTCGATGGCCGCACGATCTATGTCAACGACACGGTCAACGGCAGCATCCACGCCTGGGACTTCGAGGCCGACAGCGCGGCGCTGTCGAACCCGCGGCTGTGGCACCGCTTCGCCGCCGGCGACGGCCTGCCCGACGGCATGACCACCGACGCCGCCGGCAACCTGTGGATCGCGCACTGGGGCGGCGCCTGCGTCAGCTGCCACGACCCGGTCAGCGCCGCCGAGCTGGCGCGCATCGCCTTGCCCACGAACCACATCACGAACTGCGCCTTCGGCGGCCCGGACCTGCGCACGCTGTTCATCAGCAGCGCCCGCTTCGGCCTCAGCGCCCGGCGGCTGCAGGCCGAGCCGCTGGCGGGTGGCTTGTTCGCCGTATCCATGGCCACGCCGGGGTTGCCGGCGTCACAGTTCGGGCCCCCGGCGTCGGGCTGACGGCCGCGCCTACTCGACCCACGGCACGATGCGCGCCGGCCCGGGTGCATGCCGGGCGCCGGGGATCTCGGCCAGGTGGCGGTAGCAGTCTTCGGCCTGGTTGTCCGGGTCGACGCGGGTGTACCACTCGTACTTGCGGCGGCGCAGGTCGCGCGACAGGTAGCCGTAGTGCTTCAGCCGCACGTCCAGCGCCGCCGCCGGCCCGGCGACGCCGACCGGCACGTTGCCGCAATGCAGGTTGCCGCCATGGCCGGTGCCGGCGAAGCGCAGCTGGCGTGCGTTCACGGCGTCGATGCGGAACAGCGACGGCCGCGAGAACCGGCCGTAGATGCCGTCGACGCGCACCCGCGCCGGGTCGTCCCAGAGGTAGGCGATGCGCAGGCTGTAGACGCTGGCGCGCGAGCGGCCGACGGCCTGGCGTATGCGCGCCGGGCCGTTGCGTTCCAGCACTTCGTCTCCGTCGATCCAGAGCACCCAGCATGGCGCGCCGCCGGGCAGCTGTTCGACGATGCGCGCGAGCAGGTGGTTCTTGTCGCGCGCCTCGTCGAGGCCGTCAAACGGCGAATCGGTGACGGTGACGCGCTCGCCGAACGCGCGGCAGCGCGCCACCGTGTCGTCGGTCGAATGGTCGTCGAGCACGAAGACCTGCTCGCACAGCGGCAGCACCGACGCGATCACCTCGTCGATGTACAGCGCTTCGTTGCGGATGCGCAGCGCGGCGACGAAACGCGCCGGCGCGCGGCCGCCGCGGCGTGCCGTGGCCGGCTGCCACTTCTCGTCGAAGCGGCGCTGGTTGGCGCGGAACAGGCGGTCGATGTCGGGCCGCGTGCGGAAGGTCGACGGCAGGCTGCCGTCGTGGCGCACGACGCAGGCCTCGGTGACGGCGAGTTGCATCCCGGCGGCGCTGGCGCGGGCGCAATAGTCGTTGTCCTCGAAGCCGTAGTCCTCGAAACGTTCGTCCAGTGGCCCCAGGCGCTGCCGCGTCGCCGCCGGCAGGCCGACGCAAACGAAGCTCAGCACGCGCGGTTCGAGCCGCCAGGCGGCGCCGCCGGGTTGCTGGTTCGGGTTGCCGACGACGCCGCGTACCGCAGCCGACACGATGCCGGTGCCGGCACGGGCGCGTGCTTCGCGCAGCATCGCGGCGAAGCCGCCCGGCGTCTCGAGTAGCGCGTCGTCGTTCAGCAGCACGGCGTCGCCATCGACCCGCGCCAGGCCGCGGTTGGCGTTGCGCGAGAAGATGAACGGGCGCACGCCGTCGACCCAGGTGATGCCGGGCAGCGCGGCCTCGGCCTCGGCACGCGCGCCGTCGTCGACGACGACGATGCGCGCCGGGTCCAGTGTCGGCTCGGCGGCGCGCAGTGCCTGCACGCAGGGCACCAGGTTGCCAGCGCGCGCGGACAGGATCACGACCGAGAAGTCGGCCGGTTCGGCGGCCGGTTCAGCGGCTGCCTCGGCGCCTGGCGTGGCCGCGGTCCACCATTGCCACAGGTCACCATCGGCGGCGTACTTCGGCCATTCACGCTGCCAGCCGCGTTCGACATAACGTCGCGAATGGCCGGCCCAGGGTTCGAACGGGATCCGGTCGAGCAGGAACACCGGCAGCGCCGGGCGGATCCAGCCGCGAACGATGTGCGGCCGGGCGCTCTGCCACTCCTCGAGCCCGAACCACTTGGCATAGGCAAACGGCCGCGTGCCGGCGAAGACACGGCGCCGGTACAGGCCGAGACCGGAGATGAACTCGGCCGGCAGGAAGCCGCGCCGCTGCGCGCCGGCGGCATGCGGCACCATCGCCTCGATGCCGAGCAGGTCAAGCTCGGGCTGGCGCTCGAACACCGCCAGGCTTTCGCCGAGCCAGCCCGGCGGCACCATCGCGTCGTTGTCGAGCTTGGCCAGCATCGGCGCGCGCGCCAGCGCGATGAAGTGGTTCATCGCGCTGACCGGCGAGCCGAAGCGCGTGCGCAGCAGCCGGTGGCGGGCCGGCACGCGCTCGATCGCGTCGGCCAGCCAGCGGTCGGTGCCGTCGACCGAACCGTCGTCGATGACGAACAGCTCGTGCACGCGTTGCCAGTCGGTGTTCGCGAGCAGCGCCGAGAAGGTCTCGCGCGTGAACTCGAGGCGATTGCAGGCCAGGAAGAGCAGGTCGACATCGGCGCCGCCGCTCAGGGCATCGGCTGCCGCGGTCATGGCTTCACCGCCTGCAGCGTGATCGTCAGCCGCGGGCCGTCGAGGCTGGTCTCGGTCTTCTCGGCGACGGTGCGGAACTTGGCGCGGATGCCGTACGAGTGTGCGAAACGTTCGCGATACGGGTTGCCGGCTTCGTAGTACAGGAAGCTGCGCCGGTTCCAGAACGACACATGCGTCGGGTCCTGGAAGGCGCCGCTGCCGTCGGTGGTCGGCACGACGATCTCGGCGCTGCCGCCGGGGGCCAGGCAGCGCCAGAGCTCGTTCATCGTGTGGATCTTGTCGGGCAGGTGCTCGACGATGTCCCAGGCGCGGATGTGGCTGGCGCTGCCGTCGGGCCAGGGCCAGGGCTGGCGCAGGTCGGCGACGACATCGACGCCGGGGCCGCCGACATGGTCGACGTTGACATGGCCGGGCTGCGGTGCGTCGCAGCAGCCGAGGTTCAGCTTCATGCGGGGTTCTCCTCGTGGGGTCGGGTCCAGGTAGTCGGCGAGCGCGCCGCCCATCAGCGAGCGCAGGTCGCCGGGCCAAGGCTGCCACGCACGGCCGAGACGCGTGCGTGGGCAGGTGTTGTTGGCGTGGATGGTCGCGACGTAGAAGTCCGGCTGCGGATGGACCGCGATGCGGCGGCCTTCCAGCGCCCACGCGAAGCGCGTGTCCTCGCCGTTCGACGTGTCGGCGAAACGCTGGCGCAGCCAGGCGCTGCGTCGGTAAACGAAGGTGCCGCCGGCGACCCAGCGGCGCCGACTGCCGGCGGGGTGCCGGTACTCCCAGGGCCGGCCGTCGGCGAGGTCGAGGAACAGCAGCCGGTCGGCGCCGCCGAGCTCGGCGCCGTGCGCCAGCAGGTCGCCGACCTGGCTGCGGATGCGGTGCGGCGCCATCCAGTCGTCGTCGTCCCAGTGCATCAGCAGCTCGCCCCGCGCCGCCTCGGCGCACAGGTTGCGTTTGGCGCCGACGCTGGCCCGGCGCGGCAGCCGCCGGTAGCGCAGCTGCGGGTGCTCGGGCACCAGGTCGGCGACGCCATCGTTGCCGTCGTCGACGATGATCAGCTCCTTGTTCGGCCAGTCCTGGGCCAGGAACTGGCGCAGCGCCAGCGGCACGAAACGCCGCCGGTCGGCGGTCGGCATCAGGCAGGAAACCAGCGGCTCGTCCATCGTCTGCACCCTCTCAGGTCACCTTGGCGACCAGGTCCGACAGCACCGCCATCGGGTCGATGTCGGGCACCTGGAACTGCATCTGGTCGAGCGACAGCTCGAACGGCTTGCCTTCTTCGTAGCTGATCGGGAAGCGCACGCCGAAGCGCAGCCCCGAGCCGTATTCGAAGGCCGCGAGCTGCCAGCGTTCGTTGTAGAGCTCGATCGTCGTGATGAAGAGGTCGGCCTCGACCTTCGCGAAACCGGTGATGTCGAAGCGCAGCTTCGGTTCGGCGTAGATCTCGCCGAGCGCCGCCAGCTTCAGGCCCTTGGCGGGGCTCCAGTCGATCTGTACCGACGCCTCCATCGCGCCGGCGATGCCGAGCGCGCCGCCGACCTCGAGCCCGGCGCTGGCGCTGACGATCGGGATGCCGGCGCCGAGCGCACCCTTCACGTACAGCCGCAGCCCGGCATGCGCCGGCACGCGCAGCATGGCGCCGCCGCTGACGGTGGTCTCGTCCTCTTTCGCCGGGTTGTACCTGACGCCGAGGTTCACGCCGGTCAGCTGCCCGGGGCCGAAGCCGGCGTCGAGATCGAGGCCGCCGCCGATGTTGGCGAAGATGCCGATGCGCTGGCCGGCCACCGCGACGCCGACGATCGGGATGTCCATGCCGATCGACAGCAGGTTCTTGTGCAGCGCCTTCTCCGGGAACAGGTCCAGCGTCGACGGCAGTGCGATGTTGCCCAGCACCTCGATCTCGCCGTTCGGCAGCAGCGTCACGCCGACCGTGCCCTTCAACCAGGGTGCGATCTGCAGTTCCAGGCTGCCGCCGCCCCAGGCCGTGAACTTCTTGCCCGGCGGGCCGGCCGGCTGGCCGTCGGGGCCGATCGGGCGGTTGCTGGCGCCGATCTGCACCATGCCCTTCAGCATGCCCTTCTCGTACGCGGCCTGGCCTTGCAGCGTGAGCGCGCCGTCGTCGTAGGCGATCGCGATCTCGGCATCGACGCCGGGGATCTTCGGCTGCGCCTTGCCGCTGGCCGACACCGTCCAGGCGCCGTCGGGGCCGCGCTGCAACTGCACCCGGCCGGAGCCGCCACGGATGCCGGGGATGTCGTTCTTCAGCTCGAACCGGCCTTCGACGTTCAGGCCCTGGGCTTCGGAATAGGTCAGCTGCAGGTCGGCTTCCTTGACGCCGGGCACCGACAGCTCGGCCTTGCCATGCGCTTCGAGCCGGCCGGCTTCGTATTTCGCGTCGACACGGGCCTGGCGCAGCCCCTTGACCTTGCCTTCCTTCTCGATCGTCAGCAGCCCCTTGGCGCCGAACTGGCCTTCGCGGTACCAGGCCTCGATCTTGTTCTGGTCGAACAGCTCGCTGTCGAAGCTGAACTCGCCGTCGATCTCGAACTCGGGCTTGCCGCGCAGGCTGACGCGGGCGCCGCCGCCGACGCGGCCGGCGCCGACCTTGTCGATCTCGAACCAGGCGTCGCCGCGAACGCCGACGCCTTCGGTGCCGGCAAAGACCTCCAGCGACGAGCCGGTGACCTGTACCGGCCCGGGCAGCGCGATCGAACCGGTGTCGATCAGCTTGAAGAACTCGACGCGATTGCCGATGACGCGGAAGTCGATCGCCAGGCCTTGCAGCATCGGCACGTCGGTGATGATCGAGCCGTAGGCGACGAAGCCCTTCTTCGGGTCGACCTCCCAGCTGCGCAGCTCGATCGGGCTCAGCCCCTTGGCATGGATGCGCCGCCACACCGACAGCACGTCGTCGCCGTTCATCACCGCGCCGGCGTTCGGCAGCGCATCGAGCCGCGTCACCGTCAGCGACGGCAGCTTGCCGCCGCGTGCGCCGTCGAGGTTGTTCTTCACGTCTTGCGACAGGTCGAGACCGATCTTGCCGATGTTCTTGCCCTGCGCCTCGCCGGGCTTCTGCAGGTCGATGTCGGTGATGACGAAGGGCTTGAACCAGTCCGCCTCGTCGGCGTCGGGCTTGCGCTTGCCGGCCGCCACCTGCTTGGGCATGCCGCCGCGGGTGGTCGGGAAGAGCGTCCAGGCCGAGCCGCCGGTCTTGCCGGGGGCGGCCTTCTCGAAGTCAGCCAGCGGCGCTTGCGTTTCCGAGACTTCACTCCAGGTCCAGTAGTTCTCCACGTCGCCGACATCGCCGCTGCCTTCGATGGTCGTGAACTGAAGTTCGTAGTCCCTGCGGATCTGCTCCTCGGTCGGGACCTTCTTGCCGCCCTTGCCGCTGGAGCCGGGCCACTTCGCGCGCGTCGCGTTGATCTTTTTCTGGACATCGCGGGCAATGCTGCGACCCGAGTCCTGGTTCGCCCGCGAGTCCATCAACTCCATGTTGCCGGTCTTGCCGGCCGTGTTGGCCCAACCGTCGCTCGGCCAGCCCGAGACCTGCAACTCGACGATGTGATCGACGTCCTTCGGTTTGGGCTGCCCGTCTCGCGCCCACTTCGGCCGCTTCGCTGTCTCGACCATCTCGTCGAGCGTGCCAATGACGTGGTATTGCGAGGTCTTGTGTCGGATTGCCAGCGCCTCCTGCGCGTCTTCCTTGACGCCGGCGATCTCGGCGACGCGCTTGCGCAGCTTCGCGCTATCGATGCTCTTGTCCCAGACACCGGTCTGGTCGGGCGTGCCGCGTTTGTAGCCGGCATCGCGCCGGATCGTCCGGCCCTTGTAGAGCGCACCACGGTGTCCCTTGGCCTTGAAGTCCGGCACGCGCAAGCTCTTGAAGGTGATGCAGTCGTCGCCGACCACGCCGACATCGTCCTTGGTGGGCTCGCCGTCATCGCCGCCGCCCTTGGCGGTCCGCATCAGCCGCTGCACGCCGCCGGCCTGCTGCACGACATGGGTCGCTTCGTGCGCCATCAGGCCCAGGTCGTGCGGCGACTCGCCAGGGCCGAGCCAGATGTCCGAGCCATGCGCGAAGGCGCGTGCCTGCAGCGCGCTGGCGGCGTCGCGCGCCGCGCCGTCGTCGTGCACGCGCACATGCGACAGGTCGGCGCCCAGCGCCGACTCGATCGGCCCTTGCACCGCCGGCGCCATCGGCGCGCCGGCGCCGCGGCCGGCCACCGCCTGTTCGGCGGCCGCGTTCATGGCAGCCGGTGCAGCCGCGACCGCGGGTGCCGGCGCGCGGGCCACGGCACCCGGCTTCAGCGGCGTGATCTCGCCCGGCTTCACGGCTTGGCCGCTGGTGACCTTGCGTGCGACCTGGTCGGCCTCTTGTTCGAGCGGGTCGTCGGCGGCGCCGACCTCGACCTTGCGCTGCAGCAGTGACGGTGCGCGGCCGGCGTGCTGCATGGCGCCGCCCGCCGGCAGCGGCTGCGGTTCGCGCTCCGGCGCCGGCGCTGGAGGCGCCGCCGCCTTCGCGGCCGGGCCCGGGCCCTTGGGGCTGCGCAGCGTTTCGCTCATGGCGCGATCAGCGACAGGAAACGCTGCATCGCCAGCGGCGCGGCGGCGTCGGCGGCCGCGTCCAGCGGGCAGGCGGCGCCGGTCTTCGCGTACTCGGCGCGAACGCCGGCGTCGATATCGTCGCGGTCGGGGCCGTCGCGGCCCTCGTCGCGCGCTCAGCGCGGCATGGCGGCAGGCGTTGCCGATCTGCGCGCCGCTGAGCGCGCATCGCGCCGCCAGCTGTTCGATGCCGTCCCAGTCCAGGCCATGCCCCGGCGGCAGGTGCAGCTGCCACAGGCGCTCGCGCTCGGGCCGCTGCGGCCGCTGGAAGCCGACGACGACGTCCATGCGGCGCTGGAACGCGCTGTCGATGTGATCGGCCGCGTTGCTCGTGACGATGACGATGCCGCGGTAGGCCTCCAGCCGCGTCAGCAGGTAGTTCGTCTCCAGGTTCGCGTAGCGGTCGTTGGCGCTCTTCACGTCGGTGCGGCGGCCGAGCAGCGCGTCGCCTTCGTCGAGCAGCAGCACCACGTCCAGCGCTTCGGCGCGCGACAGCACGCGGTGCAGGTTCTTCTCGGTCTCGCCGATGTACTTGTTGACCACCGAAGCGAGGTCGACGCGGTACAGGTCAAGCCCCAGCGTCGCTGCCAGCACGCCGGCGGCAAGCGTCTTGCCGGTGCCGCTGGGCCCGGAGAACAGCGCGCGCACGCCGCCGCCGGCCCAGTCGCGGTGGCGGCAGCGGCGTTCCAGTTCGGCCAGCTGCTGCGCCGTCGCCGGGCCGCAGGCGAGTTCGCCGACCCGTTCGCCGCCGTCGACCCACTGCGCCAGGCCGTCGAGCAAAGGGCGTCCGATGTCGCGGCAGGCGGCGGCGAAGTCGTCGTCGGACAGGGCCTGCCGCCCGGCCAGCGCGGCGCGCGCAGCGGCCATCGCCGCGGCCTGGCGCAGCCATTCGGGGGCGAGCCGGAAACGCGCAGCCAGCGCCGGTGCCTGCTGCGCCGCGTGCGGCAGGTAGCGGGCGAGCAGGGCCGTGCGCTGCGCTGCGTCCGGCGGCGGCAGCGCCAGATTCAGACAGCGCAGCGGCTCGGGCGTGACGAGGCGGCCGCTGTCGCCGAGCAGCGCCAGCCGCGGCCCGCGGTAGCCGAGCAGCGGCGGCCAGTCGACACTCTCGCCCGGCGTGGGGTCGAGCAGGCACAGCGGCAGCGCGCCGGTGGCGGCGGCCAGCGGGCCGGCCAACGCCAGGTCGGCAGCAGCGACGGCAGCGGTATCGATGACCAGCAGCCCGCGGCCGAACGCGCCGGCCAGCGCCGCTGCAGCGCGAGCGCCATCGCCGCCAGGGCCGGCGCGCAGCGCCACCGCATGCAGCTCGCCGCGGCCGAGCAGCGGCGGCAGCGCGCGCAGCGAGGCCAGCAGGTCGGCCGGCACGGCGAGTTCGTCCCAGGCACCAGCGCCCGCCGCGGGCTGCAGGCGCAGGCCGGGCGCGAAACTGAATGTCGCTTTGACGTCGCCGCGCAGCACGCGCCACAGCGCTTCCGGCACCTGCGCCAGGCGTTCGGCGCGTGCCGCCTGCGCCGGCTGCAGCAGCAGCCAGCCGGCACCGGCCAGGCGTTCGGCGAGCGCGGCTTCGCCGAAAACCTGGTCGAGCAGTTCGGCGCAGGGCCGGCGGCGGCCGAGCGGCGCCTGCAGCGCCGCGAACAGGCCGCCGAAGCGCGAATCCTCTTCGGGCAGCCCGGCCAGCACCAGCGCCAGCCGGCCGGCGAAGCCGGTGCCGCAGACGGCGCTGGCGGCCAGCGCATGGGGCTGGCGGGCGCCGCCTTCGAGGGCGGCTATGCGGTCGGCCAGTGCCTGCGCGCCAGCGGGCCAGTCCGGCTCGCCGCCGAGCCGCGCCAGCGCGCTGGCCAGCCAGTCGTTCAGGAACGGGTGGTCGGCCAGCGTCTGGCGCAGGCCGGCTTCGCCGATGCTGCGCTGCAGCCAGGCCAGCAGCTGCCAGACCGCGAGTTCGACATGGGCCAGGAACAGCTTGTGAGCGTCGGCGTGGGCCATGGGCTACTCGAAGTGGAAGGTCACGACACGGTCCCAGCCGGGCAACCAGCCGGGGCTGCGGTCGAGCCCGGCGCGGCGTGCCGGCAGCGAGATCGCCGCCATCGGCAGCACCAGGTCCAGGTGTAGCGCGCCGACGTGGAAACGGCCCGGTCGGCGCAGCAGCGAAGCCGCTGTCTCGTCACCCAGCGCGCCGCGCAGGCGTGCCTGCAGCACCGGCAGCAGGTGCTCGAACAGCGGCGCCAGCACGCCGGCGCGTCGCGCTGCCAGCGGCGGCAACGCGAGCGGCCGCGGTGGCCGTGCGACGCCGGCGCGCGCCAGCCAGCCGCGCGGCCAGCGCCAGCGGCTCGGCAGGGCGGTGCTGTCGTCGCCTGGCGGCCCGGCCAGGCTGTCGAGCAGCGGCCACAAGGCATCGTCGTCGGCATCGGCATCGGCATCGTCGCCGAGCTCCGCCGCGGTGAGCACGGCCAGCGTGCCCCAGGGTCCGAGCCGGCGCTGCAGCGCCCAACCCGGTTCGAAAGCCCGCGGCAGGTCCAGGTGCAGCATCAGGTTGATCAGGAATGCGGCGCCGGCAAGGCGTGTCGGCAGGCCATCGGCGGGCCACTCGGCAGGCGCCAGCGAGGGTGCGGCGTCGGTTTGCGGCGCGCCGTCGATGCCGGTCGCGGCAGCGGGCCTGGCCCAGCTAGGCGCCGCCGCTTCGTGCCAGCGCGGCGCTGCGCCGGTCCTTGCCGATGTCGCAGGCCCGACCGCTGCTGCAGCGCGCGTGCGCATGACGGGCGCGGGCGGTGGCGCGACGGCTGCCGCGGCTGCCGGTCCGGGCCGTTCGCCGGCGCGCGCGTGGCCTGCGGCGGCCATGGATGGCGCCGCCAGCAGCGTCGCGGCTGGTGGCGCTGCGCTGGCAGCGGTCAGCGTGTTCATCGGCAGCGCGGCATGCCGCTGGGTGGTTCGTGACGGCGGCGGCGTGTCGGCGGCGGCTTGCGACTCCGGTCGGGCCGCGTCGACCGTGATCGGCTGTACCGGCGGCCGCCGCGGCGAAGGCTCGGCCTGCCGCAGCGGGCGCGTCGCGGCCGCCGCCTGCTGCAGGATCCGGGGCCAGCGCTGCAGGCCGACCGCCAGCGCCGCCAGTTGCTGCTGCGCTGGCGTCAGGCCCGACAGGTCCAGCCCGGCAGCCGTGGCAAGCGCCACCGCCTGCGCTGCGAAGCCGGTCGAAGCGGCCGCTTCATGCGCTGTGCCGGGCGCAACCGGTGCAACAGGCGCAACCGGTGGTTTGGGCAACGGCAGTGCCGCGTCGTGCAGCAGGCCTTCGGTCAGCCGCTGCGCCATCGCATCCGGCAGCGCGCGCAACACCGTCACCAATGCGCCGCGTTGCACCAGCAGCCACAGCGCTGCTGCGACGCTGCGCGGATGCGCCGCCAGCGCGGCGACGACGGCCTGCGGCGCCGACGCCGCGGTCGCCCAGCGTCGCCACCACCAGGCCGGTGCGGCGGCGTTGCCGGCGAGCGCGCCGAGCAGCCAGGCCAGCCACTCGGCTTCGTCGCTGAAGGCAACCGCGGGGCTGTCGGCTGGCACGGGCCCGCGCGCCGGCCGCGCGGCCTGGCGCCAGGCCGTGGCCAGTGCGGCGCGACCGGCACGTTCCCAGGCCGGGCTGGCGACGCTGCCGGGCGCCGTGCCCAGCGCGCCGGGCAGCGGATCGGCGAGACGGCGAATGAACAGCAGCGCCGACGGCGGCATCACCGCCGGCTGCAGGTCGCAGCGCGCCAGCGCATGAGCCAGCCGCAGCCGCAGCAGCGTCGCTTCTTCCGCTGCGCCGGCGGCGCTGGCATGCAGCGCCAGCACCTGCACGGCACTGCCAGACGGGCGCAGGCTGGCGATCATGTTCAGCGCCTCGCGCCCATCTTCCCGGCCGCGTTGATGTACGCCGGCGCATAGCGGCCCGCCGCTGCGTCGCTGTAGCCGGCAGCCTTCAGCACGGTCACGATCTCGGCCACGCTGGCCTTGGCGAGCGTGGTCATCGAATAGCCGCCGCTGTCGAGCGCTTTCGCCGCGACGGCGTCGATGGCGGCGATCTGCAAGGGCTTGTCGGCGAACTCGCCGACCTTGGCCGTCGCGCTGCCGACGATGGCCGCGGCGATGCCGCTGTCGCCGCCGAGCGCGCCGGCGATGCCGCTGGTCCAGGCGTTGGCGATGATGTCGATGCGGTCGAAGCCCTGGGCGGCGAGCCGCGACGCGGCATCCCCGTCGACGCCGGCGATCTCGGCCCGGCCGGCGCTGACGGCACCGACGAGGTCGGTCTCCGGCGTCGTCGCGACGAGCGGCGCATAGGCGCCCGAGTCGCCGAACACGATGTAGGCGTAGGGGTCGGCGCTGGCCTGGCCCGGCACATAGCCGGGGTCGAACACGACGCGTACGCCGCCGGCGTCGAACGGCGCCTTCGGGTACTGCGTTCGCAGCGTGTCGACCCAGTCCGCGGCCCAGTCGCCGAATTCTTCCGGCCAGCGCTCGATGACGCGTGGATCGTGGATCCACGGCACCTGCGGCGGCCAGGGCCAGGCGATGAGGTGATCCATCAGCCACAGCCGCTTCAGTTCGAGCTGCTCGTCCTTCAGCCAGCCGGCGGGTGCGTCGCGATCCGGTGTCTTGCCGGTCGTCGACTTGCCGCCCCCGGACTTGCGTGGCACCAGCTCGAAGCTGAACCGCGTCTCGGCGCCGCCGGTCACCGGCTTGATCAGCGTGGCCGGCATGAGATCCGGACTGCTGACCTTGACGGTGTAGCTGCCGGCAGGCAGACCGGTGACGAACAGTTCGGCCTCGCCGGCCCTGTCGAACACGATCCCGTCCTTGTCTTGCAGACCTTCGGCCAGCGCCTTGTTGGCCTTCTGCCGCAGCGGGTATCGACGGCCGTTGCTGTTGCTCAGCTCGACGCTCAGCATGCTGCTCGGCACGCTGACGGACTTGCCGCCGGCCGCGACCTTGCCCGCTACCCATGCCTTGCCGCCCTTCGGTGCAAGGCGCACACGCACGCTGCCGGTGGCCGCCGGCGTGCCGCCGGAAGCCGGGGCCGGGGCCGGGGCCGGGGCCGGGGCCGCGCCGGCGTCGACCACGGCAGGCTGCCACGCGGCGCGCACGAAGACGCAGTAGCCGTCGATGCCGCGTGGGCGTAGCAGGCGCAGCTCGGTTTCGCTGTCGAGGTCGACCGGGTCGAGGTAGCGCGACTGGTCGAACAGCAGGCGCAGGAAGGCCGGGTCGACCTCCTCCTCGTCATGCACGGGCACGCTGTCGAAGAACACCGCCGGCGCGAAGCCACCGCTGCCGACCGGCAGCAGGCCGGTCGATGGCAGGAAGCGGAAGTGCGACTTCGCCATCACCTTTGTCGGGTCGTGCGGCGCCGCCTGCAGGCTGCGCAGCTGGTCCTGGAACTGCAGCAGCGTGGCCTCGGTTTCGGCGACGCGGCGGTCGCCGATCAGGCCCGGCCAGGGTTCACCGGCGAACGCGGCGGTTCGCCGCCGCCGCACCGACCAGGCGTCGAGCACACGCAACCCGGCGCCGGAACGGCACAGCAGCGCCAGCGGCACGTCGCCATCGCCGAGGCTGCCGTCGTCTTGCAGCTGGTCGAGCACGCCATGCCGGTCGTTGCCCGGCGCCGGTGTGCCGGCGCCGCGCCGCAGCGGGTCGTCGGCCGCAGCCGGATCGAGCAGGCCGAGGCAGGCCTGGGCGAGCAGGTTGCGCAGCATCGAGACATCGGCCGCCGCCGGTGCGGTGGCGGCGAGCAGCGGCGTGATCGCCGACTGCAGCGAGCCGAGCGCGTCCAGCGGCAGCGGCACTTCGCGGAACTGCACGCCGGCCAGCGCATAGCGCGCGCCGCAGCCGGTGCTGGAGCCGTCGCCCGGCACGCCGCGCATCGGCGCCTTCTCGGGCCCGAAGCCCGACGCCGGGCAGAGCACCAGCAGCGACAGCTGCGAGGCGCCGGCGACGCTGGCGGGGCCGGCATCGACGGCGCAGTCGACGAACAGGCCGGCATCGGCGGCAGCGGCCTGCGCCGGGTCGCCGAGGCTGAGCACGACCTGCTCGCGCGGCAGCGACAGCATCTCGCCACGGCCGTTGACCGCCAGGCCGCCGTTGACGCGCAGTCGCGGCGGGTCGGCGACCGCGCCAGCGAAGTCCAGCGTGACCTCGAAACCGGAGACGACACCGGCGCCGCCAGCGCGGCCGAGCAGTGCGGCCAGGCTGCGCTGGGCATCACGCTCGTCGCGCAGGTCGGCAGCGGTCAGGATGCGGCCGTTGAAGAAGTGCGGATAGCGGCCGGCCGGGTCGAGCAGCGGCTCCAGCAGACGGATCGGCGTGGCACTAGCCATGGAAGGCTCCCGGAGTGGCTGCCGCGCGGCGCGGCGGGCGCGCATGGGCGGCGAACAGGAAGTAGTTCTGGCGGTGCCAGGGGTCGGCGGGGCAGATCGCCAGCGCATGGCGTGTCCAGGCCAGCGCCTCGTCGGCGCGGGCGAGGTGCCACAGCGCATGCGTGTAGTGCAACAGCCAGTCGAAGCGGATCTGCAGCGGGTTCACGATGTGCGGCGTGTCCGGCGCCGGGCAGGCGCGGCCGCGGTCGCAGTGGCGCAGCACGGCCGCCCAGTCGGCGCGGCCGAAGGCATCGGCAGCAAGACCGAACCACGGCATCGGCCAGTCGGGGCAGGCGGCGCAGGCCTGCTCGTCGGCGGCCGCGGCTTGCGCCCAGCGGCCGCCGTCGCGGTGCAGCCGGGCCAGCGCCAGCAGCGCCAGCACCTGTTCGTCGCGCCAGGCGCTGCGTTCGATGCAGGCCTCGTAGGCGGCTACCGCGTCGCTGTCGCGGCCGGCAGCGGTGTACTCGGCGCCGAGGTAGAAGTGCAGCCGCGCGTCGTCGCGGCCGCCGGCGCGTTCGAGCTCGAGCAGGCGCAGGTTGCGGCCGGCCTTGGCGGCGCCGCGCCCCGGCGGCGGGCGGTGCTCGATCGTCACCGCATCGGTGTCAACGAGCCGGCCACCGCCGGCGGCTACCAGCACCTCGTGCACGCGGCCCTGCCAGCGCCAGCCGGCGCCGGCACGCACCAGCCGTTCGCGCCACAGCCGGCACGTGGCCTGGCCAGCGTCGTCGTGTGCATAGTCGTAGCGCAGCCGGTAGCCGGCGAGGTCGTCCGGCGCCTGCGTGGCCAGCGTACGCAGGCCGGCGGCGCCGTGCACGATGTCGTCGGCGTCGAGCCAGAACAGCCAGCTGCCGCGGGCCTGCTCCAGCGCGTGCTGGCGCGCCGCGGCGAAGTCGTCGACCCAGCGAAAGTGGCAGACGCGGTCGGCCAGGCGGCGCGCGATCGCCGGCGTCGCATCGGTCGAGCCGGTGTCGACGACGACGATCTCGTCGACCGCGTCGCGGATGCGCACCAGGCAGCGCGCCAGCACGGCGGCCTCGTCGCGCACGATCAGCGTCGCCGAGAGCTTCATGTGAGGCCCTGGATCTCGGTCCAGCTTTCGAACAGGCCGCCGGCGACGCCGTTGCCACTCTTCACGTTCGGCACCCAGGGCGCGAGGTTGTCGGCATCGATGCTGTGGCCGTCGCCGTCGCGGATGAAGTCGCCCTTGACTTGAACGGTGCAGAGCAGCGGCCCCAGCTGGTCCGGCGCGGCCTGGACTTCGATCAGCACGCCGTTGACGGTGCCGGGCATGGTCGACGGCACCTTGACGTCGGTGATCTGCAGGCCCTTACTGCCCGCCTTGACGTTGACGACGGCCGGCAGCACGCTGGTTCCGGCGACGCATTCGCAGGCGAACCCGATAACGTCCCTGATCGCGCCGGCATCGCCGGGCACTAGCAGCCTGACGCTGTGGCCGTTGAGGTCGGCCGACCGCACCGGGCCCGAGAAGTGGATCGCGAACACCGATCGCTTGCCGTTCGGCTGGCCCGGCAGCGTCAATGCGGTCGTCAAGGTGATGCCGTCATGGGCCCAGCTGATGGCGTCGATGCCGACGAGCTTGGTGTTGAGGCCACTGCCGGCCGGGCCGGTCGGCCCGGTCGCGCCGGCAGGACCGGTCGGCCCGGTGGGTCCTGTGGCGCCGGCCGAGCCGGTCGCCCCTGCCGGCCCGGTTGCGCCAGTAGGCCCGGTTGCACCGGTCGCGCCGTTGGTTCCATTCGTTCCATTCGTTCCGCTCGGACCCGTGGCCCCGCGGGGCCCGGTGGGTCCGACCAGCCCTTGGGGCCCGACGGGCCCCTGCGGGCCGACCGGCCCGGTCGGACCGTCGCGTCCGGTCAGCGTCGCCAGTTCCTGCAGCAGCCAGGTCGGCGCCAGCACCGGCCGCGCGCATTCGGCGACCTGGGCCGTGGCCGGGCGCACCAGACCGGCGGCGTCGAGTTCGAAGTCGATGCAGCCGAGCAGCAGGCAGTCGTCGTCGGCCGTCAGCGCCGGGCAGACCTCGGTGGTCCAGATGCGCAGCAGCTCGCGCAGCGTGTCGCTGGCCGTCGCCGCCCACAGCCGGTACGGCCCGCCCGGCAGCCCCGGGCCCGATGCCAGCGCACGCACGGCGTCGAGCAGCGCCTGCGCGTCGTCGTCGCCACCCGGCAGCGAGCCACCGACATCGTGGCCGATCTCGATCTGGCGCAGCAGTTCGCGCAGCGCCTCCTGGCGCTCGACCAAGGCGGGGTTTGGCGGCTGCCAAGAAAACTCGACCGCGAAGCTCTCGACCATCCGCGCCGCGGCCATGCTCTCGGCTTCGCTGGCGCAGGCAGTGCCGGCGATCGGCCGTTCGTCGGCCGGGCATTCGCGGTAGCACAGGCGCAGGTAGACGCGGTGCCAGCCGGTGCCGGGCGGCACCGACAACGCCGCCGCCGGCGAGCCCAGCCAGTCGCCGAGGCGGCCGCACTGGCGCTTGTCGACCCAGATCCAGTGGCCGAGCGGGCTCAGCGCATAGCCGGGTTCGACCTGGACCTCGTCGCCGGCGACGGCCACGGCCAAGCCGCAGACGCTGCCGAAGCCGTGCAGCAGCCGGTTGCCGAGTGCCTGTTTCCACTCGTGGTGGACCTGCTCCTGGCGGAAGTCGTCGACGCCCAGCACCATGCCGAAGGCGTAGTTCACGCGCCGGTTGGGGGGCAGCTCGGTCGGGTTGGCAGGGCTGTCGCAGCAGCTGTTCATGATGGCCATCTCCAGGTCTACAGCGGCGCTGCGCTGCCCAGCCGGTCGCGGCCGGGCACGAAGCGCTCGGGAATGTCGAAGGGGTGGCGCGGCGGCACATAGGCCTGCGCCAGCGCATCGCGGTCCAGCACCAGCGGCGTGAAGCGGCCGCCCTCGCCGAGCACCGTGTCGATGCCCAGCCGTGCCGCGCCGACGCGGAAGAAGTCCCAGAAGCGGCGCAGGTCGAAACCGGTGTGCGCCGGCATCTCCAGGCGCACGATGCGTTCGGCCATCGCCGCCAGGTCGGGCGCCAGTTCGGCCGGCAGCAGCACCGAGAAGCGGTGTGCCAGCGAGCTGCCGATCGGCGCCGCGTCCGCCGGCAGGCTGGCGTCGCCGGCGGCGGCACGGCGGCCGCCGCGGGTGCGGAAGTGTTCGACGATGCGCAGCCGCGACGGCCGCTTCGGGCTCACCGCCCAGTCGTACAGCAGGTCCTCGAGCGCCGCATCGCCGGCGCCGGACGCCGGGTAGGGCAGGCCGAGCGCATCGAGGCGCCCGCGCAGGGCAGCATCCTCGTGCACGCTGGCGCGCTGCAGCCGCGCCAGCAGCGATTCGAGACAGGGCTCGAGCAGCAGGTGCAGCGAGAACAACAAGCCGTCGGCGGTGCCGCGGCGCTCGTACAGCCGGGTTGCAAAGCGGATCAGCAGGCGGCGTCGATCCGGCGTGGTGGCACTGTCGCTGCGGTGCAGCGTCGGCCACAACGGGTCGAGCGCGATGCCGAGCCAGCTGCCGAGCCAGTCCAGCGCCTCGGGCGGTGCGCTGCGCGCATCGAACAGCGTCGAGACGCCGGCGATGCGGCCTTCGATCTCGGTGTTGATGCCCTCGGGGTTGGCGAGCAGCCGCTCCAGGAAGGCGCCGGCCGCGGCTTCTTCGCGGTACACCGCGGGCAGGAAATGCTCGGGGTACGAAAAGCGCGGGTACCAGGCGCGCAGGTGCTGCAGGCAGGGGCTGGAGCGGCCGTTGCCGCGCAGCGTCAGCAGCACCTGCAGCCAGCGGCCGCGCGCGTTCTCGAACAGCAGCTCCCAGCTGCCGGTGCCGGCCGGCAACGGGCGCCGCCGCTGCGGCCAGGGGTCGTACCAGGGCAGCTCGGTGCCGCCGCTGCGCAAGGCCAGGCCCGGCTCTTCGAGCCAGGGCAGCGTGTCCAGCAACTCGGGGTCGTCGGCGGCGCGGCTGTGCACGCTGACCGATGTCTCCGGCGGAATGCAGCCGTCGAGCAGCAGCCGATGCCAGACGCAGCCCGGCTGGCGGCCGTCGAGGGGCGCCTGCACGAACATCGCGTTGGCGCGCGCGAACTGAGGCCGCTCGACCGCCGTCAGCGGCGCCCACACCGTGCTCGTGTCGCCGGTGTCGCCGCCGGCTGCGACGTCGTAGGCCACGCCGGCCGATAGCGCCATCAGCGCGCGGCCGCCCCAGGCATGCAGCGGCAGGTGGTCGGGCCGCGGTTGTGCGCTGACCAGCCGCTCGCCTTCGAACACGAGGTCGAACGCGAAGGCCTGGCGGCCGCCGGCTTGCGCCACGATCACCGTGGTGCGCTCGCCGTCACCGGCCAGCGCCGCGGTTTCGGGCACCAGGTCGAGCAGTTCCTCGGTGTCGCCAACGAGCACTCGAACGACCAGCGCCAGGTCGGCCAGCAGCTGGCCATCGCGCAGCTGCAGCAAGCGCCCGGCGCGGCCCGGCGGCGCCGTCATGACCAGCAGGCTGTCGTCGGCCAGCATGAGCAGGGCGACAGCGTCGGGGCTCGGCAGCACGATCGGCGCATCGAGCCGGGTCGTCCGGTCCTGCAGCGGCGGCTGGCCGGGCGCATGGAAGACCCGCGCCGTGCCGGTCGCTGCCGGCAGGCCCCAGCCGAACTGGCGGTCGGCATGCACGAGCCGGCCGTGCACGGCGTCGAGCAGCCAGACGCCGCCGTCGGCCGCTGCAGCGATGGCGAAAGCTTCGAACGGCGTCAGCGCCGCCGGCCAGCGGAAGGACAGCGGCGCGCCGCCACCCCACAGGTCGAACACGAGCAGCCGCTGTTGCGCGCGGTCGGCGCAGACGAGCTGGTGGTGCACGCTCACGGCCAGCCCCGCCAGGCGCAGCGGCGGGTCGGCTTCGGCCGCCGCACCGAAGGCGCCGGCGGCCGGCGCCGGCCGCTCGCTGCGGCCGTCCCACCACAGGCTGGCGCGGCTGCCACCAGCCGGCAGCCACCACAGGCTCGCTTCGTCGCGGCCGATCCAGAACCGGTTGCCGTAGCGGTCGCAGGCGGCGGCGCGGCGCGCCGCCGGCGTTGCGACCGTCGGCCCGGGACGCGCCGGCAGGCGCAGCGGGAAGCGTTCGAGCATGACTGCGGCGCTGGCGTCGTTCCAGACCGCTGGCCCGACCCCGGCTTCGAGCGGCGACGCGTGCAGCTGCGCCGTCCAGTCGGCGGCGCCGGCCAGCAGGTGGAAGCGGGTGCCGTGGACGTCCATGCTCAGCAGACCGTGCGGCTCACAGGCACCGGCACGACGGCGGCTGTCGCGGCGTCGGCTTCGGTCGGCGCGAAGGCCTCGGCCAGCGGCGCGGTGTCGCCGAGGCTGACCTGCAGCCCGGCCAGCCGCGGCAGCTCCAGCCCCGACAGCAGCCGCTCGGCGACGTCGTCGAGGCCCTCGACGCCCATCTGCACGCTGGCCACATAGTCGACGCCGTCGACCCGCGTGACCACCGCTTCGAGCTCCTTGCGCAGCAGGCGCCGGCGCAGCGGCCAGCCGAGCCCGTCGGGCCCGCCCGGCGGCAGCGCTGACAGATAGCCGTTCAGCCGCTCGCGCACGGCCTGGCGCACGGCGTCGCCGAAGTGGCCGGCGCGCACGCTGATGCCCAGCGACAGGTAGACGGCCAGGTAGCGCGGCCCGCGCACGAAGATCTCGGTGGTGACGAGCCGCCGCGGCTCCAGGTGTTCGCAGATGCGGGTCAGGAACAGGCGGTCGGGCAGCGGCCACAGCGGTTCGCGCGCGTCGTGCGCCGGCAAGGCCAGCACGGTGACGACGCCGGCCTCGTTGTCGGCCGTTGGTGGGTCCGGCCGGTACAGCGGCACGATGTCGACACGGCCGACATCGACGCCCGGCGTGCGTTCGGCGACATCGCGGAAGTCCTCTGCGGTGACCAGCCGGTCGCGGTGGCGCAGCACGCGCGGGATGCGGCGTTCGCCGTCGGCGACCGACTCGCCGTCGCCACCACCCCAGGTCGGCAGCGGGTTCGCGATGCGGTAGCCGCCGGCCAGGCGCGTGTCGGGACTGGTCTTCACGGCGCCGAGCGCGACGTTGCCCTGCACGCCGCCGCCGAATTCGTAGCCGGCGCTGAAGCGTTCGCCGAGCGCCGGCCGCGCGCCGCGCAGGCCGTCGCCGAAGGTCAGCGTACCGGCCTCGGCGTCGAGCTGGAACACCGGGTCGTCGGCAGCGGCGACGAGCAGGTCGTCGACGTTGCGCCAGTGCCGCACCGCGCCGTCGAGCTGGCGCGATTCGAGGCCCAGCGTCGCCGGCAGCACCGGGCTGTTGGCCAGGCGCAGCATCTGGTCGGGTTCGCCGTTGCCGCTGCCGACGGCATCGCCTTCGACACGCAGCGCCTGGCCGATGCGCACGGCGTTGATGCCGACCCAGGTCAGCCGGGCGCGGCCGGCGCTGGCCTGGCTGCCGTCGGGCGGCTGCGGCAGGCGCACGCGCAGCCAGGTCACGAGGCGCTGGTTCAGCGCGTCGTCTTCGAGCCGCGGCGGGTAGTCGCCGGTGCCTTCGTCGGTGGGGTCGGCGAAGGTCCAGGTCGCGAGGCCGGCGACGTCGGGCAGCGGCAGTTGCACGATGCCGACGCCGTCGAGCACGTCGGGCGCCGCCGTCGGCTGCAGCCTTTCCCAGCGCGCGCCGCCGGCCGTGATGTTCGGCAGCTCGTAGACCAGGCCGAGCGGCGGCGCCGCGCCGCCGGCCGGCCGCAGCGGCGGCAACGCGGGTGGTGGCGCGTCGAGCGCCGGCACCACGCCCAGCGACAGCGTCTGCCGCGCCAGCCGCTCGCGCACCCGCGCCGGGTCGTCGTTCGGACGCGCGAGCAGCGCGAGGTAGATCGCGCGGTCCTGCGTCTCGGTGTCGAGGTTGATCACCGGCCGCGGCTCGGCCGGTGTCGGCAGCAGCAGCGGCAGCGTCTCGTAGAAGACGAGGTCGGCTGCGTCATCGCCGCCCTGGGCCAGCAGCCAGGCCTTGTGCTGGGCTTCGAAGTCGGCCTGGCGCGGGTCCAGCGCGTCGACCGGGCGCTTGACGAAGGCCAGTGCCTCGACCGGCAGCACGTTGACACCGTCGCGCGTCATGAACGGCACCTTGCCGGCGGCCAGCGCGACGCCGGCTTCGAGCGGCAGCGGCGCCAGCGGCCCGCGCTCGTTGGCCAGCACCACCAGCCCCTGCGCCGGCGCCGCCGGCTGCAGCGCGACGCCGAGCAGCGACAGGAACTTCAGCCGGTTGCGTTCGGGGATGCGGTTGGCGCGGTACAGCAGCATGTCGGTCAGGTGCGCGAACAGCTGCACCAGCGTGATGCCGGGGTCGCCTTCGACGTCGAAGGTCGTCCATTCGCGCGTGTGCGACGGGATGCGCCGCTTCAGCTCGGCCAGCAGCTGCTCGAAGTTGCGGTCGTCCAGGGTGGGCACGGTCAGGGGCATGGGTCAGACCTCCGTGCGGAGCGTGAAGGCGAGCTGGGCGGCGGCGTTGCTGGCGACGAGCCGGAAGCGCAGCACGACATGGACGACGGTGGCGTCGTCGGGATCGGCGTCGACCGCGACCTCGTCGACACGCACGCGCGGCTCCCAGCGCGTCACGGCCTGGGCCACACGCTCCTGGATCAGCGCCCGCGTCGTGACGGTGTTCGGCTCGAACAGGAAGCGCCGGATGCCGCAGCCGAAGTGTTCGCGCATCACGCGCTCGCCCGGCTCGGTGAGCAGGATCAGGCGCAGCGACTCGCGCACGCTGTCTTCGTCCGCCGAGGTCGCGAGCCGGCCGTCGCCGCCGACACGCAGCGGGAACGACAGCCCGGTGCCGAAGCGCGCGGTCATCGGACGACCCTCCGCGCTGCGCGCTCCGGGATGAGCGCTCTGGAGCGGCCACGCGCGCTCATGACGGCGGCCCTTTCATCAAGGCCTTCGGGATCGGCAGGCAGATCTTGAAGAACGGCATCCACCAGAAGATCAGGTTCAGGATCACCACGAACAGCATCAGCAGGAAGAAGGCGACGATGAAGATGATCTGGATCGAGAACGAGCACATGAAGGCGAGATCCGCCGTCTCGGCCGGCAGGTTGGCCGTGCCTTTGACCAGTTCCGCCTCCTGGCCCATCAGCCGCTTCACCTTGCGCTGCAGCGGCTCGGACAGCATGAAAGTCACGCCCTTCTTGAAGCGCCGCAGTGCCGCCGGACTGATGTCGGTCGGCAGCGGGATGCGCACCGGCCGCGCCGGCGCATCGGCATCGAAGAAGCTGGCGAAGCGGAAGCGCTGGCTGCGTTCGCTGACCGTGGCCGGACAGCAATCGCACAGCGGCCGTTCGTAGACGCAGCGCAGGGCATAGCGCTCGGCGCCGCCGGGCTGCAGCCGCGGCAGCTCGATCGGCGGCACCGCGGCCGGGTCGAGCGCGGCGCTGACGCGCTGCCTGAAGGTGTCGTAGCTCGGTGCCCAGCCAAACAGGCTGTAGGCGTTGCCGAAGGCGCTTCCCGCCATGCCGCCTTCGACGTTCATCGCGGCGGCGTTGTCGGCGATGTTGCGCAAGGCACGGGCCAACGACTGCTTCGGGCCGTTGACACCGATTTGTTCGGCCTGCAGCCAACGCAGCAGTGCTTCCTGTTCGGCCTGGCGCGGCCCGGGCAGCGTCGTGCCGCTGCTGCCTGGCAGCGCGGCGAGCAACGCGGGCAGGTGCTGGCGCAGGAACTCGGCCAGTTCGAGCAGCAGGTAGATCGACACCGTCAGGCGAACCGTGACGTCGACGATTGCGGCGAGGGCGCCCTTTTCGAGCGGCGTGACGAAGCGCGCCAGGTCATCCTCGATGCGCGGGTCCAGCGGCGGCGAGCCCGGTTTCTCCTGCGGCGGTGGCGCCGTCTTGAAGGTGTCGGCGCTGGCCGTCGGCAGGTAGCCGAACCACAGCGCGCGGCCGTCGGCCGCGGTCGCCGGCAGCAGCGGCAGCCGTTCTTCGTCGCCGCCGTCGCCGGCCAGCGTCAGCAGCCGCGCCGGATTCGCGCCGAGCGGCTGCCAGCCTTTGGCCGGGCCTTCGCGCACCCAGCCCTGTTCGCTGCCGTCGCTGGCGATGCGGCGGATCACGAAGCCGACGCTTTCGGCGTCGGCGCGGCGCAGTTGCCGGTCGGGAAAGCCGGGCAGGCGGCAGCACAGTGACGCGGCGACGACATGGAACGAGCCATGCGCCGGCTGGAACAGCTTGGCGTCGTCGGCCAGCACGCGTGCGCGCAGCGGCGCCGCGTCGGGCCGCGCTGCGTCGGCGATGAACTCCTCGACGAAGTCATCGGAGTCATAGCGCAGCAGCACGGGCCGGAACAACGCCAGCTGCGCCGGCCCGGTGCCGGGCCACAAGGGTTCGGGCTGCAGCCACTGGAAGGTTTCCATGCCGCGGCCCTACCAGATGTTGCCGGCGCCCGGCGTGTAGCTCGAACTGACGACGGCGCTGCTGATCGCGGTGTCGCACTTGATCACGCCGGAGAACTTCGACATGCCGGCGTCGACCTTCACCATGCCGGCCTTCATCTCGATCGTCCCGGCGGTGATCGACACCTTGGCCGAGGCCTGCAGCGTGATGCCGGCGGATTCGAGCTTGACGGTGTTGCCGTTGCTGTCGGCGAGCTCGATGCTGCCGGCACCGTCTTTCAGCGTCACCGACTGGCCGCCCGGCGTCTCGATCGTCAGCGTCTCCTGGCCGTCGGTGTCGTCGAGCGTGATCATCACGCCGTTGCGCGAACGGATCACCTTCTTGTAGTTGTTGCCGGCGCCGTCCATCGATTCGGGCGGGCTGTCGCTGCCGTTCCACAAAGAGCCGATGACGTACGGGCGCCGCGGGTCACCGGCCTCGAATGCCACCAGCACCTCGTCGCCGACATCGGGCACGAGCCAGCTGCCGCGGTTGTTGCCGGCCATCGGCACCGCCAGCCGGGCCCAGACCTCGAAGCCGCCATCGGCGTCGGGCGCCCAGGGCAGCTTGACGCGCACGCGACCCTGGCCCTTCGGATCCTTGATGTCCGAGACCTGGGCCGGGTAGACGCCGTACAGGCGCTTGCGTTCGAGCGCGTCGGCGAGCGGGTCGGTCAGCGTCATTTGCCCAGCCCCGGGCGTGCGACGTCGAAGTGGCTGCGCCAGCCGTCGCGCTGGTCGAAACGGTGGGCGACGCGCGTCACCGTGTAGTCGCCTTCGAACAGCGGCCCCAGGCCGAGCAGCTCGACGGTGCTGCCGACCTGCATCTGCGCGCTGCCGTTGCTGCTGCCGCGGCCGGTGACGAAGCGGCGCGCGCGGGCGCGAAAGCGCGCATCGGCCTGCACCGTGGCTTCGCGTGCCGACAGCGGCCAGGCGCCGGCCACCGGCTCGCGGCGCGCCGCCAGCGCGCGGCCGAGCAAGGCCGGGCCGCTGTCGCCGCCGGCCAGTTCGCCGGCGATGGCGGCTTCTTCGGCCGATTCGTCGATCGCCTGCTTGCCTTCAGGATCCCAGCCGCTGACGCGCACCGCGCTGCGCTGGTGCGCCAGGTCGGCGAGCACCGAGAACTCGAGCAGATCGACACCGTAGGCCAGTGTCAGCCGGCCGGCCGAACGGCGGGCGCGCTGTACCGCGTGCAGCGTGCGGCCGTCGACCCACAGTTCGGCGTCGATCGCCGCCAGCCGTTCGCGCAGGAAGGCGAGGTCGCTCTGGTTCAGCTGCACCAGCACCGGGTAGGTCGGGCCGTCGAGGTCGACCTGCGGCGTCAGCCCGTGCGCCGACGCGATGCTGCGCACGACATCGGCGTCGCTGGCATCCTCGAACGAGCGGGTGCGCCTTGTCATGCGCAGGTCCTGCAGCCGGTCTTCGGCGAGCACGGTCAGCTCGGGTGCGCGCTGCGCCGGGTACAGGGCTTCGAGGCCGGTGATGCGGCCGGCGAAGACGCGGCGCGCGGCGTCGCCGCTGCCCATCTCGACCTCGAAGTCCTTGCCGAAGTCGAGCAGCGTGCGGTCGAACATCAGGAAGCCGACGTGGCTCGGCTGGGGGCCCCAGTTGACGAAGCGCGCCTCGCAGCGGAACAGCCCGGCCGTGGTTTCTTCGACCACCAGCGACAGCAGCATCTCGTCGGCCAGCGCGGCCCGGGCCTGGCCGTCGACCTTCAGGCGGGGGCGGGCGCTGGTGTAGCCGGCGGCTTCGGGCATGGTGCTCTCAATCCGCGAGCAGGCGCTCGGCGCGCTGCTGCTGGTTGCGCTGCAGCGCTTCGACCGCCTCGGGCTGCAGCGTCGGCGGCGCCGGCTGGGCCTGCGGCGCATCGGCGCCGGGCGGCGCCGGCGGCGCGGTGATGACCTCGAAGTCGTGGATCACGATCGGCATGGCGTCAGGCTCCGAGCTTGAAACCGGCACCGGCCGGCACGCCGTTGCGGGCCTGCAGGTCGATCAGCGCGCCGGGCTTCAGGTGCAGCGGGTCGTCGATGCCGTTGCCGTTGGCGATGGCCTTCCAGTCGCTGCCGGCGCCTTCGCGGCCGGCCAGCCGCGGCACGCTGTCGCCGGCGCGCGCCGGCGTGCGCGGTGCCGAGCCCGGCACGCCGCCTTCGGGGCCGGGTGCGGCCGGCCCGCCCTGCGCCGCCGAGACGCCGCTGTCGAACTCGAACTCGATGCCGCGGCGCGAGATGCCGATCGATACGCTGGCGCGCAGCGGCACGCCTTCGGCCGAGAAGTACTCGAGGGTCTCCGACATCGAGTCCATCACGCCGCGCAGGATGATGCTGCCCCACAGGAAGGCGACGGCCGGCGGCACGCGCTTGCTGTTCTGCGTCGGCTGGGTCTTCGCACCCATGAAGTGGGCAACGCGGCCGGTGGTCTTGCGCACATCGGCGCCGCTGGCGGTGGTGTCGAACAGCAGGTCGACGTTCAGCTTCGACGTGCCGCTGCCGACGAACTGCTTGCCGGAGCCGCCGGGCTGGTCGCCGCCGCGGTTTTCGTTGGCATAGGCCAGCTTCAGCGTCTGCGGGTTGAACTGGACCTCCAGATCCTCGCCGCCGGACACGTCGTCCCACTGTTTGGCGCCGGCGTTCCAGCGGATCTCGCGCAGCCGGGCCTTGGTGATCTTTTCCTCGGCCATGTCAGGCTGCCTCCACCGTAAAGCGGCGGTACGCGAGCTGCATCTCCTCGATCGCGACGACGCCGTCGCGCGCGTTCATCGGCGCCGCCTTCATCTTCAGCGGCAGGCAGTCGTACAGCGTGTAGCGCAGCGTCGGCCGCGCCGCGGCGTCGCACAGCAGGATCACGCCGCTGGCGCGCAGCGCGCGCTTCTCGTTGCCCGTGGACAGCAGGAACCACTTCCACAGGTCCAGCGTCGCGGTCATGCCGCGCTTCAGCGTCAAGCTGCCGTAGCTGACCGGGCCGACGAGCTGGATCTGCGACTGGTTGTTGCCGCCTTCGCGCAGCGTCTTCGGCTCCATCGTCATCTCGAGGCCATCGCATTCGGCGAAGCCGGCATCGCACAGCGGGTTCGTCAGCTCCGACGAGGCGCCTTCGGCGACACGCAGCAGAACCTGGAAGTTGAAGCTGACGAAGGGGTCGGTCACATCGGCCATCTCAGCCTCCGCTGACGCGCAGTTCGCCGCTGCCCTGGCGCTGCAGGCGCACCAGGATGAATTCCGCCGGCACCGACGGCGCGACCTGGATCACGGCGCTGAAGCGGCCGAGGTCGACCTGGCTCGGCGGATTGACGCTGGCGTCGACGTTGACGCGGAACGACGCCGCCGGCGTGCTGCCGGCAAAGGCGCCCTGGGCGTGCAGGCGGCCGAGCAACTGGTCGAGCTCGACCTTGACCGCTTCGCGCAGGCGTTGGTGATTGGGTTCGAAAGCGAACTCGGCGCCGCGTTCGAGCAGCAGCTTGCGCAGCAGGATCATCAGCCGCCGCACCGACAGCTGGCGCAGCGCCGATGCCGGCTCCAGCGTGTGCGCGCTGACCGGCAGCACCGCGCCGGCCTCCAGCCGGAGCAGGTTGAACTGGCGCTCGACCAGGTCGGCGGCGTCGGCATCGGACAGCACCAGCTCGATGCCGGCCGCGCCTGCCAGTTCGACGCGTGCCGGCGCGACCCAGACCTGGCGCCGCAGCTCGCGCGCGGCGACCAGCCCGCAGACCGCGCCGTCGGGCGGCCGTGCGCGCAGGCCACCGGCGGCGGTGCCATCGAGCTCGCGCAGCCAGGGGTGGTAGACGGCGCCGTAACTCGCCACCGAGACGCCTTCGCGGCCGCTCAGCAGGTCGCCGTCGCCGAGTGCGCGCAGCCGTTCGTCGAGCGCGCTGCGCCAGGCGATGCAGTCGCGGCGGCGGAAATGCTGCGGCAGCGACAGCAGCGCGACGACGTCGGCGCGGGCGGCGCAGAGCAGCAGCAAGGCCTGCTGCAGGTCGAGCAGGCGCGCGACGCCAGCCGCGTCGGGCGCCGCGGCCAGCGGCAGCGGTGTCGGCAGCGGGCGCGGGTCGCGTGGCAGGAACGCGGCGTCGAGGCAGGCCCGCCCGGTCGCCGTCTCGACGACGACGTCGACCGGCCGGCCCGGCAGCAGCGCCGGCGTCTCGCAGACGATCAGGCCCGGGTTCACGATACGCAGCGCGCGCGCCGCGAGGCCACCGAAGGCGACGGCGGCGTCGGGGGTGAAACCATCGCCGTGCAGGTGCACGCGGAAGCCGCCGCGCGCATCGGCGACGGCCGGCGCGACGCGCTCCAGGCGCGGCGGCGCAGCGCAGTCGGCGAACGGCGGCGGCGCCGTAACGTCGCGGTACTCGAACGCCGCTGGCAGCCGTACGCTGCCGCTGGGCGTGACGCGCAGTTCCAGATCGGCCCAGCCGGCCGTGGCGGCCGCCGGTGCCTTGCAGACCAGGGTCTGCGCATCGATGACGTGCAGCCCTTGCACCGGCTTGCCGCCGAGTGAGACACGGGTGCGGTCGGCGATGAAACCCTGGCCGACCAGGGTCAGCCGCGTGCCGCCCGACAGCGGGCCGCCGGCCGGCAGGCTGTGCCGCAGCAGCAGCGGCGCCGCGGCGCCGGCCCAGTCTGGCAGCACGGCGTCGGGCAGTGCTGCCAGCGCCGCTGCCGGCACGCCGAACAGCGCGTGCAGGCCGCGCAGCCGCACGCCGTCGACATACAGGCGCTGCCAGGCGGCGGCCAGCAGCGTGTCGGGCAGCTGCGGCCGCGGCAAGGCCTGCAGAACCGGGTCGACGAAGGGGGTGTTGGCGGCCGCGTCGCGTTCGCCGAGGTCGTCGCTGCCGAGGGCGTCGGCGACTTGCCAGTCGCTGCCGTCGGGAGCGGTGTCGCTCAGGCCAAGCGGCAGGAACAGCGGCAGCGGCGTTTCCGGCGGCGCCGTGTGCGGCGCTGTGTGCGGCGCCAGGCGGGCGCCGAGCAAGGCCTGTTCGGCGACGCCGGCCGGGTTCCAGTCGAGCTGGCGATCGCTGCCGAGCGCGCGCCAGAGTTCGGCCATGCGCTCGGCCACCGGGGCTTCGGCGAAGGCGCTGTCGATCCCGGCGCCGGGCCGCGCCGCGGCCGCCAGGGCCTGCGCCAGCCAGGCCGGCTCGGCGCTGGCGCTGCTGGCCAGCGGCAAGGCATCGCCCCAGAAGCCCGGCCCGCCGCGGTTGAACGACAGCGCTGCAGCCGGCGCCTGCGTGCCGGCATCGTCGCGCTGCCAGGCGAGCAGGCGCAGCCGCTCGACGCGCTGCGGCCGCGCCTGCGGCAGGCGCAGGCTGGGCAGGCGGCCGCCGCGCAGCCGCGTCGCGGTGACGCAGTCGGCGCGCAGCTGCACGGTCTGCGCATCGTTCGGCGCAAGCGCCAGCGCGCTGATCGGGAAGTAGCGCTGGCGGCCACCGCTGAAGACCAGGCGCAGCAGGTCACCGGGCAGCAAAGCCTGCGGCGCCGGCCCGGCGCGCCAGTCGAGCCCGAGCGGGCCGGCGACGCTGAAGGCCGCCGGCGGCAGCACGCGCGACTCGAGCTGCAGCGCCAGCGCCAGCCGGTTGGCCCAGGCGCCGGGCCAGGCTGCCTGCAGCGGCACCGGCCGCGGCGCCAGCCGCGTGCCGGCGGCGCCCGGCGTCACCGCGACGAGGCCGGGCACCGTGAACGCAGCGGCGCATGCCGACGGCCCGGCGACGCGCACGACATGGCAGCGCCGGCCGCCGTTGGCGAAGAAGGCGGCCACCGCGGCGCGCAGGTGGCCCTGCACGGGCTCGCCATCGGCGCTGCGCGCCAGCACCAGTTCGCCGCCGAACACCGCGTCGAAGGCCGACGCCGAGTCCAGCGCCAACGGCCGGTCCAGCGGCCCGCGCGCGGCGAAGCCGACGAAGGCGGCTTCGTGCAGCGGCGGCAACGCCGCTGCCGGTGCGGCAGCAGCCGGCAGGAAGTAGACCCCGGGCAGGCGCAGGGCGGGTTCGCGCAGCATGGCTTCGCTCGGTCCGGCCGCGTCAGCTGACGTCGACCTTTTCGCAGGACAGCACCAGCTCCTCGATCGCCACGTCGCTGCCGCCCTTGGCATTCAGCGTCGGGCCCTTGTAGCTCTTGGGCTTGGCGTTGGTCAGCGTCCAGGTCATCACGGTAGCGCTGCGCGCTTCGTCCTTCAGTGCGATGACGACGGTCTTGCGCGCTTCCTGCGAGCCGTCGCGCACGTCCTTGATCCAGCGGAAGAAGTCGTCGACGCCGATGACGCCGCGTTTCAGCGTCACGTCGCCGGCCTTGTACAGGCCGTTCATCTTGCGGACGTGGTTCTCCTTCTCGTTGCCGTTGCGGTACTCGGCCTCGGTGACTTCGAGGCTGAGGCCGCTGATCTCCTGGAAGCCGGCGCGCACCGATTCGGCCGAGCCGCCGAACGGGTCGGCCGTAACCTCGAAGTTGAAGGCACCGTAGGGGTTGTCGCGTTCTGTCGCCATGGCTGCACCTCAGGTCAGGACTTGCGGTCGGCCGTGAACTGGCCGATGCGGAAGATCACGAACTCGGCCGGCTTCACCGGTGCGACGCCGATCAGGCAGACCAGGCGGCCGTTGTCGAGGTCGTTCTGCGTCATCGTCGAACGGTCGCAGCGCACGAAGAACGCCTCCTCGGGCTTCAGGCCGAGCAGGGCGCCGTTGCGCCATTCGTTGAACAGGAAGTCGGTGATCGTCTGCGTGACGTTGGCCCACAGGCGGTCGCCGTTGTTCTCGAACACCGCCCACTGCGTGCCCTTGTCGATGCTGTGCTCGAGGTAGGCGAAATAGCGCCGCACGCTGATGTATTTCCATTCCGGGTCCGACGAGATCGTGCGTGCGCCCCAGAGCCGGAAACCGCGGCCTTCGAAGAAGCGGAAGCAGTTCACGCCCATCGGGTTCAGCACGTCCTGCTGCGCCTTGTTGAGCATCTGTTCGAAGCCGATGGCACCGAGCACGACCTCGTTGGCCGGCGCCTTGAAGACGCCGTGGCGCACGTCGGTGCGGGCATAGATGCCGGCGACGAAGCCCGACGGCGGCAGCTGGATCTGGCGCCGGCCGTCCGGGTCCAGCGGGTCGAGCACGGTGACCCAGGGGTAGTACAGCGCGGCATGGGTCGAATCGAACTTGCCGCGGAAGGCCTGCACCTCGGACAGCACCTGGTTGTTCGGCGCGTCGAGCACCGCGACGCGGTAGCGCATGCGCTGCTCGCAGTGGATGATCAGGTGCTGCACGATCTGGTCGACGTTGGCAGCGGCGTTGTGGTCGCTGCCATAGTCGGCCGAATGGCCCGGCGCGGCGACGATCGAGATGTTGTCGACGCCGACGAAGGTCTCCAGGCCGGTGGCGGGCAGGATCGAGCCGCCGCCCGGCCGTGCTTCGCTGCCCTTGTAGGCCAGCGCGTTCGGGCGCCGGCCGTCGGTGCCGCTGTGCGCGTCGCTGTCGTTCGGTGAATCGGCCAGTACGCGCACGCGCTCCAGCGCCTGCGGCGGCGGGGGTTCGCCTTCGCCGTCGAGGCTGTCGGACAGCGCCGTCAGTACGTCGTCGCCGAGCAGCTCGGCGGCCAGCGCACCACCCGAGGTCGTCGTGGTGTCGATCCAGAATGGCACCGTCAGGTATTGCAGCCGCGCCGACGGGCTTTGCGCGAACAGCCGCGTGATCGCGTTGCGGTGGTCCGGGTCGGGCGCGAGGTCGGTCCACAGCTGCTCGTCCTCGAAGCGGCCGGCGCGGCGCGCCCGCACCGTGATGTTCAGGCGATGGACGCGGTACGGCGCGCTGGCGAGGTCGCTCAGCGCATGCGTCACCGGTACCGACGCGGCGCTCAGCGACAGCACCAGCGCCTCGTCCTCGCGCAGCACGTCGTACAGGCCTTCGGCGACGCTGCCGGGCAGCGACGTGGTGCCGGCTTTGACGTAGACGAGGTCCTGCTCGCGCACGCCGGCCAGGCGCACGCCGTCGCCGTCCTGCACCATCACGTTCGGCGAGCTGCGCAGCGCGAACACGATGCGCTGGCTGCCGGCGGCGCCGGGGAAACGCGCGCGCAGCGTCGTCGACTGCGACAGCGTCAGGCTCGCGAAGTCGTCCTCCGGCGCGTCGACGTCGCTGGGCGAGAACACCCGCGTCACGTACAGCTTGCTGCCGCCGTTGTCGAAGAAGGCGCGCACGGCATGCGCCATGTAGTTGATGCTGGTGTCGTCGTCCTCGTAGTCGAGGTTGTCGAGGCCACCGTAGATGCGCGAGAAGTCGGCGAAGCTGGTCAGCAGCTCGGGCGGGCCGTCGGTCGGCCCGTAGCGCGTCGGGCCGATGAAGCCGGCGACGCTGGTGCTGACACCTTCGATCGACTTGGCGCGAAAGCTGACCTCTTCGACATAGACGCCAGGGGCAAGGTATTCGGGCATGGGCAGGCTCCCTAGGGAATGGACGGCGGTGCCGCAGCGGAAAACACGATCAGGGGGAGCCGGTCGCCGCTGCGCAGAACCAGTTCCTGGCCATGGACCAGGATCTCGTCCCGCTCCATGACCGTCACGACCAGGCTGCCCGGCGCGGCGGGCAGGATCTCGGCGAAGGCCTGCGCGAACAGGCTGCCCAGCGTCGGCAGGTTCGACCCCGGCGCGAAACGCCAGGCCGCGGGCTGGTGGCGCACGCGCACGCGCACCGCCCAATGCTGTTCGTCGACCGGCGCCGGCAGCGAACGCTGCGGCGGCATGTCGAAGCGCGGCCATGGGCACTGCAGCAGCAGCGCGCCGCGTGCGTCGGCGACGCCGTAGTGCACGGCGCCGCCAGGCAGTTCGAGTTCGAGCACGGCAAACGCCGCGGCATCGCCTGCCGCCGTCTCGATCGCCGCGCGTACGGCGGCCAGTGCCGGCATGGGCGGCCGCGTCGGTGCCGAGAACAGGTACAGGCCGGCGAGCGGGCCGCTGGCCGACGGGTACAGGCCGCGGTGCGGCAGGTCGACCAGGAACAGGGCACCGAGAAAGCGGCCGCGCCGGTCCTGCACCTCGATGGCGACGCGCTGCGGCGGCGCCGCCATCGGGTCGTCGTCGTGCTGCGGGTACTCGACGCCATGCAGGCCCGGAATGCCGGAGAAGGCGTAGTGGCCCGACGGCGTGCGGAACGCGGTGATCGCGCTGCCGGGCTGGCTCTCGGCGCGCGCCGTCACCAGCAGCCCGTCGCCGACCGGCGCGTCCAGCGCGGCGTCGACGAAACGCACGCCGAACGGCGTGAAGACGCGCACGCGGTCGAGCGTCGCGGCCGGCGCGTTCAACGCGGCACCCCTTCGGCGAAGCGCAGATCCCGTTCCTGCACCGGCCCGCCGACGGTTTCGGCCTGCTCCGATTCGAGCCGCAGGCCGCGCGCCAGGTAGGGCACCGACAGCTGGTAGGCATGGTGGGCGATGACCTCCCAGATGCGGAACAGGTCTTCGGTGCCGAGTTCGGCGAGCGTGACTTCGACCTGCTCGTCGCTCCGGAAGACGCTGCCGAACTGCGTGTTCAGCAGCCCGGCGGGCAGCGTCGGCCCGTCTTCGAGCACGCGCATCATCCAGCCCGTGATCGCATGCTGCAGCGTCGCGTCCTGGGCCCAGGCCGTCATCAGGAAGTGCAGGTCCAGCGGCAGCTGGCTGCGCCGCCGGCGGCCGTCACTGCCGATGCGGCCGGGCGGCGTGCGCTGCGCGGTGTTCGGGAACACGCGGTACAGGAACAACGAGACACCGGCGTCCATCGGCTTCTGGAAATCCTTCGCGAGGTAGACCTGGAACTGCAGCGGCGCGCCGAAGTCGCCCGGCTGATAGGCCGCCTGCAGGCGGTCCATCACGGCCTGGCAGACCGCCATCACCGCGCGGTGGTCGGCCATGGCGATGGCTCCGGATGGCGCATCGCTGCCGCGCCCGATGGCGCGGCGGCGAACGAATGGCCGATGTCGACGGCGGACATGAATCTCCCTGGCGGAACGGACCTGGCGGGGCGGCTCGTCGAACCCACAGAGGCACTGAGTGCCGGGTTCGTGTCTCGATAACATCACGGGCACCGCCAGCGCCGCATCCACAGGCTTCGGGAAGGGCGCGTGACTGGACGCGGCACCGGAGTCCGTTCGAACTCGAACGCTGTCGCGACACCGTGCCGGCCGCGTTGCGCCGCCGACATCGACTACCGGATCGCCAGCCCTGGCAAGGGCTGGTCTGGATCAGTAGCCCGGCATCCGGCGCAGCGACTGCAGCCGCGCCGCCGCGGCGCCGATGCCGTCGGCGACGCTCATCGCCGACAGCAGAGCCGTTTCCTGCGAGTCATACGGCTGCGTGTAGCCGCCGGCGAACCAGACGCCGCTCTGGCCCTGCAGCGCGCGCAAGGCCGACTGGGCGTGGATCGACGCGGCCGACGGCAGCAGGTGGCGGAAACTCGCGTCGTGCAGCACCTGCGTCGGCAGGCTGCTGCGGTGCGTGACCCAGCTCTTCCACAGCGCCGGCGGCGCCGCGCCCGGTGCCGGCGTCAGCACGTCGGCGAGCGACATCGACGCTTCGCAGAAGCCGCCTTCGATCTGGCAGTTCAGGAACGAGCGGTAGGCCGGGTTCGATGGCGCGTAGGCCGGGTCGGTGTGCAGCATCAACCGGGCGTCGAAGAACTCGATGCCTTGCAGCGCGGCGCGCTGCAGAGCCGTGCCGGAAACGCCGCCGAGCAGCGCCAGCGTCGCCGGCCCCGAGGCCGCGAAGACGACATCGTCGACCTCGGCGCTCAGGCCGCCGCCGGCCTGGATCAGGAACGTGCCTTGCGCGGTGCGGCTGACGCTGGCCACGGCGCTGCCGACATGGGTCTGCACGGTGCTGAACTGGGCCGCCATACGGTCCAGCGCTTCGATCATGCCTTGCTCGAGCACGTAGTAGACGATGGGGTCGGTGGCCTTCGGCGGCAGCGCCTTGGCGGCGAAGACCATCGCCGCGCGTGCCGACATGCTGCGCGCCTGCTCGATGTCGCCCGAGGCGATCGAAGCCGCCCACGGCAGGATCATGCCTTCCCATTGCGCCGGGCTCAGGCCCAGCGTCGGCAGCCATTCGCCGAGCGTCAGGCCCCACGGCAGGTTCAGCTGCTCGCGCCGCTGCGCCGCGGAGAAGGCCTTCGAGAAAGCCTGGATGCCATCGCGGTTCCACGGCGCCAGCAGCGGCCAGGCGCGGCCGGGCAGCACCGGCGAGACGAAGCGCGGCTTGCCTTCGGACGGGTCGGCCACCGTGATCGACGCCGCGAACGTGTGCGAACCGCCGGTGTCGGGCGGGTACAGCCCCAGCGTCTGCAGCAGCTGGGTGTAGGTGGGATAGGGGCCGGGATGGAAGTACTGCGCGCCGACGTCGACGCGGTAGCTGTGGCCGTCGACCAGCACGTCGACGGTTCGCACGTTGCCGCCGATCGAGTCGCGGCCTTCGAAGAGCTGGATGTCGGCGCTGCCGTCCAGCAGCCAGGCGGTGGCCATGCCCGCCATGCCGCCGCCGATGATGCCGACGCGGCGTTGCGCCGCCGAAGCCTGGCCGAACCAGGGCAAACCGGCCGCCGCGGCCAGGGTACCCAGCGCCCGGCGGCGGCTGGTGGCGACGCTTCTGTCCATGGCACTTCTCCACGCAAGGGCGAACGAGGCGCCATTCTGCGCCGCGGTTCGGCGCGCCGCCATGGACATCGGCCCCGTCAACGCAAGCCGGCTGGCGCGCCGGAGGGCGGCGTCGGCGGCCTGGGCGTCATGCGGGCGACGAAGCGCGCCAGCTCGAACGGGCTGTCGAAGACCTGCGCCGAGCCGTCGGCGAGTTCGGCACGCGCGGTCCAGCGGCCAGCATCGCCGGCCCAGACGGTCAGCAGCAGGCGCATGCCAAGGGTCGGCTCGGACCCTGGTGCGGGCGGGGGCACCGGCTGGCCGTCCATCGCCGGCGCTCAGTCGGGCACCGTGGCGGCGCCGCTCGGGCCGGCCAGCAGCGGGGCGGGGTGGCTTCGGCGCATCGGGCTCTCCGGCGGTGGGGTGTGAACGCACGGTAGAGCGCGCCCGTTGCGGCGCCGTTGCAGCGGCCTCAGCGGCTGGCCTGGGCGAGGAAGCGTGCGCGCTGCTCGGGCCAGTCGGCCAGGCTGTCGGCCAGCCGCTGCGTCGCTTCAACGACGCGCCGGGCCAGCCAGCGCGCGTCTTCGGCATCGGGCGCCGTCAGGCACAGGGCCCGCTGCAGCGCCAGTGCTTCCAGCGCCGGCATCGTGCCGGCATCGAGCGCCTGGCGTGCCTGCTGCCAGTCGGCCGAGTCGACGCGGCCGAGCGCGTGCTGCGCGCGCAGCCGCACGGCCCACGTCAAGGCCAGCAGCTCGACGTTGGGCACGTCGTCGCGCCACGGCGCCAGGCTTGCCAGCGCTGCTTCGGCGTTGCCTTCGGCCAGCTGCACCTCGGCCATCCGCAGCGCCAGCGTGGCGCGGTCTTGCGGCTGCTCCAGCGCCGCCGCGTCGCCCACTTCGGCCAGCGCGGCGCGTGCGGCGGCGCTGTCGCCGGCAAACGACTCCAGGAAGGCGCGGTTCAGCGCCAGCTTGATGCCGAAGTAGGCCAGCTCGCGCGACCCGCCTTGCGCCAGCCGCTGCAGCAGCGCGCGGCCGCGGTCGAAGTCGCCCAGGTAGACCAGCAGGTCCAGCATAGCCAGCACCGCGTACTGCAGCGACACCGGTTCGGCGTTGGCTTCGGCCTCGGCCAGGAACTGCTCGGAGATGCCCAGCGCCTGGCCCAGATGCCCGAGCAGGCTGTGCGCGGCGCAGCGCGCCTGCAGCAGGATCTGCCGGATGCGCGGCCGCGCGAAGCCCGGCGACAGGTTCCAGCCTTGGTCGGCCAGCTCCAGCATGCGCTGCGCCTCGCCGCGGTCGGCGTGGACCTTGATGAGGTTGACGATCGCATCGCGCTCCTGCTCGACCAGGTGCATCCCGGCGGCCAGCTGGCGCGCCTGTGTCAGCTCGGCCGCGCCGGCCTCGGGTTCGCCGATCAGCACCAGCAGCACGCCGAGCCGGTAGTGGCCCTTGGCCACGGCGCGCCGGTCGCCATGCGCCGTCCACAGCGCCACCGCCTGGCGGGCGAAGGCGAGCGCGCTTTGCGGCTTGCCGCGCTGGTAGGCGATCATCTGCAGCGAGTCCAGCAGCGCCGCGCGCTCCAGCGCGTCGTTCGGCCACAGCGCGAGCGCGGCTTCGGCGACGGCCTGCGCTTCGTCCAGATGGCCCAGCCGCTGCAAGGTCTGGCTGCGCACGCGCAAGGCCTTGGCGCGCGCCGGGCCGTCGGCCAGATGGCCGAGCAACGCGTCGATGTGCGCCAGCGCGGCTGCGGCCTGGTTCAGCGTCGACAGGATGTCGGCGCAGGCGATGCCCGTCTCGGTGCGCTCGGCTTCGGCCAGGCCGCCGCCGGACAACAGCGCCTGGGCCTCGGCCACGCGGGCCAGCGCGCCGGCGCCGTCGCCGAGGTCGGCCTGGGCGCGCGCACAGCGCACCAGCAGCAGTGCCGCCTGCGCCGGCGCCGGGCCGTCGGCCAGCGCCGCCTGCCAGTGCTGCAGGGCTTGCGCGCCGGCGAACAAGGCCTTCGCTTCGTCGCCGGCCGCCAGGCGGAAGGCGACCGCGCGCGCCGGCTCGCCACCGGCTTCGAAGTGCTGCGCCGTCAAGGCCGGGTCGGCCAACGTGGCTTCGGCGGCCAGCGCCAGCCGGCGGTGTACCAGGCGGCGCCGCGCCGGCGACAACGCGGCTTCCAGCGCCTGCTGTGCCAGGTCGTGGCCGAAGGCATAACCGCCGCGCTCGTGCTCGCGCAGCAGCGTGGCGGCGAGCCCGTGTTCGATGGCCGCCAGCGCTTCCAGCTCCGACAGCGCGCAGGCGGCGGCCAGCAGCGCCGGCGCAAAGGGCTCGGCCGCCAGGCTGGCCGCTTCGAGCAGCCGCCGCGGCGCCTCGGGCAGGCGCTGCACGCGCGCGAGCACGGCGTCGCGCACGGTGGCCGGCAGCGGCAGTTCACGGTAGTCCTCGGTGTCGTCGTCGAAGGGCGTCGACCAGCGGCCGTGGGCATCGACGCGCAGCGCGCCGCTTTCGGCCAGGTGGCGCAAGGTCTCGGCCAGGAAGAACGGGTTGCCGCCGGTGGCGCGGCGCAAGCGCCCGGCAAAACGGGTCGGTTCGTCGACGCGCGACAGCTGCCGCACCAGGTCGGCCACGGCTTCGGCCGGCAGTGGCGCCAGCACCAGGCGGAGCGCGGCGCCATCGGCCAGCGGCGACGGTGCGGCCGCCGGGCGCGACAGCAGCAGCACGCGCGCCGAGCCGTCGCCCAGCCGTGCCGCGATGAAGGCGAGCAAGGCCTGGCTGGGTGCGTCGGCATGGTGCCAGTCGTCGATGACGATGGCGTCGAAGTTGTCGTCGCCCAGGCGCTGCCAGGCCAGCGCGCAGGCTTCGAAGAAGCGCAGCCGCTCGTCGGCCGAGATCATCGCGTGCGGCAGCGGGCCCAGCTCGGGCAGCACCCGCGCCAGCTCGCTGCCGACCCAGTCGGGCAGGCCGGCCGCGGCCAGCGCATCGCCGGCCAGCACGCGCAAGGCGCGCGTGAAGGCGGCGTAGGGCACGCCGGTATCGCCGGCTCGGCAGCGCGCCAGCGCATAGGCGCCGTGGGCGGCGCAGAAGTCGGTGGCCAGCCGCGTCTTGCCGACGCCGGCCTCGCCTTCGATCAGCAGCAGGCGGCCGTGGGCCCAGGCCGATTCGAGCGCCTGCACCTCGGCCTCGCGGCCGACGAAGGGCAGGGCGCCCGGCAATTGCGGGCCCGACGGTGGCTTCGGCGGTGGGCTTGGCGGCGGCGCCGGCGCAGCGGTGCGCACGGCAGCGATCAGCGCATCGGTTTCGGCCATCGGCACCAGGCCGAGTTCATCGGCCAGCATGTCGCGGCAGCGCTGGTACTGGGCCAGCGCGTCTTCGCGCCGGCCGGCTTCGAGGTGCAGACGGATCAGCGCGCGGTGGTGCTGCTCCTGCAGCGGGTCGTCGGCCAGCAGCGTGCGCAGGCGATCGAGCCGCTGCTCGGCCGGCCCGCTGGCGGCTGCGGCCTGTAGCGCTTGCCGCCAGCGGCCGCGCAGGCGTTCGCGCTCGGGTGCCAGCCAGTCTTCGAACGGCGCGGCGTCGCCCAATTGCAGGCCGTCGGCCAGCGTGCCGCGCCACAAGGCCAGCGCGTCGTCGACGCGGCCTTGGTTGCAGGCGGCGTCGAAGTGCTGCAGGTCCAGGTCGACGGCAGCATCCAGGGCCAGGAAGTCGCCGTCGCTGCGCACCACCGACGCCGCGCCGGCCTCGGCCAGCCGCGCCAGTTCGCGGCGCAGGTTGCGGCGCGAGCTGGCTTCGTCGAGCGCCGGCCAGAGCAGCGCGGCAATGCGGCTGCGGGGCGCCGCACCGCCCACCGCCAGCAGCACCAGCAGCGCCCAGGTCTTGCGCACGGTGATCGGCAGCGGCCGGCCGCCGACGCACAGCGTGGGCCGGCCGAGCAACTGCAGCGACGCTGAATCCATGCCCGCATCATGCCGTGCCGGCTGCGGCTACTGTCGCGTTCCCCGTCCTCCCGCCGAACACCATGCCAAACCGCCTGCCCTTCGTCGCGCTGCTGGCGTGCACCGCGCTGTCCGTCCAGGCCTTCGACCTGCAAGGCCATCGCGGCGCGCGCGGGCTCGCCCCGGAGAACACGCCGCCAGCCTGGCAGAAGGCGCTCGAACTCGGCGTCGACACCATCGAGTGCGACATGGCGGTCACGAAGGACGGCGTCGTCGTCGTGCACCACGACCTGCAGCTCAACCCCGACACCACGCGCGGCCCCGACGGCAAGTGGCTGGACCAGCCCGGCCCGGCGATCCACGAGCTGACCTTCGCCGAGCTGCAGCAGTACGACGTGGGCCGCATCAAGCCAGGCAGCGACTACGCCAAGCAATTCCCGCAGCAGCAGGCGGTGGACGGCACGCGCATCCCGAAGCTGTCGGACCTGTTCGACCGGGTGAAGCGCGCCGGCAACACCCGCGTCAACTTCGATTGCGAGACCAAGGTGTCGCCGCTGGAGCGCGCGGCGACGCTGGCGCCCGATGTCTTCGCGCGCCGCGTCATTGCCGAGATCCGCCAGGCCGGCATGCAGCAGCGGCTGATGATCCAGTCCTTCGACTGGAGCACCTTGCAGGTGGTGCAGAAGGAAGCGCCCGAGATCCGCACCATGTACCTGACTTCGCCGCGCACGCTGCAAGCCACGGGCGGCCAGCCGTCGCCGTGGCTGGCCGGCTTCACGCCCGAAGGCCATGGCGGCTCGGTGCCGAAGGCGATCCACGCCGCCGGCGGCCGGATCTGGGCGCCGAACCAGACCTTCCTGACGCCGGCCCTGCTGGCCGAGGCGCACGCGCTCGGCATCGTCGTCATCCCGTGGACGGTGAACGAGCCGGCGATGATCGTGAAGCTGCTCGAGATGGGCATCGACGGCATCATCTCGGACCGCCCCGACCTCGTGCGCGCCGAGCTCGACAAGCGCAAGTAAGCGGGAGCGCGTCAGTCGGCGGGCAGTGCCGCGGCGCGCAGCGCGCTGTCGATGGCCTCGTTCAGCTCGGCGATGTCGATCGGCTTGGTCACGTAGCGGAAGAAGCCGGCGGCCAGGGCGCGTGCCTTGTCGTGCGGCAGCGCGTTCGCCGTCAGCGCGATGACGGGGATGTGGGCCGTGGCGGGATGCATCTGCAGGGCGGCCAGCGCATCCATGCCGTTCATGCCGGGCAGGTTGATGTCGAGCAGGATCAGCTGCGGCGAATGCGCGATGGCGATCTCGATGCCGAGCTTCGCATCCGGCGCCGACAGCTGGCGCAGGTCGCCGCGCATCGCGACGATCTCTTCGACCAGCCGCAGGTTGGCCGGGTTGTCCTCGACCTGCAGCAGCAGGGGGCCGGTGTCGGCGGCGGCGCGCATGGTGGCCGGCGCCGGCAGGCGGCCGGGCTCGCCCGCGCCCGGCTCGGCCCGCTGCGCGTGGGCCGCCTTCAATTCGACCCAGAACAGGCTGCCGGCGCCGACGCGGCTCGAGACGCCGATGCGGCCTTCCATCAGCTCGACGAGGCGCTTGGTCACGACCAGGCCGATGCCGGTGCCTTCGACCGCGCTGGCTTCCTGGCCGAGCCGGTTGAAGGGCTGGAACAGCGACGCCAGCTGTTCGGGGCCGAGCCCGTGGCCGGTGTCGCCGACGGTGATGCGGACGTAGCCCGGTGCCGACGGCGCCACGTCGACGGTGACGGTGCCGGCGTCGACGTTGTACTTGATGGCGTTCGACAACAGGTTCAGCAAGGTCTGCTTGAGCCGGGTCGGGTCGGCGACGACGCCCAGCCCGGTCTGCGCCGGAAAGTGCAGGCGGATGCCGCGCTGCGCTGCAGCCGGCTCGACCATGGTGCGGCATTCGGCCAGCATCTCGGCCAGGCTCACGGCTTCGAGCGACAGCACCAGGCTTGCCGATTCGATCTTCGCGAGGTCGAGGATCTCGTTGATCAGTTGCAGCAGGTGACGGCCGGCGTTCAGGATGTGGCGCGTGAAGTCCTTCTTCTTGGCCGGCGGCAGGTCGAAGGAATCGGACGTCAGCAGCTGGCCGAAGCCGAGGATGGCATTCAGCGGCGTGCGCAGCTCGTGGCTCATGCTGGAGATGAACTCCGACTTGGCCCGGTTGGCGCGTTCGGCCGAATTGGTGGCCAGTGCCAGCTGCTGGTTGGAGGCTTCGAGCTGCGCGGTGCGGTCGCGCACGCGCTGTTCGAGTTCGGCGTTCAGCCGCATGACCTCGTTCTGCGCCGCGCGGCGCTCGGCGACTTCGAGCGAGTTCGCGCGCAGCGAGGATTCGACTTCGTCGGTGCGCCGTTCGATCTCGGCCATCATGCCGTTGAACGCGACGACCAGTTCGCCGACCTCGTCGTCGCTGAGCCTTTCGGCGCGGCGCGAGTAGTCGCGCTGCTCGACGACTTCGCGCGCGATGTGGCCGATGGCCAGGATCGGCCGCGTCACGATCTTCTGCAGCCACGACGACAGCACGAAGGCCACCAGCATCGCGACCACGGCCACCGCCACGGCAATGCCGGCGTAGCTTTGCACGCGGTCGTAGAGCTCGTAGTCGGCGCGCAGGTACACCACGCCCAGCGTTTCGCCGTTCGCGACGACGCGCTTGAAGACCACCAGGTCGCGGCCGCGCACGCTGACGCCGTCGCCTTCGGGTGCCTTCGGAAACCGGTTCTCGCTGGCCGAAACGGAGTAGCTCGCGAAGGTCTTGCCGGTGGTGGTGAACACCGCGGCGGCGCGCACCTGCGGCCGGAAGCGCAGCAGGTTCAGGTTCTCGCGCGCCAGCTTGGCGTCGTCGAAAGCCAGGGCCGGGGCCGTGGTCTGGCCGAGCAGCTCGGCCTGGGTGCTGATGTCGGCGAGCCAGGCCTGGTGGTAGGCGCGCAGGTCGTAGGCGACCATCGCGCCCAGCGCGACCAGCAGCGCGACCAGCGTCGTCAGCAGCACGACGGCCACCAGCTTGGCGCCCAGCGAGCGTGGCAAGTGGGGCCGCGCCAGCGCGCGGGCCGCGTGGCGCGCACCGGCGAACGAACGCAGCGGTGCGTCCTGGCGGTGGCTGGAGGGTGTCCTCATGACGCGCCCGGGTAGACCTTGCGTGCAACGGTGAGCAGCCGCGCGCTGACCTTCAGGCTGGCCCGTTCGACGGCTTGCAGCGCGACGTCGAAGCGGACCTTGTCGTCGACGACGACGAAGTTGATGGCGCTGCCCTGTTGTGTCGCGGCCTCGTCGGTCTCGGTGACGACGAGCAAGGGCTTGTCCTTGGTGGCGGCAGCCATCGCCGCCAGCCGGTGCGTCTCGGCGCGGGCGACGAAGAGCACATGCAGGTCGGTCGTCGGCTGACCCGGCTGCACGCGGCGCACCAGCACCGGCCGCCCGCCGGCCTGGCGGTTGGCGACGATCTGGGTCAATTCATCGGCCAGCGAGCCGGCACCGAGCACGCCGATGGTCAGCGGCGCGTCCGGCGGCTGGAAGGCGCTGGGCGGCCATTCGATGAAGCCGAGGAACTTGTAGAGGTAGGCGGCCTTGATCTGGTACTCGGCCAGGTTGGCCGTCCCTTGCGCGAAGCATGCCGAGTACGACAGCACGGCCGCCAGGCACAGCGCCCGCACCAGTGCGCGCGGCGTACCGGCTTCGGGCCGCAGCGCGCGCAGGTTCACAACGACCACCTGAGCTGGAACAGCACGCTGCGCGGGATCTCGCTGCGGCCGGGCGCTTTGCCGAATTCGGCGTGGTCGCCGTCCAGCAGGTTCTGGCCGACGACGCTGAGGCTCAGGTCGGGCCGCAGCTGCCAGGCGTAGCGCAGATCCAGCGCCGTGTAGGCCGGCACCGCCGGGTCCGGCAGCGACGCGACGTAGCGCACGGCGATGTCGAGTTCATGACCCGGCGCCGGGTTGATGGCCGAGCGCAGCGACCACTGGTATTGCGGGTCGTTGCCGAGCGCACTGGCCCCGACGGGGTCGGAGCTGCCGGGCTTGACGTGCAGCTTCTCGCGCAGCGTCGTCAGGCCGGCGCTCAGGCGCCAGCGCTCGGCAGCCTGCCAGTTGGCCCAGGCTTCGACGCCGTAGGTGCGGCCGGCGATCATGTTCTGCACCAGCGCGTTCGGCGGCACCTGGCCGCTGCGCAGCTTGTCCCAGTCGTGGTGGAAGGCCGTCAGCGAATACGAGAAGCCGGGGCTGGGCGTCGCGCGCCAGCCGAGTTCGAACACCTTGGCCACCTCGGAGATGAAGTCGGGGCCGCCGGCGATGTAGTAGGGCGGTTGCGGCGGCAGCGAGATGTCGCGGTCCAGCCGCGCCGGCGCGCGCACCGCGCGCGACAAAGCCAGCCACGCCAGCTGCTCGTTGCCGAGCTTCCAGGCCAGCCGGGCGCTGGGCAGCGACTCGGTGCCGGTGTAGCCGTTGTGTTCGAGCTTGCTGCCCAGCGTCAGCTCGATCTGCTCGGCAACTTCGATCTCGTCCTGGACGAACAGGCTGCTCCAGTGCAGCACGCGCTGCGCGGGATGGAAACCGAAGAACAGGCCGGGCTGGATGTCGTCGCTGGCGCGCCGGTAGCCGCCGCCCCAGACGAGCTTGTGCGCGGCGGTCTGCACGCTGTGCTGGACCTCGATGTCGGCGATGTCCACATGCGGCTTGTAGAGCAGCGCGTCGTCGCGCTTGGCGTGGTCGATGTAGGCCTGCACGCGCAGGTTCGAACCGTTGTCCAGGGTCTGCGTCCATCGCCCCAGCAGGTTCAGGCCGGACACCTCGATGGGTGCGAGCACGGTCGTCGAAGACAGCCGCCGTGCCTCGGACTGGCCCTGGTAGGCATCGCCTTGCAGCGTGAAGCGGCCCGGCGCGCCGGACCAGTCGCCGCGGAAGCCGATCTGCTGGTTGTTCCAGCCGTCGCCGACCGGTGCGCCGTTTTCGTAGCGCGTGTTGTCGCGCTGCGTGCGCTTGGCGTAGACGCGCCAGGCGCCGCCGCCCGGCAGCGCCGCGCCGTAGCGCGCGCCGACCTGCCATTCGCGCGGCCCGCCGTCGACGCTGACGAAGCTGCCTTCGGTGTCCAGTGCAGAACGCGTGATGACGTTGATCACGCCGTTCACGGCATTCGCGCCCCACAGCGTGGCGCCGGGGCCGCTGATGACTTCGATGCGTTCGACATCGGCCAGCAGCACGTCCTGCTGGTCCCAGAAGACGCCGGAGAAGAAGGGCGTGTAGACGGTGCGGCCGTCGATCAGCACGAGCAGCTTGTTGCCGATGGCGTTGTTGAAGCCGCGCGCGGTGATCGCGAACTGCGACGCATCGAGCTGCGCTACCTGCAGGTTCGGCGCCAGCCGCAGCGCCTGCGGCAGCGACGTCGCGCCGGAACGGCGAATGGCGTCGGACGTGATCACGTAGACCGATGCTGCGGCGCCGCTCAGCCGCTCGGCGCGGCGCGAGACGGACGTGATCTCGATATTGGCCAGCTCTTCGAGTGACAGGTCGGCCAGTGATCGGTTCGCGGCCGCAAGCCCGGCGCAGGGCAGGGCTGCGATGGCCAGCCACCCCAGCCACTTTGCCGTCGATGAACGGCCGATCCGTGATCGATTCGCGAAGACATGACGCTGGCTGTCACTGAGCATGAGCCTCCCCGCGCCGTGGCGCCTTGCACCCTGTTGTGAATGATTGAAGCAGGCCGTGCCTGCAATGACAAGCGCCAGAAATGCAACGATTGCACACGATTCGGCTGTGCCTTCAGTCGCGGTCGAAGGCGATGGCCAGACACAGCGCCAGACCCACGGCATACAGCAGCCAGGTGCGCGAAACGGCGTACGGATAGACCATCAGCGCAACGCCCAGCCACAGCGTCCGGCGGCGTCCGCGCCGGCGGCCGAACCGGAAGGCGGCGAAGCCGATCAGGCCGAACACGATGGCGCCGAACAGATAGGCCGGGGTGGGCCATTGCAGACCGAGCGATGACAGCGCTGAGAGATCGTCCATGACGCGATCATCTTCGACCGGCGCCCCCACCATGGCCATAATCGGCGATGAACCTGCCCGAACCGCCGATCGCCGCTGCCAACGTGCTGCGCCCGCACACGCCGCTGCCGGCCTACTATGCCGACGAAGCCGAGCACGAGCGGTTCCTGCGGCGCATCTTCGACGACACCGCGCCCGACTACGACCGCATCGAACACGTGCTCGCGTTCGGCACCGGGCCGTGGTATCGGCGCAGCGCGCTGCAGCGCGCCGGCCTCGCGGCGGCGGCGCAGGTGCTCGATGTCGGCATCGGCACCGGCCTGGTGGCGCGTGAAGCGCTGGTGTTGATCGGGCCGCGCGGCCGGCTCGTCGGCGTCGACCCCAGTCCGGGCATGATGAAGCAGGCGGTGCTGCCTGGCGTCGAGCTGATCACCGGCCGCGCCGAAGCGCTGCCGCAGGCGGACGCCAGCAGCGACTTCGTCAGCATGGGCTACGCGCTGCGCCACATCGCCGATGTCGGCGCGGCGTTCAGCGAATTCCACCGCGTGCTGCGGCCGGGCGGCCGGCTGCTGGTGCTGGAGATCACGAAGCCAGCCGGGCGCGTCGGCACCGCGCTGCTGAAGACCTACATGCGCGCGGTGGTGCCGCTGATCGCGCGCATGGTCGCGCGCCAGCGCGACACCGCCGAACTGTGGCGCTACTACTGGGACACGATCGAAGCCTGCATCGCGCCGCAGGACGTGCTGGGCGCGCTGCGCGCGGCCGGCTTCCAGGACGTGCAGCGCCACGTCGAGCTGGGCATCTTCTCGGAGTACACGGCGGTCAAGCCGGGTTGATGGCCGTCAGCGCCGGTGGCCGACCGTGAAGTCGTTGCGCCCGCTGCGGTCCTGGCCCTTCAGCAGCCACAGCGGCCGGTGCGCGAAGTCCACTGGCACGCCGGTCTTGCCGTCGGCCGGGCGCAGATGGCGCTCGAACACCGAGCTTGCCGGCATGTAACGCAAGGCCACGCCGGTGCGCCGCTGCGCAGAGCGGTTCGCCGCCGCGCCGTGGATCATGTAGACGTCGTGCAGCGACATCTGGCCCGGCTGCAGTTCCAGGTCGACGGCGCTGTCTTCGTCGAAGCTGCCGGCGGCCAGGCGCTGGTTCAGCGTCAGGTCGGTACGCTCTTCGTTCAGGTGCTCGTGCAGGTGCTGGCCGAGGTGTGAACGCGGGATCACGCGCAGGCAGCCGTTGGCCACCGTCGACGGCTCCAGCGCGACCCACGCGGTGCAGTTGGCCAGCGGCCGGATCGGCCAGTAGTGGCCGTCCTGGTGCCACGGTGTCTCGTAGCCTTCGGCCGCTGGCTTGCAGAAGACGTGGCAGCCCCAGAGGATGACGTCGTCGCCGATGACGCCGGAGACGAGGTCGACGATCTCGCGGTCCATCGCCAGTTCGAGGAAGCGGGCGCTGCCCTTGACCCCTTCACGGTTCGCGCCTTCGCCGTTGTCGCCTTCAATGTGCGCCGAGACGAGCTTCTCCGGGCGCACGCCGGGGTTGTCGCGCAGCAGCTGTTCGAGCGCGTCGCGCAGGGATTCGACCTGGGCGTTGGGCAGGCGAAAGGCCGGGATGACCCAGCCTTCGGCACGGTAGTGCGCGATCTCGGCGTCGCTCAGACGGGCCAAGATCGCGCGCCTTTCACGCTTACTGCGACGCCGCCGAGGCCGGCGCCATCGCGGCCGGTGCCGACGCCGCTGCGGCGGCCGCCGGGGCGTGCTCGGCCTTGGCCGGGCCGGCGCTGATCGGCAGCAACGGCACGATGAGCAGGGCCACGATGTTGATGATCTTGATCAGCGGGTTGACGGCCGGGCCGGCGGTGTCCTTGTACGGATCGCCGACGGTGTCGCCGGTGACGGCCGCCTTGTGCGCGTCGCTGCCCTTCTTGTGCGTCTTGCCGTCTTCGGCGGTGAAGCCTTCTTCGATCAGCTTCTTCGCGTTGTCCCAGGCGCCGCCGCCGGTGCACATGCTGATGGCGACGAACAGGCCGGTGACGATGGTGCCCATGAGCAGGCCACCCAGCGCCGCCGGGCCCAGCAGCAAGCCCACGAGGATGGGCGCCACCACGGGCAGCAGGCTGGGCACGATCATTTCCTTGATCGCCGCCGTGGTGAGCATGTCCACCGCCGCGCTGTAGTCGGGCTTGCGCTTGTTGGCCATGATCTGGCCGTCGGCAAACTGCTTGCGCACTTCCACCACCACCGCGCCGGCGGCGCGGCCGACAGCTTCCATCGCCATCGCGCCGAACAGGTAGGGGATGAGACCGCCGATGAACAGGCCGACGATGACCTTGTGGTCCGACAGGTCGAACGACAGGCTCATGCCGCGCGCTTCCAGCGCATGCGTGTAGTCGGCGAACAGCACCAGCGCCGCGAGGCCGGCCGAGCCGATGGCGTAGCCCTTGGTCACCGCCTTGGTGGTATTGCCCACGGCATCCAGCGGGTCGGTGATGTCGCGCACGCTGCTGGGTAGCTCGGCCATCTCGGCGATGCCGCCCGCGTTGTCGGTGATCGGGCCGTAGGCGTCGAGCGCGACCACGATGCCGGCCATGCTCAGCATCGAGGTGGCTGCCACCGCGATGCCGTACAGGCCAGCCAGCCCGAAGGCAGCGTAGATCGCGCAACAGATCAGCAGCACCGGGTAGGCCGTGGACTTCATGCTCACGCCCAGGCCGGCAATGATGTTGGTGCCGTGGCCGGTGGTCGACGCCTGCGCAATGTGCTTGACCGGGCTGTACTGGGTGCCGGTATAGAACTCGGTGATCCACACCAGCGCTGCGGTCAGCGCCAGGCCGACAAAACACGCGCCGAACAGCGCCATCGCGCTCGCCGTCTTGCCGCCGGTCAGCGTGATGGCCTCCGGGAAGACCGCCGTGGTCACGAAGTAGAAGGCGATCAGGCTCAGCACGCCGGCCACCGCCAGCCCGCGGTAGAGTGCCGGCATCACGTTGACCATGCCCGGGCTGGCCTTCACGAAGTAGCAGCCGATGATCGAGGCGATGATCGACACCGCGCCCAGCACGAGCGGGTAGACCACGCCGGCCATCGGCGCGCTCACCACCATGATCGCGCCCAGCGCCATCGTCGCGATCAGCGTCACCGCGTAGGTTTCGAACAGGTCGGCGGCCATGCCGGCGCAGTCGCCGACGTTGTCGCCGACGTTGTCGGCAATCACCGCCGGATTGCGCGGGTCGTCCTCGGGGATGCCGGCTTCGACCTTGCCCACCAGGTCGGCGCCGACGTCGGCGCCCTTGGTGAAGATGCCGCCGCCCAGCCGCGCGAAGATCGAGATCAGCGACGAGCCGAAGGCCAGTCCCAACATGGGCTTGAGTACCTGCGACAGCGTCGTGCCTTCGGCGGGCATCCTGGCCCCGGTGGTCCACCAGAAGAACAGCACCACGCCGATCAGGCCCAGGCCGACGACCAGCATGCCGGTGATGGCGCCGCCCTTGAAGGCGACATCGAGCGCCGGACCGATGCCCCGGGTGGCGGCCTGCGCGGTGCGCACGTTGGCGCGCACCGAGACGTTCATGCCGATGAAGCCGCAGGCACCGGACAGCACGGCGCCGAGCACGAAGCCGATCGCGGTCTTGCTGTCGAGGAAGGCAAAGATCAGCACGGCCAGGATCACGCCGACGATGGCAATCGTCTTGTACTGGCGCGCCAGATAGGCAGCTGCACCCTGCTGGATGGCCTCGGAAATTTCCTGCATGCGGGCGTTGCCGGCGTCCTGGCTCAGGATCCAGCTGCGCTGCACGAAGCCGTAGAGCACGGCGGCCAGGCCGCAAGCCAGCGCTGCGTACAGCGCCATGTTGGTGGACATGAAGAAAGCTCCTTCCTCGAAGCAGATCCGATCGGTGGGATGCCGCCCGATGCAGCCTTGGGCGGCGAGCGCCGGCGATGCTAAGTGAAGGCTAGCACGGCACGGCTCGGGGTTTGCCTGCGGTCGCACGCCCTAAAATCGCTCGAACCCCCAACGAAAGAAGCCCATGAGCCTGCACAACGTGACCCCTGGCGCGAAGGCGCCTGACGAGTTCAACGTCATCATCGAGATCCCGATGAATGCCGACCCGATCAAGTACGAGGTCGACCACGACACCGGCGCGCTGTTCGTCGACCGCTTCATGAGCACGGCCATGCACTACCCGTGCAACTACGGCTACATCCCGAATACGCTGGCCGACGACGGCGATCCGGTCGACGTGCTCGTCATCACGCCGGTGCCGCTGATCCCCGGCGTCGTCGTCACCTGCCGGCCGCTGGGCGTGCTGAAGATGGACGACGAAGCCGGCGGCGACAACAAGCTGCTGGCGGTGCCGATCGACAAGATCCTGTCGATCTACACGCAGTGGCAGAAGCCCGAAGACCTGAACCCGATGCGGCTGAAGACGATCCAGCACTTCTTCGAGCACTACAAGGATCTCGAAGTCGGCAAGTGGGTCAAGATCCTCGGCTGGGAAGGGCCGGAGAGCGCGCGTGAAGAGGTGCGCCTGGGCATGGCCAACTACAAGAAGCCGACGGCCTGACTCAAGCCGAACCCTGCGCCTTGAACGGGTTGCGCTCGCGCAACTCGTCCACGTATTCGCCGATGCCGGCGCCTTCGCTGGCCAGGAAGTCGGCCACCGCGGCGGCGAAACGCTCGTCGCGCAGCCAGTGGGCTGAACCTGTGCGCACCGGCAGCAGGCCGCGCGCCATCTTGTGTTCGCCCTGGGCGCCGCCTTCGAAACGGGTGTAACCGTTGGCCAGGCACCAGGCCAGCGGCTGGTAGTAGCAGGCTTCGAAGTGCAGGTTCGGCAGCGGCTCGGTGCAGCCCCAGTAACGGCCCCAGGCGGCGCGGTGCTCGGGGTCGATCGCGATCAGCGACGTGGCGATCGGCTGGCCGCTGCGGTGGGCGACGAACATCACCCAGTGCCGCGCCATCGTCTGCGCCATGCGGGCGAAGAAGTCGCGCGTCAGGTATGGCGTGGAGTGGTGCGCGGCATAGGTCAGCGTGTAGCAGCGGTAGAAGAAGTCCCACAGCGCCGCGTCGATCTGATCGCCTTCGTGCACCGTGAAGCTCACGCCTTGTTCGGCGACGCGGCGGCGTTCCTGCTGGATCTTCTTGCGCTTGTCGCGCTGCAGCCGCGACAGCAGGTCGGTGAAGTCGGCGATCGGCCGGGCTTCGTCTTGCGTCCAGTGGAACTGCACGCCTTCGCGCAGCAGCCATCCGGCGCGTTCGAAGGCGGCCCGGTCGGCGTCGTCGATGAAGAGAACGTGCGCCGACGACAGCTTGCCGTCGAGCGCGATGCGGTGCAGCGCGCCGACGAGCAGGTCGCGGCCGGCGTCGTCGCGGGCCAGCAGCCGCGTGCCCGGCACCGGCGTGAACGGCACCGCGCCGAGCAGCTTGGGGTAGTACTTCAGGCCGTGGCGGCGGTAGGCGTCGGCCCAGGACCAGTCGAAGACGTACTCGCCATAGGAGTGGCTCTTCAGGTACAGCGCGGTGGCGGCAACGAGCCGGCCGCCGGCTTCGACGGTGATGAACTGCGGCGCCCAGCCGGTCTCGGGCACGGCGCTGCCCGAGTCGTGCAGCGCCAGCAGGTATTCGTGGCGCATGAAGGGCGTCGGCGCGGCCTGCGCGGCCAGCAGTTCGTTCCACGCCGCGGCGTCGACCGCGCCGGGCCCGGCGTGGACCCGGATGACATAATCTTCGGCAGTGATTCCGTGTGACATTCAGAAGGGCGCGTCGTGAAGGTCGCTTTGGCGCAGATCAACGCGACCGTCGGCGACCTCGCCGGCAACGCCAGCCGCATCGCCGACGCCGCACGCAAGGCGCACACCCGCGGCGCGCTCGTCGTGCTCGCGCCCGAACTCGCGCTCAGCGGCTATCCGCCGGAAGACCTGTTGTTGCGCCCGGCCTTCATGCAGGCTTGCGCCGAGACGCTGGCGGCACTGGCGGCTGAACTGGCGGACTGCGACGGCTTGCATGTGGTGGTGGGGCACCCGCACCAGTTCGGCGAGCGGGGCGATGTTAGGACCAAGTCGGTTGCCGTGCAGCAGCGCTTCAATGCGGCCTCGGTACTGACCGCCGGCAAGGTCCAGGCCACCTACTGCAAGCGCGAGCTGCCGAACTACCAGGTCTTCGACGAGCGGCGCTATTTCGCGTCCGGCCGCGACGCCGGTTTGCCGCCGCTGGTGTTCGAAGCCGGTGGCCGGCGCTTCGGCGTGCTGGTCTGCGAAGACGCCTGGTTCGACGAGCCGGCGCGTGCCGCGCGCGACGCCGGTGCCGAAGTGCTGTGCGTCGTCAACGCGTCGCCGTTCCACCTGGACAAGGCCGGCGAACGGGAGCAGCGCATGGCCGAGCGCGCCCGCGATGTCGGCCTGCCGCTGCTCTTTTCGCACCTCGTCGGCGGCCAGGACGAGGTCGTGTTCGACGGCGCTTCGTTCGCGCTCGATGCGCATGGCCAGATCGCCGCGCGCGCGCCGGCCTTCGAAGAGGCGCTGCTCATCGTCGACCTGGGCGCCGACGGCGTGCCGCGCGGCGACATCGCGCCGGTGCCGTCGATCGAAGCGCAGGCCTGGGCCGCACTCGTGACCGGCGTGCGCGACTACCTGGGCAAGAACGGCTTCCCCGGCGCCATCATCGGCCTGTCGGGCGGCATCGACTCGGCGCTGGTGCTGGCGGTGGCGGTGGACGCGCTCGGCGCCGACCGGGTGCGCGCGGTGATGATGCCGTCGCCGTACACCGCCGATATTTCGTGGATCGACGCGCGCGACATGGCCGCGCGCCTGGGCGTGCGCTACGACGAGATCCCGATTGCACCGATGTTCGACGCTTTTCGCACCAGCCTGGCGCAGCAGTTCGCCGGCCTGGCCGAAGACACGACCGAAGAAAACCTGCAGGCGCGCATCCGCGGCACGCTGCTGATGGCGCTGTCGAACAAGACCGGCGCGATCGTGCTGACCACCGGCAACAAGAGCGAGATGGCCACCGGCTACTGCACGCTGTACGGCGACATGGCCGGCGGCTTCGCGGTCATCAAGGACGTGGCCAAGACGCTGGTCTACCGGCTGTCGAACTGGAAGAACGCGCAGGGGCGCGAGGTGATCCCCGAGCGCATCATCACGCGGCCGCCGTCGGCCGAGCTGCGGCCGAACCAGGTCGACCAGGACAGCCTGCCGCCGTACGAAGTGCTGGATGCGATCCTGGCGCTGTACATGGAAGACGACCAGAGCATCGAGAGCATCGTCGCGGCCGGCTATGCGCGCACCGATGTGGAGCGCGTGACGCGGCTGATCAAGATCAACGAGTACAAACGGCGCCAGGCGCCGGTGGGCATCCGCATCACGCATCGCGGCTTCGGACGCGACTGGCGCTATCCCATCACATCGAAGTTCCGTGCTTAAATCGATGCCAGTCGCCACAGCCTAGGATTCGCCGCCATGAAGCAGATCACCGCCATCATCAAGCCGTTCAAGCTGGAAGAGGTGCGCGAGGCGCTCGGCGAGGTCGGCGTCTCGGGCCTCACGGTCACCGAAGTCAAAGGCTTCGGCCGCCAGAAGGGCCACACCGAGCTCTACCGCGGCGCGGAGTACGTGGTCGACTTCCTGCCCAAGGTGAAGATCGAGGTCGTCGTCAAGGACGAAGACGTCGAGCGCTGCATCGAGTCCATCGTGAAAGCGGCCAAGACGGGCAAGATCGGCGACGGCAAGATCTTCGTCACGACGGTCGAGCAGGTGGTGCGCATCCGTACCGGCGAGACGGACGAGGCGGCGGTTTAGGTCCGACTGAAATCGTCCGGCGCGCCGGACGCCTGCGCCACGCCGGCCAGTTCCAGCAGCAAGGTTTGCGGGTCGCTGCCCACGCGCAGCACCGCTTGCTGCTCGCCCGACAAGAAGCCTTCGGTCACCGTGTGCTGCATGAACTGCAGCAGCCCGTCGTAGAAGCCGTCGACGTTGAGCAGGCCGATCGGCTGGTCGTGGTAGCCGAGCTGGCGCCAGGTCCACACCTCGTACAGTTCCTCCAGCGTGCCGATGCCGCCCGGCAGGGCGATGAAGGCGTCGGCGCGCTCGGCCATCATCTGCTTGCGCTGGTGCATCGTCGGCACGACATGCAGCTCGGTCAGGCCGGGGTGGCCGACCTCGCGGCGCATCAGCGTTTCGGGGATCACGCCGACGACGCGGCCGCCGGCGGCCAGTGTCGCGTCGGCCACCTCGCCCATCAGGCCGACCTTGCCGCCGCCGTAAACGAGCTGCCATCCGCGCGCGCCGATCGCCTCGCCGAGCGCGCGCGCGGCCGCCGTGTACGCCGGCTTGGCGCCATGGCGCGAGCCGCAGTAGACGCAGACGCTGAACGGTGTTTTTGTTGCCATCAGGAGAACCGGTTCCACAAGGCCGACAGCCAGATGCCGCCGGCCAGCAAGAGGGACAGCATCACCGCCGCGCTGCCGAAGTCCTTGGCGCGCTTGGACAGGTCATGCAGCTCGAGCGAGACGCGGTCGACGGTGGCCTCCACCGCCGAATTGAGCAGCTCGACGACCAGCACCAGCAGCACCGAGCCGGCCAGCAACGCCACCTCGACCCAGCCGCGGCCAAGCCACAGCGACAGCGGCAGCGCCACGGCGGTGAGCCAGAACTCCTGCCGGAAAGCGCTTTCACCGCGGTAGGCGGCGCGCAGCCCTTCGATCGAATAGCCGGCCGCATGCACGATGCGGTCGAGGCCGGTCCGGCCCTTGTGCGGGTTGCTGGTCTTTGACATCCGGTGCGGATTCTAGGGTTTGGGTTGCGGCTGCCAGGTGACGAGCCGGGTGCCGCAGACGGCGTCGTGCCAGTACTGGCGTTGCGGGTGCAGCCGGGACAGTGCGGCATAGGCCAGCACGCCGGCGGTCAGTGCCGTGAAGGTCGGCGCCGTGCCTTTCGGGCCCGAGAAGTACACCGCCGCCAGCGCCGGCACGAACCACAGCCAGGCCAGCAGGTAGCGGCACAGCGCGCGCCCGCGCGATACCGGCTGGCCGTCTTGCGTGACGAGCCGGATGTGCCAGGTCTGCATCGCCAGCGTCTGCCCGCCGCGCGACCAGAACCAGACGAAGTAGAGGCCGAGCACGACGAACAGGAAGGCCTGCAGCCCGTGCAGGCCGACCAGCGCATGGCGCTGCTGCGTGGCCACCGAATAGACCAGGCCGGCGGCCATGACGACGCCGAACAGCAGCACGCCTTCGTACAGGAAGCAGGCGAGCCGGCGCGCCAGGGCGGGCGTCTGCAAGGCGCCCGCGGCCTCCACTTCGGCCGTCATGGATGGCTGGCGACGGGGTCTGACGCGGCCGCGGCGCTGACAGCCGCGCCTTGCGGCCCGCGGCGCGGCAGCAAGGTGTTCGGGTTGACGAAACCTTCGGTGGCCGCGATCTTCGGCAGGCCCGGCTGCTGGTGCGCCGGCGGTGACGGCTTGGCCGACATCAGCGTGGTCGTGGCGCCGGGCTTGGCCTGCACCACGGCGGGTGCAACCGGCTTCACCGCGGCCTGGCGCGTCGGCGCAACGATGTTGTGCTTGGCGCTGGTGTCGCCGGCGCGCGCCTCGGCCGCTGAGGCTGATGACGCGGCCTTCGGCACCACCGGCTTGGCGCGTTGCGCCAGCTCGCGGCGCTGGTCGTCGGGCAGGGCTTGATAGGCCTCCCAGCGCGCCTGGCGGTCTTCAGGGCTGAACTGGCGCGTTTCCTGGAACTGCAGCCGCGCACTGCTGCGCTCGGCAGGGGTCATGTGCGCCCATTCGGTCATGCGCGCCTGGACGCGCTGGCGTTCGGGCTCGAGCATGACCGGGAAGCGGCCCGCCACTTCCAGCCACTTCTGCTTGTGCCGCAGCGTGATCGATGACCAGTCGCGCTGCAACGGCGCCAACGCGGCCTGCTGCGGCTTGCTCAGCGACGCCCAGCTCGGCGCTTCGTCCACCGGCGCCGCCCAGACCACGGCCGCCACCACGAAGGCAGCGAAGCCGAGCAGGGCGCGGGCCGGGCGAGGGATCACGGTGCGGGGGACTTCAGGAATTCGGCGAAACCAGGGTCGGTGTAGGCGGCCGGCGGCAGGTCGTCGGCGAGCAGCACGCTGTCGATGTCGGCGGCGGCCTGGACTTGTTCGCGTGCGCTCCACTGGCTGATCAGCACCAGGCCGGCGGTCAGCACCAGCAACGGCAGCACCGAGGCCATGCGCTGCCACCAAGGCGCCGGCCCGCCGAGCACGGCAGCGCCGCCGCGCGAGGCGCCGACGATGACGGGCGCGGCCACCGGCGCGTGCTGGCGCACTTCGCGGGCGCGCGCCACGGCCTGCTCGCGCGCGACGCGCAAGCGTTCGGAGATGTCGTGCGGCAAGGCGGCGGCCTGCTCGCCCAGGGCGGCGGCCAGGCGGGCCCCCAGCCGCGCCTGCAGCGCGTCGGTGTCGGTGTACGGAGTCGAAATTCTCATGGCGCGATTCCCTTGGTTCGAAGGGCTTTGGCCAGCGCGTGAACAGCTCGGGAGCAATGCGTTTTCACACTGCCCTCCGAACAGCCCATCAGCGCCGCCGTCTCGGCCACGTCGAATTCCTCCCAGTAACGCAGCAGGAAGGCTTCGCGTTGACGCCCCGGCAGCTCTGCCACTTCGGCCTCGATCACCCGCAAGATCTGGTCCCGAGAAACGGCGTCGGCGGCACTCTCCGTGCCCATCGAGCCGTCGATCGACTGCAGAGTTTCCAACAGATCGAAATCCCCGTCGTCGTCATTTCCGTCGAAATCCGACAGGTTCTGGACGACGGCGTTGCGCACCTTCTGGCGCCGGAACCAGTCCATCGTGGCGTTGGACAGGATGCGCTGGAACAACAGCGGCAGCTCGGCCGCCGGGCGGTCGGCGTATTTCTCGGCCAGGCGGATCATCGCGTCCTGCACGATGTCCAGCGCCGCATCGTCGCCCCGCACGGCGTAGGCCGTGCGCTTGAAGGCTCGCTTTTCGACGCTTTTGAGAAAGTCGGTGAGTTCTTTGTCGGTGGCCAACGCAGGGCTCGGCGGCGGCGGCATGCCCGGTTTGGGCGCCGCGGATTATGTCATCGCACCTCGGCAGTGCCGGCGCGGCAGGCAGCCGACCCCGCGACAGTGTCATAATGCTGCTCCGCACAACGCTCTTTATGGGTCTCACCCGGCTGCTCGACCTGGGCAGCGGTGTTTTGACCGCGCAGGCACCACACCCGTCTCAAAAGGACGCGGGAAGGTGCACCGATGGTTTTTCGTCAGAGAAATTCGCAAAGGTTCGAAATGGACATGTCTGCCGCGGAAGTCAAGCGTGCCGCATCGGCACAGCCTTCTTCTCCCTCCGCCGAGCCGAACGGCTCGGAAATCCTGGTTCGCTGCCTGCAGGCCGAAGGGGTCAAGTACCTCTGGGGCTACCCCGGCGGCGCCGTTCTCTACATCTACGACGCGCTGTACAAGCAAGACAGCATCGAGCATGTATTGGTGCGCCACGAACAGGCCGCCATACACGCCGCCGACGGCTATGCCCGCGCCACCGGCGAGGTCGGCGTCGCGCTGGTGACCTCGGGCCCGGGCGTCACGAATGCCGTTACCGGCATCGCGACCGCCTACATGGACTCGATCCCGATGGTCATCATCACGGGGCAGGTTCCCACGCCGGCGATCGGCCTGGATGCTTTCCAGGAATGCGACACCGTCGGCATCACGCGCCCCATCGTCAAGCACAACTTCCTCGTGAAGGACGTGCGCGACTTGGCGCTGACGCTGAAGAAGGCCTTCCATATCGCTCGCACCGGCCGCCCTGGCCCGGTGGTGGTGGACGTGCCCAAGGACGTGTCCTTGAAGACCACGCCTTTCCATTACCCGGAAAGCGTGGAGATGCGCTCCTACAACCCGGTGAAGAAGGGCCATGGCGGGCAGATCCGCAAGGCCGTGCAGCTGCTGCTGCAGGCCAAGCGCCCGTACATCTACACCGGTGGCGGTGTCGTGCTCGGCAACGCGTCGCGCGAGCTGCGCCAGCTGGCAGACCTGCTGGGCTATCCGTGCACCAACACGCTGATGGGCCTGGGCGCGATCGCCTCCAGCGACCCCAAGTTCCTGGGCATGCTGGGCATGCACGGCACCTACGAAGCGAACATGACGATGCAGCACTGCGACGTGCTGCTGGCCGTCGGCGCCCGCTTCGACGACCGCGTCATCGGTAACCCGAAGCACTTCGCATCGGTCGAACGCAAGATCATCCACGTCGACATCGACCCGTCGAGCATCAGCAAGCGGGTTCGCGTCGACATCCCGATCGTCGGCGACGTGAAGGACGTGCTGCAGGAACTGATCGCGCAGATCAAGGAAGCGCAGGCCCGCCCCGATGCCGCGGCGCTGAACGCCTGGTGGAGCCAGATCAACGAATGGCGCAAGCGCGAGTGCCTGGCCTACAAGACCAGCCCCGACGTCATCAAGCCGCAGATGGTGGTCGAAAAGCTCTGGCAGCTGACGAAGGACCGCGACACCTACATCACGTCTGACGTCGGGCAGCATCAGATGTGGGCGGCGCAGTTCTACCGCTTCGAAGAGCCGCGCCGCTGGATCAATTCGGGCGGGCTGGGCACGATGGGCGTCGGCTTGCCGTATGCGATGGGCATCAAGCTCGCGAAGCCGGACTCCGATGTCTTCTGCATCACCGGCGAAGGTTCGATCCAGATGTGCATCCAGGAGCTGTCCACCTGCCTGCAGTACAAGACGCCGGTGAAGATCGTGTCGCTGAACAACCGCTACCTCGGCATGGTGCGGCAGTGGCAGCAGATCGACTACGGCGGCCGCTACTCGCACAGCTACATGGACGCGCTGCCCGACTTCGTCAAGCTCGCCGAAGCCTACGGCCATGTCGGCCTGCTGGTCGAGAAGCCGTCGGATGTCGAAGGTGCGCTGAAGGAAGCGATCCGGTTGAAGGACCGCACGGTTTTCCTCGACGTGCGCACCGACCCCACCGAGAACGTCTGGCCGATGGTGCAGGCGGGCAAGGGCATCACGGAGATGCTGCTGGGCTCCGAGGATCTGTGAGTTCGTGAATTCGCGGCCGGGCCGCGGCGTTACCGCGCCGATGGCCAGGGCTGCGAAGGAGCGGGCGATCGGCCTCGAAGCGATTCCCTTTTGACATCGAACAGCGTGGCCAAGGGCCTTCGGTTACCGCCGGATGCCTGAAGAGCGCGCGAAAGACGATCAACATGAAACACATCATTGCCGTGCTGCTCGAGAACGAGCCCGGCGCCCTGGCCCGCGTGGTCGCCTTGTTTGCCGCCCGCGGCTACAACATCGAGAGCCTGACCGTCGCGCCGACCGAAGACGCTTCGTTGTCGCGCATGACCATCGTCACGACGGGCAGCGACGAAGTCATCGAGCAGATCACCAAGCACCTGAACCGGCTCATCGAGGTGGTCAAGGTCGTCGACCTGACCGAAGGCAGCTTCACCGAACGCGAGCTGATGCTGATCAAGGTGCGCGCCGTCGGCAAGGAGCGCGAAGAGATGAAGCGCATGGCGGACATCTTCCGCGGCCGCATCATCGACGTCACCGAAAAGAGCTACACGATCGAGCTGACCGGCGACAACGGCAAGCTCGACGCGTTCCTCGTCGCGATCGACCGCACGGCGATCCTGGAAACCGTGCGTACCGGTGCCAGCGGCATCGGTCGCGGTGAGCGCATTCTGCGGGTGTAGTCAGGCTGTAGAGCGGGCCCCTGAGCGGGCACTTTTTGAGTTTCAACGGAGAGAACCATGAAGGTTTATTACGACAAGGACGCCGACCTCTCGCTCATCAAGGGCAAGAACGTTACCATCATCGGCTACGGCTCGCAGGGCCATGCGCATGCGCAGAACCTGAACGACAGCGGCGTCAAGGTCACCGTCGGCCTGCGCAAGGGCGGCGCCAGCTGGGCCAAGGTCGAGAAGGCCGGCCTGAAGGTGGCCGAGGTCGCCGACGCGGTGAAGGACGCCGATGTCGTGATGATCCTGCTGCCCGACGAGCAGATCGGCGCCGTCTACAAGAACGACGTCGAGCCGAACATCCGCAAGGGCGCATCGCTGGCCTTCGCGCACGGCTTCAACGTGCACTACGGCCAGGTCGTGCCGCGTGACGACCTCGACGTCTGGATGGTCGCGCCGAAGGCCCCGGGCCACACCGTGCGCAACACCTACACGCAAGGCGGCGGCGTGCCGCACCTGATCGCCGTGCATGCCGACAAGAGCGGCAAGGCGCGCGACCTGGCGCTGAGCTACGCCGCGGCCAACGGCGGCGGCAAGGCCGGTGTCATCGAGACCAACTTCCGCGAAGAGACCGAGACCGACCTGTTCGGCGAGCAGGCCGTTCTTTGCGGCGGCACGGTCGAGCTGATCAAGGCCGGCTACGAGACGCTGGTCGAAGCCGGCTACGCGCCGGAGATGGCCTACTTCGAGTGCCTGCACGAGCTGAAGCTGATCGTCGACCTGATCTACGAAGGCGGCATCGCGAACATGAACTACTCGATCTCGAACAACGCCGAGTACGGCGAGTACGTGTCGGGTCCGAAGGTCGTGACCGCCGAGACGAAGAAGGCGATGAAGCAGATGCTGGTCGACATCCAGACCGGCGAATACGCGAAGAGCTTCATCCTCGAGAACCGCGCCGGCGCGCCGACGCTGCTGTCGCGCCGCCGTTTGACGTCGGAGCATTCGATCGAAGTGGTCGGCGAGAAGCTGCGCGCGATGATGCCGTGGATCAAGGCTAACAAGCTGGTCGACAAGAGCCGTAACTGACGGTCGCGGGTCGGGTTATCCTTCTCGGGATGACCGACGACCCCAAGTTCCACGACGACGAGTCTGCTCAGGCTGCCGCGGCTTTGCGGCCGCGGCGCAAGGGCATCTACGTGCTGCCGAACGCGATCACGCTGGCGGCGCTGTTCTCGGGCTTCTACGCCATCGTGATGGCGATGAACGGCCGCTTCGAAGTGGCCTGCATCGCGGTCTTCTGCGCCGCGGTTCTGGACAGCCTGGACGGCCGCGTCGCGCGCATGACCAACTCGCAGAGTGCCTTCGGCGAGCAGATGGACAGCCTGTCCGACATGGTCAGCTTCGGCGCCGCGCCGGCGCTGATCGTCTATGTCTGGGCGCTGAAAGACCTGGGCAAGGCGGGCTGGATCCCGGCCTTCGTCTACATCGCCGGCGCGGCTTTGCGGCTGGCGCGCTTCAACGTCAACATCGGCATCGTCGACAAGCGCTTCTTCCAGGGGCTGCCCAGCCCCGCCGCGGCGGCGCTGGTGATGAGCCTGATCTGGGTCATGGACGACGCCGGCTTCAAGGGCGCGTCGAAGATCGACTGGCTGGCCTGGAGCGCGTTCGCGATGACGCTGTTCGCCGGCTTGTCGATGGTGACCAACGCGCCGTTCTACAGCTTCAAGGCCGTCGGCGGCCGGCACACCGTGCCTTTCGTCGTCATCGTCGCCATCGCCCTGGGCATCGCGCTGATCGCGCTGGACCCGCCGCGCGTGCTGTTCGTGCTGTTCTGCGGCTATGGCTTGTCGGGCTACGTCGTCTACGGCTGGCGCAAGCTGCAGGGCAAGCCGGTCAGCGTGATCGCCACGTCGACCGACGAACCCGACGAGCAGGGCCTTCACCCGTGAAGGTCCCGTGCTACAGTTGCGGCGTGATGACGAACCACCACCTCTTTTCGCTAGCGCTCCTAGGAGTACCGCGGGTGCGCTGATCGTCTTCGTCCACAGATTTCCCGATCAACGGCCCGCCAGCGCAACGCAGCGGGCCGTTTGCTTTTGATCCTCGGCTGCGTGCGAAAACCCCACCGGAGAACACCATGCCGATGCTTCAAGACCCTGCCTGCAAATACCGCGCTTTCACGCCCGTGCGCCTGTCCGACCGGACCTGGCCCGACGCCGTGCTGAAGGCGCCGCCGCTGTGGTGCAGCGTCGACCTGCGCGACGGCAACCAGGCCTTGATCGAGCCGATGGACCCGGCGCGCAAGCTGCGCCTCTTCCAGGCCCTGGTGGCCATCGGCTTCAAGGAGATCGAGGTCGGGTTCCCGGCTGCGTCGCAAGCCGATTTCGACTTCGTGCGCCTGCTCATCGAGCAGCAGCTGATCCCGGGCGACGTGACGATCCAGGTGCTGACGCAGGCGCGCGACCACCTCATCGCGCGCACCTTCGAGTCGCTGCAAGGCGCACCGCGCGCCATCGTGCACCTGTACAACGCCACCGCGCCGGCGATGCGCCGCGTGGTGCTGGGGCTGGACGAAGACGGTGTCGTCGAACTGGCCACCACGCATGCGCGGATGCTCAGCGACCTGGCCGCCGCGCAGCCCGGCACGGCCTGGACCTTCCAGTATTCGCCGGAGATGTTCTCCGGCACCGAGCTGGCCTTCAGCAAGCGTGTCGTCGACGCGGTCACCGCGGTCTGGCAGCCGACGCCGGCGCGCAAGTGCATCATCAACCTGCCGTCGACGGTGGAGCACAGCACGCCGAACATCTTTGCCGACATGATCGAGTGGATGCACCGCCACTTGGCGCGGCGCAGCAGCATCGTGCTGTCGGTGCACCCGCACAACGACCGCGGCACCGGCACGGCGGCCGGCGAATTCGCGCTGATGGCCGGCGCCGACCGCGTCGAAGGCTGCCTGTTCGGCAACGGCGAGCGCACCGGCAACGTCGACCTCGTCAACATCGCGCTGAACCTCTACACGCAAGGCGTGGCGCCGGGGCTGGACTTCTCCGACATCGACGAGATCCGCCGCGTCGTCGAGCACTGCAACCAGCTGCCGGTGCACCCGCGCCATCCGTATGTCGGCGACCTGGTCTACACGTCGTTCTCGGGCTCGCACCAGGACGCGATCAAGAAGGCCTTTGCGGCACGCAAGGACGGCGACATCTGGGACATGCCCTACCTGCCGATCGACCCGAAGGACCTGGGCCGCAGCTACGACGCGGTGATCCGCGTCAACAGCCAGTCGGGCAAGGGCGGCATCTCGTACCTGCTTGAAGCCGAGTACGGGCTCGAACTGCCACGCCGGCTGCAGATCGAGTTCAGCCAGGCCGTGCAGGCGGTGATGGACGACCAGGGCCGCGAGCTCAGCGCCGGCGATCTGTGGTCAATCTTCGAAACCGAATACCGGCTGGGCGTTGGTGCCGCCGCCGTCGACCATGCGGTAACGCGCGAACAGGCCGATGGCCGGCTGCTGCTGCAGGCCAGCGTGCATGCGGGCGGCACGGCCTGGCCGCTGCAAGGCGAGGGCAACGGCCCGGTCGATGCCTTCGTCAACGGCTTGTCCGGCGCTTTGGGCGTGCAGGTGCGCGTGCTCGACTACCACGAGCACGCCATCGGCTCGGGCGCGCAGGCGCGTGCGGCGGCGTACCTGGAACTGCGCATCGGCGAAGATCGCACCTTGTTCGGCGTCGGTGTCGATGCCAACATCGTCAGCGCATCGATGAAGGCCGTGCTCTCGGGCCTGCTGCGCGCCGGCATCAACATCGACCGCCGCGCCACCGCGGCCGCCTGAAGGGAAAGCACCATGTCCGACAAACTCATCATCTTCGACACCACCTTGCGCGACGGCGAACAGTCGCCCGGCGCATCGATGACGCGCGACGAGAAGCTGCGCATCGCGCGCCAGCTGGAGCGCCTGCGCGTCGACGTCATCGAAGCCGGCTTCGCGGCGTCGAGCAACGGCGACTTCGAAGCCGTGCGGGCCATCGCCGACCACGTGCGCGAATCGACGATCTGCTCGCTGGCGCGCGCCAACGACCGCGACATCTCGCGTGCCGCCGAGGCGCTGAAAGGCGCGGCGCGGGCGCGCATCCACACCTTCATCGCGACCTCGGCGCTGCACATGGAGAAGAAGCTGCGCATGTCGCCCGAGCAGGTGCACGAGCAGGCCAAGCTGGCCGTGCGCTTCGCGCGCAACCTGTGCGACGACATCGAGTTCTCGCCCGAGGACGGCTACCGGTCCGAGCCCGACTTCCTGTGCCGCGTGCTGGAAGCGGTGATCAAGGAGGGCGCGACCACGATCAACATCCCCGACACCGTCGGCTACGCGGTGCCCGAACTGTTCGGCGAGTTCATCAAGATGCTGCGCGAACGCGTGCCGAACTCGGACAAGGCGGTCTGGTCGGTGCACTGCCACAACGACCTCGGCATGGCGGTGGCCAACTCGCTGGCCGGCGTGATGATCGGCGGCGCGCGCCAGGTGGAGTGCACGATCAACGGGCTGGGCGAACGCGCCGGCAACTGCTCGCTCGAAGAGGTGGTGATGGCCGTGCGCACGCGGCGCGACTACTTCAAGCTCGACCTCGGCATCGACACCACGCAGATCGTGCCGGCTTCGCGCATGGTCAGCCAGACCACCGGCTTCGTCGTGCAGCCGAACAAGGCGGTGGTCGGCGCGAACGCCTTCGCACATGCCAGCGGCATCCACCAGGACGGCGTGCTGAAGGCGCGCGACACCTACGAAATCATGCGTGCCGAAGACGTGGGCTGGGCGGCGAACAAGATCGTGCTCGGCAAGCTGTCGGGCCGAAACGCCTTCAAGCAGCGGCTGCAGGAACTGGGCATCGAGATGGAGTCCGAAGGCGAGATCAACGCCGCCTTCGCGCGCTTCAAGGATCTGGCCGACCGCAAGAGCGACATCTTCGACGAGGACATCATCGCCCTGGTCGGCGACGAGAGCGTGACCGCCGAGCACGAACACTACCGGCTGCTGTCGCTGGCGCAGCAGTCGGCGATGGGCGAGCGGCCGCACGCCGCGGTGGCCTTCGCCGCCGGCAGCGTCGAGCACCATGCCGAAAGCGACGGCAACGGCCCGGTCGACGCCAGCCTGAAGGCGATCGAGTCGCAGGTGAAGAGTGGGGCCGAAATGCTGCTCTATTCGGTGAATGCCATCACATCCGGCAGCACAGAATCACAAGGCGAGGTGACCGTGCGACTCCAGCATGGTGGCCGGGTGGTCAACGGCGTCGGATCCGATCCCGACATCGTTGTCGCGTCGGCCAAAGCCTACCTTTCTGCGTTGAACAAGCTTCACAGCAACGCCGAACGGGTGGCCGCTCAGGGATGACGGCGTCAGCCTCGCGGGGTTTTGCAGCGGGCACTTGAGGAAGATGGCGCAAGTTTTTGATCTTGCGTGCTTTTTTCGAGTGGCCTACACTCTGACGCAGGTTCTCGCGAGGTTTTTGTGGCCTTCTTCGACATCAACAATTTCAGGCGCATCTCGTTGGGCGCCATCGCCTCGGTGGCTTTTGCGCTGGCGCTGCCTGCCGCCGCTGCCACAACCGACACCCAGCCGACCAAGAAGGCCGGCACCCGCAGCGCCAAGCCCGCCAAGGCCACGCGCACAGCGGCCAAGCCCACGGCGCGCAAGACGGTCGTGCTGCTCGAGCCGGCGCGTGCTTCGTTCGGCCAGGTCGCCGGGCTGCACGCCACCGAAGACCCGCTGGACCTGAAGTCCAGCGTCGCGCTGGTCATCGACCAGGACACCGACCAGGTGCTGTTCAGCAAGAACTCGCAAGCGGTGCTGCCGATCGCGTCGATCACCAAGCTGATGACGGCGCTGGTCGTCACCGAGGCGCAGTTGCCGGCCGACGAGATGATCACCATCTCGCAGGACGACGTCGACACCGAGAAGTTCAGCCGTTCGCGCCTGTCGGTGGGCACGCAGCTCAGCCGCGGCGACATGCTGCACCTGGCGCTGATGTCGTCGGAAAACCGCGCCGCGCATGCGCTGGGCCGCTACTACCCGGGCGGCCTGACGGCCTTCGTCGAAGCCATGAACCACAAGGCCGCCGAGCTCGGCATGGCCGACACGCGCTACGTCGAACCCACGGGTTTGTCCAGCCGCAACCAGTCGAGCGCGCACGACCTGACGCTGCTTGTCAAAGCCGCCTACGAACACCCCATCATCCGTGAGCTGTCCACCTCGCGCGAAGCGCAGATGGCGGTCGGCAAGCGCCAGGTCCAGTTCCACACCACGAACGGCCTGGTGCGCAACCCGAACTGGGACATCGGCCTGCAGAAGACCGGCTACATCTCCGAAGCGGGGCGCTGCCTCGTGATGTCGGCGCAGATGGCCGGGCGCAAGCTGATCATGGTGCTGCTCGACTCGGCCGGCAAATACTCGCGTATCGGCGACGCCGAGCGCATCCGCAAGTGGCTGGCACAAAGTGCACAAGCCGGCGCGCCGGGCCTGGTGCCGGCGACCGCCGCCGAGACCATCACCCGCCAGTAACTCAGCCGCGGTAGCCCAGCGCCGCGGAGATCTGCGCCGCGGTGCCTTTCACCTTCTCCAGCCAGCTCTCTTCGAGCCGGTCGGCCGGCGCCGATACCGACAGCCCGGCGAGCAGCTTGCCCTGGTCGTCGAAGATGCCGGCGGCCATGCAGCGCACCCCGAGTTCCAGCTCTTCGTCGTCGCGTGCGCTGCCTTGCGCGCGCACGGCAGCCAGCTCGCGCTCCAGCCGTGCCACGTCGGTGATGCTGTTGCGCGTGTGCCCGGTCAGCCCCGTGCGCGTGGCGTAGGCGCGCACGCGTTGCGGGTCTTCATGGGCCAGGAAGAGCTTGCCGACGGAAGTCAGGTGCAGCGGCGCGCGGCCGCCGACGGCGCGGACGACCTGCATGCCCGAGCGCTCGCTGTAGGTGCGTTCGATGTAGACGATCTCGTCGCCCTGGCGCATCGACAGGTTCACCGGCTGGTGCGTCAGCTTGTGCAGTTCGCGCATCGGCGCCAGCGCCGCATCACGCACGTCCAGCCGTGCCTTCACCAGGTTGCCGAGTTCGAGCAGCCGCATGCCGAGCCGGTAGCTGCCGGCTTGCGGGCGGTCGACGAAGCGGCCGATCGCCAGGTCGTTGAGAATCCGGTGCGCCGTCGACGGGTGCAGGCCGGTGCGTTCGCTGATCTCCTTCAACGACACCGGGTCCTGGTGCGACGCCAGCATGTCGAGCAATGCGAAGGTGCGTTCCAGCACCTGGATGGTCGGGATCGTCTGGTCCTTGCTCATGGGCGCTGATTTTGCATCGCGGAAGAGATGGTTGCATACCGATATTTGTTAGGCCTGCTGGCGGCGGCATTGCTGCTGGCTTCGCCGCTGCCGGCCAACGCCCAGTTCGCCGCGTCGAGCGCGGCGTCGGCGCCGGCCTGGGTGGCAGTGCCGAAGGCGGCCGGCCGCCTTCGCGCGGCCCAGCTCGGCCTGGTGATCAACAGCGCCGACCCGTACTCGGTGCAGGTCGGCGAGTACTACGCCGAGAAGCGCGGCCTGGCGCCGGAGCAGGTGCTGCGCGTCGAGCTGCCGCTGCGCGGCACGCTGACCGTCGAAGAGTTCGAGGCTTTGCGCCGGACCATCGCCGAGCACTTCGGCCCGCGCATCCAGGCGCTGGCGCTGGCTTGGGCGGCGCCTTACGCGGTGGCCTGCCACTCGATCACCGGCGCACTGGCGCTCGGCTTCGACCCCGAGCTGTGCCAGCGCAGCTGCGGGCCGAGCCGGCCGTCGCCGTACTTCAATTCGCGTTCGGCGCGGCCGCTGGCGGAACTGGGCTTTCGCCCGTCGATGCTGCTGGCCGCGCCCAGCGTCGAGCAGGCGCGGGCGCTGATCGACCGCGGCGTCGCCGCCGACGGATCGCTGCTGCTGCGCGGCCGGCCGCCCGTCAGCGCGATGTTCCTGAGCACCGGCGACGGCGCCCGGCGCGTGCGCGCCGTGCTCTACCCGCCGCCAGGGTTGCTGCGCGCGCCGGGTGTGGACGTGCGCATCGCGCCGGCAGAGAGCTTGAAGGACGCGCCGCGCGTGCTGCTGGCCATCACCGGCAGCGTCAAGCTCGACCTGGCGCCGGCCATCGACTGGGTGCCCGGCGCGCTGGCCGACCACCTGACGTCGGCCGGCGGCGCGCTTGGCGGCGGCCATGGGCAGAGCACGGCGCTGGAGTGGATCGCGTCGGGCGCAACGGCCAGCTACGGCACGGTCAGCGAGCCTTGCAACCACCTGCAGAAGTTTCCGCATCCGCAGCTGCTGCTGCTGAACTATCTGCAGGGCAGCACCGCGATCGAGGCCTACTGGAAGAGCGTGGCCTGGCCGCAGCAGGGCTTGTTCATCGGCGAGCCGCTCGCGGCGCCTTTCGCGCCGCGCTGACGATGCTCGGCGCCGTTCAGCCGTTGAGGCGGCTTGCGGCGTACTCGCCCGAGCGCACCGCGCCTTCCAGCGTGGCCGGGTAGGGCCCTTCGATGTAGTCGCCGGCGGCCAGCAGGCCGGGCGCGATCTCGGCCGGCGGCCGGTCCAGCCCCGGCGTGCAGCGGAAGGTGGCGCGTTTCTCGGCCAGCGTGCGCAGCAGCGTCGCCCCGGGCAGCAAGGTGGCGGCCTGGCGCAGCACGGCGGCGCCGGTGGCGTCCAGCCCGCGTTCGACCCAGGTGCGGGCGCCGCTGACGACGAAGGCGAAGATCCCGGCCGGGCCGCCCAAAGCGCCGTGGTCGAAGGCGAACTGCGCCGGCGCGTCGGCCCCTTCGACGAGGGCCATCATCGGCGACGCGAAGCGCACGCCGGCCGAGCGCAGGTAGACGGTGACGATGGGTTCGTAGCGCAGCGCCGCCGCGCGCGCCGACCAGGCCGGTGCGATGGTGGCGCTGAGCCGCGCGGCTTCTGCCGCCGTGCAGCCCAGCACGACGGCGTCGAAGTGCTGGCCGTCCACCGACCACCCCATGCCGTCCGACGCGACGGACTGCACTCGCGTGCCCAGGCGCAGCTCGGCGCCCGCACGCACCAGCCAGGCGGCGGCCGGCTCCGGCACCAGCTCGCTCAAGGGCCGCCGCGGCAGCATCAGGTCGGCCGCGCCCGGGCCGCTGAACAACGCGTCGCGCAGCACGCGCAGCAGCACGGCGGCGCTGGCTTCGCGTGCCGGCGTGTTCAGCGCCGCGACGCACAGCGGGTCGATGAGCAGTTCGCGTACGCGCGGCGGCAGGCCGCGGCACAGCGCGTCGACGCTCAGCGCCGGGTCGCAGTGAAAGCCCTTCGCGGCCCAGCCGGTGGCGGCGGTCAGCAGGCCAAGACGATCGCCCCAGGTCCAGCCGTCGCAGCCGGCCACGGCGCGCACGAAGGCCAGCGCTGCCGGCCCGCGCGGCATGCGCAGGCCACGCCCATCGGCGTAGCGCAGCGTCAGCGGCTGCCGGTGCAGCAAGGCCGCGGCATCGGCGCCGACCGTGCGCATCAGCGCCAGCGTGCGCACATAGGCGCCGATCAGGATGTGCTGGCCGTTGTCCAGCGCCAGGCCGTCGACATCGACGCGGCGTGCGCGTCCGCCGGGCTGCGCCGCCATCTCGTACACGGTGACGCGGTGCCCGGCTTCGTGCGCCCGCACCGCCGCGGCCAGGCCGGCCCAGCCGGCGCCGACTACCGCCACCGACCGGGCCACCGACAGCGGCATCAGCGCCCCCGCACGTGCGTGCGCGCAGCGATCCAGAGCTTGCGCAGCGGCGTCAGCGAAGTGCGCTGGTGCAGCACCTGGAAGCCTTGCGATTCGATCTCGCGCAACAGCGTGCGGTAGATGTTGGCCATCATCAACCCCGGCTTCTGCGGCTGGCGGTCGGCTTCGGGCAGCAGCGCGAAAGCTTCGTCGTACAGGCCGTGGGCGCGTGCGGCCTGGAAGCGCATCAGCGCGTCGAAGCGCTCGCTGTAGCCCCAGGGCGCATCGCGCTTGAGGATTTCGTTCGCCTTGACGTCGAAGCGCTGCAGCTCCGACACCGGCAGGTAGATGCGGCCGCGGCGCGCGTCGTCGCCGACATCGCGGATGATGTTCGTCAGCTGCATCGCCAGGCCCAGCTTGTGCGCGTAGTCCAGCGTTGCCGGCTGGCTGCGGCCGAAGATGTTCGCCGCGACTTCGCCGACGACGCCGGCCACCAGGTGGCAGTAGCGCGCCAGCCCCGGAAAGTCGAGGAAGCGCGTCTGCTCCAGGTCGACCTGGCAGCCTTCGATGACGGCGTTCAGGTGCGCGGCTTCGATGCCGAACTCGGCCGCACGCGGCAACAAGGCCAGCGTCACCGGGTGGCTGGGCCGGCCGGCAAAGGTGTCCGCCACTTCCTGGCGCCACCACTGCAGCTTGGCGCCGGCGACGGCCGGGTCGAGCATCTCGTCGACGACGTCGTCGACCTCGCGGCAGAAGGCGTAGAACGCGGTGATCGCAGCGCGCCGCGGCGGCGGCAGGAACAGGAAGGCGTAGTAGAACGACGAGCCGCTCTTGGCGGCGCGGTCCTGCACGTATTGTTCAGGCGTCATGGCGCGCGGCGTTGCACGACGGCGCGCCAGAACAGGCGCGGCGCGTCGAGGGCGGAAAGTGTCGGGCGCCCGAGCAGCGTCGCGTGGTCCATGGTCTTGATTTTCTCGAGTATGCGCAGGCCGCCTTGCACCACCAGGCGCAGCTCCCAGCCGGCCCGGCCCGGCAGCCGTTCGGCCAGCGGCGCGCCTTCGTGCATCAGCGCCCGGGCCCAGTCGCACAGCTCACGCACCAGATGCCGCGCCGCCGGGCTGTCGGCGCGGGCCCGCAACTGTGCCACGTCGAGGCCGGCGTCACGCAGCGCGTCCTGCGGTACGTAGAAGCGGCCGCGCGGCCCGTCGACGCCCAGGTCCTGCCAGAAGTTGATGAGCTGCAGCGCGCTGCAGACGGCGTCCGACTGCCGCAGCGCCGGTGCGTCGGCCACGGCGTACAGGTGCAGCAGCAGCCGGCCGATCGGGTTGGCCGAACGCCGGCAGTAGTCCAGCAGCGCGGCGCGGTCGGGGTAGGGCGGGTTGTGCACGTCCTGCTCGAAGGCGTCGAGCAGGTCGTGCAACAACTGCGGCGGCAACGCGAAGTCGCGCACCCGCTCGGCCAGCGGGCCGAACACCTGCGGCCAGCGCGCGCCGGGTGCTTGGCCGGCGCAGGCTGCAGCCAGATCGGCGCGGTAGGCGGCCAGGTCGGCCAGCCGCGTGGCCGGCGGCGCGTCGCCCTCATCGGCGATGTCGTCGGCGGTGCGTGCAAAGTGGTAGATGGCCACCACCGCCGGCCGCAGCGCCGGCGGGCACAGCACCGAGGCGACCGGAAAGTTCTCGTAATGATCGACGCTCACGGGTGGCGATTCTGACGGCCCCGCTTACAAGTCGGCGCTTGCGTTGACAGGGCGGGGCGGGTTCCCTATATTACTGACCGGTCAGTCATTAACTCGCTTCCAGGCATCATGAAAAACCCGACTTCCCTCTTGATGCTGCTGGTGGCGGCAGCGCTGGCAGCGTGTGCGAAGCAGGAGCCGGCGCCCGAACCGGTGCGCGCCGTGCGCACGCTCACCGTGGCTGCCGAAAGCGCCGGCGGCGCGCACGAATATGCTGCGGAGATTCGCGCCCGCACCGAGTCGCGGCTGTCGTTCCGCGTGGCCGGCAAGATGGTGCGCCGCAGCGCCGAGGTCGGCCAACGCGTCAAGGCCGGCGACATGCTGGCCCAGCTCGACCCCGAAGACCTGCGCCTGGCGCAGGCCGCCGCTGCCGCCACGCTGCAGACGGCGCAGGTGAACTACGAGCTCGCCGAGGCCGACTTCAAGCGCTACAAGGGCTTGCGCGACCAGGGTTTCATCAGCGCCGCCGATCTGGACCGGCGCGAGAACACGCTGAAGGCCGCCAAGGCCCAGCTCGACCAGGCCCGCGCGCAAGCCAACGTGCAGGGCAACCAGGCCACCTACAGCACGCTGAACGCCAGCGCCGCCGGCGTCATCACCGGCGTCGACGCCGAGCCCGGCGCCGTGCTCGCGGCCGGTGCGCCGGTGCTGCGGTTGGCGCTGGACGGCCCGCGCGACGCGGTGTTCGCGGTGCCTGAAGACGCCGTCACGCGCCTGCGCCCGCTGCTGGGCAAGGCCGGCGCCTTGCGCGTCCGCCTGTGGGGCGCCACGGCCACGCTGCCGGCGACGGTGCGCGAGATTGCTGCCGCCGCCGACTCGGCGACGCGTACCTTCCAGGTCAAGGCCGACCTCGGCAACGCCGATGTGCAACTCGGCCAGACCGCCGCGGCGCTGCTCGAGCTGCCGCGGCTGGAGGGCGTGACCAAGCTGCCGCTGACGGCGGTGACGCAGCTGCAGGGCAAGACGGCGGTGTGGGTGGTCGACAAGCCGAGCATGACGGTGCGCGTGCAGCCCATCGCGGTGGCCGGCGCCGACGGCAACGCGGTCGTCGTGGCCAGCGGGCTGAGCCCGGGGCAATTGGTGGTGACCGCCGGCGTGCACGTGCTGACGCCCGGGCAGAAGGTCAAGTTCTACGAAGCGCCGATCACCGCCGCGGCTCGCTGAACCACCATGCAAGCTGCAAGCCCCAACGGCGGCGAAGCCGCGTCGCGTTTCAACATTTCCCGCTGGGCGCTCGAACACCCGGCGCTGACGCGCTACCTGATGGTGGTGCTGATGCTGCTGGGCTTCGCCGCCTACTTCCAGCTCGGCCAGGACGAGGACCCGCCGTTCACCTTCCGCGCGATGGTCGTGCAGGCCTTCTGGCCCGGCGCGTCGGCGCAGCAGATGGCCGAGCAGGTGACCGACAAGATCGAGAAGACGCTGCAGGAGGTGCCGTATGCCGACAAGATCCGCAGCTACACCAAGCCCGGCGAGTCGCTGACCATCCTGCAGCTGAAGGATTCGTCGCCGCCGACGGCGGTGACGAACAGCTGGTACCAGGCACGCAAACGCGTTGGCGACATGCGCAGCACGTTGCCGGCCGGCGTGCTGGGCCCCGTGTTCAACGACGACTTCGGTGATGTCTTCGGCACCATTTACGCGCTCAGCGCCGACGGCTTCACGCAGGAAGAGTTGCGCGTGCACGCCGAGAACGTGCGCCAACAGCTGCTGCGCGTGCCCGATGTCGCCAAGGTCGAGGTCTTCGGCGCGCAGGCCGAGAAGGTCTTCATCGAGATCTCGCAGAAGCGCCTGGCCGTGCTCGGCCTGGATCTGAACCAGGTGATCGCGCAGATCGGCTCGCAGAACGCGGTCGAAGGCGCTGGCGTGCTCAACGCCGGCAACGAAAACCTGCAGATGCGCATCGGCGGCCAGTTCAACTCGGTCGAGGAACTGCAGCGCTTCCCGATCCGCGCCATCAACGCCGGTACCGGCGTCGCCAGCACGATCCGCCTGGGCGACATCGCCGACATCAAGCGCGCCTACGTCGACCCGCCGTCGGTGATGGTGCGGCACCAGGGCCAGCAGGTCATCGCGCTCGGCATCTCGATGGCCAAGGGCGGCGACATCATCGCCCTGGGCAAGGCACTGAAGAGCGCCAGCACGAAGATCCAGGACGACCTGCCGGTGGGCGTGACGCTCGGCCAGATGCAGGACCAGCCGCAGGCCGTGTCGCGCTCGGTCGGTGAATTCGTCGGCGTGCTGATGGAGGCGGTGATCATCGTGCTGGCCGTCAGCTTCATCAGCCTGGGCCTGCACTTCAAGCCGCTGCGCTTGGACATCTGGCCGGGGCTGGTGGTCGGCATCACGATCCCGCTGGTGCTGGCCATCACCTTCGTGACGATGTTCTACTGGGGCGTCGGGCTGCACAAGATCTCGCTCGGCTCGCTGATCATCGCCTTGGGCCTGCTCGTCGACGACGCGATCATCTCGGTCGAGATGATGGTGCGCAAGATGGAGGAGGGCTACGACAAGATGCGCGCCGCCACCTTCGCCTATGACGTGACGGCGATGCCCATGCTGACCGGCACGCTGATCACGGCCACCGGCTTCCTGCCCATCGGCATGGCCAAGTCGGTGACCGGCGAATACACCTTCGCGATCTTCGCCGTGACGGCGGCGGCGCTGATCATCTCGTGGGTCGTGTCGGTGTACTTCGTGCCCTACCTCGGCGCCTGGCTGCTGCACACGCACAAGAAGGTCATCAACGGTGACGAGCAGCCGCACGAGCTGTTCGACACGCCGTTCTACAGCCGCTTTCGCGCGGCGGTGAACTGGTGCGTGGAACACCGCTGGATCACGATCGGCCTGACGGTGCTGACCTTCGCCGCCGGCATCGCCGGCATGGGCAAGGTGCAGCAGCAGTTCTTCCCGGATTCGAGCCGGCCCGAGATCCTGATCGACCTGTGGCTGCCCGAAGGCTCGACGATCCAGCAGAGCGACCAGGTTGCGCGGCGCTTCGAGGCGCGCATGATGAAGGAGCCGGGTGTGGCGACCGTCAGCACCTGGGTCGGCTCGGGCGTGCCGCGCTTCTATCTGCCGCTGGACCAGATCTTCCCGCAGAGCAACGTCAGCCAGTCCATCGTGCTGCCGAAGGATCTGAAGGAGCGCGAGGCCTTGCGCATCCGGCTGCCCAAGCTGCTGGCCGAAGAGTTCCCCGAAGTCCGCGGCCGCGTCAAGCTGCTGCCGAACGGGCCGCCGGTGCCGTATCCGGTGCAATTCCGCGTCGTCGGCACCGATTCGGCGGTGGTGCGGCAGTGGGCCGACCAGGCCAAGGAAGTGCTGCGTGCGAACCCGAGCATGCGCGGCGTCAACGACAACTGGAACGAGTCGATCAAGGTTCTGCGCCTGAACATCGACCAGGACAAGGCGCGTGCCTTGGGCGTCACCAGCCAGGCGATCGCGCAAGCTTCGCGCACGATCCTGTCGGGCAACACGATCGGCCAGTACCGCGAAGGCGACAAGCTGGTCGACATCGTGCTGCGCCAGCCGCTGGAGGAGCGCAATGCGATCACCGACATCGGCAACGCCTACATGCCCACCGCCAGCGGCCGCGCCGTGCCGCTGCCGCAGATCGCCAAGGTCGACTTCACCTGGGAGCCGGGCATCCTGTGGCGCGAAGGGCGCGACTTCGCTGTGACGATCCAGGGCGACGTCGTCGAAGGCGTGCAGGGCCCGACCGTCACGGCCCAGGTCTGGCCGCAGCTGCGCGACCTGGCGGCGAAGATGCCGCCGGGCTACCGCATCGAAATCGCCGGCGCGGTGGAGGAGAGCAGCAAGGGCCAGGGCTCGATCGCCGCCGGCCTGCCGGTTGCGTTGTTCATCATGTTCACGCTGCTGATGCTGCAATTGCACAGCTTCAGCCGGTCCATTCTGGTGTTCCTGACCGGGCCGCTGGGCATCGCCGGCGTTGCTGGCGCGCTGCTGCTGCTGAACCGGCCGTTCGGCTTCGTCGCGCTGCTCGGCGTGATCGCGCTGATGGGCATGATCATGCGCAACTCGGTGATCCTGATCGACCAGATCGAGCAGGATCGCGCCCGCGGTGTGCCGACCTGGAACGCCATCGTCGAGTCGGCCGTGCGGCGCTTCCGCCCCATCGTGCTGACGGCGGCGGCGGCCGTGCTGGCGATGATCCCGCTGTCGCGCAGCGTGTTCTGGGGGCCGATGGCGGTGGCCATCATGGGCGGGCTGATCGTCGCCACGGTCTTGACTTTGCTCGCCTTGCCCGCCATGTATGCGGCCTGGTTCCGGGTGAAGAAGGAAGTGCCTGCGCCAGCAGGTTAAAATCGCGGGTTCTGTCGATCAGCCTACGCCCAAGGGGCCGCTGCAACATCAGCGGTCCCTCGTGTCGTTTCTTCGCGCCGGTGGCGAAATTGGTAGACGCACCAGGTTTAGGTCCTGACGCCTTCACGGGCGTGCCGGTTCGAGTCCGGCCCGGCGCACCAGCGACTTCTTATTCCCGTACCTAGAGACATCATCATGGCCGTCAACGTCGAAACCCTGGAAAAACTGGAACGCCGCATCACGCTGACGCTGCCGTCCAGCCTGATCAATGGCGAAGTCGAATCGCGGCTGAAGAAGCTGTCGCGCACCGTCAAGGCCGACGGCTTCCGCCCCGGCAAGGTGCCGATGTCGGTGGTGGCGCAGCGCTATGGCTACTCGGTGCAGTACGAGGTGGTCAACGACCGCGTCGGCCAGGCCTTCAACGACGCCACCAACGAAGCCAAGCTGCGTGTCGCCGGCGCGCCGCGCATCACGCAGAAGGAAGAGGCCGGCGAAGGCCAGCTCGCCTTCGACGCCACCTTCGAGGTCTACCCCGAGGTCAAGCTCGGCGACCTGAGCACGGCCGAAGTCGAGCGCGTGTCGACCGAAGTCACCGAAGCCGCGATCGACCGCACCGTCGACATCCTGCGCAAGCAGCGCCGCACCTTCGCGCAGCGCCCGGCCGCCGAAGGCGCCGCCGAGACCGACCGCGTGACGATCGACTTCGAAGGCAAGATCGACGGCGAGCCCTTCTCCGGCGGCAAGGCCGAAGCCTTCCAGTTCATCATCGGCGAAGGCCAGATGCTGGAGCAGTTCGACAAGGCCGTGCGCGGCATGAAGGTCGGCGAGAGCAAGACCTTCCCGCTGCAGTTCCCGGCCGACTACCACGGCCAGGACGTGGCCGGCAAGGAAGCCGACTTCCTGGTCACGATGACCAAGTGCGAGGCGCAGAACCTGCCCGCCGTCGACGAAGCCTTCGCGGTGGCTCTGGGCATCAAGGAAGGCACCGTCGAAGGCCTGCGCGCCGACGTCAAGCGCAACCTGGAGCGCGAGGTCAAGTTCCGCGTCCAGCAGCGCAACAAGGCGGCGGTGATGGACGCGCTGGCGGCTTCGGCCGAGCTGGAGCTGCCGAACGCGCTGATCGCCGGTGAGTTGCAGCGGCTGATCGAATCGGCGCGCGGCGACCTGAAGCAACGCGGCGTGAAAGACGCCGACAGCGTGACCATCCCGGAAGACATCTTCAAGCCGCAGGCCGAGCGCCGCGTGCGCCTGGGCCTGGTGGTGGCCGAACTGGTGCGCAGCAACAACCTGCAGGCCAAGCCCGACCAGCTGCAGGCGCACATCGAAGAGATGAGCCAGAGCTACGAGAAGCCGGCCGAGGTGATGCGCTGGTACCTGAGCGACCGCCAGCGCATGGGCGAGGTCGAGGCCGTGGTCATCGAGAACAACGTCACCGAGTTCGTCCTCGCCCGGGCCAAGGTCAGCGACAAGGTGCTACCGTTCGACGAACTGATGGCAGCTTCCTGAGGAAACCACGATGAGCTTCGTCGAGACGACCGGCCTGGGCATGGTACCCATGGTCATCGAGCAGTCGGGGCGCGGCGAACGCGCCTACGACATCTACAGCCGGCTGCTGCGCGAGCGCATCGTGTTCCTGGTCGGGCCGGTGAACGACCAGACCGCCAATCTCGTCTGCGCCCAGTTGCTGTTCCTGGAGAGCGAGAACCCGGACAAGGACATCTTCCTGTACATCAACTCGCCGGGCGGCAGCGTCAGCGCGGGCCTGTCGATCTTCGACACGATGAACTTCATCAAGCCCGAGATCTCGACGCTGTGCATGGGCATGGCGGCCAGCATGGGCTCGTTCCTGCTGATGGCCGGCGCCAAGGGCAAGCGGCTGGCGCTGCCGAATTCGCGCGTCATGATCCACCAGCCTTCGGGTGGCGCGCAGGGCCAGGCCAGCGACATCGAGATCCAGGCGCGCGAGATCATCAAGACGCGCGAACAGCTCAACCGCATCTATGCCGAACGCACCGGCCAGAGCGTGGCCAAGATCGAGGCCGACATGGAGCGCGACATGTGGTTGTCGCCGGTGGAGGCCAAGGAGTACGGCCTGATCGACCAGGTGCTGGAAAAGCGTGCCTGACGCAGGCGCGGTTTGGCAGCAAAAGGGGGTCTTTTCGTCGCGAGAGGGCTCCTCCCAGTTGGTCTATGATGCCGCTGAATCCCCAGTGGAACTTCGCTCGTAAGCACAGACATGGCCGACAAGAAGGGCGCCTCCGGCGAGAAAGTCCTGTACTGCTCCTTCTGCGGCAAGAGCCAGCATGAGGTGAAGAAGCTCATCGCAGGACCTTCGGTCTTCATCTGCGACGAGTGCATTGAGCTGTGCAACGACATCATCCGTGACGAGATCCCGGCCGATGCCGGCGGCACGAAGGCGTCGAAATCCGACCTGCCGGTGCCCAGCGAGATCAAGGGCAGCCTCGATCAGTACGTGATCGGCCAGGACGTGGCCAAACGCACGCTGTCGGTGGCCGTCTACAACCACTACAAGCGGCTGAAGCACATGGGCGCGAACGCGTCCAAGGACGAGGTCGAGCTGAGCAAGAGCAACATCCTGCTCATCGGGCCCACCGGCTCGGGCAAGACGCTGCTGGCGCAGACGCTGGCGCGCCTGCTCAACGTGCCCTTCGTCATTGCCGACGCGACCACGCTCACCGAAGCGGGCTATGTCGGCGAAGACGTCGAGAACATCATCCAGAAGCTGCTGCAGAACTGCAACTACGACGTCGAACGGGCGCAGCGCGGCATCGTCTACATCGACGAGATCGACAAGATCAGCCGCAAGGCCGACAACCCGAGCATCACGCGCGACGTGTCCGGCGAAGGCGTGCAGCAGGCGCTGCTGAAGCTGGTCGAAGGCACGATGGCCAGCGTGCCGCCGCAAGGCGGGCGCAAGCATCCGAATCAAGACTTCCTGCAGATCGACACGACGAACATCCTGTTCATCTGCGGCGGCGCTTTCGACGGCCTCGAGAAGGTCATCCAGAACCGCACCGAAAGGTCGGGCATCGGCTTTGCCGCCACCGTGCACAGCAAGGACGAGAAGAAGGTTTCCGACTTCTTCCGCGACGTCGAGCCGCAGGATCTGATCAAGTTCGGCCTGATCCCCGAACTCGTCGGCCGGCTGCCGGTGGTTGCCACGCTCGGCGAGCTGACCGAAGAGGCGATGGTGCAGATCCTCACCGAGCCGAAGAACGCGCTCGTCAAGCAGTACCAGAAGCTGTTCGGCATGGACGGCGTCGAACTCGAGATCCGGCCGTCGGCGCTGGCCGCGATTGCGCGCAAGGCGCTGGCGCGCAAGACCGGCGCGCGCGGCCTGCGCTCCATCATGGAACATTCGCTCATCGACACGATGTTCGACCTGCCCACGCTCGACGGCGTGGCCAAGGTCGTGGTCGACGAGCACATCATCGAAGACGGCGCCAAGCCGCTGCTCGTCTACCGGGAACAGAAGGCCAGCGCCTGACGACGGCGACCGGTTCCCCGGCTCTCCAGCGCGCCGCGCGCATCTTGTATTCGTCCTCTCGGCCCCAACGTGGGCTCGAGAAAGAGAGGTAAGCAATGTCCGGACATCCCATCCTCCCGAGCGACCCGATCACGCTGCCGCTGCTGCCGCTGCGCGACGTGGTGGTGTTCCCGCACATGGTCATCCCGCTGTTCGTGGGCCGGCCGAAGTCGATCAAGGCGCTCGAAGCCGCCATGGAAGCCGGCCGTCAGATCATGCTGGTGGCGCAGAAGGCCGCCGGCAAGGACGAGCCCAAGCCCGACGACATGTTCGAGATCGGCTGCGTCTCCAGCATCCTGCAGATGCTGAAGCTGCCCGACGGCACCGTGAAGGTCCTCGTCGAAGGCATCCAGCGTGCAAACACGCTGAGCATCACCGACAACGGCGAACACTTCGTCGGCGAGATCACGCCGGTGCCGCCGGCCGCCGACGCCACGCCCGAGATCGAAGCGCTGCGCCGCGCCGTGACGCAGCAGTTCGACCAGTACGTCAAGCTGAACAAGAAGATCCCGCCCGAGATCCTGACCTCGATCGCCGGCATCGACGATCCGGGCCGCCTGGCCGACACCATCGCCGCGCACCTGCCGCTGAAGCTGGAAGCCAAGCAGTCGGTGCTGGACCTGTTCTCAACCGCCAAGCGGCTGGAAAAGCTGCTCGAACTGCTCGAGCACGAAGTCGACATCCTGCAGGTCGAAAAGCGCATCCGCGGCCGCGTCAAGCGGCAGATGGAAAAGAGCCAGCGCGAGTACTACCTGAACGAGCAGGTCAAGGCGATCCAGAAGGAACTCGGCGACGGCGAAGAAGGTGCGGATCTCGAAGAACTCGAGAAGAAGATCGCCGCTGCCAAGATGAGCAAGGAAGCGCGCAAGAAGGCCGAGAGCGAGCTGAAGAAGCTCAAGCTGATGTCGCCGATGAGCGCCGAAGCCACGGTGGTGCGCAACTTCATCGACACGCTGGTCAACCTGCCGTGGGCGAAGAAGACCAAGATCAAGCACGACCTGTCGAACGCCGAGCAGGTGCTGAACGAAGACCACTTCGGCCTCGAGAAGGTCAAGGACCGCATCCTCGAATATCTTGCCGTGCAGCAGCGTGTCGAGAAGGTCAAGGCGCCGATCCTGTGCCTGGTCGGCCCCCCGGGCGTCGGCAAGACATCGCTCGGCCAGAGCGTGGCGCGCGCCACCGGGCGCAAGTTCGTGCGCATGGCGCTAGGCGGCATGCGTGACGAAGCCGAGATCCGCGGCCACCGCCGCACCTACATCGGCAGCATGCCGGGCAAGGTGCTGCAAAGCCTGAGCAAGATCGGCACGCGCAACCCGCTGTTCCTGCTCGACGAGATCGACAAGCTCGGCATGGACTTCCGCGGCGACCCGTCATCGGCCCTGCTCGAAGTGCTGGACCCGGAGCAGAACCACACCTTCAGCGACCACTATGTCGAGGTCGACTTCGACCTGTCCGACGTGATGTTCGTCGCCACCAGCAACTCGATGAACATCCCGCCGGCGCTGCTGGACCGGATGGAAGTCATCCGCCTGGCCGGCTACACCGAAGACGAGAAGCTCAACATCGCGCAGCGCTACCTTCTGCCCAAGCAGCAGAAGAACAACGGCGTCACCGACGGCGAGATGAACGTCACCGAAAGCGCCTTGCGCGGCATCATCCGCTACTACACGCGGGAAGCCGGCGTGCGCTCGCTCGAACGCGAGATCAGCAAGATCTGCCGCAAGGTCGTGAAGGGCATCCAGCTCAAGACCTACACCGGCGAGGTCGTGGTCACCGACGAGAACCTGAACGACTTTCTCGGTGTGCGCAAGTTCGACTTCGGCCGCACCGAGAAGAAGAACCAGGTCGGCCAGGTCGTCGGCCTGGCGTGGACGGAAGTCGGTGGCGACCTGCTGACGATCGAAGCGGCGGTGATGCCGGGCAAGGGCAACATCATCCGCACGGGCTCGCTCGGCGACGTGATGAAGGAGTCGGTCGAAGCGGCGCGCACGGTGGTGCGCTCGCGTGCACGCCGGCTCGGCCTGAAGGACGAACTGTTCGAGAAGCGCGACATCCACATCCACGTGCCCGACGGCGCCACGCCCAAGGACGGCCCGAGCGCGGGTGCTGCGATGACGACGGCGCTGGTCTCGGCGCTGAGCGGCATCCCGGTTCGCGCCGACGTGGCGATGACCGGCGAGATCACGCTGCGCGGCGAGGTCACGGCGATCGGTGGCCTGAAGGAAAAGCTGCTCGCGGCGCACCGCGGCGGCGTCAAGACGGTGCTGATCCCGGAAGAGAACGTCAAGGATCTGCAGGACATTCCGGAGAACGCGAAGAACAACCTTGAGATCGTGCCGGTGAAGTGGATCGACCAGGTGCTGGAATACGCGCTCGAGCGCATGCCGCAAGCGCTGCCGGACGACGAAGTGGTGGCCAAGGACGGCGCGCCGAAGGCCGAGGCCGTGCCGCCGGTGGGTGCCGCCGACACTTTGCCGCATTGAGGCTTGCAGACCGCGTCGAAACCGACATATAATGCGAGGCTCGACGCGGCGAAATGAGTAGCTGTGAGCGACGCGGGAGTAGCTCAGTTGGTAGAGCGCAACCTTGCCAAGGTTGAGGTCGAGAGTTCGAGACTCTTCTCCCGCTCCAGATGTACAAGAAGGGAAGCTGCGGCTTCCCTTCTTTTTGGTCAAAATAGACTCGTCTCTGACCCCAGGCGCGATAGCAAAGCGGTTATGCAACGGATTGCAAATCCGTCTAGTCCGGTTCGACTCCGGATCGCGCCTCCACCTATGAAAACAGCCACTCCGTGCGGTCGTCCAGGCGTCCGGAGGGTGGGTAACTTCTAGGCCGACTTCCGCCCGATTTTC
>Ga0307515_10000177_pt1 | contig 157367 bp, 163 predicted proteins | sample 17_EM_MG_FD_194513 | JGI IMG/M metagenome (GOLD analysis project Ga0307515, IMG submission 194513) | Populus trichocarpa ectomycorrhiza microbial communities from riparian zone in the Pacific Northwest, United States - 17_EM | ecosystem: Host-associated > Plants > Roots > Unclassified... | reverse complement strand
CCACCCGACCGTCCACGGAATGCTGTATCTTTTATATACATCCCTGTTCCCAAAGAAGCCCTCGACATCCCCAATGACCGTCTTTTTAAATCCCGGATCGAGGATCACATCATCCCAACTCGCCTTCTGCACCTCGAGCCACAGCTCATGGTTACTATCCCAATACCCATCATAAACCCAGATCCCCTTATAAATTTTTTGGTCGAATATGCTCGCCGCCCTGATGAGCCCAGTCAAATCATCCTCCTTCGGAGAGAGAATATATTGCATCCGTACTGGATCAAATGCAAGCTCATTCATCCACTCCACAATATACACCAAGTACTCTTTGTCCTCGTATTTGTACTTATACTTACCGAACCAGATCTGCTCCTCGTCCGCGTTGACACGCCATATGTGGCTTGAGGCATGGTCGGTGTCGAGGGTCGCGGTGGCATAACCCGCTGCGGCAAACTCTAGGAGTCGGCATGGCCTGGTGGGGACAATGGTAAGGGTGAGGTGTGGGTGTAGGGCGTGGATGGCGGTGGAAACGGTGAGGTCGGTGTTTACTCTAGGCGCCGAGGAATGTTGGAGGAGGGTTGAGTATACCGAGGGCGGGTGGTGGGGATGGTGGGGATGGGAGTTAGTATGCATTGCTGTACGCTTGGAGAGGAAAATTGTTAAAGGTAGAGAAGAAGGAACTGGTCTGCTACTCCAGTGTTACATATAGTCCCAAACGTAACGTAAATATATTGAGTCAAGGCCAGATCAACAAGCTGAACATTCCATTTAGCGGAGTCACGATCTGATTGGGAGATTCGACATACGAGTACGACCTCCTCTATGTAACACTGCAGAAGATGGTCTCATTCGCCAACGGCTCGTGCAACATCGGATTCTTAGTCAACTACCACTCTAAAAACAGTTCCTGAACTGTTGCATTGATTAGTTCGGATGCAGTGATTTGACAAATTCTCTGCAATGTGCTCTGCAGCCCTGCGCTGCTTCTGTCTGTTTGTTCCTAGCCGCGCGTCACCCTTAATCACCATCCAATGAGTATCGTGGCCCCAGAAGAACTGCATGGGGCGTGTCGTATCATAAGACTCACTCTCATCACCACCAAATTGCACGCTGAGGTATAGCGACGGGCATACATCTCATCTCCTGGATTAAGAAGTAGCCCAATATCTATTGTATATTGTCCATATCAAGCAAAATGGTTCTGGTATCCGTCTAAGTGCATCCAATGCTAGTTCCTCAACTCTCCCTCTTCCTTCTCAGGAACCCCAAAAACACCCCCCAACACAAACGCCGGCTCCTCGACATTATTATGCGCATAACTCAACACTCCGACTCCACCGGGATCCAGCACCATAATCAGCGGCGTGTGCAACTCATAACCTAACCACCGCTTCGCAAAAGCGCGCAGAAAGTGTCCATGGCTAACAATCAGCACATCCGCCGCCTCCACTATCCCCTTCATAGCGGCTCCTTGTACCTTACGGATGTCACTGATAACAGCATCGATGCGCTCCGTAAGCTCACCCGGCGACTCCCCTCCTACTCCCGTCGTGCCATTGCGCCAAATATCGAACGGGCGCTCCGTATCCAGTCCCTGCTCCTTTCGCAGCGCACGGATTTGTGATGGGGTAAGGCCTTCGTAGTCACCGTAGCCCCACTCGCGCACGCGGTCGTCGGTGGTAACCTTGGTGTGCGACGGTGGTGAGGGGAGGAGGAGAGAGAGCGTTTCTTGCGCTCGGAGACGCGGGGAGACGATGGTGTGCGCCAGACGTGCGGGATCGATTGCGAGGCCAGTGCCAACGGTGTGAAGGGCGGAAGCAGCGATGCAGCGGCGGCCGCGCGTGGTGAGCGGGAGGTCAGTTATGGAAGTGTGCGCGCCCGTTATGGTCCAGGCGGTTTCGCCGTGACGGGCGAGGATTACGCGGGGGGTCATGATGTTGAGGAGGTGGTGGAAGAGGCGAGTGAGGGGTTTAAAAAAGAGAACTAGTGGGGCTGACTAGCGTCAGTCGGCGGAATCATCCACGATCACTTAATCGCAGGATTCACGCCGTTGCTGGTTTGTTACGCATTATGGAGAGACCAGTGCTTGATGTGCGATAGAGAAAGCGAGAGTACTCCTATATCCCTTTAGAACCGAGTAAACTATTGATACTTCAAACAACATCTCCTATAGTCCTGATATCCTGCCCCCTTTTTTGTGAGGTTCACCCTTTCTCATCCTTTGTTTGGAAATCATCCATCAAGGTCGATTGAGGGTCTATGAGGCACCAACAGTATCGCAGCGCAAACCTCTGGCAAACATGTTTTTCATTTCCACCATCACCATCACCAGCATTTACTACTACTACTGCAACCCCCAACCAGATACACATATATTTCAAACACACCCACATTCAGGCACACATGTAATTTTTTCCCACTCTCAATCTCAGCCCGCAAGCTCAAACCCAACAACCCCCATGAGTTCTGCCGTAGTGTATGTAGTCTAGCTATGATTCGCAGTAGTAGAAGTAATACAGCAGCAACAGTAATAGTAGTAGTTGCCCCTGTCTTGCTTGAAGACTAGATCTCTTCCCCTTCATTCCTCCCGTGACAACCCCGCAATTCGAATTATTGCCTTTTTGTGGATACGCATACGTTCCGGTCACCAAAGGTCGTTTTCATGAGACCGCCATGAGGGTCTCAATCATAACCCGTGATCCCGACCTGGCTAGCAAACGCCGTAGATACGCTTCTAACATCATCGTCCAGATCCCTGCGACCCAGTCCAACTCCGCCCATAACCGACGATCCTCCGAAAACGCTGCCTTCAGCCCCAGTTTTGTATCCTCCAGTCATGTCTCCACCACTCTCTACGTATCGTTTCAACCGATCACTCTGCGAAAGACTCGTGTGTTTTCCGAGGTCGACGGGTTGGGCAACAGAGCCTGAAATATCGGTGGTGCTAGAAGCCGCCGAGGAGGGAAGCATAACTCCGCCGTTATCGGTGCCGGTGCGACCAGGCAGAGTTGGCCAGTTGTCCATGTTGAAACCGCGGAACATGGGCGGGAAAGCAGAGGTCACAGCTGCAGAGTGAATTGAGGAGACGTCATCAGGAATATAGCCAATGACAGAGCCGGAGTCATTATATTCAGTTGCTGGCTTGTTACTCGTCCTTGTAGTAGGCAAATTAACCGGGTTGGTAGCCGGGCCAATGCCGCCAGGAAGTCTTGAGCCAGTTATGGTGCCGTTCGCTGGGGTTTGATAGGCCATCTGGTAGCGCTGGGGTCCGCGGTAGGTCTGTCTGGGACGTGAAAACTGAACCATGGAAACTTGGAGGTTACTGAGGGCGCCTTCAACCAGGCAGTTCTTCTCCTTGAAGTGCATAAGAAGGTAATGCCACAGAGGGTGCTTGCTAAGAACCTTTGGGTTACCCAAAACGACAAGCCCGAACTTGGCACGAGTAAGGGCGACGTTGAGACGACGCGGGTCATTCAAGAAACCGATTCCTTGGTGGTCGTTGGAACGGACGCAGGACAAAACGATATAATCCTTCTCGCGTCCCTGGAACGCATCGACCGAGGCGACTTCAATTTCCTTATAAAGTTCCTTACGGAGAGATCCATTGGTTTGCATAGACGACACGATGTATGATCTTTGACCTTCATATGGTGTGATAATACCGATCTGAGAAGGTTGAACGCTGGCCTTAAAGAAGCGAGTGATAATCTTCTCACAAGCTGAGGCCTCAGTCCTAGAAACGTGTTAGTAAGACGCGAACTGTCATCGAGCAAGAGTGTGACTAACCTGTTGAGATAAGATGTACCACTGGCACTGATCTCCTCATTGCCAACATTGCTCCAGAACATCATGGGCGCATCAGCCACAGGCCACGGGAAATCAACATTTCTCCTCAGACGCTCTTGCGTAGTCACACCATTCTGAAGACTACCCTCGTAAAACATGTTGCTAGGGAATTCGGACAAGCAGGGATGCATGCGATACTGGACGTTCAAGCGAATTGGCTGGCACCCAAGGATGACCAAACGTTCAAAGAGTGACTGGTGAAGCCCTGCACGAGCGGCTTTCTTGTTCATGATGACCGGACCAAGCTGCTGGTGATCTCCAACTAGAACAATCTGCTTACATCCAAGGACTAAGGGAATCATGCACTCAGGTTCTGCGGCCTGCGTGCTTTCGTCGATAAGAACGGTTCGGAACTTCAACTTTGACAATCTGGGGTCTCCAGCACCGACACAGGTGCAACAGATGACATCAGCGTTATTCAAAATCTCCCGCTCGGCATTGCGAGTGAGGTGTTTGAATTTCTTTTCGTCTTGAGACGAGAGTTCACCCAATTCATTCTTGAGTTGTCCGAGCTTTACAAGCTCGACGTTGGTATCATTGAGGCGGACTTGTTCGTGCAGTGAGAGGAAAGAGACTTGAGATTCAACATCCTCGCGAGACTTTGCGGTCAACCGAACAACTTTGAGCCCAGTCCTGTGAATCTTCTCAGTCAACTGATCCACGGCGACATTAGACGGCGCGCAGACGAGCACTTGAGAACCACTGGACTTGGCAAGATGATATACAATGGTTGCTGATGTAACAGTTTTACCAGTTCCAGGTGGTCCTTGAATAAGGGACAGCGGCTTTTGCAAGACGCTTTTGACCGCATTGACCTGACTGACGTTAAGCTCGGGCAAGCCGGGCACCGAAAAGCGCCGAGGGATTGCTGTCTTCAAAGGAGCAGCGGCGACTTCGTGACCCAACAGCCGATGGTAGATATATCCACTGACACTCATTTCGTCAACAGCGAAACTCTTCATGGCCAACTGCATCCTGTCAAAACTCGTGGCTTTCCAGACGTAATCGGCGCAGAAAGCGTGCGTGCATTCCGTCGGGACTGACTTGTCATTAGCGTTCCGCCTAAGTTCGATAGTGACCTCGTCGCTTTGATTGTTTGGGATTTTAATGACGTAACCAACCCCTTCCCAATGCGATCTGAGTTCTCCAACATAACGAAGTCGCATCTCGTCACCGACCGCAAGCTTGACATCGCCGAGCTCAAGCTTAGGGAGGACAAAGGATGCTAAATGCTTGTTATTTAAACCAATATCCCAGCGCACAATAAGATTGTCTTGGCTTTGGGATTCCTTCAGCTTCCGGTCGTAGTCGGCCTCAATCTTGACAAGTGGTCCAAAAATATTCTGGTATTGGTACGCGTCATCATAGCGCAACAAGACATGCGCGGGCTCATCGTCTACACCAGCGCCCTTTTCCAGGTCGGCCACGGTAGCGTTGGCGTTTTCCTTCCACAGCTCCTCTAGCTTTCCAATCATTTGAGGAGAAAGATGGCGGGCACGGAGCTGCTCGGCATCCGACGGGGTTGAAACAAGCCACGGCAGGAATGAACGGTCCTCAATAAGCGGTTGCCACCTTTGAGTATCCCAGTTCATATCCTTGTTGGAGGGCGCAGCCGCACAAGGCTGGCGACAGAGGAGAACGACAACGGTATCGGACTTTGCGGGGATGAAGCCCAAGAGAAAAACATTCTTTGTTCCACAGTTGTAGCATTCAAGGGTGGTCTCTCCAAGGGCGGATTGGGGATGAAGGGAGACTTCCTACAATAATATTAGCATCCAAACGAAGGCCGCGGTGATCGACAGAATATAAACCTTGTGGCGAGCGCGCACAAGATGGTTGATGATGTGCGAAGAGGAAGTATTGCCGCGGGCGCTGCAGAACCACTTGTTACAAAGCAAACACTTGACTACACAAGACGGTGAGTGGATTCCGCAGTATGCGCATGAATGAGCAGGCAGTTCTGTATCATCGTCCACCTCAACTGGTCCAAGCCCATCCTCCTCTCCGTAATTACGGTCGCCGACAGCGGAGCGTCCAACTGGCACACTGGCCAAGCTGAGGGTATCATCTACTGTGTCTTCGTCATCGTCGTGGCGCCTTGCCTTGAGGTCATAAACGGAAGATGTTTCAACAGTAGACGCTGTGTCATCGAAGTGGTTACCTGCACAAAACAAGGTCAATACGAACACTGGCACGAAGAAACAGTGAAAAAAAATACCCAGGTGGGTAAAAGATCCGTCCATGGTTCCGCAAAGAATATAGAGAGGAAAAAATGCTGCTATCAAGAGTTCGAACAGGTGTAACAAGTAAGGTGGGGCAGCACGATAGTAGTAGTGGATCGTAAATTCCGTTGCCGAGGGTCGTATCCCAGGGGAGTTTCAGGACCAAATGTGACTTCGAGATTTCTCTATGCTGAGTCGGCGAATGTGAAGTAGTTGGTAGAGGGTTGAAGTTGTTGACAGTAGGTCTTGTTCGCGAGTTCCCCACAGCACAAAGAACTTAAAAAATATTATTTACCCGGATGCGTGCTCGCCTCCGCCACCCTTGTCCCTTGGGAACATTCTGAGCCGCACTTTATGTGCTAGTACCTGCCTTGATAGGCAGGTTTGTTCCCGATGCAGATCCTTATCGCCAAGACAACCTGTTCAGGAAATTATTTTCCATTCACCTTGGCGACTGTACCCGTCTCCGAGGCTCAGACATTACCCGGTTGTTGTGTTTCTTTCATATCACCTTTAAGTCTCAACCTCACGACGTCAATATTACCACTGCCAGTCAATGTGAACAACCCCAAGGTATCATGAGAACCAGTGTTAAGGATTGAGCATAACTCTAATTTGGTAAGCTGCGGTAGGGCATTCTCCGCGAACTCGAAAACACATAGGACTCGTCTCTTACTAGCTATGGACATATCTTATCGACAGCTCTTGCACACAAATACGCTCAAATGCGCAAGGAACACCCTAGCATGGGGCGTAGTAGTTGTACCTGGGGTGGGATCAAATGAGTCAATTGTTTTTGCAGTTGATAGGTCAGGGCTCCACCGACCAAGTTTCCCACCCCCCAAGTATATCGTGATATTACTATATTTTAATAAGTTCCCAGCCACTTCATACATTGAAATTGCAGGAGACCCCCTCGATGGCATCAAGATGCACACCCGCAAGCATGGGATAGTAAACAGAATGTTTGGTTCTGTACTTGCTGTTTCTCCTCCCAAACCCGCATTTGAAACTGCAATAGTGATTGTAACCACACAATATCTGTCGTGTTTTGAAGCAAACCTCAGGAGCGTATCACTAATGACCAAAAGATAGTGAATGATAATTCTTGGCCCGAATTTTGCTTGCGGTTGTAGTTGTGGTGCTTAGGTGTTTACTTGGTAGGTGGGATAGGTCCTCTTAGCCGGTGTGATAGAACAAATATGATAGAGCCAACATTTCCGTCCTCAAAGGTACCGCGGGCATAGATGATAATCTGATTCGTACATTTCCCCTGCTCGAGGTTATTGCGTGTTGTTGCGGCTCTAGACTGCCGTGTCTCGAGCGCCTTGGGTTTGTGTGCGACAACTCCCTCACGGAATCGCTTCTCTATTTGCGCGTAAAACTCGAAGATAATAATTCCTTTAGTTTCAGAGTCCAAAGAGCTGTAAGTAAACCCAAAGCCAACAATGGGAGGAGAGATAGAATTAAGTTGCTACCTTCATAATGAAAGTTCAATGAATGTAGTATGCACTTAGAGAGGGAGCGTGCAAGGCTGAGTACTCAACTTCTACCTAAGAAACCCAAGGCATATGAATTTTCTACTTTACAACACTCACAACAGGGTACAGCCCCAAGAGCCGCCCAACTATCAAGGGCGAAGCTCTACCAAAGCTTTTCCTAAGAAAACCCGTTATGCAAGAGAGCGTCACTTGTAAAATGACCATACTATACTTCTGAATATGTGTGCCAGGTGACTTGGTACCGCAACAGCTGCACAACACTCGCCAGAACTCCCAACGGTGGAAACCAGTTGAGTTTCCGCGGCCAAACTGCACTGTACCGACTACTTAATTATTAGAACTGCACTGTGCATTCAACCAGTGCAGCGAACTGGTTGACAACTAGTTCAACTTATGAATTGGTTTCTACTAATTGGTACAAACCGGTATACCTTACAACAATATATTCTTTCTTCGCCTGCTCTGCCCGTCCCTTTCAACATATCAGTCTATTAGTTAAAGCTTTTGATGCCCTCAACCGCTTCGATGGTGGAAAGTAAAAGTGAGCGGTGCTCTAAGGTGGTTATCTTCTTTGTCTCCAACAACAGCCATTCAGGCTCTGCAGACATTGTTGGAATCGCGAGTATATCTAATGCAAAGAAGTGCCTAGAAGACGTATAGTGGTTGGCGAAGAAGCAGCCAGAAGTAAAAGGTTGCCGTGTATATATATACAGAAGATATAGTACGCCCATCTTTTCATACTACCCAAAGTACTTAAGTACAAACTAACTAACCGGCAGTAAATCGGTGGATTTCTACCTACAAACTGTACTGTACGGGATGAAGAGTAGCGGGAGGGGAGGCAGGCACCGTCATACTCGAGATAGAGTGAATACAGTATGATTAAAAGCAAAAATAAGAACTGTACTGCGAGCCTCCATCTACTGCACCTGCACTGTACTCCCAAGAACTAACTTCATAACGTACTGGTTTACTGTTTATAATCCGTGTCCTGGTTCAGCCGTTGAGAGGTCTGGTCCCCCGTCATCCCGCAACTACCAACTCTCGACAATCCCACCATCACTGTCATTTGGGGCCTTGTCGCTAGTTACGGTTCCGTACCAGCCGTGTAAATGTCCTAGCAAGACGTCCTCAGCGTGAGGTGGCGGCAGCGGCGACAACCCCTAGTAACTTCGAGCCTGCTTCGGAGGCGGCCTTAGTTCGAGCTGCTTCAATACTGCTTCCGATGGCTGCTCGTCCAGACACTTGCGCTTCCGCGAATTCGAATTTTGTGACATCAGCTCCCAAGGTGGTAGCTCCGAAGCATTGCGATGGTATACTACTGGGACTTCTCCCTGGGCGGACTTTCTGCTGAGGGAAGCTGTCACCTCATAGCTGGAACGCGCGGCCTTATTGAAGACAATGTTCACACTGCTCTGATTTGAGTTATTTCCAAGCACCACCTTCACATTGTCATCGGAAAAACCCTGCCAGCTAGGAATGTGTGCAACTGTACGGCTTTCCAGGGTACCATCGCCACGAACCCGTCCAATGACAACGCCGCGGCCAGCGGTGCCACTGCTAAGGAGAGTATAAACCTCAATGCTACCACTGACGGACGTGGAGACCTCCAGACGCTTTGGGGCTAGCTGGCGGGCTTCGCGAGACGGCTGAAGGCCTTTGGCAGAGTACGACAGAATTAATGAGTTATTTAATGAGTTACCATCGCTCGAAATACGCTGTAGCTGAGTCTTATCTGACACTTCTTGTGTAGACGGGCTTTGGATGGGAAAGTAGTACGATACATCATAATTCTGGCTATCGGTCCCGTGCAAGAAGCGGCCGCACCGTGAAAAGTAAAGTTTTACCAGCTGCTTCCGCGAGACATGTCGCCCAAGAACTGAATTTGTGTTAGCCCGTGCTCCAGGGCTACAATAGAGTACACTTACTATGGGTTTCGGTAATGAAGTTGGTCAAGAAGGTGCCCATGATTGGTCCACTCCAGGCGATGAGTGTATCTGTGGGATGGAAAGCTACTTCCAAGGACTGTCCCCGAAATTCATAACTATCGCTTCCCCGACTGGGAAGGTTGAAATTCAATGCACGGGAGGGAACGAACTTGTGCCAGATGTGACCGTCTTCCAAAGCCGAGCAATTCAGATCATAAACCCTCAAAATTTGTAGCGCACATGTTCCAAGGATAACGTGATAGCCAACATAGCGATCGTTATCAGAAAATGTGATTCGGAAATCATCAAATGAGTAGTCATTGGTCATCGGAAACGATATGGTCTGCGGGGAATAATTTTGGTCCTGATCGTCGATAATGGCAGAGTTATTCTCCATTAATCCAATATCGAAAATCATGTTCAACACCGCAACTTTCGTTAGGTTCGAAGAGAATTGATTGGAAAACCAAATTGTGTCTGCAAACCATTTCTCTTGAGTGTCGTCTTCAGTTGGAAGGAGATACGATCAGGTTCAAGCGTGATATCTATCGTCTTGAACTTGAGGATCTTGGTGCCTTCTTGGCCTATATCCTATTTCTCAATTCTCATAGTCCACCCGCTTGAGATTTTATCGAAGTTTACGGATTCTCGACTCAGTAGAGTCTGACGAAAGTTGCTTTCTCGTGGAATATTATGTTAGCGACTTGGTTTATTGGGGGAGGTGGGGATTCGAATACCTCGATGCCCAGACACTACATACTCCCAAGACTTTGCCATCTGAAGAGGATTCGGAGTAGGTGATGACTGGTGCGCTGCTATCCCCAGTCATATCGCTATCACCTTCGCTTTGGCCAAACGGATCTTGCGGGGTGCACTCTTTAAAATTCTCTAGGTTGTTATTCAAAGTACCACCCTTAGGGAGGAAATCTGTAACGCCAGACCAGACTTCCTGGGGATTATAGCGAAGTACAGCATCGTGGTTGCTTTGTATCGTCTGCAGATCCGTGACAAATCGTGCCAATGTCTCTGCTAAAGCGCCATCTCGCCACACGCTGGACTGGTACGATGTATTGCACACCCACGAATGAAGATGTGAGAGAGGCATCCACGATGGTGGATCCCGATATAAATATGCTGACTCCAGTCACGTTAAAATCGTATTACGACTGGTGGTGAATTTTGCCACAAGCTGTAGGAGCCTCGTTGCACTTTGCGTCGCAGTTGTTAAGCAATAGCGGTCTCCGATTCTTTCAATGTGTCAAAGCCAAAAGCAACTTGCATACTTTAGAAGCGGATATTTCTGTGAGACAATCAAGATATCTAGCTGAATAAGTCACAATGGTGGCTTGCGCTCACCTAGTGGGGTAGGAGGTATTGAGTGTAGCAAGTAACTGAGACAGGCGATCGCGAGTCGTAGGTGGCCTTCTTCCTGTGAATGATACAGTTGCATCTCTTTCCGATCCATCGTAGAGCTACAATTCGACGGTGTACCCTGTTGTGAATGTTGATGGACCCATTCCTTGACGGATAGATGGATAAACTGGAACTTCGAGTCTGTGTCTGTGGTCAGTCTAACGCACTGCTCTAGAACGTAAGTGTCATACCGCTAGTCACTTCTACGAGACCTCCACAGGCAATTAGCACCACTCGTAAAGTTCCGGAGACTGGCGACAGCAGCGCAACACGCTGAGAATTCCTCTTATACCAATGCAATCTCCAGTTCAGATGCCGTGAGTGTTTCCTTCCCACGAGCCACCCACATAAATACCTTCGAAGCTATATTGCGCTCGTGTTTTGCTCGAGTGGACAGTATTTGAAATATCCGGCCATAGAGCTCTTCTAATCCTTCAGGGACACCAATTCCACGTAATATGTCAGATCTCTGATGGGGATACAGGGCATGAGATGAAAGGAGTTCGACCATCAACCGGGCCCAAAGAAACATCCCATTAGATCCCGTTGCCAGCCGGCTGATGATTTCGCCGCGAGACATAGTAAATTCCGAGTCGAATCCAGACTCACAGATTTTATCGATGTGATGATGAATGTATTTAAAATGTCTTCGGTATTCCCGTCCGATGTGATTGTTAGCTGGGGGCACTGTCCGAAGTTCTTTTGTAACACAGGGTCATTAAGGCGTCCAATCGCCAGCACGCGGACAAGATTCGGTTGGAGAGATAGTCTCCTTAGATTACCTGAGAGGTCCTCGCTGTCAATGCACTTGTCGATTCCATCAATGACCAGATAGGCTCTTGGTAACTGCCCTAATGCCAGTTGCAAGAGCTCCCAAAGCTCTACCGTCGATGAGGCAGTTGCACTTGCAGACCCGCTCTGTATAAACGTGAAGACATCGACAAGCCCGTTGTTTGCCACGTTTTCCTTAAGGATTTGGCTCAAAAGACATCGCAAGACCTCCGCAACGGACCGTCTTCTCGGTTCTTTGTAGTCACAAAAGAAGTAGGCAATTATCGGTCTCTCAGATGGACGCTCTTCTGCATGGGCAGCTCGAATAGTCTCCACTAGTAGTGGCGTGGTGAATGTCTTGCCACAGCCTGGCTTACCTGATCACTTAAAATCAGTACGTATGATGATAGGACTAACGAGACAAGTCACCATTCAACCAGAGTAGCGATTGTCCTGCGAGTGTTTCATCATTCTCTACGGAGTCCTCCTTGCTATCAACGATCCATTCAAACTTTTCTAGCCGTTTGGGGGTAGCTTCGGTCTTGGTCTTCGCAGTTGCAATGAGGACTTCGTCTTCAAGTGTTGTCACAAATGCCTGGAATGCTGTCGAAGATGTTATCCATTCACAGCTTCCAGGATGACGCTGCCGCGAGGTATGGTGGTAGGTATCTAAGCAGCTAATAGGGTCAAGCCACCTCAGAATTCTGTTCACTGTTTGCTCTGTACATGTTCTATGAGCTTGCGAAAATCACAGAACGTCTGGCAGAGCTCACCAAGGGCATCGTTTTGCTTTCTTCTTAACTCTTTTCGAAGGTCCTGGCTTAAGTCTTCGAGCATCTTCCGATGAACTGCTGCCTCTGAGCGTTCTCGTGCTGCCTCAACTCTTGATGCAGTCTGCGCCCGACGAGATAGGTACTCTCGGTGGTCTTCGAACCTTTGGATGATCGACTTGAGCCTCTCGTCGAAAGGCTTCCAGGCCAGAGCAGCTAGTATCGACGCAGTACAACGCGGTCCTGCAATTCCTCTTAGTGGTTACAAATTTAGAAAATTAAGGCCAGAACATACTTTTATCCTTCTTGACAAATATATGAGTAGCTTGGCCGCAGAATTCCAGGATATCCTCATAGACATCGACAAGTAACGCATGTAGGCTTCCATCGGCGGTGAAGAGGGCGACGTTTGTTTCCAAATCTGGCAGTGAGGTCGTCATCTGTTCCATCATCCGGATGAACCTTTCGAAAAAGTCGGTGAATTCGCTCGTCAACTGCAGAAGAATTGTCAGGACACCGGCTTCCTGAATGATAGGGGATGAAGGCAACCTGGAAAAGAAACTTGAGTGCACCCCAGATTGGCGTGGTCAACCTTGAAGACGACAATACGATATCTATGACGCTCGAGAACCGCTGTATTCTTTTGACGCATGGCTCCACCCGATTTACCAGCTTCTTGAATCGACTGGCATTCGAAAAGTTCGTCTCTATTTCTCGGATCTCTTCTAAAAAACCTGCCGCTGATGCATTCTGGAGTTTTTCCCTGAATGCCTTGCATTCCACTGATGTCTTCTGGTAATTTGAGCCGAAGAAATTCGCAATGTATCGCTCAACGGCGTCCTCTAAGTCTTTCCGTAGCATTGCGAGTTGAGGAGGGAAGGACATTGTCGAGTAAACTGCTTGCTCTGGATATGTCGGATGCCGAGTGTGTATGAGTTATATACGGTTTGCTAGGTATTATATTCCTCCTGCAGTGTAAACTCGAGATAACCACGTCAAGCTGGGCCCGAACTCATAGTGAACTGTGCTGCGGATATATTACTAGGTACAGGTCTTTGGTGTGACAATTCAGCCTACCGATCAAGTATCTCTTGGTGGTTATTACTGCAAAAGGTACTTCAAAAGTGCACACACTTGTCACTCCATAGGCCTATAATGGTGTTGATGACGTAGTTGGGCTGTGTAACACTGTGCTCAGCCAGCGGACATGGTTACTCTCGACATCGCCAGCAGCCACTGTGCTCATGGTTAGCTACTTTCGTCAGCGGTTAGGGGATCCCACGGCATATTCTCAGGTCCGACTGCTTCATCCAAGGCCAAGTCCTATGCAGTCTTTCAAGACCCATTGGGTCTACCCTGTCGTGATATGAGAACAAAGAATGTTTGGTTAACGTTATGCCTGCAAGTTCGAAGCAATCTTCAAGATGGAAGCAACATTATAATGATGAAATATCGGTGTATAAAGGGGGTTGGCAAAACAGAGTTGCCGTATCAATAATTAGAGACTGGCGGTGATGGTGGGGATAGATATGCGGCCACGGCTCAAAATGAATTGTCAGTTTTATGAGCGCCAAGGTCCAGAAATTGATTCTTCTGCACCAGTACCTAGGAAAAGCCGCACCTTCACCCTCTATCCACCACTACTTCAGAAAAATGGTATGTTGAAATCCAGCCACAAACTCCAGCGGATACATAGACTGATTTTCTCTAGATCCGCCGGAAAGCCCGCGAAAGGTTCCGCCCTAAACCTAGCCGAATTGCCAAAAGCCAGCCAGACAGCATGCTAACCATCCCAGGCGCGACTTCCTCTACCGCAAGCAGCTCGAGCTACAAAACGCACAAGTCGCCGAGAAGCGCGCAAAAGTGAAGGCGGCCCTTGCCAGCGGAAAGGTATCTACACTCCGCGCCTGCTTCCCATCACTCCACTAAGCCATTGACCCGTCTAGCCACTCCCGAAAGAAATCGCCGATGACGTCTCACTTCGCAAAGACTTCAAATACGACGAATCTGCACCAGCAAGCGGCGAAGAAGGCGCCTTCATCGACGATGAATATGATGCGCTCTCAGGAATCGTAGATCCCAAGATCATCATCACGACGTCCCGCGACCCTTCCAGTCGTCTGATGCAGTTCGCTAAAGAGATCCGGCTGCTACTTCCGAACTCAATCCGGCTGAACCGGGGTAACACCGTGCTACCGACGCTCTGTCAGTCATGCCATTCCACTTCCACCTCCGACTTGGTGCTTCTGCACGAGCACCGCGGTACGCCAACATCCATCACCGTATCGCATTTCCCGCACGGGCCCACAGCGATGTTTTCGCTCCACAATGTTGTGCTGCGACACGACATTCCGAATAGCGAAAGGGGCACGGTCAGCGAGAGCTATCCGCACCTGATCTTTGAGGGGTTCTCTACGCCACTCGGGAAGCGCGTGGTGACTATTTTAAAACACCTTTTCCCTCCGAGAGAGGCGGCGAAGATGAATGAGGGGAGCAGAGTCATTACGTTTGCGTTGACGGAGGGAGATTATATAAGTGTGAGACATCATGTCTACGTGAGGACTGGGTATAAGAGCGTGGAGCTTGCGGAGGTCGGCCCAAGGATGGAGATGAAGGTAGGGGGACTGATACATTCACGAGGTCTACAACAGCTAATAATTCTCCAGTTGTTTGAGCTTCGATTAGGAACAGTCGATAATAAAGATGCGGACTACGAATGGCGGCTCGCGAACTACACAAGGTACTTCACATCCAACCGTTTCTCACGCGAGTGACGAGGCATGATGCTAACATACACTACCTTCAGAACCGCAAGAAAGAGAGACATATTGTAACGATTCGATATCTGCAAACAAAAGTCGGGTTTCTGGAGTTTTGGGTGTATTTAGAGTTACTTGTTTACCACAATACACGAGAATCAATGAGTGATTTTTCCGGGAATAATGAAAACCCTTTCACCAACCAATTTCAGTTTCAGTTATTACCATTTTCCTATTACAAGAATCCATCAGAGATATACACACACGCACATACACACACATACACGCACGCACACATGAGTTTCCCATCTAACTACCTTGCAAAAAAAACAAATCAAAACTCCTTTTTCCGCCCCATGATATGAGAAAAAAACAATACACAGATACGGCATTTATATCCCCTCTTTCCCTATGTACGGGAAAGTAAGTATACGCCCCCCCACTCTGTTCTTGTTCTCCAAACCAAAACCAAGAAAAGGAACCCAAGAAAGCAGACCCGAAACACCAGAAAACTACGCCGCTTGCCAGCCCCCGCCCAGTTTCCTACGCCAAAAAAATGACAAAGATTCAAATCGAGAACCCACAAATGAAAGAAAAAATCACAGCAATGCAAAAAAAAAACAAGCCTCCTATTTGCATTAAATGCAGGAAAAAAATTCAGAAAAAGATGACACATGAGACCTATACAGCACAGTATGCCCTCCAAAGCTCCCTCGCCTCCTTAACAAACATAAACTTGACGCCCAAGTCCTGGACAACGTAAAACACATCTCTCTCCGCGACGACCTCGTTCCTGAGGATGCTCTGCAGGAACAAGCAGAGCAGTCTCACGAGCCTGGCCTGCGCCTGTCGTCCCCTCCCACCATCTTCCATTGCCTCGGCGGTTCTCACGCCATTCGACAATGCGCCGTGGACTAAGTGCTGGGTCTCATCTCCGGTAAGCAGCGTAGTCTTGCTGACGAGGTCATTCAACATTTCTAGGCTGCCCAAAGAGATGGGAATAAACTCGAGCGAGGTTATCAATTCCCTTCGCTGGATTTTTGAGCCGTGGGCGAGAAACACCGAGACGAGGCCGCGAGTGAGGGCCGGGTTTATGGCGAACAGTGCGGCAAGGGTGGATGCTGTGACGATGTCGAGCGGGTAGGAAGGGATCAGTTCCGGGGCTGCTGCAAGGTGGGCCAATAGCCGGTCCGTGAGCTCGGACGAAAGCTCTTCGCTAGTGGCCTGGAAAATGATGGATGCAATCTGTGCCTGTGCCTCTTGGTGGATGGATGGGGTTGCAGGCGTGCGTGTTTTCTCCGAACGGGTCTGGCTGTAGCGGCTGCTGGTCGAGTCCCGAAAGATTTCCGAGGCTGGGGAGGTTGGCGATTCTTCCCGCTCCAGTGCTACATCGTGCTCGTCGTAGATTCCCTGACTGCGGAGAGCATCACGGAAGGAATCGAGGTTGACGTTAAAGTCGAGACCGCGGATCGCAAAGTCTTTAGGCGTAATCTTTGCCAACTGTATCGCATCGTAAACAAAGTTTCCATCAGTTCTCTGCAAGCCATGGGGGGACCATAGATTATACACACGTTCGGACCCTGATCACCCAAGATGCCCTTGACAAATGCAGCCCTGATTTTCAGTACCCTCTCCCTCAAACCCCATTCAGCATTACTCTCAGCATGTTCCCTCGTGTACTTATCAAATTCCCTGCAGATACCGACCCAATGCGCCAGACTCGGGTTCAGCGAGACCTCATACTCGTGATATAGCTCGTACAGCACAAACTCAGAGTTGAGCATGAAGCTCAGCAAGTCCTCTGCATCCTTATTGACATTATTACCCACGTCATCGCTATCACTCCGATCCCCCCCGACTTCTGTCACCGCTGCCGCCGACCCGCGAAGATCCCACAGATGACTTATGGGTTTCTTTGATTCCGCGAGGAGGTCGAGGGTGTTGTGGAGTTCGCACACGCGCGGAAATGTGTCTTCATCGTCACTGGCGAGGCGGGAGCGAAAGCGCGCCGATGTCGTCGCGAAAGGCTCGGTGAACGGGAGCAAGAGGCTGAGAAGCTCAACCGAGAGCAGGGCTGACGAGGTCATTGTTGCATTGACTATGGGGGGATGGGTGGGTATTTGGGGGGGAGGTGAGCGAGGCTGAAAAACAAGAGGTTTCTTTTGGCGTGCGCCTATCAACCGGCGGTAGTTATCTTGAGAAAACGTAGCGATTGAGTTTGGACGGAACAAGGCGGAGCAGGGGTTCAGCCGACGAACGCCATCCCCTAGAGCAGATCCGTACCAAGGGATAGGAGGTATCGCCGGTATTTTGTATTCTGGCAATAAACCCGTGCAGAAACTCAACCACGTTCTATTCAACTGGTATGTGCTTTATTTATGATGATCCGGCGCTCAGCAAAGCTACGGAGGGAAAGTTTAACCCAAACGAAGCCGTATAAACTACCTGGGTAACTGGCGCCAGAATCGGCATTGAGAACGGGATTCTTTGCTTATCTAGCCACATCACTTGAAGTTATCCGAGAGAACGAACTGATTCCTGTCAATCTTTACCCGTTCAGAGCATATCGAGGGATATCACTGTTGGGCATCCAACAACACCAAGGTTTTGAGCAGATCTAGCCTCCCAACCGTACTCTATTGCCCGTTGCTGTCTCTCTGTGAGTCCAAACTCAATGGCTTTGCCCAGACGGGAGTGGAAGCATGCCGACTGGTACCTGTCTCCTCGGGAGAAACACCGAGTCTCACTTTCACCAACCGTTACAAAGTACCGGTCAGGCAATTTCATCCGTTCCTCTCGTCCGTTTCATAATAGATAGCCGGAATTGTCCTCAGTCGGTCTCTAGGTAATTCAATGGGAACTTCTTCAAGTCCTCAGGGCGTCGTAGAAAAACTGCATCCCGTTCCTCGGCAGCAACATTAAACAGCACCCTCGCGCCTGAGCACTCTTTGCATTTCCGATGACTTTCGAATGAAGTGTAGTTACCACATATCCGGGTAAAAATGGGGTTCTCATAATGTGAATCAGCACAGACTCTAGAGTGTATGTGTGGGGAGGGGTGCAAATCAGACGCCATTTCGCCGCTGCACAAAGGTGATGTCCGTAACTCTACAGTCAGAAAAGGGTTATAATATTGTCACCTGAAGGTGGAGTATAAATGATCTGTGAGGTTTCCTTCCTGCCGTGGGAAAGTTGATGCTTGTGCGGCTCATAGACAGTCTTAGGTTGGAGCTGAGCTGACAAGGTTCGCTTCAGCCCCTGCTCCCAGCGGCAACTTATCATTGGGGTAACCACAAAAGCACGATAAGATCTGGTGGCACTCCGCACGATGAAGCGAGCAATTTCAGGTACCAAATACCGCGTAGAGCTTTTTGAGCTATCTGTCGTCAAGCACACTCTAGCTAGAGCTCCGCAATTCAACAAGTCACAAACATTAACTAGAAGCCTCCGTCCTCTCCATCAAGCTCCCTCGTAGTCTCAAAGCATACAATTATTTCGCCCAAACCAACAACGCAAAGAAAACCCGTAAATCAACCGTGATATTCATTACAACATCATTGCCCTATTACCCCGTCCGCTAGTACTTGAAAATGACATATAAAGCGTGTAGAATTCCCTGAACCTCCTGTTGGTTAAAGCGCAGACAGGGATGGTGGAGGGAAGAATGAGGAGGGTAAGACCAACCGGTATGTATCCCAAGCAGGTCAAAAGGATATTCAGGAGGAGCACGCCACTGCAGCCGACTTCAAGGAATACACCAACGGGGGGCAGGAAGATAGCGAGTATCTACAAGCAAGGCCGGTATTAGCTGAGAAGCAGAACCGCAAAAGGCGCAAACCGTACGATCTTGCAGATATCACTGTAATGCAACGCAACTCGTCAGTAACTCACTCCCGATGGGAAGACAACAGCGTACCTAGCGGTGAAAGGCATGACGATGAATGCTTTGTATCGGTTGAAGAAGTAGTAGTAGTGGTAGTAGTAGTTGATTGGTTGTAGATGGTAGATGGTAAATGTTGGTGTTACTAGGTAATTTTCAAATAGTCGGGGTATCTCTAGAAGCAAGCAGTTGGTGAGGGGGATGTACGAGTCCTTTATGTCGCAGGAGTCGCATGGCGAACCTGGCCTCAATGCTTTTTTACGAGAAGGTATGACGTCGCACTACTATGTAACTGCATCTCGCCATCGATATCCCCCCCTCCAACCACAACCTCTCGTGGCTGGTAAACCCGTACAGCCACTCCCAACGTCATCGAAAACGTATGGCTACCGTTCCCCAAACTTCTTTTACACTCAATAACTGGCGACAATCGGAAGAAGCCGCCAAGATGATCCCCCGGATGTCCCGGCAGCATCAACCTCGTACAAGTACCTTGGACAGCTGCTCCTTACAACGTAATAGAGTGGGCCTTGTGATTAACTAGCAAAACGAAGTTCTTGGTAACGAAAAGAGAGACCTTGGCTACTCGCAGATAACATACGATTTCCGAGGAAGGGAGACCCATGGTTGCTTGGGGGGAGCATGCGCGATACATGGTTCTGTTGCTTTTCTTAGGAGAGCTCCAACTTCACCGTTACGCCGCCATCCGTCTACAGCTGTCATTCCAAGCCCGATTGCATATGTGAACGCCGAACCCGCCGAGCCGGAGTTGCATACCATATGCAACGAGTGATATTCCGTGAAAGTTCCACGAATTAACTCGAGAGTACCAGGAGTAGGGTAAGCCGCGCGGCTTGAACAGAATATACGTCGAACCAAGCCCATAGCCGAAAATTGAAGATTCAACCCCGCCAGACGACTGCATAACGGCCCGAACGTCATCCAGAGAGAATGCAAAAGCTGATGAGCTATGCATAAAACTCGAGAAAGAACAGCCGATAACCCATAAAACCTCTAAGAACAAGAGAAGAAACCAGAGAACAATGCAATAACAACTGATGTGTACGTTTCATTCATCACCGTGCCCATCTATACATTTCCCTTCCTTACCAGCGGATTATCCAGCGCCCTTCCCCACTCCCTCCTATTCTATCTCTCACTCATAACAGTAGCCAGTGCGAGGGGGTCTGAGCCCATCCAAAAGGTCATTCCTCGAAGTCGTCAAGGATGATACCAAATGCCTCCTTAGATTGTTTCGACGGTATTCTTCATATACAGATTTATAACGAACACAGCAATCTGCTGTCTAAGATCAACTGCGTGAAACACTGGTGAAATTCTGTGTGAAGACGACGTTATAAAAGCGTACATAACCGGATCTTGCAGCCGTATTAGTTATGTATAATATTTGAGAACGGAAGTACTACCCGCCGTTTATTTGTTTGTAATCATACTGTATTCGGCCGTTTGCGGCTATGACATACATTTTTCCTCTATTTCCCTGCCACTTCTCGAAATCAAACAAAGGAAGCAAGCAAAGTCGTGACTCCCCTTCCACTACCTAAAGAAAACAACAATCCGCTGTGCACAGTCGCGGATGTGTATCGCCCAATCGCCCATACTGAAATTCGAATAGGATCCAACAGGACAAATGATTCTCAAGAGCCTAAGATTCATATACGAGTTCTATTCCCCGGGAATATCCAGGAATCATGGTGTCGATTGCATGTGTAGTAGTGTTCTGCACGGGATGAGATTTCAGTAGATCCCAGGACATCTTGTCCCACCGAAGAATAAGCCTTGCGGTGCTGGGACATCTCGTTTATATTTTCGGTACATAGTCTAGCCAAACTTCACAGTATGTTGATCTTGCTCAACCAATGTCTAGTCTCCTCACCAACTAACTCTCCTGCTTCGGTACGAATCTCTAAATCCCCAGAAGAAATGAGGGGTCCGGTGAGAAGATAACATGGCGGAATGACCTCGTTCAGTTGCTCTCGGCCGAAAAACCCGGTCATGAGTCGTCACTCACGGAGTCCCGAGTTCTTCAGAAAATAGGGTAACTAGATATGCTGAAGGAGAGGGTGGATGTGCTGAAAACCCAAAGATACACCGAAGAGCTTCTGCTGCAACCAAGTCATGACGGTGCTAACTGATAAGTTGCGGGGTCAAATGGAATCGGAAGCTTAGGGTTTTGTGTAGATGGGAAAGCCGGGTCATGTGGCACCTCATTCCTTAGCGAAGGCGATCTGCATCAACGGTTCGATCAGATACCTCAGCGAGCGTCCCATCTCGTTCTTACCTCATCTATTAACCTCATCGACCCTTACAGCGTCGTGACCGTTGACTATTCTTCACACTGTAACGACTAATCGCTTCTGTGATCTTTTTGGCATGCGACGTGTATCGTCAACTTTGGTTACAAGCTGCAGCGCGAAAACGTTACAACAAAAGGTCGGTCAGTTCCCTTAAGGAAACATAGCAGTCAACTCTCTCTCTATAAGAATCCGTCGGGATCGGGCTGCCTGTTCTTATATGATCTCCTAGCCTCGGAGTTATGGCAGAGTACTGTGTCCGAGATTACTCTAATGATCTGTTAGGAACGGTTAGGTCCTCACAATTTACTCCTCTCCCCCTCATCCAACAACTCCACCCCCGTCATCTCCTCTAACTCCCTCACCGCCTCCCTCACCCTTCCAATCGCAACCTTAACTCCCCTCCACCCCATCCTCTTCGCCGCCTTAAGATTCGCTCCAATATCATCGCAGAACACCACACACCGCCCATCCTCGACCCCCATTTGTTCCATCGCAAACCTATACACACCCTCCTCGGGTTTCCGCATTCCACACTCACTACTCGCAATCCACACATCAAACCTCTCCCTCAACTCCGGCTTCCCCTGAAGAAATGGGTGCCCGTTGGGATACCGGTAATCATTCGTCAACGCGCCGATCTTCCACCCCCTCTCCTTCCCGACTAGGCGGAGCTTATCCACCGCCTTCATCATGACCGGATCCAGCGTGCGTCCCTTCTCCATCATACTCCAGAACAGGCGCTCGGCATCGACTTTGAAAGGCGGGTTAGGCGATGGGAAGGGTATGTAGCGTGTGGCATGGAATTCGCGCCAATGAATGGGGCTGCAGATGTCTTGCGCGAAGGCGTCGTAGAATGTGTTATCGAGCGGGATTTCAGCGCGCTCTAGAAGCTGCCAGGCGCCGGTTGGCGCGGAGGCAGCGATCGCGAAGTTGATGTAGCCCTTTGGAATGTTGTTTGCGCTTTCGTACTCGGCGATCGCGAGCATGGGCGACCCCGCCTGGGGGACTCTTAATACGTGTAGCAATCCTCCGGAGAAGGGAGAGGTACGCAGACGCCGCCGATATCAAAGAAGATTGCTTTTATTAGAGGGTTGTTGGCTGTCATTTCTGAAGAGGAGGGATTGACTTTAGGACAAGGATCTTGATGGATGGATCTTGTGATAATGGGGGCGTAGCGGTAGTAAAACGGAGGAGGTATAGTTATGTAGCTAGAGAAACCCGGCGGATGTTATAGTGTTCGGAACAGCCGAGGTACAACAGCTATCCGCTTGCCAGCTGCATCACATCAGTCCCTCGTGCAACAAACTGCTAAGAGTGCAACCGCGCCACATGGCAGTACTCTAAATCAAAGAAAACAATAAGATACATGATCAGGTCAAAGGTGCTGTACAAGAAGCCAAACCAGACTGAACCCTCGGGCTCAAGCAATTACGCGACTAGAGTAAAGGGAGGTAAGGAGAGCAATCCAAAAGAAAACGCTGTCAAGATATCATACGTTAATAGACAACACACAAATCCTTTAACCCCTAAACAGAATGAAACACCGAACCCAACCCAACCAACCCATTACAACAGCAATTTTCCAAAGGGATGATCGTCTTAATCCCTGGCTCTTGCTGATAAATGAAGAACCGAATGAGGTACGCACGAGAACTCCTTCTTACCCTGCTGCAAATGTACGTGACAATTCCCCAAGAAACAATTATATTATTCGGAGAAGGTCGTGAATCCGAACTGTGATCAATGATCAAGCAAGTGGTGATGATAGTGCCCCATTTATACATTCAAGGACCTAGAAGACACCATCGTTAGTGCCAGCACAACCAAATAATGAGTAAACAATCCGCAACTAACCTTGTCTCGGATGATATTCTGTCCAACTAAATACCTTCCTAACCGCTCCAACACTTCCACCTGTTCTTGAGGCGATAAACTGTTGATGGCGGTGTCTAAGACACTTCCCACACTGGCCACATTGTGCACCGCAATGAAGGACTGGTAGTACATGTATGCAAAAAATCCCATGGTAAATTGACAGTCCATACGGTCTGTCATGCCGCCATGTCCAGGCACCAGGTCACCGAAATCCTTGATCTTAAATGTTCGCTTCAGCCCGCTAGCAAAGAAGCCACCGAATGGAGCGACAAGAGAGGCGAAGGTAGCCATAGCTAGGATATGGAACTGCATGGGCTGAATACTGACGGCTGATCCGAGTACCGGCTGCAGGAAGAACGGGACATCATAGGTATGTTTCAGGAAGACGGGATTGGGTGTGCACTCCAGCCCAGTCCAAATATTAGCACCAAGATCCTGCTAATGGTCAGTCCAATCCCGAAATCTAGACACTGATGACAAGGAAAATCGAGAAAGGATGTCAAATCAGAAAGTGGGATGCTCCTCGTCGTGCAAAGCACTCAGAAGTCTAACATCTATAAAAAAAAACACTAATCTCATCATATTGGCGGGCGGGGAATGAATCGTAAAGTGTGGTTACTAACCTTGACCGGGCAAATGAAATACTGATACCGCATCAGGATGTTTGTCATGAACATGCCAAACAAGACAGTCATCCACCAGGCACCAACGAATCCCTCCACCGTCTTCTTTGGCGAAATCTTAATCAACTGCGTCCGTCCAAAGGTGATTCCACAGATGTATGCAAAGATGTCGTTGGTAATGACTAGCGATACTGGCAGAAAGAACCAAATCATTCCCTCAAATACGTTATTCATGATAAAATGCGCTTGCACAACCACCAAATACAGTGCCATGTGGGTCCACGCGAACTGGGTGAACTGGAACTTGTAGTGACCCTTCTTCAAAGACATAACAAAGAACACAAATCCTACAGCGAATAATGGTTAGTGGCGATCCACGAAACAAGGGTCGGATCATTAATTACCGATGATATAAAGGATAAAACTGATGAACCGGTGATGCGTCGCGAAGGGAAGTAAAAACGCATCTACCAGGACAATGTGCTTAAAGTAGTAGATAACGCTCTCTCCGTACAGGAAGTACATGGTAGTTGCTAAAAAGTACCAGTTAAGGCTTTTGGTAAACTGCAGCTTCTTCTCGCGGGACGGAACGTTTGCAATCGCAATCACTTCCTTGAAGGTCATTACTTGCACTACCGTCACAATGGCGATGATATACAGATGTCCAGCAGCCATAGATCCAAAGAACAGCGCTATCATTGCTAGAGTCCATATTGTTCGCGTTATAAATGTCTGCTTCTTCTTCTCATATTCCGAGAGTGGGGGTTCTTCCTAAGCAAAAGAAAAGTCAGAAACGAGATCGGGGTAAGGCCTTGAAGGATGGAACACACCTTTACGGAAGACCGATTCCCATCATTCAACTCCGATAGTGACCTCGAGGGACTCGATGTTGCACCACCTATCATTGCTTCATCACTCCCGACACTTGACATGCTATCCCTCCTTCCTCCAAACTCATTTGATGTAGCCAGATATGATCTGTGAGCGAATTTGACGTTTCTCCGTGGTTTCGCCATGTTTTATAGGATGCAGGATGTGCGATGTAAGGTCCCACAAAGGGGGTGAGAACAAAGACCGTGTAGTGCGCGCTGTCGGCAAGCCGGCAAACGGATGAGAAAAAGTTGAAGAGACGGCCGATAAAACCAAGAGGTACGATTTGCGCGAGCAAGGATCGATGGCTGACTCGACTCACTCTGGTTGCGAGAAGATTCGCCGACAGGGAGAAAAGTGCTGGAGGACGCGATGATAGAAGAGGCTAGGAGTTGAAAAGTGAAAACAGCAGTGACGTTGGTATTCAAGGCGCCGCTGGTACTCAAGGCGCCGCTCTACACCTCCCTAGACTGCCGCGGAACGTTGGAAGCCGCAACAACGCTGACACAAGGAACCACTTCTTCTGAGCCGGCACAATTAGTCCGATAAACTACGGCTCAATACGACTCCGGTGTGAATATAACGGCCAATAACTACCATAATCGGCAGGGAGGCAGAGTTAGCGGGAAATTCTGAATTTCGCAACGTGGCAGATGCCCCAAGAATCATAGTTCATCACTCTTCATAAACTAAGCTGCAGAAACCTAGATGCACAGTTGCCCTCCACGAGATGAGACGGCTATTCGCGACATCTGCCCCAGATAAGTCATGTGTTCTATGGCGATTATAACGAACGATGACCCCAATAACGCGGGACACGAAAGATTTCTTTTCTTTAACCAACACAAAACAAAACAGCACGCAAAATCAGAGGAAATTAACAGATAACAGCAGGCATTTTATATCACTGCTCTATCGCCACCCACCCAACCATCCCACCTCCCTGGGGACGTCCGTAGTCATAGTCATATCATATCATACGCGCTTAGAAGTCAGATAACCAACCAACCCGTCATTTCATACCTCATACCTCCCTACGCCTTCAACCGCAATCCACTCGCAGGCGCACCAATCTCTGTGACCTGCGAAATCCTGCAGATCTGACCCTTATATTCGGGCAGATACTTTGCACCTGAGAATGGATCCTGCACGAATGGCTGTCCGGCATAAATCGGTGTGTAACTTGCGGCACAGATATCAAAGTCTGCAAACTGGTCGTACTCGATATCAACGGCGTTTGTTGGTGTACGTTCACACTTGGACTTGACGCTTCTTGCCTGCAACTACAGTGAGCATCACCCGAAGTGGGAAAAGTAGGGTGATTCTTACAATTTCCGCATTCTTGCCGGTACTATTGTTGGCAAGTACTCGGTCGGCGAAATGGGTCGCATGGATGAAATTCTTGTGCTTAGCAGATAGCCGAATGGCGTTCATGAGAGTGAGTTGTCTATGAGGTCGCTCAAGGAGGGGTTTGGTGAAGTATGCTGCCAACTCAAGATTGCGCTTCAATTGCGACTCGTCGTTTTGGATCTTTCGGCGTTCCAATTCCATCGACATGGCGAGGATATACTCTGTTGTTGTCCGAATTATTTTCTGTGCCTAAATTTGTGAGCAGTTAGAGATACCATTAAAAAGAACTGGACCATACCTCTTCAACCTCCTTCTGGTCGTCAACGGCAGTCAACATTAACGCATGCAAAATGCCTCTGAAAATCTCCACACCGCCCTCGAGGTCGTTGGCCTTCATAGCAGCAAACCCCTTCTGTAGTTCCGTCGTACGTATGCTCTCAAGACTCCGGGGAATGATGGGCAACACTTTCTTCAAATCCGCCTCCTCAACTGTCCGCCTCACATAATTGACCAGCGGTGGCAGACCTGGGGCAGCTGGCAGATACGTCCTGCTGGTCTGGTAGATCTCCAAGAATCTGGGCTTCAGAGGCGCGAAATTAACAGCACCCACTTGCCGGTTGAGAAGTTGCATTGCGGTCTCAAAAGATCCTGCTGCAACATGGTCTGCTGCAATCGGGGAGTTTCGTGCCCACAATTCCGCCTCGCTACTCCCTGCAACATCGGTAGCGACATCCACGAAATCATCGGCCTGCTCATGTAGGTCCAAGTCATCATCACCCATGTCCCACCCTGCAACTTCCTCCTCGCCATCGATATCCATCAGTGCATCTTTCTTATCGTCCACCTCTTCCTCGCCGAAGCCGTTAGATGCAGCTGCAGGCTCGTCCTCAAGAGTCAACGATTCGACCTGTCCAAGAAGTGCCTTCTCAAAGAAGGACTGTGAGGCTGCCCGTAAAGGCCAGTTGGATTCATGGGTGGGGATAATTGCCTTAGCAATTTGGGCATGCGTTCCGAGTTCTGGCACTGAGATTTGCTCTTCCGTTAAACTACATGTCTCCAGGATTGCTTCGCATTCTTCCGTCAATCCGTGGGCCTTCGCAGTCACGTATGCTAGAGGATATAGATCGATTTCCTTGAGCATCTGGATCTGGGTCTCCACGTCACCAAGGTAAACCGCGTTTGTGAGCCTTGCGGTGTAATCATTTCTGTGCTCGGCGATTTTGGCCATTCGCTGGAGCTTCTCAGCATCACCGGTGACCAAGTACAGGAAAGACAATTTGTCAAAGCTCTTCAGCTTCTGATAGCACATTTCTACAACTTGGTGGTTGCCTTGGTTGAGTGCTTCAGTACCGAGACGAGTCCACAACTTTGGTCGGTCGATCTCCTTCGCCATCTCGACAGCAACCTCCAAGTTTCCACACTCTATGGCGAGTTCAAACCGGGTTTGCGGGTCTTGAACGAACTGAAGGGCGATCTCTGGGTACCCTTTCTTTTGCAAGTAGGAAATGATGCTTTGTCCGACAAGGTTGGAGGTTTTGATGATTTGCAGCATCTCGTCGTAATTCCTTTTGATCAATGCTAGCTTAAAGCGGTACTCTGTGGGATCGATGGTTAGAACTCTGGGTTTGGACTGCCTATCCAAACAATAAAGACTCTTGGCCTTGACCCTGGTGAGATACACAGTTTCCTCGAGTGTACGGATGATTCCGTTGTCGCCATTCAGAAGAGTGTATTTAATGTGGTTCAGGGTAGAATACAATAGAACACCGGCATCGTCCCATGTAGCACTCTTGATCCTAATAGTCTCATGCAACGAGGAAACCTGTTCTAGGCTCTTGGTAACGATAGTAACATTGTGCTTGGAAAGCAGTGCTGCATGTAGACCATCGTTCGACCAAACAACATACTTGACACCTGGCACCGCGAGCTCTGCAACAGTCTTTTTCTGTTGGATATCGTAGAGGATGACTGACGTTGGAGCGCAAAGAAGTAAACAGCCGACCCCACCAAAGTAGATTTCATTGACAGTAGTTGGAGTCTTGATAGATTTGGTCGTAGAATTGGACAGATCCTTGATTTCGATGGTTTGATTGTTCGATGTAAATACTGCAAAGCGGTTTCTTGCAACAAATACGGCCGAATTTCCAGGTCCTCGCTTCGAATCAGTAGGCTCGACTGCTCCGGCTGCGTCCTTGGGCAAGTGAATAAGCTCATAGACACCGCCATCGGTGGGTGATGTAACTAAGATTGCCCGTTCGGCGGGGTTATAAGACAGAGTCCTTGACGGTACCCAGGCAGCACCCAACCTCTTCAGTGATAACATCGATAAACTCTCAGCATTCTTGGTGAAGTCATACATCCGTACATGTTTTTCTTTATTGATGAAGAATAGCTGATTTTGGTGAAGAGCATATGCTGGTCGTTCCCTTTCGAGTTTGAATACCATAACACCGTTATCATGACCGGCAGCGAACAAGTTAATCTCCGGGTGAGCTGCAATGACCCAAAATCGGTCGTTTTCCCTCTTAAACGACTGAACGGAAGTCCTCTTGTTCAGATCCCACACTCGGATTGTCTTATCCTCTCCAACTGACAAGATCAAGTCTTGATTGGGGTGGAAAAGACAAGCAGAGGCATTTTGGAAATGACCCCGGCACGTATCAACCTCCCAAGCCTTGGTTTCTACCAACCATTGGTCAGCATCCAGGATCTACGTATTGGAGCCCGTTCATCTCCACTTACCACTCATTCTCCACAGCTTGACATTACGATCGTCACCAGCGGAGATGATTAAAGGCAGCGTGGGGTGAAAAGATACCCAATTCACGCCCCGATCATGACCCTCCAACACAAATTTTACAACCGCATCCGTATTCCCAAACATATCCGCTTGGTTCGCATTCCCACGGGCCATCTGGTCCTCGAAGGTCATTGATGTCGGCGCCGAGTGTTTCTTCCGCAATCCCGAGATATCCCACACACGTACGCTCTGGTCGAGGGAAGCGCTGACGATCAGGTCTTCTTTGGGGTGGAACTGGGCGCACATGGTGTAGTGGTTATGCCCGGTCATTGTGCAAACTAGAAACTCACCGGCTTATCAGCACTCCTGCGCACCATGTTGGCGGTTGCCTGGGAAGTATTAAGCGTACTCAGCTGTCGATTCTGCCAATTCCATATACGGATAGTTTGGTCATCCGAAGAAGACACAATCCATGGTAGCTCATGATGGAAGAATACTGTACGAACATAGTCCAAGTGTCCATTGAGCGTGAACAGGCAACGACGTGTGGTAAGCGACCAGACCTTAATCTTGTAGTCGTCTCCTCCGGATACAAACAGAGGTTGGGTGCGATGAAAGTCGACACCTCGTACAGGGCCGTCATGCTCTTCGAACCTATCTATCAAGGTGCCCATACGGTAGTCCCATAGCTGAATGGTGGACGAATGCAGCGAAACGAGAATCCAGGGTCTAACCATCATACTTTAGCGATTGCCATGTGCTTCCCCACCACTCGAAAATCGTACCTCTTTGGATGGAAGGCGATGCCCTTCGCTCGCGATGACTTGGACTCGAACTGCAGGTGCGTCAATAGCTGAGACAATACGACCGGAAGTTCTTGGACGTGCCTTTGTTAGCATGCTCTGCATCTTGGGTAATCGGCAGAAGGGAGTTGATTAAGCCGAGAGATATGGGATGGGATAGTAAGCAAGGAGGTGAATTGAACAAAGAACACCACACAGCACCCCCTCGCAACTAGTTAGAGCCAAAAAAGACGGTATGAGGAACAAGCGAAACCAGAGGCCGTTAGGGTCGTAAAGAAGCGGATGGTTAGAATGAGCAGTGGGCTGGTTGGTCACAGGAAAGAATGAGGGGTTGTTGGCTGTAGGTAGATGTATAATATTATTTGTGCGTGCGGCTGCTTGAATATTGCTTGCTACTATGAAATGGATGGTCGTGGCCTCAACCATGACGCGCCCTACAGATACCACGCGCAAATTTCAGCATGAACGGAGAACAGCTACAACTCAACTCAGTTTTTATATACAAGTATTTGTGTCTATATAACTGTTGTTGTATCGTGAGTACTTCTTCGAAATACCAATAAAACTGCTGTAAAGAGTACAGCGAGTCCGAAACATCCATTCTTGATTTGTGGTTCGGATCCAGTTATCACTCGTTTCGCCACTTAAACCCAGGCCGCTTCCCGGGTTTGGTGTAATGTACGAATGGTGCCGCATCACATGAGTGGTTGGTGCAAGAGAACCCACCGCCGCTCTCGATCACCTTGGGACAACCGTCGTTCCCTCCCTGAACTCACAATGGTCGGGCAAGTCGCTGTGGAATTGTCTTCCTCCTCGTCGCTAGAATCGCCAGAATCTCCAGAATCGTTGGAAGAGTCGTTTTTGCCACCTGATCCCTCGTTCTGCCCATCCTTCTGTTCAATTAACATGTCTTTCAGCGGCTTTGTCTCCACTCCTGGAGGGAAGTTCTGGGGAATCACGGGGCCAGGTCCAGCAGCAACTCCAGGTCTTAGAAACCCTAAGTAGTTATTGTCCTGTATATCGGGATTTTGGCCGCCGTCTGGCAGCGAGACTGAACGCTGTGTGGGCTGCAGGCTCCGCAGTGGTACCCCGCCCCTATGGAATAACGGTACATACCCAGGATATCTATGGAGAATAAATATCGACGTCAAGATCGTACAGGACTTTGACTTACGCGACTTCGTCTCCACCAGCAGTTTCATACATATGTCCCTCGACAGGCTGAAACCCTATACAGTATCTCATGTCAGACCCTGCGTGAGATTTGTATTTCAACATACAGAGAGCACCGCTCAATTCCTTGGGGATATATTAAACAGTCGTCACCGCCTTTACGATCGACTGATTTTCAATATATCTTGTCGTCATTACGGAGGACTGGGATAATACCGTCTGAGGACGTTCCAACATAGTCATCATAATAAACCAGGGTGACCTCATCTGGGTGGCAGTGACCATGCTCAATCGGGTATCTTTAACTATAGTTAATATCAAGGCAAGCAACATGAAGAGAACAGTATCATACTGGACTTGGCCTTGACCTAGCAAACCCTGTGGTGATTGTTGCTGTATTGGAGCATCTGGCCCCGAGGATGGATTTTTGCTGTCACATCCGCTCGAGCTCGGGCAATTGTCACCCGATGAAGCTCCGGGAGATATACCAGGAATAAGGAGTTGGGTACTCGATACCAGTGCATATAGCAAACTACCAGCAATGGTTCTCTTCATTTTAGAGGTGAATTCAAAGGACACAATGGATTGATGTTACAGCAGGAAACAAGCTTACCTATCGCCCAAACCGGGGCTTTCATAGATCATAATGGAATTTGAGTTTCTATGTCTCATCAGTTTTCCAGTTTGAAGATGGCAGTGTGAACCTTCGATAAACGTGACCAAGCACGACTCCAGGCAAAAAATTGGCACAACAACCCAACCGTTTGTTTACTAAACGAACCCAAGGCAAAGTCAATCGAGTACCTACTTAAGTAAGCAAACTTAGCGATGTCAAGATGCCATGCCGAGTCTATATTGGTTTCCGATCACTTATTGTGATGGAGATATCAATTCTCGGATATACGATATCCTTAACCCCGTTCTCAGGAACCATGCACGGCGGAGGTGGATGTGGACTCAACTTTGGAATGGAGATTGAACAACGATTCTGTGGGGGTACATATGAAACAAATAGCGCTCTACTAAATTGGATTCTAATTGCAGAGAAGTGATGAATGATGAGGCTTTAAGGTGATTGCTTTCATGGCGGCCGTGTTCGTACCTACTCAAGTATGCATCTATCAGAATATTAGATCACAATCGAGACCACAGGCAGAGTTTGGGATCACTGCCAAGGCCAAGTGAACCGTCTACTGACGTCCAAGCTAAGACCGCCTACACCCAAGAGAGCCCTCCCGCTGATTCGACAACAACCGCTTCCAACGTCACCGACCCCATAACGTTATGAATCAACTCTGAAGTAGCAATCATTGATATAAGCACCATCTAGCCTTCTGCATTCCCCTTGTCTTTAATTTTAAACGTTAAAACGCTCAAGCAATAGATTGCTCCATTGCCGCACGAGTGATATCCTGTGATGGCGGGGCCGAATGGCGGGGGCAGTGGAAGATTGAATACCCAGGAGACGCCCCGGATCCCTGGTACACCGAGTATACCGGTATTAGGTGGTTCGCCTACCCTACCGAGATCCGGGGACGCACTCAATCCAGCGTGACGTATTTTTTGTCAGGGAGATACTCAAGTATCTACTGGTCGAGATCGCTCAGAGCAAAACACCGTGGGGAAAATTCGCTGACCATTTCTTGCTTCTTGGTTTCTGACAGCGATCGTCATTGCACCACCGTATACGGCAATATAGAGTTGCCATTTGGGGAGAGTTCGCTTGGCGGGGTACTCGTGCCGTGCTGACAGACAGAGTACAAGTACTTGGTCACCCACCACCCCCTGAACTGAAATTTCGCTTCATCATCACTCCACAACCACGCACAGTACAAGCTCATACCCATAGCCAACCATGTCGACTGTTTCCAGCACGCCCGTCTGCTAAAGCGCCCGCAATAACCTGCCGGCGAACCCTTTGGCTATTTGCTTCTGTCCATATTACAGACACAACGCGCTGTGCTCTCCCAAGAATATTCTCCCAACAATCCCATTACCAGGCCCAGACACCTTTTGTGTGGTGAAACATCACTTCCTCCCTCGACTCTATCAGTTGTTCCGACGTACAAGCTTGATAGATTGATAGCTACTTAAGTACCTTCTAGCTATTGATAGCTTCCGATCTCGAATAGCTCCCTCCTTCAACCTCGGAACGTGCTTTAATCACACCCGAGAGTGTTACACAAACAATTCCATCGCCAGAAACAATATTTTGAAACAACTTCAAAGATGAAGGTATCGTGTTTTTTACTCTCATCCTTGCCTTACAGGTTGATCGCCAGCAAGGTACTGGCAAGTAGAGGACGGCGCACTAACCCTTCCCAGTTCCTACCTCTCCGCAAACTCGATCCGATAAATCGCGCACTGGTCTTTGACACCCCGGACTGCCGTATAGTCGGCGGGTGCGAAATCTACACGACAAAGGTGCATACAAATATCATTCGCAGCAGAGCTGCGAAGTGCTTTCCATGATATAATTATGCGCGCTGACAAGTGTTTGTGTAACTCGGAAAAGGCGGCCGGCGGCGATAAAAAGCTGTACAAGTCAATTTCCAACACCTTGTCTTCGCGATATGAAACGGACCTGCGCCTATCAGAGGAGCTGTCGCCGCCCTCAAAAATTAAGCTGCAGAGCAAAGCGGTGTATCAAACACTACACTCTCCGTTTGGCCCTCTCGACCAAATCTCTGCGCGAAAGACGTTCGCATACCTCATCGCTACCCTCAACGCATCGCACCCAGACTACGACTTCTCGAGTGTGCTGCGACCGACCGACTTCCGGCGCGAGCGGAATCTGAGGACTGTTATCAATACGTTTAATACCACCCTCTTCAATCTAGGCGTCAGTGTTAGCAAAAGTCTTCCGCGGATGTGGGATACCATAGACTCCGAGATGGATCTTGCACATTGCAACATCTATTCCTACTCACCGGACGATGTCTCGGATGATCCATATGGAGAGGAGGGCTTGATCTGGAGTAGTATCTACTTCTTTTTCAACAAGCACAAGAAGAGAGTGTGCTACCTCTACCTCCGCGGCATATCGGCGCTCAGCCACTCGCCGGTGGAGACTAGCGTGTGGAGTATGCATGGCATTAGGAACCCCGGAGACAAGGAAATGGATAGTAGTGATGAGGACGACATGTGGGCGAGTAAGAGCATCTGGGGTGATGACGCCGGATACGAGGAGATTGAGGGGATGGATATGTAGGCAATTGTCGGCGGTCTTCGGGATTCCAGCTGAGACTGGCGTTCTGGGATCTTGGGATCAGGATTGGGTTGCGAGTTCTTTGGGATGGGTAGTTTACGTTTTGCGTTTCGATGTCTGCTTATCTTTATCCCTCACATTGTTTCAACAATGAGTATCGTTAGCATTTTTCCTTTTGTTTAGCGTTTGCTTTGACTTTTTCATGTCTGTTATGTTATGGAGTAGCCGGTGAGAGCGGCGTATACCTGGTTTTTGTTTTTGCTTTAGGGAATGGGTCTGCTGTTTGCGGGTTTTAGGGGTGTAAGTTACTGCTTCTATGTTTAGGATATCAGCTTGTGTGTATGTTGAACAATGGGTGGGATGTTTGCAATTATAGTACCCGTTTTGAGTTTTTTTGCATCTGCAAAGGTTATCAAAATGGGAATTTCTTCTCTCCATGAGTTAGGTCATTGAACCTCACTAGCCCGGACCCATCGCCAGAGGTATTGGTATCCACCCACAGATTCCCATGCGCGAGACGAGATACCCGAGTGCTTGTTTTTCTCCTTGTGCACGTAGGGTGTCACGCGCGAAGCTTATCTCGATGTGCCAAGATTCCTGGGGAGGCGAGTCATACTCTATGATTTACGGGGGGATGCGAGGTGGGTTCGGAGAAGGCCCCATGCTGACAAAATTGGGATGAGGACGGAATTCCAATCGTTAATATTGGGGTGGTGATCATGAGAGCGGTGATAATACAAGCTGGGGAGCACGGAGGCCTCTTGCCACAATCATGTTAACAAGGGACGCTGACTGAGGCCAGATGCTAACCACGACGGCCAGTACGTGTGAGGGAAAAACTAGCCTCTACAGTGATTATTGTAAAAAGGGCCATTTTGGGGATACAATCGCTTTCTAGAACCATCAGCAGCAAGGAAACGGTTGGGTTGGAAACGATTTCCATCCAGACTGATGCAACTACAATCATCGCTAAAGTGGCCCTTTTTAATATGGTATGCTGGTCTGTGGCCGGGAAACGTATAGTACATATATGAAGGTCCGAGACTTTGCGGTCACTCGAACTGGGATTGTTTAACCGAACGAAGTAGAGACACATGGGAGTCCGAGGGATCTGTAAGGAACAATCTATCGGTTTACGATAGAGAAGGATCCAGACCAGGGAAACGTAGAGTACATATTTAGAGGGGAGGGAGATCCGGGCCTTTGCGGTCACTCGGTCTCACTTGAATTATTGAGTTTACGTACAGGTAGTCGAACTCGGGAGTGACTTTAGTGTCACGGGAAGAGTAGTCGGTTCGCCCTGAGCCCTTCATAGTGTTATAGACAGAGTGAGTTTCCTGTAGTCTAGACTAAAGATTTCAAATCTACCCCTTTGCACCCTTCGCCTCCCATATGCATTACAATTACTCGGGTCTGGCAGTAGAAGATCGGACACCCCATTTCTGGCAATAGGTTTTGCTGTGGGAACAGGGTGTTGAGTCACTATTGACCAAGGGGTGAAGCTAAGAATAAGGTCAAAGCACACTGGCTTTGCCCTTTCTGTTAATATTCAGATCGTGTTATACCCATCGCTATATCATATCTAGTCAGTTTGTTGTGGTAACCTGCTAGAAAAGGAGCGTCCGATCTTCTGCTGCCAGACCCGAGTACATCACCTTGTTTTGCCACTTCACCTTTAGGATTATAGGTTTTGTACAAATGGTAGATTTGGGGGTGTCTGGGAGCTTTATTTAGATTGATTGAATTAGATACTGGGAATAGGGCAAACCCCGGTTTCGCTGGAGTTGGCCCCCTGGTTCACTGCGGGCCGACCATGGAGATGGGCACTATTATTAGTGTTGCGCCCGAGTTTAGATCCCGAGACTGGCGAGAGACATCTAAGGATATTGAATGACGAGGGTGATTGTCATTTCTTTGTCATTATGGCGTAAGAATAGGAGGAGCTTTTTCCTCCCCAATATACAGGCACTTTGTATGTCTGCTTCGTTGGCAATCGACAGGGATATATCAAGATTTTGAATTCTGATTCTGGGTAAATTCTAAATCTAAATTCACCAGGTAGAAAACACTACAGTGTAAGCAATCTTGGCTTTTTTGCAGCTGGCTTGATCCTAATGAAGGTAGCAATGTGTGCGCGTGGTGTATCGGGTTCCTGTCAGCCCATTGAGCGGTCACGGTGACTGACGATGTTGTCAGTAAAGACGTCTCGAGTGATAGCTTATGAGATAACAGTACTCTAACTAGCGGATGGAAACTACGCGTATACACTTAGGGAATCAATGGTCATTGGTGCATTGTATGTTTCTGTAATCGGAACCAGGCGAGTGCCCAGATGGAATAACCATGAAATCAGAACTATATGTGAGTGATACCTTGTGACTCAAAAAATCAGTACCTATGCATGATACAGCTATCTTGCCGATTTTGGCTCGTATTTTTCAACAGTGGTTTCAACCCGTATTGCTAAGTCTGAGACCTCTCACCAGTTTAAATACTTCGGCCTTACTAACAATTTGAACCTCTACCCTGACCACATCTGAAATCCACTGATCTGTAATTACATCCTGTCTGTAACTAAAACAGTTGAAATTAATAGACCCTATCCGAAGCTCAATGCCCGATACAGTAGCTGTTATCACCACCGATATACTCTGCTACAGCTTCTATAATATTACAAGATACGTCGTCTCATCCAATTGATACGGCTCTTCGAAACTCCACTACAACACCTCCTCGTGTTCGTCCTCGTCCACCACCACCTCCTCATCCTCACCCTCCGGGCAAGACCGAGATGGCCACAATGTCAGAGGTGCGAGCCTGCATGTCAGACTTAATAAATGTACCGAAAAAAAAGCCGGAATCACTCCTTTTCGATTCAATTTCTGAAACCGAGTCTCTCCACTGGTCTCGTCTCGTCTCGACTCGTGTGCAACACTAGCTAGCGTGCAGCAAGCAGGGAGGTGGATTTATCGAGGTTGAAGGAGGAGGAGGAAGTCCATATTAGTAGATAGCAATGTCGATTTTGAGTTACCGGTACCACGGAGTACTTGTGTTCTCCACACCGGAGTGTTTAAAGTGGGCGAGTCCTCTCGGGACCACTACCTTCACCAGGAATAGTTGCTGATGGAGTTGAAGACAGTGAGAAACTATAAGACTTTCCTTTATTTTGCTTGCTATTATAGATACTTATGAAACCCTCATAGAATTATATACCGTATTGATGCGTAAATAATCAAAAAGATCTTTAAGGATGGATTGAAGCGTACCATGGAAAGCTCTCACAAGCTTAATGCCCATGTGACAACAGGTATTGACCGAGTATTGGCGGACGCCATACTCGGTCAGGCTGGAGGACCTACCCAGAGAAATACCTGCGGAAGGTGAAGGACTTCGCCCACGGCTATTGGTTCGTCGTGGTCTAGTCCCCGAGCGGCCACCGCTACCTCCACTAGCAGTGGTTGCTCATGGAGATGAAGGAAGAATTGAGGAAGAGGTGTGTGAGAAATGAAGCCCTAAAGAAGAATACTGCCGATTAGTTCTTAGTAAGGTGAGAAACCTTTGTGCGTGGTTACGGGCTCGAACTGGTTGGGTTTTTGCGAAAGGACTGGGTGCTGATGAAGTTGAAGGAAAAGCTATGCAAGAGGGACGTGGGCAATGCTGTCTTAAAAAGAACACTGGCAACCTCCGACACATCGTCATAGCTGCCGCACATGTGACATTTTCTGACTGGGGATCAGGGGATTCTAAGCTTCCCCGGTGTCGGAATCAATTGATTGCTAATACCTACTGGCGTTCTTACAACACAAAAAAGTCCTGTTTTTAAATGATTCGGGCTCTCCTTGTGCGTAGAATGTACTGATAGCTTATACTGTGTTTGCCGGATGCTCGATTTTCATAGATGCGCAGCGGCTTGCAACGCCGATGACGGCTAGCGTCATGTCTTATCACGCTGGTCTCCGGAATTCCTTGTGGCCGCATTCGCACTTCCCGAAGATGAGAGTAGAAGAGAAAGTGGTTCACTCTGTGTAATTCTACTTTACTTTAACCACGAAGAAATCATGTAGACCGGAAGTTTCTATTACAGCGGTGTTCTGCACCAGCCAGCCACGATAACGATATACGCACCGAGACCGACTTCTGGGAGTGTCCGTGCCTACTAATATTGGTACACCCGCTCGTTCAACGGACCGCCTCAATGATCCCGCTCCAATACATTGACTTGAGTCTTTGATGAAGTAACGTGGGCCGTATCACTGCAGTGACGGGTATATCTGTCTGTAGATCCATATTTCCCAATAGCCATTGTTGGTCATGAAGATTATTACCCATTTATGCTCTAAAGTATGTAGACTACTTGGAATTATATGTGGGTATTTTGAGTGTAGCTGTCGAATACCTCGCCCAACTGTTTGCTTCTGTTTGAGCGGCACTTAACATTTAGGTACATTATCAGATCTATAATTTCCTCTTCAGAGAGTGTTGTAGGATTCCACAGGACATCAATATGAACCCGAGCCAGCCGGTCCTCGAAAGCTTTGCCTTGTATCGGCAAAGGCGAGTTATATTCTGCACCGTACTCCACAGGATTAACCATGTCTTCTGGATCCTGCCAGTGGAGTGTGTCACCCATCGCCACCATTCCGGAGGCGAAGAGGTGTTGTGTTTTTTTGTTTTCAGTGCGCATTGAGTGATAGTCCCACGATTCTCGAACTCTATCTGCAATTGCATTCATACGGTACTGGTATCAACACCGTAACTCATGCTCGCCCGTCACCCATTACGTACCAAGCGTTCTTTTTATTCGGTCAAGAAGTACAGAGTGGATACAAAACAAACCAAGGTCAGAATCCAAGTCTAACTCCTGGTGTGCCTCCATTCGCTCGAATGATCTTTTAAATGGTGAAACAAGCCTATATACATTCAGTCAAAGGCACTTAATCCGTACGGTTTGAACTGACCTCTTAGTGAGTTCTGGATGGCTGGCATTCAGCCGAAGCTCAAATATTCTTTCAGCCATGCGGATATTCTCACCACCTTTATCTGTGCGTATTCGTTGGGCTTATCCAAACTTTTCGACAGCAGAACTGAAGCAATCGAGAACAGTGGATGCATAATTGCTTGTTGACACACGTAGGAACATGATTCATCTTGAATACCCGTCAATCGCACCATGAATCATGAAGCCCCAGTTGATCAATTTGGGATGTCCATCTACATGTTAAAGGGCGTTTGGATGGGACCGTAGTAATAGGCTGTAGATTGCAGATTTGTCTACTAGAAAACATCCCAGAGTTTCCGTAATGTGTATGTACAGTACAGGCATTAATCTTCGACATATATAACGCCTAGAATCGGTGTCTTGCTCACAATGATTGTAACAAAGGTAGACATGCCGATGTCTAGATCGGGGTAGTACGTCATCCCCCCAGATTCAAAAGCCTTTGCTGAGATTCCCGGCCGGCACAGAATGCCGCGAACAACACAACTTTTCTCATAGATGACGGCGAAGTATACCAAAATGTCACTTTCGTATCCCTATCTTCGTCCAGGAATGCGCTAGATTGACTATTACTGCCCTGAGTTTCTACGGCGTGAGCACTACGTCCCCCGTTCGCCGTTGTCTGCTTTAGGGCGGTGTTCCTGCCCTCGCCGTATGATAGGGGATGGAGGAGTAAATTATCCATATCCTGAGATCCGATACTCAACGATCTTGGAGAATAAGTAGGATGGTAATCGGGAGAGACCAACTTTTCAATCTCAGCATGATAACGGTGGAAGGTAGTGTCATAGAAACCTACACTTTCTAAACTGACGGGAGAGTTGCAAAATCGCAACTACACAATCATCGTACTATTCCCATTATTGAAAGCAGGAACAGAATGTCATTCTAGCGAAACTGAAGGAGAAATTCGGCTGCTGGATACGATAGCGAGTGGATGATCTGTCGAGGCTTGCTAACATCATCTATACGGACTGTCAGTAGAGGGCTTACATTGGGGTATAGTACACTGAGATGGAGCTAAAAGTTGCCATTCCTTGGGGTTTGTGGTTTCCCCCAGGTCGAGTATCAATCACCAAGCTCTTGATCAATCTCGTCATTAAGTATATGAGTTTTGAACTGTGGCCGGAACGTCTGGATGTGGTAGGCTTCTGCGTGTCATATGCGAGTTGAGAAAGATAGCCTAGAAGATCATTATGAGCTCACAGGCGTATGTCCAATGAGCGAGGATAAATATATGGATGCAAGTGAATGCGGAATGACACGGAGAACTGTATTATATATGATACTGATGTTGGCATGCCAGTCCGGGTCGGCTTGCTGCCTGATATGATGATATTTTGCCGTACTCCGACGCAGATCTACCTGGGCCAGTCCAGGCCAGGAACAGATCTAGTCGGACTGACCGCTTTATAACACTGATCATAATGTCTGGTCTGGCTTGCAATTGGTTAGTTTTTGGTTGCTATCAAATGAGGAGTGTAGGAATAGATTTAGATTCTGGAAACTAGGAGTGAAGCTAGAACACAAAAGAAAGCTCACCTTTGGCTCCTAGAGATACGTACGTCCTATTACTCATTTCATAGGTACAGTTTCTATGTGCGAAATAAACCAAATGCTCTGGAGTAGAGTTGTACAAACAACCCCGCTCCCTCACATGATGCAGTAGCCCTACATACAGCACAGCCCCATGAAATCTGATTGCAAGAGTACCTAAGATCCACTACGTTCCCTGCCACCTATCTATCGCCATGTAACTAAAATGGCCCTGAACGCTCCCGCGCCCCCGCCGCCACAACCACGACCCCGCCGCCGTTCGCTCTCTAGGTACCTAAGCACAAGCCTCCTCATAACTCGCAGCTATTAACACACCCCAGACATCGAGCCCGAACCGACAGCAACATCTTCGACTATCTTGACCCGCCAGACCAACAGCACTACTACCACCACCATGCCACCAGCTCTGATAGAAGCGGCTACTTCGTTTACCCCGAGCTTGCGCCTGCCCCACAAGAAGAGAAATCCGTCGCTTCAGGAGGAATCCTAAAATCTTTCGTAGACCCGCTAAAGCAGCTCCTGGGCCGCGGCGACAACGCAGAAGAGAAGCCACCTCCCCCACCGCCTCGTCATCGAAACGACCCGCGCCGCATCCACTCCTACTCCGGCGGAGAACATCTCAACCCATCCCATAACAACCAGCAACTCATCCTCACGCCCGCGCCCGGAGAGGCAGAACCAAGCGCACCGAACAAACTACTCGCGCTTCTCCCCTCCCTCCCATCCATCCCGTTCCCGTCCATCCCGTTCCTCACGCCCGACCCTCCCCCGCAGCTCTCCCAAGAGGTGGTAGATACGATGGTCTACTACCTCTCGCTATACTCGCAGCACTCAAAGTGTCTACACTCGCCCCAGAAGACGAAGAGGATCCGGACTGATGCGGAGCGGTTGATGCTGGGAATGAGCGCGCGTGGCGTGCGCAGTCTACATGAATATCTGGTGGGGCTGAAGAGGACGCCGGATGCGCCAATTGCGTTTGATCCTAGGATGCTGGAACGACATACGCATGGGGGCCAAGAGGCGATAGAGGCGCTGGCTAAGAGTTTGGGGGGTCTGTTGGTTGGTCTGGCGGGAGTGTTGGAGGGGGGGTTTACGGTACCGGGTGGGTGGGTGGATGGGGAGTAATGGCGGGTGTAAGGGTGATTTTTGGTAGAGGTTGTGTTGAGGAACAGTGCCCTTCACATCCCACATTTCATTAAACTTAGTTCGCATTAAACAATAAACTAACTTTTTCCACAAAATCCAAACCCAAAACGCCATGAATCTAGCAACCCGAACAAACCATTTACACAACAGCATATACCTAGCCAGCATTGGTATATGTCCCCCCTCTTTCCTTACGCCTCCCCCTCCTGCGCACCACCATACTTCTTCTCCCAAATCCCAACCCGCCTCCTAATATCTCCCATCGTCTGCTGAAACGGGTTTAACTTCCGATCCCTTGCCATCTTGGCATAATCGCGCCCATACTTCGCAACCAACGCCTCAATCCACTCCCGCTCCCGCTCACTCTGTGTGCGCACCTTCTTAACCTCGTTCCTTGCAATCGCCTCCAGCTGCCTCACCACATGCGTCTCCCCCGGCACCTGTGCATCCTCAATAATACCCCCCCACTCCTCATCCAGCGCCTCCTCGGCGCTAGGCGCATGTTCGATCCCTACCACCGCGCCATTATCGTCGCGGACAATCTTTGCTTCTCCAGGCTGTAGCTTTTTCTGAGCGACCTTTGGCGCGAGGGCGGGAGTGAAGGCGGCGGACTGCGGGGCGCACCACGAAGATGCGTTAAGGCGGCTGGAGAGACCGAGGCGTTGGTAGTTTTGGGAGAGGGTTTGGGTTTTGTCCCTGGGTTGGATTATTAGTGCAAGGTTCTCCGGCGGAAGGGGGGGAGAAAAACCAGTTCTGCTCGATGATGGAGTTGCCGAAGGATTTGATTTTGAAGGTGCGCGTGTTTTTGCGGCGGGTTACTTTTGGGATTGAGGAGCGGTTCTTTTTCTTTTGGAGTTGGCGGCCCATGGTGGTATGTGGTTTGTGAAGTTGCGGAGGTGAAGAGGTCTGGGAAATTTTCAAGCAAGGGCCATATGCCAGGGCTGGAGTTTAGTGTGGCTTGGCGACGGAGCGAGGGTGATCGGGGATGATGCCGTGGACGTTTCGTGGTTGGTTGTCGAGTGCTATTCGGGGTAAATGACTCTTGAAGAGCGAAGAAAGATGGATTGGTCGTTTTAGAGATACAATATAGTGTAGTGGAGTAGCCTAGAGTAATTATAAAGTAGTCAAACGGAAAAACTTGGGACTATTGAGCACAGGAACTAAGTACGGGAACTGTTCAATGATTGTTTCGTTTACTCTCCTCCCCTATAGCTCCATACTCCACTACATCCAACCATCTTTACCATCTTCACCAATCTCCTAACCACCCTAACAAAATTTCAGTTTTACATACTAGTATATTCTATCATCTAAACCACTTCCACCCATCTGCCATCCACAATGCCCAAAATCCCGCACCCAACCATTCAATCATTCTTCTCGCCCATTCCCTCGAAATCAACCTCCGCAAAGAGAAAGCACCTTCACGATGGCTTCGACGATATACCTCCTCCTGCTCCTCCAAGTCCATGGACCCCCAAATCGGGCATTGACTACACCGCCGCCAAAATCGGCGCGATCAAACCAGGTCCCGGCCGTATCACCTTCACCGGACGAGTCGCCAACTTCCGCGAGCAAGAAAGGAACCCAAGAGCGGCTACAGCTGCTAAGGTCCTCTTGCGAATGGCATTGATGGATGATACTGGCGTTATTGATGTCTTCCCTCCTCCCCTCCTCCCCTCATAGAACTGACGGAAGAAGTAGATCAAGTTCTGGCTCACCCGTCCTTCACCAGCTGCTACAACGTTATTAAAGCTTGGAGCGCTGGCAACAGTGCACACAACGTTTGTGGCGGCGCTGTCACCGACTGAAAAGGAATCTAGCGCTGCGCAGTGCATGGTCAGCGTTTCGGATACGGATTCTAGTGCACATGTGGAGTTTCACGAGGATACCGATGAGAATTGGGCGGACTATCGGATTCCGATGGGGATTACCGGAGATGCGCCGTTGGAGGGATTGATGCCGCTGAAGGTCTTTGTGGAGAGTGGGGCGGATGTTCCGTATGCGCGTTTGCTGGTGTGCGTTAAATGGGTACGTCTGAGAAATATTGATGAGAAACAGTGAAGAAGGCTGACTGACTGGTGTGCAGAAGGGGGCAAAGAAACAAAGTGGGTGTCCCGCAACGCAACAGCTCTGGGTTGGGTTTCTGCTTACCAGCAGCGTAGTTCAGCGTAAAGACGGAGGGACCGCGGAGAAGCGCGACATTGGTGTATTTGACGATACCATGGAAGCTACCCTGACGCTCTGGGGATCAACAACGGCATCTGCCAACACCTGGGATATCTCAAAGACCAGTAAGAAACGAACTTATTTTTCTCACCCAAGCTAACTAATGTTCAAGTCCTGCTTTTGACTTCTCCTACTATAAAGCTCTGGAGGAAAGACGTACAGGTCACTCTCGGTCACTCGACTCTTGTTGAAGTCGACCCCATCCACCGTGACTCTCAGTGGCTCCGTAACTACGCTAAAAAGCTCCTCCGGAAGCCAGACATTTGCCAGCCTTTTCCCGCAACAGAGTTCGATTGGGAAGAAGGGTTGTACGGGGAACGAAGAATAAAGTATACATTTGCAGATATTGACAAGTACTCCAGGAATGTGGAGACTTACGTGGACCATCTCCCAACAGGGCAGTGTGTGGGATGGTTGAATGTTGTAATTGTGGAGATGAATGTTGCGACCTTGTAAGAAACCTCTAGATCCCACGATGATGAGCAGGGACTGATATTGACATGGTTAAGATATCGGAGAAATATGCTCCTCTGCGGAAGCTGGTAATCTTCACCTTTATCCCTTCTCATCTCACATATGTTAACAAAACCAAGCTGTGGGTTTACAGTCTTCACCAACTCCTTTTCGGCAACCTGCAAGAAATGCGAAGAACCAATCGCGGTTATGCTCCCCAACCCAAATATCATTGGGCGAGTCAGCGACGAGACAGGCTGTATTTCCGGCGGCCATCTCATCTGGTCCGAACGAGCGTGGGAGAGTCTGTTGGGGAGAAGCGTACGAGAGCTAGCTGAGGAAACTAGTAAGGAGGCGTTGCAGTACTTTGATGACTACTTTCTCTTCACGAGGATTAGCTTGGCGTTTGGGTGGGATGCGGAGATTGGGAAGATTGCCATTTATGATGTTCTTGCATCTTAGGGATTGTGTAGTGAGAAGGTGTACTTAACTGGGATTTTAGATAGGGATATGTGGATGAAGGGTTTGACTTGAAGTAATTACTTAAGAGAACATTGTCATAGATAGCAAATTAATATGCCTGTATTGCGAGTGATAGGATATGTAGGAGTGACCATAGCTGCCGCTCTCTAATACCTATTATAGCATCGATCAAGCATGTACTGAGGGTGTATTATGGCCGGGTATAAGGCTGATGGATTTTAGTACGTTCACACTCCAATCATGCCTGGAGACTAATCAAATCTCGAGAATAGACCTTACCAAATTGATCGGGTGATCGCTATCATCAAAGGGACCGCTACAGTCATTGACAAATATGATGCCTGGGAGGATATCATTGAATCTAGCATCATACCCCGAGCAAAGATGAATAGGAAAACCTCTATAAATTGGGCTTGAGGAAATTTTTAAGTCTACTCAATCACTTGTAGCGTGGCAAAGTGCCAAAACGATGGGTATAGAAAAAAAGAGAAGGCTAACTCAAGCCCCAGACTTTTATATCTTGTTCTGTTCGAGGGTTGCCAAAAATCACCCATTTGTCGTAATGGCGAATCCTCACCTCAAGCGGGTTTTAAAGGCCAAAAAAAACATACTCCATCCTTCTCACGAGTAGGGTGGTGTTAGGCCCCGTGATTAGATTGATGGCTTGCGAGCACTACTACCATAGCGAGCAAAACGTTCAACAACATCATCGCCACTACCTTCGGTGTTAGGTTCGAAAGAGCAGAGCCTAAACGCAACATATCCATGGAAGATTCGGGCTTTGAAAGAATGTCGCCGCTCATATCGAAATGAACCCATGGCTCAAGGTGTCTGAGAATATTGCACTTCAAGAAGGTATCAACAGGCCGAGCTTTTCTGTTTGCCCCTAACAAGTGAAGGCTACATCCAGGATGCTTACTTCAATCCCTGCGTTGAGGTCACCAGGAAAGCTTCATTGAGGCTAGATTCTGGCATACTGGGATGGCCTTGGTACAGACGGTGCTAACAAAGGTTGAAAGGCAGAATTTGCCCCTGCTGCTGCAAAGGATACCTGCAGAGGACAGTCAGGTGGATGAAACCATCACTGGCTAACTATGCATGGTACCAGTCATTGGAGGACACGCGATGGAAGGTTAAGGTGGGTGGATTCTCCATGATTCGAACGGACTTGACATAGGCTGGATCGGTTGAAAGGGGCTTGGATATACGTGTGAATACGGCTTGTTAATGCCCCATACTTTGAGACAGTAGTTTGTAATGACTTTGAATGGAATCCGGCATCCAGTTCTCCCTCCTCTCAAACCGGCCGCCGACAAGGAATCCATCTTTCCATTTTCTATGAACCCCCAAAAAACCAAATACTCTTAGAGAAACACTAACATCCACATATCTCCTCGTATCCAGACGAAGGGAGGGTACTTAAAAGCACGGTACTTAGTGAGCACCATCACTAGGCCCAAGCCCATCGCCGGTTGGTAATGACATTCCGTGCTGTTCCCAGCCCCAGTACCTGCACTTCAAAGCTCTGGGCGGCAACGGAAACATTTCAAATGTGTAACGGGAAAGCACGCCCCCGCGCTTGCCATCCACCCCTGTACCGAGAATAACCCCCCTCTGCACAGTACCGAGTACTGCGCACGCCAGCCGAGTGAGCGTACGTGGGTGAATGAATGCATCCAGTATTTCAAATCCACTACCCCCCCATGGCCGGATAAACCGACCGGCTGGCGTGATCCGTCCACGAGTGCACATATGTCTATTACTCAACACCAACCATCTCGGCAGGCTCCCTACAAAACGCGGCCACAGTCGGCATCCGAAGTTCACTTCACATCACCCCACCCATGCCAGTCGTAGGAGCACTCCACATGGGCAAAAGGGAATCCGATGTACTCCAGTTCAATCGATCCACAATCTCTAGTTGGTGCAAGTAGGTAGGTAGGTTAGGCAGGCAAATCCCAAAAGATGCCTTATATTCTATGTACTATGCCTATGCATATCCACCCTCGGCCAGCTGCCTGCCTCGTATACACATGTACATACACACTTATCTCTCCTTCGTACTGCTCTTGTACCCTAAGAAGATCAAGCAAAAGCAATCAACCCACCCAAATAATACTATTAAACCCTCCAAACAAAAAGCAACGCCCATGAGAAAACACCGAAATAAACATTAACAAGTACCTAACCTTCAATATAGACATCAAAACCAAAGACAAAAAAGATCGGCTTTTAACATATCTAGTAGTTGCAAATCCCACCGACATCATCCATCTCCCAATCGCCTGCCAACCCCACTCCAATCCTTGCCGTAGGCATGTCCTCAAAGTCATTGACCTTGCATGACCTAACTGCAAAGCCACTGATCGGGCTGCTAGGTCGTGGTGTAGTCAACGGTGTACCACCCTTGGACCTAGCTTGGTAGCTCTCGAACTTCGAACTGGTCTTGCTCCACGCCCCCGTTGCTGGCTCCATCGTCTCGTCTCTCGATTGCTTCAGGAACGGCATTAACTTTGTGCCGCCTGTACCCTTCAGACCCTTCTTTGCCGCCTCGCCTTTCGCCAGCCCCAACGGTGTGCCGGGGATGTTTAGTGTAGCCGGGGGGGCTGAGGGGGCAGCACAAGACGACCTCCTTTTTGATTCCTGTGACATAATGACAATGTACCTGGACACGATCTGCAGGTGCTTGTCGCGGAAGCTTGAGAGCGCTCGGAGACATTCGTCATATGCGGTGGCTAGAGTCGGGTTTCCGGGGTTCGCCTCAACATAATCTCGGATGTTTGCGACGCTGGTTAGGTGCTCGAGGAACCGGCGATGGGGTCCAGGCATGTATGATCTCATCTCCTGCATGTGGGGTTACCCGTTAGTTTATATATCCGTCGCAAACCGAGCATAATCCATGCAAGTGCAAGTGGGTGGGTGTGCGTACCTCGATAAAGTTATGCTTAGGCGGTGACGCATGTCCCTTAACATTTACCGGGACCGTCTCCTTCTTTACCCCTGTTGGCCGGTGCTGCACGCCCAATGCGATGTCGAAGAATTGGATGAGAGAGCTCTGTGCGTTGCTGCCACCCGAGTATTGCCGATACTTTTCTGTGCCGCTTCCATCCTCGAACAGCACCCCATGGGGTAAACCTGCCTCGCCCATGTTCTTTGAGCCGGCTAGAAACGGACGAATGCGGAAATAGAATGCATGTGGAGTGCAGCGCTCTGTCAGACGACCAAGCAGCTCTCGAAGATCCATTATCCGCTCCGCAAATACCGCGAGGCAATCGGAAACGGTCAGGCTGTCGCCTCGCCGTGCTGCCTGCATTGCTTCGATCATTAGAGGTACAGTTGGGGCTCCGCGCGCCTCAATGGCCACTGACACCAGGTAGAACCATGATTCGTCCATTGTACCGGTGAAAGTGCACAGCGTCGTCAGATTCTCAATCAAGTCGATTGGGCCCGCCGGGTAGATTGGCTGGAAGTTCCACAAGCAGCACGCCGCATAGGTGACCACAGGTGGAACCTCGAGGTGTTCTGAAGCTTCGAGGAATGGAATCGAAATGCATCGTGGTATTCTCTGCGGAGAATAAGTTAATACCAAAATCAGAGAAGCAATTGAAGAATCAAGAGTGGCCAACATCTTTAGCTGGCTCCAGCGCCCATATGTATGAATTCGAGATAAACCCCAGCACGACATAGGCTCTCCGCCATTCCGCCTCTGTCCGTAGCCTTGATGTCGACAGAATCGGGAGATCGTCAACAGCTAGTCGAATCTCTTTGCCGACGATCAATGACCGCAGGTTTGCTGTAATATCTTCCCACGGATCATAGTACGGGTCTGGTAGTCTTGAGAGTGGTGGTTCGGCTGGTAGGAAGCCACTCTCCGGCGAGATCTGATAATCGTGAATATTTGGAAGAGGCGGGATCATTGTAGCTAGTTGTGGTGATTATGTGGAGTCTTGAGTTTTTTTCCCTATAAAAGCACCACTAAAAAGGGTGGCGGAAGACGGAGCGTCGGTAGTGTTCTTTCTTTATAAACGGGTGTGTCAAAGTCTGGGAAGAGAAAGCGGATTTTTCTTATATTAACAATTCGTAAAAAGGTGGTGTGATATAGAGTAAGTGTCGAAGTTTGGTGGGGTCAAGGCACACGGTGACTGAGAGTGTCCCCCGCCGATAAACCCGAGGAAGGGTTGCTAGGTACCGCCCGTTAACAGAACTAGAGTCGTGCGAATGGCACACTGTCAGCTCAATTATTATTGGAGCTTAGTGGAGGGCTTAAATAATGTAATGAATGCGGGAAAAGGGACGGAAAAGATGGCTGTGAATGGCAAAAGACTCACCACATCTGCGGATGTGCAAATGCCTTCTCGCTCAGACGCTGAATTTGTCTTACGCAAAATTAGAGTAGGAACCGGAGCAAGTGCGTGATAGTCAACCGTAGTCAACCACCTAAATGGACTAGCTAGTCGTCTCGATGATGACGGACGACACCACTAAGAAGAAAAGTTCCTGCAGACGTCTCGTCTCACAAGCCATGACATTCGCACCTGCATTTGAGTACTGGCAGCGATCCGACAGATGACGGTCCCACGTTCCCACGGTCCTATCTATTCATCCCACCGCACTATGGGAGAAGTAAGATGTGTGGCATCTGGTTTGAAGAGAGAGTTTTTCGCGAGGCATGTGTGGTGGGTAGGGCGCAATGTCTCCATGTCGATGGGCGGGGGAAGAGAACAGGATGAATCACCGGAAGTCGCCGGCTCAAAAGCCTCAACAATCTGGGGAACCAAGTAACCCGACATTCCCGTCCGAAACGTATGTTGTACTACAAGCTTTTTCTTGCCAAAGGAGACTGAGACAGTATTAAAGTGTCCCGTATTCACCGCCACTCGCAAGCGAAATACAAAACTTGTCCAGTCACCAAAATCCAGTTGCGAGAAGCGAGCCCACCACCCACCAGCTGCAATTTAGCCGCAGGTACGACCCATGCAGCTTTCACGTGGCTTATCAGATCGATCTACAAGGCAGAATCCGTAAGCATCTCACGAGGCAGGCGGGTGGAGGAGCATTGGGTTTTTAGCCGCAGCAAGACAGTGGTGTTTGCACACAGGCACATCAGGACGCTAGGGCGCGAAACGACAGCTCACTTCAGGCGATCACCATCACTCGGCCGGTGACTGGTGTGCACAACACCATTCGGCCGGGCAGTGTACTCTGCGGTCCTTGCGGTAACCGCATTCTTTGTTCCAGGAATTCGCCTACTCAGCACCGAATCAAACATCATCCCAAGTATCGGATTCCAGCCAACATCCCTAAAAGTTTCCAGAATTGTTACGCAAACTTTCAGATGAAATTGTCTCGGCGCCACGTGATGCAAACATACGTTTTTCATGACATATCACTCTATCTATGGACTTTGCAGCTTCACCGGCGCCCTCTACGGGCTATAGAGAAGCCAGAAAAAGGCGGATAGCTCGGTTTCTAGTCTTCGGGGGTGCTTCTCAGCCTCAGTTCCGTTCATGCCTTCGTAACATAAGTGCTTGTGGCACTGTGCATGCTCTTATCTAAGAAGTCTAGTCATTGGCCATTTAAGATGAAGGTAAGGGAGAAGAAAAAGTCGGACGGGTCACTGAGACACCCAACTAAAAAAACCGATTAGTAGCTAGAAGTCCATTAAACTGTAGTGAGCTGTCTGGCTTTCCACAGGTGCTTTACAGCAGCATGGGACATGGGTACCGGGCGTAGGTGAAGGGCTTGTAGCTATGATGATCCAGAGTTAACAAATAAGATAGGGTGGAAGGGATATTGATGATCTGTTGTCGAAAATAGAATGCCTCTCCCGGCCGGGCACTCCTGGGTGTCAGGTAACTTCCGTAGTGGATGGATAGGGGGTCCTTGCCAGCGGTATTTATTTTGGCGGTGTTCGCATTGGGACGCTTGCTGCGGCCAGGGTGACTTCACTATGCTGTTGTCAGCTTAGTCTTAGTCTGTATCGAGTCGGTGATATCCCTTTCTGTGTTAGAAAAAATATCGTTTGCAGGTGGTTGAGATCAGGGGAGAGAGGTGCAGAAGCCCCCTGCCAAAACTTCGTGCCTGCAGATCGTCGTTAAAAAGAAGCTTAAATAACCCGAGCAACCGGGCCGCGCTAACGACAGAGTCTGTGCAATTCCCAAAAATAAGACATCCAGAATTTCATTCAACTCCCCGTTCCTTGCACAACGACCTTAGTTACCTTTCCACTTCCTCTTCTGTAAATGCGTCTGCAGCTTTTTTTCCAGTGCCACTGCATCTTTTCCAAATGTCTCCTCGGGATAATGCACTCTCAGTGGTTCACCATTCTCATCACAGTAATTTCGTTTGTCAAACTCATCCAACACGGCCATCGAATCAAAAATCGTATACATACTCTCAAAATCCCATAGTACCAGTTGCAGCAGCAGCCTTCCTTCAAGTTCCTAACTAGAATGTCACCAGCTTCGGAAGTTTCTTGGGTATGTCTTTAAAATATTCATGCCACCTGCCAGGGAACTTCCAAGGAGACAACTTTGCTAGTCTCGGAGTGCGGTACACAAGTAACAGTGTCTTCCTCGGCATTGATCAACAGAGGTTGATCATACAATTGCCCATCCTCCTCCAGGTGTTTCATATTAAACTAGTATACAATCGTTGCCATCCTCAGTTCCAGTGATCGCTGCGTTATTCCATGTCCCAAATCCACTCCATGCGCGCGTGAGACCGGAAGCAATACCCCGTCAACCGCAGCTCCTCCAGCCGCAGAAAAAAACAACTCGTCTTCGTGTAGTTCCATCATAGGTATGAAGCACCCAAAGTCCAGGCCGAGCTTAAGACGTATCAGGTTCTGTGCGAGGGGTGTTAGCTACAGCTTCAAGATTGACTCGAGGGATCTATGGAACTAAGGCTCGTTGTTGTCCCACTGCGGGAATCGTAGACGGAAGGTATGGAACCTTTGTATAATCTTCTGGAACGAAGATTCGGATACGATGTCTAGATCGGCCGCGGTGTGGTAAAGGTTAGTGTGTGCAGATTGCACATGTCGTCGTAGTAGAGTGCGTCGAAGACGTACGCAAGGACCTTCCAGCGGAATTTCAAGTCTTCAAGCACCGGGATTGCGATGTTGATAGTATCGTCGCCGAAACTGACGGTCATCGAGGAGAGGTTTAGTAACAGGTGCAGTTTTTCGAGCGTATCTGCGGCCGAGTTGACAAAAGAGCACTGGAAGACGTCCAGTTTTTGCCAATTCGCCAACCCCATCATGGGTCTTGAAGCTGCTGCTGCTGTTCTGCGCCAGACATACCTAGCTTAAACACCACAAGCCTCCGCAAACTGTCGCACTTGAGTATCCCCTCAGACTTCTCTGCGCTATCGTTGTCGTGGAAGAACTTAACTTGTTTGAACAGCTCTCGGCGGCGAGGCCGGAAAGCTACGATGAGACGAGCCGGAGGTTTCGCAGGCCGTAGACATCACCACTATCGTCGTAGTCCCATGCTCGTCGGATGTGGCTAATGATCTGGCGTTGAATCTCGACTGGAAATTGCTGCAGCATGATTTATTTGTGATGATATGTCGTGCTGGTTGTTGTCCTGATAGATAGGGGCATGGCAGCGCTTGTTTTGGTGCTTGACTCCTACCCTTGCGGGCCGCCTCCGTTTAGTGGGATGCTTCACTAAGTCTGTACTCTACCGGCCCTATCTAGGCAATATTGTTCAATGGGCTGTAAGCGGCGTTCTGGAGGTTCGGTACGAGCGACGTCATGTATTAGATCTCTCCCCTCTTTTATCATAATAGGAGATTGTTTGTTTGTTTGTTTGTAATCATATTGCATTCGGCCGCTAGCGGCCATGGCATATCCCATACACATTTCCTCCCCGCTTCTTCCGTAACATAAAGAAACAAAAGCAAAGTCGCGAGTCCTATAATAGGAGATTCGGTCCCATTTGGCTTGCGAAGGACTGTTTCGTAATTCAATGGTACCAGACACTATCTGCTTAACGTCCCCTCAGCAGACAATCTCATTTTCCCTCGCTCTCACTCAAGTCGATGTAAGAATGTTAACCCATTGCGCCAGTCACCTCATTCAAACCCCAGCCCTTATCCAATCCGGCTACCGTAATACCCGCAGCAGCATTATCTACATTGTTTTCGCAACCTAAGCAAAAGGCCGTCCATTTCAATCTCATAAGTCATCAACTCCACAAAAGCAAAAATTAACGTCACAGATCCGTCCCAAGCAAAACGCCTTGATGTCCTAATCATTCCGAGAAAGCCTAAATACCGACCCAAACTTATGCTTCTTGCTCAATGGATCCTTATTAAACACCCCCTCTTCTACCCCCGCCACCTCCTCAGCACTCATCTCGCTAAACACATACTCGCCCCCCTGCTTCCACACCTCGCAGAAGTTGCCGTCGAAGGCAACGTACTTGAGATTGATGGAAATGGTCGCGTCTGGGTTTCCATCCAGCTCTGCATTTGTCTCTGCGGCTTTGACGAAGGAACTGGCAAAGTCTTGTGCATCCGCCCAGGGAGGGCGCTTTTTCGATTCGGCATCTTGCGGCTTCATGGTGAGGGAATCTTTGCGGCCGACCAGGGGGCGTGGCGACGGTCGTGGCGATTGTCGTGGCGCACCGGGAGCGGTTGCAGCAGCATTGGTATTAGGAGCAGGTGGTGATGGTGGAGGAAGAGGAATGACTCTCTGCAGTTTGAAGCTGACAAGGTCAACGCACCACACTGCAAATACGTGTAACAGGCTATCCTATATTTCAGTCAATAAATGTATTCCTTACTCAAGCCAACATAATCTCGACGTACCCAGACATCATCCTCAAAATCTGCTCTAAGACTTAAATGCTGGAGTCCATAGCATTTGGTGATTAGCTCCGTCGCCACTACGTGGGTAAGGATCTCCAGCTTCCCCTTTGATGATGCGGAGGTTACTCCCTTATCATCCCATTCCAGACGTAAATCTTTCAGCGTTTCTCCGCTTTTGCAGATCAGAGGAATCAGCCTGTCATAACGATAAACCCCAACTCGCCAGAGATCAATGTGGAGCAATTCCAACTTCGAATTGCGCAAAATGCCTTCCACCGGTTCCCAAGAGCCGCATCGCAAGCGGAATTTACGAAGACGTAGAGAGTCGCAATTTCCAAACTCCTCTAGTAGCGGCTCTTCAACGCTGAGAAGTGTTAGGCAGTCGAGGTTTGAGAATGATGCAGACATTATGCTAGAGAATGAATCGCCGAGTTGCATATCGCCCCAAAGACCGCGCATGACGAGTTGTTTCAGAGAATGTCCGGGTGGTTTCTTTCCTTTCCGTTCATCCCCAGGATAAGGAGCAAACAGGACATCAAATAGCTGGATCTCTTCCTCAAGTTCGGCCCAGTTATCGACAAAGGTAAGGTGGAGAAAACGTAGCGCTGCGCAATTGTCGATGGCGCGCCGAACCTCGAGCACCAACTCGGGTGAGACAATCTCTTTTAGTCGTAGGGACGTAAGTTGAGAGAATACTCCGACTCTGAATATTTCCTCTCGGCGGTCCACCCACCCATCATTACCCAGCCTGAGGTTGGTAAGAAGGGGGCGATCCCTTAATGCATTCAAGAAGTTTTCGTTGGGTAACTTCATTGAATCCCACCTGCTCGCGATGTCAGTTTGTTAGAACTGACGGTGATTATTCTCGCCTCACCTGAACGACTTCAACTTCGGCATTTTCTCCAGCGCAAGTTCTACTAAGCATAGGACTGTTGCTTCCATCGGCAACTCATACTCCGGGGGTTCGTCAAAATCTTCAGCGTAGCAGTCTTTGCTAATACGGATTCGCAGGTCCTCGCAATATTTTGCCGCATTCGCCCTGATCAAGTGACGAAGACATGAAGCAAATGCTGTTCCCGACGATTCTTCCAGCTTCAATTCTACATTACGATACAGAACTGGTATCGCAAACTCTCGAGAAATTCTGGAGACGAGACAAAAGTTGCAGAGAGTTTCCCTTGACGACTCCTCGATGATCAAGCGGTAGACGTCGAGCGGGATATCGGGCCAGCGCAGGTCAGGCGGTGGTTCCGAATCGGCCCTGATGTCCGGTTCCCTCGTCACTTTCTGCATCCGGTAGAAGGAGATATTTCTTAGCTCACGAAAGTTCCAACTCATTAAGTGGGATGGGTAGGAAATGGAGTTTAAATTGCGGCGTAAGACTAGGGTGTGTGAGGTGTAAGGTGGAACTGCCACGTCAGGGATGGCTGTTGGCAGATGGGGAGGTGCAGAGACCCCAAGCTGAGAGGCGACCGGGCTGGGTATGGAGAAGTACTTAGGAAAGGGTGGTCGTGAGTCGGAACGACGGGGGATGGTTTTTGGTTTATAGGTGGTGGTGGTCGATGGCGCTCAAGGAGCTGAGGTCACGAAACAAGGCTGAGAACGCTTGATGTTGCATGCGGGGTAAAGCTGCCCATGCACCAATGGCAAATAACCCCAACCCTCCCGCAGTCAAGCTGTCAACAATTGTGGGCCAAGGTAAATCTCTCGAACAATTGAAAACTTGAGCTTGAGCTTGAGCAATGTAATAGTCGTTTTCATTTCATTATATCCAAGCGTCGCAACCTACGAAAAATGGAAGAGCGGAGAGCGTGGCGTGTGCAGATGGCGGCGGTTAGCGTTGGCCTTGATGTTGGCCCGATACCGATGCAACCGACCTCTAGAGTCTGTCTGGATCCTCATCTTCGTCCGCAAGCGACATACCTGAACTACAAAGCATGGATGCTTAACGGATTATGGTACGAATATCTGAGGATGCTCAATAATGAAATGAGGCAACAAGGCTTTTATATTCCACTATTAGTAGATAATACACCAACCCATCCTCATCCCACCGCAGACAGTCTTGCTCTTGCGACCCCCAATTTCCCAGTGCAAAAGACTAACTAGAATCACGTGTTTCCACCCCGCACTAGCTCAGCCGTCTCGCCTTTGGTCAACGCTTCGCCAACGAAAACAACCCACAACGCCCCAAATCATGGCGAAGACATTAACACCGAGTGAGCTCTCCCAGCAGCCTCTGCCAACCAAGCACCACCCGCTCCCGTCTGGCAACTGGAACGACATCTACAAACTCCCGGCGATCGCTCCATCCGCCGCCGACGCAGCGCGCTGCTTCCACCCGACCCCCGCTAACGCTCACCCTACGCACCTCTTCTCCGTATCCCTCAACATCTGCTCCTTCCGTAACTTCCGCTTCATTAGCAAAACCAACCGCAAACAGGTGTTACTGTTCATCGATGGGGCCTGCAGCAACAACGGCGCCGCCTCACCACGCGGCGGATGCGGGGTCGTCTATAGTAGCATTCACGAGGCCTCGGGGATCGCACTGCCGCTCGAGAAGGACGGCAAGGTGCAGACGAGCAACCGCGCAGAGCTGCGGGCGGCGCTGCTGGCCATCGGCTTGCGGCTGTGGCGTGGCGAGGGCTTCGACACCGTGGTGCTGGCGTGCGACAGCGAGTACGTGGTGCGTGGTGCCACCGAGTGGCTGCCAAAGTGGGAGCGGAATGGGTGGAAGACGGCGCGCGGCGAGGAGGTCAAGAATCGCGACTTGTGGGAGGCGTTACGCGTGGAGCTGAGGAGAGTCGAGAGGGACGGCGTGTTAGTCCAGTTCTGGCGGATCCCGAGGGAGTATAATGAGGCCGATGCGTATGCGAAGGATGCAACTGTAGGTGGTGCTGTGAGTGTGATGCTGGTGTAGTCACTGACAGGTGCACCGCAACCAGAAACGGGAAGGTATGGAGAAGGCTATCGAGAGACTTGAACTCATTCCGGCGGCATCCCCGCCGTGCTTAATGCCGAAGGGCCCATATGAGCTCGAATACGATGGCCCTGGAAGTAAAGACCTACAGAAGTCTTTAAATGCTGGATTTCTTTCTTCGGGGGCCGCCAAGGTTACCTCCGGGACAGTCAAAGTTAGCTCTGGAGTTGGTCCGACCCCGAGTCCAAGCTTACCTGCTGGTCTGTGGCAAACCCGGGGAGAGGCACTTGCGGAAGAGTATGGATTTTCGTCCACGGGGGACGACGAAATGGACATGATGATTGCAATTGGATTACAGGATTTACGAGAAAGTGGTGAAATTGATTCTGACTGAAGCGGTGTTTTTCCATTTCTCCTATCATATAAGTAAAATATGACCCACGTAATATCCAAAAAATATCATTGCGCAGCTTTGACACAACGCAAATTTGGACTTGTGATAGGTGGGGATAAAGTGGGTTGGGTTTCTATTGCTCGCTACTCTACGTATAGTAGTGGCCAAAATATTCCGTTGTTTGGCTGTGCATCTGTATTCGAGTATGTAGGACTTTGGTGTACTGAGTATGTACTAACGTTGTGGCCTTAGCTCACATCGTACTCACTATGTAGCACTTATGCGCATAACAAGTAACTCCATCTGAAACCTGTTACTGTACGGAGCACAGTGGTTGGTACGGGGTTCGCGACTAACATCATTTTTGATTGGGACAAGGTTCGCCTGACATAGAATTGTGGACGGTTTAACATGACTGATGGGGAAGGATACTGGGACGGAGTCTGGACCATGTGAAGCTCTAAAGCCCTAATGTGGAACCCACTGAAGAGAGCAGCAGCGCAGGGGTGAAGTTGTAATTTCAATGGCATGGAAGGAGTGCAGCTGGAACAGGTGGTATATAGGGTGGACCGGCTTCAACATCTGCTGTTGTGCCATTGGGTCTTCTGCGCATGTAACTAGTCTTTTAATATACTTGCATTTCCCCGGGCTGACATTTTTCCCATCCTGGACAGACTGAACTGACGCTGACAACTTGTTGAAAAACCTGGGACAGACACCCCTTGCTGACAGCTGATGTCCCAACCACTGTGCTCCGTACAGTATCACCCAAAAATCCTGACGACAGTGATACTCTAAAAGGCACATCTCCTGCAAACATTAAACCCAAGGAATTCCATCCGTCCTCAAGGCTTTTCCCCCATATCTCTACACCGATAATACTCTTCCATTGCTACTATCCCCATACTACAGTAGCTTGGCGGTCGGTCAGCTCCCCCCAGATCCGGAAAACCAAGATGCCGAACTGCGAAAAGCACATAGCGTGGTGCAGAAAACTGTATCCAGATGATATTTCTTGCCGTCCATTAGATCTAGCCCCTGACAGACCGCGAGTTATCACACCACAAGAGTAATCTGCCCAGCTTTGCAGTACAGTCAAATTAATTTATTGTAAAGATGGCTACCAAGGCCTCGTGGAGATGAGTAAAAACCGCTTAAACTGTACGGCGGATTATATGTGTATCGTAGAGAATATGCTTGATGATTTTAGAGCCATCAAGAGCATCTGAATGTCGTTTGTTATGAAGTAGTGAGAAAAAGTGAGAAAAGTCTCATCGCCCTAGCTCTAGGCATTAACTAGCTAGATTGAATCGTCATAGAAGCAGCAATTTCTACTGTTCAGCCGTGGGTCGTCGCGCAGAATAATGGGGTTGATGTAACGCTTGTCAACTGTGTGGAGAAAGCGCGAGAGGGACGCGGTTGAGATGTCATCGATGTGGTGGTAGATATCCTTGACGATTTCCACTGGGAGAGACTTCATTGTTGTGGTTGTGATACATAGAGAGCGCATGGCGGACTCGGGGTGGTCGGACAGTACTAAATATACCTAGCCGCCATAATGTCTTGAACTCATAGTTGGACGGCTATTACGCTTAATACCGAAAGCCACTGATCTCTCCCGCAGACGAGATAGTAACCACCGGAGCACTGGCCCTGGGCCTGCAATCCCACGGCTAAGGGAGTAGTAATAGTTGGGTAAGCCGGAGAATACTTTCGTGGCAACACTTCTTTGTTAAGAGGATGATGCATCGATGGTGGAATGCGGCTATTAACCTAACCCTATGCTGGAGTGATGATGACCCCGGTTTCTGTTGAAAATTATCAAGAAAGAGTAGTATGTATACTAGTAACTCCTGCAGCGAAGCACGAAGTACAACAGCGGATCATCCCAAAACCTTGCCGAGAAAGTAAGGATACTTCAGCACTTTCACAACTATCTCGGTGCTGTAGCAGACAGAGTCATTTAAAAGAAATCTGCATTCTATCTTTTTTGGAGAGCACTAGGCCTACTATTCCCAGCAAGTAAATTACGCTTTGGTTACACCGTATCGATACAGATGGTTTGCAACTCAATTCCATCCTCTTGCTGTCCACTCTCATTCTGTGACGCATCCCCATCTTGCGATGCATCCCCATCCTGTGGTGCATCCCTACCCCGCGGTGCATCCCCATCCTGCGGTGCATTCCTACCCGATGGTGCACCCCCATCCTCTGGCGCAGCCTGCCATTTGCCTATCACCACTCTAATACAATCAGCGGCTGGTGCCAAGAGCATTGAGACAGATAACATCTGCCCAAACGACCACTCCTGTTCCCCATATTCCACCTGATTTGTCGCAATCATAAGTTCAGTTAATGTCACAAATATCACCCACAATATCGCCCCCACTGCCAACACAGCCCATTGGAGTACTAGTCGACAATTTGCCCATATATTCGATAGTTGAGCGGGGACTTGGATCATCGGGCCAAATAACATATACACCAGCTGCCCCACAGTTACTGCCGTTGCGCCGACAAAAAACCATTTGATGTCACGCCAGCCTGAGTACTCCCTCGACGTTGCCGCCATAATAAACTCCGAACACGGTCCCCCAAGAACTCCGTGCTCCGATGCGAACATGTAGTAGATAACCCACACCTCAAATGCGAGGCTAAGTAGCACATATAAGGATTTTATTGACCTTGGGATGGGATTCCGGCTGAAGAAGGGAAGAATGATGAGGAGGAGGTAGTGGACTAGGGTGTGATGGTGTAACAGAGATAGCTTCTTCAAGGCTGACTGCACCACGCCGGTAAGAAGTATTGCGATTCCGGTAAGGCCCATCGAGAAGCGGAAGGAGGCGTATTGTTCTTCGTTGTCAAAACAGTCAAGGAGGATGGCCAGGAAGGTTATGGCGTAGATTGAGACGCGTACCTATACAAGTGGATTAGTTGCTGGTCCATTCTAGGAAGAAAAGGCTCGGAGTATTACACCAATACCAGACACATCGGGATTACTGCTAATGATACACGTATGCGACATTTTGTAAATAGTGGTTATAATCAAGCAGCGGATGAGTCCCAATGGACGGATTTATGTATTCATAATGCCGTCAGACAGCTCAGTATCAGCCGTGGCGGCTTGGATATTGGAAATCCAACAGACACTCCATACCAATTTTCAGCTCGAGCATCCAGCTCTTGGGCGCATATGGCAGTTTTGCGGCAATAATTTTCACTGGGTCTGGTTGGGCGTACATACCTGAGGTATGTCTTAGGAAAATTCATGAATACCACATGGCGAGCTGCAATCCCTATGGCATCCCAAGAATAGCGGGCTGTGCGTGATTGGAAAGCCGCAATGACGGCCTTTTTAGGACAGAGGTGTCTAGGAAAGCGGTATTCCATGAGGGATGAGCATGGCTCGAATCTGACGAGGATGAAAGGCATCCGTGTCTACAAGCCATTGGATACACGCGCAATTTTACGCTGCGAGGCGTACTACATGGCAAATGTACTAGAAACATGATAGTAGCATGGGTACGTTGTGCACCATATGCACAATGTGATACCTTATAGTCCCGATTGTCGTTTAGATGGCGATCTAGTTAGTGTCAAACGCCTCTGCATACCAACCGTAGCCCCCCGGAAATACTGCGCACAATGCAATCCATGCGCAGTTAGTTTCAAAACCAGATTTAAGTGTACAACGGGTCGGCAGCGGAAAAATACAAGGTGTTTGTATGCTGCACAAGCAGGCACGGAAACAAAAGATCTATACAGTACCGGCGATCCTCAATGGCACAAGAGCTCCGGTAGTAACTTGCCCTATTCTTGTCAGTCCTATCCAAAACTGCTTAAATACTGAGTAAAAAGTGAGTGGTATAAGTACGCTGACGCATACTAAAATTGTTTTATGTACCCAGCAAGGCTGATCATAAGCCATCACGCGCTCTCCAGCGCCCTGTACCGTGGTGCATAACAGGGATAAAAAAACCATTCCCTCATCGCAATAACCTCCATCAGACCATCACGACATTCGAATTGCGTGAATTAAAGTTGCGGCGTCAATACATAACTTCCTCCTCTACCCTCCGCTGCGCCACCACGATATTTTTGTTTACTTGAATCATGATGCTTCGGCCGTACTCATACGTGGCCTAAGTATGTATTTCCTTCCAACAACCATCTGCTTAGCAAAAGAGACTCGGCCGACCGCTTCCAGACTTGGAGGACTGCTTTGAAGCTCATGCCTCCAGGTCCACCGTCTATTTACAACTACCGGTCCAAAGTCTTGGCGACCTTATCTTCCCCAACCGCAACCAGATTGAGGCTTCAAGATGACATATCAGCTCGAAACTATAGTCTCATTCATCAAGACATGCGAGGCCACTGAACCACAGCTGTAGTGGAGCGGTAACTTTAACTACCATCGCACAAAACAATGCCGTCTGCCTAGGGGGATGACTTGAGATAATATAACGGGACGGAATATCCACTTAAGTAGTTACTGAGTTTCAGAAAATTTCACGAAAAGGTTGTTTGGGAGGCAGCAGGGCAGATGTGGCAGTCGTCAATCTTTACTTGAGTTTGGCTAACCCCTTTTTGTTCCAACATCTATCAATGCGGTATCCATCACAACGCCACCAGTTTTGAAGAGCGAGGACTGCAACTTTTAGAATCGCATTCAGACGCCCAGAAGAAGGGATGGCGATCATGGCTTTTTCCAAGAAACCTTTTCCGTTAGCTGTTCAGGTAGACCAGGCTAAAAGAAACGGCCCCAGTGCCTCAAGTGACCAATACTTATTCCCACAGCTCCCTAGGGTTCATAGTTCCGGTAGGGCAGAGTGTAAAAATAACGGTGGCATTGCCACAGTGCAGTGTTTTTCAATCTCACCGCAAAAGAACCTAACTGTCTCAGAAACGGTATCGAGTGACAATATATACATCGAGGTCTTTCCTCTCACAGATTGGGAAGGCCCATCCTGCTCAACCTCATCAGCAGTTCTTAAGTTCCTCTCATTCCGTCCCTACTAGCCCGAGTTAGCAGTGCGGTATCCTCCGCGTAAGCATGATAAAGGATTGTGGACGAAGTGATTAATTATTCCATGTCGACGTCCAATCAGAGGATTCAATCTTTGAGGTCCTTGATATGCTTGTAGACCTATATATGGGGCACTTCTCACCGCTACGGTGATATTCGTATAATCGATGCCTTCACAAAACCTGAGAAAGAATGCAGAGCCGAAACCTCCGTTCCCGCGGGTATACGTACATTATAGGCATTGATAGTCAAACCGCGGCTCCCCAGCCATAAAAATGATCTTGCTCTGGAGCAAACTCTGCCGGCGTTGTCTATTACAGTAGTTGCACGTCGAGGTAGCGCCGCTCGTCGGCATGTCACCGGGGTCCCAAAAAGTCTCCATGATGGATGGCTAGGATAACTGAGGAGTTCTAGTGTACATTTGCTATATACTGCTGATACAAAACAAAAAGAATATGGACCTAGGTACGTGCGTGCTAGTTACTCTACAGAGTTAGTCGAGAAGGAGGTTCGACCGGCCAACTGTAATAACGGGCCGCCTGCAATCCGCCTTGTAAACCTGATACACCGTTACACCACGATACGCGAGTGATCGGACAGTCTCCGCGGAAGTCAATCTGTGAGAAGATTGGTAGGTACCATTTCTGGATGGCCAAACATTTGTTTTTTACACCATGGTTTGAAATGTCACATCTGGTTGTGACTCTCGTTGCAACGCCTTGTGATTAATCTGTTCGCTGATGCCCACAAGCCCAGGTAGTTACTTTGTTGTTTTTTGTAACCACTCTGTATTCACCCACTTGCAGGTATGACATATATCTTCCTAAACTCCCCGCTGCTCCATCTCCAACAAAGGGAAAGTTCATGTTGCAGCCTTCCACCTATCTCCTCATCCCTGCCCAGGTAGTTGTTGAGTGTTGGAAAGAAAGGAGACATAAAATTATAGGACCATTTTCCAGGAGGAACGTTTCACATTTCGTTCATGAAATTATGCTATCCTCCTGCCGGAACCGAGGGATGGCACTACATCGCCAGTCACTATCGGCTTTGCCCTCCATTAAATCTAACAATAATTTTCATGACTTAACTCTGAATACAAACTGTAAAATGTACAACAAAACCCTTTCTTAGAAATAACGGCAATTATGTAGATGACCTCGTCCGAGTTTTTTGTCTGTAGGATGACCTTCTCTGGAGCGGCTGGTATGTCTCACCGCTTACAATAACTACAACCCCTTTCTCTGTTCGCTGTGAAGTCTTTTCTCCATCGTCAGTCTATTAATCTCGCCGCTTCAGGATCCTTCTTCTCTATCGTCAGTCTATTAATCTCGCCGCTTCAGGATCCTTCGTCACCATGAATCCCCACCCAAATCAACATCCTTCGATTCATGCTATGGTATTAGGGCAGGAGTTCGATGATTATACACCTGGCTGCGGTGAAGCGCACATTTTGGGTCACGCCGATTGTAGGGGACTCAGCGCAAGGAAAGGAGGGCAAGGGGAAGCCGGGGGAAGATGGAAGTTGGGAAGTCAGCGATAAGAGTGGTAAAGGGAGGGGGACTCGGATGACAGCGGATGGACTACATTGTACCATAGATAGAACTTGTAATCGATCATTTATTTGGTTCTTCTATCCCACCGAACCTGGGGGTCATCCTACAGACAAAAACTCGGACGAGGTTATTCTACTAAATATCGTCCGGGACGAGGTCATCCTATATAACTGCTGTAAAAAATAAACTCCTTTTCTAAAATCATGTCGAATCTTCAGAGAACCTCTCTCAGTCTATAAGACAGTTCCAACTCAAGCCTCTCCTGTGCAAGCGGGCCTTCTTGAATCCCAACCATCATATCTATCCCGGCAGGAAGTCACGCTCCATGAGGATCTGCTGGATCGTGGTACACGGGATCGAGAGTCTAGCCATCTAACCCCAAGAAATCGCTATCAAACACTGTGATTTTGTAGATGTCCTTCGACAAGTGTCTGTATATGTATCTCATCTAATCGGAGAGTGAGCTTACATCCGGATTGACCGATAAAGGTATTGATCAAACAGCTGGTGAACATTTGCCTTAATAAGCCCATTTTGGCAAGAGTTGATCTTTGAGACCCTAGTGTCAGAAGTCTAACTATAATTGAATATCATGGGATCGTACCTTCAGAACTGACCATATAGTCTCCCACATCGAGACGAGTATCAACCACCGAGACAACCCTCCCAGTAGCCTTTGCGTAGATATGGATCGGAGCAGTCGTGACAAGGACGATGTTAAGTATTAGAGAAAATCCTTCACAGTAAGGGATCCATTCTGCATTAAGCCTCCCAGGACGACATCTGGGTGATCTCGTAAAAGAACCGTACGTTGCGAAAATAAGAATAATCTGAATGCACCGAAACTGGCGAGTTTTTATTAAAAACTTCAGACTGCAAGGGTTGGAGTAATGAACGTAGCCTTGACCAAGGCGGAAAGAATGCAGCATTGGTGATTGTGATGGTAGCTGAAGCTGGTTGCTACCTATGAGCGCTATCGGTGGATGGGACGCCTCTTTGAATACCAATTAATCTAGTCCAATTCATTACTTTGTAGTACGTGCAGATTGTATTGGAGATCTAATCCGTTGTCTCTATTCGTTTGGTTGCAAATTCTGTCAGGTTGCGACCTGGGTTCAAGCGTCAAGGGCGAATAAAAGCTACTGTTTGGCGACGGAGCACGTACTACGAGTTAGACCAGATTATATGGTACTTGTGTAGACGTCAGGCCAAGACCGATGAATTGGTCCCAAGCAGGGGTTGACGGCACGGCAACGCAGGGCTGAAGGGAATCGACGTCTAGCGTGGGGGTTTCAGGGTGCAGGGTCCTAGAGCAATCCTTACCCGTGAGACCCCCCCACAACCATCTTTCAACCTCATCTCTCCATATCCTCCCGTTTCATTTTCACGGCCACCGAGATGCCTGCCACACTTGCATTAATTCTATCAGAAATCTTTTTCTATATTCTCTCTTTCATTTCTCCTCCCGACTAGCAAACTCGTACCCGAACACCACCCCTCCTCCAGCTAGCTGCCGAATCCTATTGCTTCCACCTGCTCCAGCGCCTCTACAACCAGCATCCCAAGACCGCGCTCAAACCATGTTTCTACTCGCACCCCACCCTTTGCCAATCATACATCGCGCACACTACCACCCACTTCTGATTCTGCGGCATAAAGGCTGTCAGCGTTCAGAGGTGTACAACCACATCCGCTACTGCAAGAATGCGACAGGATTCAGAGGCCGACCTGATAACACATGCGTCTTTTCCGACCGGATTAGTCCTGCTGCGCTGGAAGAGCTGCGACGGAGGTGGAGGCGGAGGTGGCAGTAGTAATATTGATATTTTAGAAGGTCGCTGCCGTGTCGTCCCACTAGCAACCCCAATTCGGGTACTACCACTACCACCACCACCACCACCTCATCACTGCCGCTAGCGTTGCCACGCGTGTTACGGACGGTACTCGCCATCGATCCCGTCGCACCGAAAATTACGGGGAGAATTGCAGTAGAGGGCACTTACGAACTGAGTAGATATTTAATGCACCTGCGGCTGCGCTACTGATACCCAACACTACCCGCCCAAAGCATCGCGAGATTAAAAGTAGCAACTCGCACCCCACGCGCATATTTGTGCAACAAGGACGTCCAGAACTTCGTGAGAGATATCCGATGGGGGTGCAGCACAATTTCACCTCTATCTTACCAGGAACAGTGTGATACGCTTCTGAAGAGATCTTTAGCTCACTGGGTGATGACAGACATATGTACAGATATCGAGGCTTTAGGGATCCTTGGAAGTCATCGAGGCATATGCATGTGAAGATTTGGTCAAGCTGCTATCTAAGTCAATTTAGTTCTCGGCGAGATGGTAGGTAGTCCCACGGGCCTAGGATCTGTTTGCAAAAAAGAGATATGCCGATCTAGGACCTTCTCAAGTCTCGTCTCATCTCATTGCATGGCAAACAATATTTGTCCGTTCTGCTTCTCGGAGGAGATAATAGTGAAGGAGTGTTCTTAGAAGTAGTTATATATTATTTAGTAAATATTGCCACATTAAATCGTCAACTGTGTGAATCATTCCGCCCATCAACTACAACCCTACAAGGCAGAACATTATACCAAAACCCAAAACATTAATCCGACATATGCGTAACCCACATGCATCAGTGCAAGTCTTAAACAATACAAAAATCAGACACTGCCAAAGTGAAAAACCTGATTGCCTCCATTCCGGGTGTCTGGGAAACGTTCCGCCTACGTAACCGGGTGGCTCGTAAAGTAATCCCCAGTGTTGGAGAAGCTACGGTTGGCTCGGACTGGCCGGCCAGAACCGTCCAGTTTCTTATTAATTGCTCCGCACAAGATCTTTTTGAATGCTTTTGGATCTTCGAGCATCTTAAGATTAAATTCTGTCGTATCGACAATGTCCCTGTTAGGCATTATCAGCCTACCGCCAGCCTAGTGCAATCACCATTACAGAACCCTTACCTTAAGGATCCGATTTCGGAAGCCACCTCATCATCTAGGAACTTAAATAGGTTGGAGCGCGGCAAATCCCTACTACCAAAAAGGACAAACTGGACACCAATACTTCCGGAAAATGCTCTAAGTCCATCGAGCAGCTTCACACAATGTTCGATAACCTCGCTAATATTGTCGTCCTCGTCTAGTTGGCCGTCGGTCAGAACGATAAGGTTGAGCTGGGTTTTGGGTTTGGGTAGTCTTCCGTGCCTAGGAGTCTCCTCTATTCGGGGCTGTGTCCTGATGTAAGATTCCAGGATGTTGCTTACCCGGTCACCTAGGACTAACCGCTTTGTACACGGTTGGACTGCGCTGAAGGTATCTGCAACTTCTTTCCATGTCTTGATGTCGTTCACTTCGCAATGGACCGACTCCAAGAAGCATAAATCAATTCCATCGGGGTCCAGTTGGGTAGCCACACTTGCCAAATTAATCAGCACTTGTCCCATCTGGACCCAGTGGTGCTCATCAATTTTAGAATCGTCCACCAAGAAAACCTTGAGGCAATCAGTAAGAGATAAATCTTGAAACGGGTAAAGTTTCAACGAAGCAGGAATACTGACTGTATCGTAGCCTCTGAGAGCCAGTAGAGGACCATCTAAATTATCCTTCAAGGGCGTTTGAGGAGTCATTGAACCGCGTTCAGACGCAAACTCCGATGACTGCGAAGTTGACTTCAGAGGAGATGGTCTGCTGGTCATAGGTTGTGACTGAGTACGCTGAGGGTGCCTGGGAATCTGCGAATCCCCTGTTTGGATCGCATTTACCTCCGCCTTTTGGGTTGGCGGTTCTATCGGAGCCGGACTCCAAGGCCATGGCCAGGGCGCCGTAAAACTCGTATACGTAAATGGGATGGAAAGCTTGCTTAAAATGTAATGCCGATCTTTTGATGTCCTGGGTGCTAACTGATCTAAGACGTTGACTCCGTTGTCATCGCAGTAGGTGGTACACAGCGGTCCCTGATGCTGCAATATTTCGGAAAGCTGCTTTTTAACAGTGCTAATAGGTGGACGGCTCTTCGGGTTCTGTTCCAACATCTTAAGCAACAACTTGAGAATGTCCACCACCGCTTTCGACTGCCCCGAAACTTGTTCCAGCTTCTCGAACCACTTAATCACTTCCTCTTTGATGTTGAAGTTATCGTGAAATATATCACGTCGGTCGACATTTCTCGTATCGCTGTATGTGCGACAACCTTCGCTGCCAAGCAGTATGAAAGTGAGGATTTCACTTATGATGCACGCTAATGACCATATATCCCCACCCCTACCGACTTTTTGGTTGCGTACGCATTCAGGTGCTCGATAGGTTGAAGGACCCCAGACCCACTCACTTCCCGTATCTTCTCCTGGCTTAATCGATTGTACCTGTGCCTCCCCAAAGTCTGCAAGCAGTAAACGGCCCCCTTTCAGTAGAATATTTTGTGGCGAAAGGTCACGATGAGAACCAATTGTCTTTGACTGATCTTGACTCTTTATGATACATACTTCGGCTTTGGCATCCTTATCTTTATAGTCATGAATAGCATAGATTGCGTCTACGATGCCCTGTACCTGCGTTAGAAACGCCCACTGGTCGTCTGGTGTTTTCGGTTGTTTATCTTCTTCCCGCATAAGTTGCCGGAGGCTGCAATCGGCTTGCGGAAATATCATTCGGTATTTATCGTTGTGTTTGTAGGCAGTCAGGAGTGGTAGGATATTTGGCGACAGGCCCTGGAGGGCGTACTGAATGTTGATCTCACGACGGAAGGCAGCTTCCTCTTCCCCAAGCTCGTCGGATATCCGTAGCTCCTTGCAAGCGTAGACGTGCTGACATTCATCAATAATAGAACGTTACTGGGAATTGGTTATAAACTCACTGATATCTCACCGTCTTGGGGAGAGTGGCCTAATTTGTCATAATCTGAGTGGATCTCTATTTCATATACAATGCTCCAACCCCCTTCACCGTCTTTGAGGGCCTTTTTCCGTATGATTGGTACGACTATTTCCGGAGGAAGAACGGTGTATACACCTCCCATAGTCTTATCGAAGGTAACTGGTTTGAACATGAACTGATTTCTGTAGAAGACTGTCGCAAATATTTGCTTCTCGGATCGGTCTAAATCCGCAATGTCCAGTAGAATATCTTTTGAAATAGGAAGCTTGTCATCTCCAAATCTAGGAGATTCGCAGAATCGAAAGATAAACTCTGAGCGTCCAATTTTAATCAGTATCGCAAGGCATAATCGACAGTTCTTAAAGATGCGCTGATGATAACTCTTCCGAGCGAGACCCGACTCTGGTGGTGCATGGTGGTATAATTCGTCCAATACCTCGTCAAGAAGACCCTCATTAAATTTGTCCAAAACCCCACGCTCAGAAATGAAGGGGGTTCCTTCGACGTTATTTTCCTCGAGGTCAGAGAGTAGCCTCAGTAATCGGTCGCGCCCTGACATTGCTAAGAATTGCGGTGCGTGAGCGACACACACAGCACTAGTCGGTGTCTATGAAGCTGGTAGGTTGGAATTTCGTGTACCGGTGGAAGAGCACTCGCAGAGCTTTATCACCAGCGTTGAAGTACAGCTAAACGTGACAGCAAGCGCAGAATATCAGAGGGACTTTGAGCTTGCGATCGTGAAAAGTAACAGGAAGAAATTGAGCAAAGGCCGTCGAAGAGTTGGGGGTGAAAGTAATGCTCCACCTCCACTAGGAGGAGAGGGGAAATAGACTGCCACAAAACAAACAAAATCAGGCAACCACATATATGCATATCATGTTACACAACATCGCGCCGACAGCGCTGCAATGGACTTGAAGTAGATCAACAAATCCTAATCCTGAACACGCCTCGAGTTGTTCTAGGCTGTAGTGATGGAGTCGCACCGGAGCTGCTGCTTGAATGGTATCCCTTTGCCGGTAAGCGGGTTTGGACCCACCAATGGGCCCGCTTGTAAAATCCCATTTTCACAACCACAACTCAGTCAAATGAGCCCAGAAGAAATAAAATAATTCTACACACACTAGATAATATAAAAAGAAAGATTGTGAGTGTGTAGAGCACTGCTTGGCTGCACACTGAGCTGTAAACTGCCATTTTTTACCCCTGTTCAACCAACCCCATAACTTCTGTGCTTTCCTGAGTGGGGACAAGTTGTCCAATTTTCTACCCAAGTGGTACACACATGTCTAAGTACCATATTCAGAGGTTATAAGGCTCATTGTGGCCTGGTAGACTTGTGGGGTGTGGTAATTGCCGGTCGCATTGGTCGAGTGATATTTCATGAAGATAATTTAGGGTGAGGGGGCGAGATTTTTAATATTTGATATACTCATCGACTCCATAGACACCCGAATAGCTTATAGCTTGTTGCCTGTAACATTGGGACTTATTCGTGGGAAATGGAGGGCTAATTATCATAAATCTTGGTCCTGGTCAGCTCCACTAGAGCACAAATGCAACAGATTTACCTGACACTCAACAACACAGAATTGCCAAACACTGGCTGAGAATTTACATATTGAAGCTCCAGGTAGTTAACTCTCAATTGGTGCTATTCTAGGGGGGGTTCTTAGTGGGTGGTTGTGGTGTAATAACAAAAGAGGCGCCGAGGACCCGATAGTGGGCCCACCGAAGGGCCCGCTACCGACAAAGGGATACGCTACCGACAAAGGGATACGCTACATTGCATTGCGTTCGCTCCTCCCAAATGAATGTTCAATATTAACCACCAGTCTAGAATATTATACCATGTCCTCAACTCTCTTAGTCGTCTCCTTAGCCATCTCTTTGTCCATATCCTTACCCGTCTCTGTGCCCGTCTCTGTCTCTTTAACCATGCTTTTAATCCTCTTAGCCTTTTCCTTAAGTTGCTTCCGAACGCGTTTATCAAAGAGAAACCATCCTAACATAGTAATAGCTAACAAAGGGACTGACATGATCATGAACATAGCAAACGCTTCCCTGGAAAAACCCATTTTCGCCTTCAATGCCAGTGCATCGGATTTCACCTCTATGAAATCATCATGCTGGAATGTTGTAATCCCTGAATTAAGGAAGGTCCGTAGGACGACCAACGTTAGCAAGCTCTAGCGTACAAATATCAATTGTATAGGTACTCACTGCAATAAAAGTGATAGGAAGGTAGATCATCGCTACTAATGTGATTATTTTCATACTAACAGCATCTTTGCTGGTTTGTTCGGCCATATCTCGCATCTCCTTATTGAGACGGTGCATGTCATCGGTTATTTCTTGTGCCCGCAGGGTATCTTTGCGAGCAATAGCATTGATTTCGGCTTGTGTCTGTTCGTAAAATGAAACGAGGGTGGAGTTTTTAAGATCCAGGATGTTATAGAGCTTTAAAAGTTGAGTGTCAGCCCTCTTGTTAGAAAACCTAATGACGAAGCTTGACAATACCAGCTGTGAACGGCCGCTAATACGTTTAAGAAAACTATCAATGTTTCTCTGCCAAAGATCGATTTCTAGGCGGTGTTTCTCTAGGGCGTGATCCACTCTGTACCAACACTGATCATCCTTCTCTGACTTTGGAATGAAACCCTGGATGTCGTTATTCAATCTCGCCAGTGCAAGAATGGCCTCTTTGTTTGCGTCCAGACTGCGCTGGAATTCGTGCACTTTTTCTTCGAATCTTTGGATTTTCTGCAGATCGTCGAACTTGACATCAAATGCCTGGGGTGCAGACGATCCCACTTTGTCAGGAGTGGAGAAATCATAATGCAAGGCCGATGAAGTCTGCACCAACATATCAGTCATACTGTTCTGTGGTGGGGCAGAAAAATAACCTACTTTTTTATTAAAATATGCCTCGAGAGAGTTGTAATAAGAACGCCAATTTTCAGCGGCACTGGAAAAGAGTGTTAAGTGTGTTTCTAATGTCTTTTGGGCGCGGTTGATGCTTGTTCTTTCTGACTGAGTATGGAGTGACTCTTGCACCCACTGGCTGGCTCTCTCAGACGGGGTCAGTAGAATCCATGTGCTGGATTGATCATCATAGGAAAATTTCTGATATACAGCTGTCCGCCGGAGGGACCACCGTTTCCAAGGATCACTGTCGTCGTTCTTCTCGACCATATAATTCAGCGAGTAGCTTATTTCTGATAATCACAGTTAGACCGCTCAGGTACACAGTGGCTTGATATACACACCATATTGATCCAATTGCCCAGATTTTTCTGCGAAATGTAGTTCGTGTATTCCACCTCCAAATGAATTGTCGGTATTCTTCGATTTCTCCCCAAACATGTGAACATAGTCGAGAAAGCCAGGCATCACTTGGTATGTTGTGAGAATCTGTCTCAGCATGTCTACAGTAATGCCGATTTGACACCATGACCACGCTTCTGGATCCGAAGGCTTGATTATACTGAAAAATGGTCAGTGAGTGAGCATCAAGTATAAAATTTTCTGTAATTTCTTACATTGTTCTGCTGTGTCTAGAAGGATCACGAAACTACGAATCCAGAATAATTAGCAAAATCTTCCACTAAATATTTAAATTCAATACTTACTTCTCTTAGGCAGCTTGTAAGCTTGTCGTTCTCCGCATCTGCATAAACTGTTTTTGTCCGGCATTGTGCGTTGTTCCCGCGTTTGGGGACGTCAATAATCGTGACTGGGTGGTCACGCAGAGCAGCAACATCGTCATCATAATCCACCTGTAAGCATAATTGTTCGCACTCTTTTACTAGTCGTCTCCGATAGAAGTTAAGATCCCCATGAATGGCGTTCTGAGAGAGATGATCTTGAGGATATAGTTCAGCATCATTCCATGGATCCATTGCTATGACAAGTGTCTGGTTGCGAAGTCTGAGCGGGTTGACTTGCTACCATACCTGGAACTTTTTCGCTATTTAATTGTAGGTGCACAGCCCCGAAGCGCACACTTGTTCCCAGCTCCTTAGTACTCTATTGCGGCTAACGGGGCGCATCGTATTCTCTTCATGCCCAACGGCGCCACCTAGCTAGCTAGATTTGGATATGCTTGCTCAGTTGGAGATTCCCCATGAGCGCACTGACAAAGATCGAAGATCACTCATAGCTGAGACACTCGGAGAATGAATATGGTTTTAAAATTAACCCTCCACTCAAAATCCCTCGGGCGCATGCGCAGAACTGCGTCCAACAATTTGCAAAGCTTCAGCTAATCATAAACAAAAGATGTAACACGAAATAGCACACTTCAATTAAACGACAGCAGTTGTTTCTTCCCATCTCCACCTCTCCAAAGAATGTGTGTAGCTATCATTTCTCTTTCGGGTACTTCTTGCGAGCGGATGTTATTTGTCTCTTTATCACTTATAGTGAGCAATCCTTCTGTTCCCCTCTCTCCGCCATCTTAGTCAAACTAACCGGGGATAGTTCTTTGGGAACTTGAAGTATCCACTCTCCTTGCGATTCCTGTGACATCGTAAGCATATACGAGTTCGTTTGATGGAGTTTTATAACGAAAGCACAGTTATGACTATTAGTCGCAACCGTGTTTAACCCACCTTGTAGAAATATTTCCCCTGCCCCTCGCCAAACAAGTCACGCAGAAGACACTCCAATTGATTTTGGGTCAAATAACGGCTTTCCACAATTTGTTCCACCAATTGCAATTGATTCATTCTCTTCTCGTTCAACGTCGTCGCGTGTGTTCCTAAGTGGTTGGACACTTGTAGGAGGTATGACTTGTAGATTTTCCGTTGCGGGACGCAGCTGGTACAGCCTAATGGGCTGTGCAAAATTATTCCTAGCTTTATAGGCTGTGATATGGTGAGGCTCTCATGATTGTATCTGCCTATCCCGCCAGTGCAACACACCATGGGTCGCCTGCCTGATGGGTGATTCAATTATATTATTCGGTAGTTCGCGACCTGCTTCCAACATTTGCGTGTTAACGGAGAAGCACAGATGGCTATGTTCAGTGCAGAGAAAGCATTGGTTCACAGGGTGAATGAAGCACGACACTGACGCTGGAATATTCTGTGCAAAACAAATATTCTGTGCACACAAAGTTTGATGCGCAAACTTGAGGCAACACAGGTGGCAGCCTATATTTTACATCATATAGCTTAAAGGGTTAGAAAAGCCGACAGCACTGTTCGCATTGGTAGCAGCAAGAGACATCGCGTCGATTTACGTACATGTAACAAGACACATGCCTTCAATGATCGAATTTCCTCGGCTGCAGCGGAATCACAACACTATCTCCAGGGATTATAAGGATTGTACTGTACCGAACATTAAGGTATTAACAGATTAATATTGCGTCATCCAGCAATTCAGCCTGTAATTTGGAAGTTAGTTCTGTGGGGGTTTACTAATTGGACATATCACATACCCACCAACTAACAAATTTCAGCACAACGCAGCTGTTTCTGATACACCGCAGTACCGATAGGATGAAAAGATGGTATGAATAATTGGTTTCGTATTTTTCAGAGACAACCCACCTTTAGTTCGCTAGGCAACATTCCAATTGTTATTAGTGTCACTTTCCACTATGGCGTAATTTTTGGGAACCTGGTTCGTACCTTATATATAATTAATGCTCGGTACACTGGAGAACTTAGGAGTAATTGTGGGTTGGATACAAGAAACTTTGATTCACTTGCAGAAAATCGTTAATGGAGTTACACGCTCCCTTAGTGGTGAGTTCCTAACGTTACTATAGATACTATGATTATGACTAGAAGTACATATGCTCATTCGAATACCTTCTATTATTCAGTACTTCTAGCTTGAATTGAAATAACGGAGAGGCTTAAGCGTAGATATGGTATATAATATTAAGTTACTGTACTTCGTTGTAGAAGACTCTTAAAATAGAGTGCGAAAGATAACGCTATATAATATTCTCATCTCACCGCGTTGTGCTTTTCTGAAAAACTTGCGAGGGAATTCCCTCAGCTTATCAAACCTAAGTTCGACGATGGTGTTTGTGGCACCATCTAATGAATAGTATCGACAGCTGGGGTCCTGCGCGTCGGACGCAACCGGTGGTGTCTATCCATGTGGTAGGAGACACGTGTAGCTCTTCCAAAACCCGCCGCCCGATCTAAGCCTTCCAGACAAACCCCACCCAAGAGCCTCCTATTAGCAACCCCGCTTCCTGTTTGAGCTCCCCATATGGTAGGTGCTCGCCCCTACTTTCAGTTCCATGTCGCAAGTGCATGCCACCAACAGAAACGCCGACCGAGAAAGATTGTGGCGATGGATGCTAGGGTTAAGCAACCTGTTAGGCAGCCATGCTCGAGATAAAGGGATGTCGTTATTTTGAAGCCTTCACCGCGCTATAAGTTTATTTTCTATCACTTGATGCTCCCATCATACATAGAGGCGCTCGTAAACCACACATCAAATTAGCCCAAGAACTCAATCTCAGACAAAGATACATGAAAGAAGGAAGAAAAATATATTCTCTCGTGCTAGTGTGGTGGCGGAATAAATGCTAGCTGCGCGTGAGCTTGCGAGCACGTGGCTAGACAAAACTGGGAACGAGAGAAAAAAATATAAGCAAAGGGAAACGCGACAAATCAACATCTAACCAATGGCCCATATTTTTCCAACACATAGTCACAGTTGATGCTGTGGATACGTTTTAACTATAGTATTCACGTCATCGTTCTTTGTGACAATAGGAGTACTTTCCGTGAAAATCCGGACCAAGCCCCAGACTGCGCAACTGCGGTCAACCGCAATGAAGAATAATTTTAGGGTTTGAGATCTTGGGATGGTGATCTTGGGATACGATCCCTCAGATCTGAGAACCGAGATTTGCCCGAAAATTTGCAAAATTCCCATATCTTGTAAGAACTCCATTAAGGAGATGAGCTCAAGCCTTGAGTATAAACTCAGCAAATTGTGCTTACGGAAGACAAGGCGAATGTTGGTCTTGTTAAAAATTTGCATGTGCGATCCGCAATCCTGAAAATTTTGATAGGACTAGAATTCTCCGAATCAATCAACTTTAACATCCTTATTATAGAAGATGATGATATGCTACTATAAATGTCACCATGAACGAACGTATTCAGCACCGTGAAGTTGTTCTATTGCATATCATCATTTCATGTAGATTTCGTACGTTTCCTCTTCCTCAATCTAGATGCTTTTGAAGACATTCCTTCAATCTTCTCAAAGAGGAAATCGACACCTGTCTTTCTTTCGACATGAACTCCCCATAGCAGATGGTATCACCACCGGTCTTGGAGGGGCCTAAATGAAGAGTAGGTAAATGCTTCCCGATATCTACAAAGGATTCTTGAGGGATGAACTTCAGAAACAAGCCAGCTGTTGGCGGAGGAGTAATTGTCCTGTCTGGATAACAAATTCAGCGTCAGTCCGGATCACGAACAGTTAAAACTCACACTCACTAGCGCCCACGGACATCGTAATTCTGCCTTGCAATGTCCAGAGACATATCCGAAGCTCAAAAGCTTATGCCGCAAAAAGCCCGCCGGCCAACCTGACAGACCTAGCCTGGCCGATAAGGAACACATGGCTTCGTGGCAGATTTCGGAGGAGTCGAAGCAGGATATATCTTTGACGCAGTCGAGGTTTTCATTCCCTACCAGTACCGTAGGTAGTTGTTATGAAGAAAAGTCAGATGGATCCGTAACAATAACAAGAGGGAAATAATAATATACCAAATAGGGATATTCGCTACTTTAAACGCGTTATTAGCGGTACAGATAGTCTCTCGTGAAGCGCGTGAAGCGCATCATCATTCTCATCCAACCATGCATCTAAATCACATCTAGGCTGCGCGGTTGCGCTGTCAGAATCTCCCGCATTTGCGCTTCCGCTGACACCGCTACTGATACTGCTATAGCACTAGTATCCAATTCCTCCAGTCTCAGCTGTTCCTGAACATGGCCTGAATATGGATAGCTAGTGCTTTTCTGTAATTATGCATGCCGTGTAATATCATTACATACTGACTTCGGCATACTCAACAGCTCTTCAATCCTTCTTCTATAAGAGAGGAGCTAGTAGTATGCTATCGCTATAAAGTTGCGCAACTTAATTAAAGTGACAATAGTACCACGTCTCTTTAGGGTAATGGTAGGGGCCGCGAGCTACTAGAGTAGAAAGCGCTAGAGCTCAATTAACACTCGCCTGGCGAAAGCTGTAGGCGATTCACTAACCTACAAAGACTGGGGACGCGACATCATCATTATTGAGTGTACCGACTCTACTACAGAGAGCATTGTAAGAGAGCTAGAGTGCTACGCCAGCAACAATACAAGACTAGTAAGAGACTCTACACGCGGTTAGTTAGTGGGTTAGGTTTATTACGTCACGTCTTAGAAATATAAATTGCTAGTTCTCTGGAATTTATACACAGCTCCAAAACCATCATCTCACATCGCACCATTGCCATTGCTACATCGCCAAAGAAAATATCGTTGATATTCTCATGGTATGCTACCTTTATAGGCTGTTCATCCCATTTTGAGGCTCTATGTTCCCATGAGTTTTATATGCAAGTGCCACGAGTGTGATGCACCATGTGTCACTTCTAATCTCTATGAGACAAAGCAACTTGATATTGAATGCCAAGTTACTCTAAGCCCTACTCTAAACGATAACTTTTGCCTGAGTTCAGAGAACCTAGGCTAGTTTACAACCTGGGGTGGGGAACAACCATCAGAACACTGAGTTGGTGAAGGCTACATATGTATATGTTCGATGTTGTGTGGTAATCAAAGTGGTTTGAACTGACTTGGGAGCCCTCGAGGGCAAGGAGCTTCGTCTCCTCGGCCGGTATAATTTAGCACTGGATATGGTACACGCAGCAAGTAGTGTTGCGGTTGGCGGGCGCCCAACGTCAACGTTCAATTAACCTACAAATACCCACTTCAGAGTCCTTATTATCAGTCAAAGGATAACCTTAAGTGCTAAGCTAAAGTTGCTGTGGCAAAATTTCACCTTGCTCGGACCACGCTTACGTGGAAAAATTGTCAGGGTTTGGCACTTTACTCATGTGAAACAGATTTAATGTTCTAGTCAGTTCATGGAGAATGACAGTCCAGGAGTCCCACCTTCCGTGAATGAACCAGTCAGATCAGCGCTCCGTGAACTGGCTGGAAGATATATAATATACTAATGACGTTCAAGAAAATAATAACTACTCTGTACATCTTCATCGCCAACGCTACAATCTCAACTTCGTGTTGCATGTAAAGGCTGGTACCGCTACGTACGGTCCTGTATGTAAAAGGATAGGATACGGTTGCAAACGAGGACTCGAGTGATCATAGGTGTGCAATAAAGGTAAGGTTTTCGGTATAGATCTAAGTGCGTCTATATACACTAGCGCTTACCCAGCCTCCGATCACGTTCTGCCGTTACATCGTCCCCCTCGTTAAGCGCAGACCTCCTGGGCTGCAAAATTTAAAAGTCGGTACAGGAAAGGAAAGAATGAAACAATCATCCTACCTAGGTACGTACGTAGTCGTACGAACCCATAAGTCCCACAACCAATTGGCACCACTCAGGGTGACCTTTCGGTAGATCAAACGCACGGGGAAACTTCGCCTCCAGTGGCAGGTGGTAAAAACTCATGCTGACGCCATTTATACTTAGTGTTCGGCACGGGACGCGGGATTGGCGGTTATCATTGATCGTATACGCTAATTGCATCGCGTGTAGCCGCGTCTCATTCGTCGACATCAACACGTAAGTTTCTCTCAGATGGTCATACTTACCATGTATTCAAGCGCGCTTGCGCTCTCTCGAGCCCTTGTGCAGTGCTGCGCATGCTCCATAGAATATCTCTTGCAGCCAGTAACCCTTGTGCGGTATCTCAGTACCCGTCGGTAGTCACGGTAATTGGCAGATTCTCGATAAATGTCTGTCAGAATATAGCTTCAGTGACCTTCCAGTCAGCTTCTCGGTAGTCCTCTCAGTAGGCGGCTTCGGTAGAATTTCGGTCGACTTCTCGGTACGTATCTCGGTAGACTGCATCTCAGCTTTCGCTTCGTCTGGAGACTTTCGTCCTTCGGCTTCGGTCGTCCTTCCACGTCGCCCTGTATTTGACTGCCCATTGACTTGCTCTGCCTGTCGACTTACAGTCGCCTTAGACTTCCCATCTGTTCGGGTCCAGTGGTGGATACGGGCCATCCATGGATGGCCTGATATCCAACATTGGCCTGCCCAACTGCGGATCCACGACTGGCCCGTCCTCTGTCCACCCGTCCCCCTCCAGCATGGCCCTATATCCATACATACACTAATCACCAAGGAGCGTGAGGTCAAAGTTGTGGTTAGAGGAGATATTACTTCATGCAGCAGATGATATCTCAATTTAAACTTGATGTGAGGGTGCCAAATAGATTCTGCGATTTACATCTTACAATATTGTTATGCCCTAAATTCCAAACAGGTGAAGGAAAAATTGGTGTACATGCACAACATGAACAAATTGTCACACTTTATTTATCTATCATGTAAGGCATTTTTCAAACCAAGATCCCACGTAGGTGTCCCGGGCCAGTCGTGGATCCGCAGTTGGGCAGGTCAATGGTGGATATCGGGCCATCTGCGGATTGCCCGGGCTATCCATGCCACCACTGGATCCGAACACATCGTCTTTGACTTCGAACTTACTGCGACCTGTGGCCATGCATCCTCCTTCTACGTTCGGGCGTCCTTTTGACTACGCTTCGCTTATTCGACTTCCTTTCGCCTTGACTTGCTTCATCTCGACTCCGCTTGGCCTTGCCGTGACTGACGCGTTTGTCATGGTCTCGAGTTCGTGTTTAGGGGTTGCTCCATTGATTGTGGCTTCTCCGATATTCGATCGCCAACTGTAGCCTTCGAACTCGTCTCGATCGACCGTATGCGATTGAACTTTCGTACGTGCTAAAAAAAGGGGTAAAAGTGTGATCGCGAAATCTCGTGAGCGAAACGTATCTAATTTCTAAAAGACTGAAAACTGTCTAACGACCGGTACCGCTACGTACGCTCCCGTATGTGAAACAATCGGATACGGTTGCAACCGAGGACTCGAGTGATTATAGGTATGGTGCATGAAATTTGCGGAATCGGGCAGGTCGTTTGCACTAACACCCAATTCCGCTAGTTTTATGTATGACGTCGTGCTATTTGACGACTTTGTGTGTCGATGTCATTAATCCTGGGACAACATGTGGTACGAGGTCGTGAAACGCGGTACAGCCCTGTGGTTTTTGCGCGTAGTCTGGTCCTGACAGGGGATCATTGTGGGTTAGTGTTGCAAAAGTTCTAAATCTCAACTGTACCCACAACCTTGTACCCCATCCAACGACCTTGTGCACTATTATGCTACTATCCTACAGCCCCGTGGATAAAGTTAGCGGTAACTGGGCAAATTGTAAAATTCAGATTTTGTCCACGGACACGGGGTATTTTGGCGGAAATAAGCTGTCATAGGGCTGAAGATACTTAGTTGCGCTCATTACATTCAGCCAGCAATGACTAGCTGAGTGCGCATACTTGCGTGCCCTTATATGCGTGCAAGGCAAACATACATACAAGGGCTACTATACAATTGTACAATCTAAGGTAATACTCAGCAAACTAACTTGTTACATCGCGGAGTGCACACACGCTGTGAGATGACTGTTACTTCCCGAAGAAAATTTCCCGCTCCGAAGTAACTGGTGTGCGGCTCCGTGAAGTGACTAGTCCAATCATAGAGTTTAGTTACTCCGCGGGTTGACTCGTCACTCTGGACTGATATCTTCTGTGAACTGACTAGAACATTAAATTATTATAATTTGATTTTGTTGTTGTTGTTTAATTAGTCTATTCACTTATCTATAGTATGACAGTTCCCACTTGCCCTCCTCCTCCTCTACCCTCCCATGATTTGACTTTCTGTTCTCATAACAGTAGTATCGGGATAATAATATGACAGCGCCGGAACCAGCAGTAACCACTTTAGCTAATACCTCCCTATCGGATACCTCTTGCGGGCGGAGTGTATTTGTTTCTGTGCCACATATACGTGAGCAATCCATATATACCCTCTCCCCGTCATGATGTCAACTAACCAGCGTTATTTTCCTGGGGGCTTGAATCACCCAGTCTCCACACATTTCCTGCGATATTGTAAGAACATACAGATTCTGTGGTCATGATTATTGATCACAACCGAGGTGTTCAACTCACATAATATTCATAGTTCCCCTCGCCAAACAGGTCGCGCAGAAGACAATTCAATTGATTTTCGGAGAAATGGCCGCTGGATACGGTTTGCTCCATCTCGTCCTGTGTGGTCGCACGCGTTCCTATGTATTGTGGCACTTAATGAGACTTTAGCACGGGTCCAACGAGTTGTTACGAGACTTTTTAGCTGGTGATACTGCATAATCGGAGCAATAGACTCACCTCTCTCTCCAGTGCAGCCAAGTGCCATTCCAAAAGGTATGTGAGTTTGCATTCTATTATATTTAGTTTACAGTCTCATATATAGATTAACGATAGATTACATACCTCAAGATTGGAGTTATGAGTAGTATGATTACAAGCTAAGTCTTACACCAAATGGTTACGTCTGCTTGAGCTCAAAAACACGATAACACAGGGTTGGTGAAGGCTAGTATGTTTGATAATGTGATGGTGAAATAATTCAAACTAGTATGGAGGGACAAGGAGGTTTATAGAGATAACCCGATGATGCTAAGCTAGGCTAGGGTTGTTGCGTAGCCTCAAATGGTAACATCCGACTGGCAAATTAAAGTAAGTTTCGGACTGCTTACTAGCAGTTTGAGACTAAGATTAAAGGTCCAACGGAGACGTGCAAGCACTGCCTCTAGATCTGAGTCGTGGCTCGTTAGTTCTTCACGGTTCAAGATCGAGAAGATTGGGTTTAAGATCGGATCTCTAGTCGAGCTGGATTGGACGGTATTAAGTTTTACTGTGAGTCAAAGGGTGTCAACAGGGAGAAATCTGAGGTGGAAGTCAATGCACTATTCTTTATTTCATACAGGATACGGTGGCGGCTTCACCACACTTTGAACCCAGATAGATTGTCTCCAGCTCGGCCATGGTTATAACTCGCATAGTACTCGCCTCCCAGCACTTGAATCATTCCGCCACTTAAGTGGCCAGCCGAGGACGCGCCACATGGTGACTTCGGGCTAAGTAGAACCTCGGTGAAATCAGATGCGGGCACCAGCTCGTCCTAGTCCAGCAGAATCTCAGCTAATCCGCTCCCAGTCTAAAAAAGCATCTTCGGACTGGACTAAACTGTTACTATACGGCATGTTAGAGGGCCAGCGAGGGCACTTTTGGCTGTTGGGTGATGCGCCCGGTGGCAACGACCGTAGTTAAATTATTAGAGCAGGGTACCCCTACTAGGTTCGGTTGAGGTGAATTGGCAATAAAGCGTGTAGTGATGCAGTTGGTAACAACAGAGAACACTTTAGCTAACTGACTTATGGGTGTGCGGGTTCGATCCCCAAGCTGCTGTGTTGAGGATTCCCTTGTAGGAAGCAGGGCTGTCTGTCTTGTGCAGATGTAATGCTCCGGTTGCCATGGCGATGAAGTTTGTGGGTAGTGAAGGTGATCCTTACCACAAACTGAGCTATGGTGACCAGCGTGATTGCTGTTTTACCCCTTGTACGAACATTAACTTTTCACCTCTATCAACTTTGATTATTCTTGTCTAAATACTGGTTTTTGGGAACAACTCAGTAAGTATTGTTCCATTTTGAATTCGAGTGCACATTTAGAATCGCTCATGTAAAATTTCTACACGTGTATCACATCATGTGCTTAATAATAGTTCATAGCCAATAACACCAAAAATAGAGCCTGAACCGAGGCTAACGATTAGACATGGTCGCGATTCGATGAACTATTTAGGTTGAATCACCAATTCCATCGCAGTTTCGAGCACTGCGGCTATTATTTGTTGGCACCAGTAGGTTCCTAGACTAGCAAGTAATCGAGTATCCTTAACCGAAGTTATACCTTGAGTTCGAATCACCATCACTGTGTATATAGCACACCGATCAGTATCTGAGACTAAGTGAACACTCTCAGACCAGGGTGAAACATCAGGAACAGTAGTGCGGGTACCCTCGGAACCGCAATTCCTCATGCTTTCCGCCTCTTCCGCCTGACTCCGACTCTGCTATCTGCCCTTCAGACAGCACTTCCTCTTTCTTCTCACCATCATCACATAAAGTAAAGACCAAGAGGTCCTCTTGTCAGTGTACCCTTGTATCCATTGACGCGCCTAGGTATCCAACGCGCAAAGGTCAATTGGTCTTTGTTTTGTGTGTGCCCCCTTCCACTTGTTAGCACCATACTTGTGCCCAATCGTCTAATTTTTGAGTTCTCCGACAGCGGCTACAAGGAGATATAAGGTAGATCTTTTGTGACCGCGGATCTTACTTTACGGCGGGCAGCTTGGGCTGGCGTAGTAGAAGGTCACCAACTTGAAGAGTTAGCGCTACTGCGCTCGCTTTCTCTATCGAATTCAATCTCTACAAGCTCTTGTTTCTACCCACCTGCATTTTCTCGATTCTCCTGCGTGCCTACTACTGTACCGGCCACTGCGGTTCGGACGTCAGCAGTCAGCACCGGGTGTCTGTTCAGCTGTTTTACGCCTTAGTCAGCATCAGCAGGCTAGTGTCCAAGCAGCAAAAGTAGTCAGCACCCTCAATTCAATTCTGCAATTTACAATTATGATGCCCCGTGCCTTATGCTATATTATGGTGCCCGGTGCCTTATGCACTACCATAATTACCATAACCTTGTCTATCTCTTCTACAGCTGTTAACACGAGGTGTCCAAGTTAGAATTACCTGTCAGCAACAGACAGTGTCCGAACTGCAGTGGCCGGTACAGTATTGTCCTGCTCAAGAGTGTTGTCACGGAGGATGTAAATAGGAGTGAATGGTATACGGACCGTTTAAAATTATACTAGCTATGCCTAACACCCAGAGGAGATGTCCGGGAGGGGTTCCGTACGAAACAGCATTGCTTATAGACTTCTCTTAGCGCTCGCTATGTACCTATTTGTAACAACTAGCCTAACTAGCAAGCAATTCCTGTGCGGTTATTTTCCTGCTGTTAACGCTTTTAGAAAGCATAGCACACTTGTAAGCTTCGTTCTCTTTTTTTTGATGTGGTTTGCCGGTTTGTCACTCGAGTTTTTGAGCTTTGTATTTATAAGCTGCCGCCGGGCAGGTGAATATACCCCAAGAATGCTCGGTAGTATCTCGAATTATCTATAAACACAAATAATCATCAAAACTCCCTCCGCTTTACGTTTCGTCTCCAACCAAAGCACAATGTGGCATTGATAAGCCAAACCTTAAACAAGAGGCGAACAAGAATCAAGGCAAAGAATAGTAAGATAGCAAGTATGATACAGGGTAATCAAACCCAACGCATTTATAGGTGATCACAAAAATTGCATCGTTCATAGACTTCCAGGCGCGTTATATACAATATCCGAAAAAGGCCACTTTCTATGCTCAAGTTCGACTCATTGAGCCAAACACGGACACCCACAACCCAACGTCTTAGGCAGATCCTACTCTACCGTCCTGCAATTGGCTTCGTGCAACTGCTTCATTATTTATACATTCACTAATCTTCATCCACTTTAGTTTCCACAGGAGTTTGATGTTATCGAAGGATTTGTTGAAGCCGAGCTTATCTGTTCCCATGTCAGCCATGATATCTCGCCCAGAGCACGAATTAATCACCATTTTCAGCGGGAAATTTCAGACTAATGTATTTCAATTTTAATTTCGTAGCATTTTTTTCAGGCGAGGAAGCTTGAAGGACATCGAGGTTCCAATTTTCCTCCACAGTCCCTCCAAAGTACTTTAGAGCTTCAATACCGTCTTTCGATGCCAAAATAGTGCGTAGACAGCATGTACCACGACTGCCGCGCGACGCTAGGCCGCAGCATTCAGTACCTCGAACTTCTAGGCGGCTATCAATTGGAAGCTGAATAAACATCCATCGATTCGACTTTTTATGCCTGAAGAATATCAACAGTTGGGGTGGTTGAGGGCTCTTTAGTTCAACGACTTCAGTATATTGTTCGGTGGTTATGCTTGAGCTAGAGCTGCTTGTCCTCGACAGTCGACGACCTCCCCACTCTAAGCTGTTACTGAGCCTTCTTCCTTGGTGAGCACTTTCGGTAGAGGATGAGGAAGACGAGCTGGTCCGCCGTAGCCACGAGTGTCCACCCTGTTCATCAACCGGTACCGGGAGTGGGTTATCAAGCCAAAATTGAATTCGTACATCGGCGGATCCCTCAAGTGACGATTTCGTAAGGTGGGATGGCGCACACAGTACGCCAGAGATAGGCCTGTATATATGTTAAAGGAGTACAAGAGGTCAGTATATACAGTTACTTGCATGTCTAGCGCTATTTGGTACCCGACCGTGGCCCGCTGAAAGTTGTGAAGGTCTCCGGCCATTCGTTAGCACGACCTCCCGACTTAGAGCAACTCTTACCATCCAAGCTTCTGAATGAATACAGGTAGTCACGACACCCAACCCTCAGAACTACTCTATAGACATGGTTTTGACGGTGGTTATTTGGATGAGTGATGTAGTGAGCGAAGAGCTGCATCTCAGAATATTGCGCAGTGAATCCTATCGAGATATCAGTAACGAGCTCATTCCGGCAGATCGGTACTCAGTTGATCCCGACCATCCTTTATACTCCCGTGTCCGTTCCCCAGATCTTCCATAGTGGACAGCTGTAGAGTACTCTTGTCGAGCCGGAAAACTGTCAGTACCCGCTGGAGGATTCCCGCATCAGACTCTGTATCTAAGGTACTGGGAAAAGTTAGCAGGTAGTCAAGCACCTACTAATACGGAAGGAGGGAGAGAGCGTGCAGTTCCAATAGCTTCTCTTCTCTCAGGCCTTGGTCATGGCTACTTGATACGGCCAAGGGTTCAACCCAGATACGAAAGCAGTCCGATGGGAGGCGAAGGAGGGTATCAATGCTTGGTAACGGCGAATCTATATCGACACCCGAAGTTAGGTTGGAAGTCATTCCGGCGACTCTGTCTGACAGAGCACCCATATATTGTATCCAGATGCTTTCGTCTCCAAGCTCCCTGAAAGCGGAAGTTTCTTCAGCCTTCTTCAGCAACCAGGCAGCCTTCAGAAGGTTGAGGTAGAGTTCGGGGTGCACAGCTTCTTCTGTTCGGGACGGTCCATTTTCGATCCACCAAGCCGCCGCTCCAGTCCAGTCTTTTAAAGGTACATTCCGCAGAATACACTCGATGTTACGATGTGATCGATGGCACTGCAAAGTGTCTTCAAACTTTCGGACCAACTGCTCGTGCGTTTGCCGTGGCATCATAGAACTATCACTCGAGCTGGTTCCGATACTATCCTGTCTTTGGTCTGGCGATGATAGATCCGTAGTTGAGCTTGAGTGTCGACTGCCTTCAATAGCGTTCAGAAGCCTGCGTTCTAGCTGATGAATCCGGTCCAGGATAGATGCGTAGGAGTAGTGAATCTGATCGCTTAGTCCCAACTGTTGCTTCCTGTAGTACACAGTGATTGTTAGTACCCAAGGTCGGGATCTCATGGCGAGGTTACCCACATCATGATAGCCTTCATTGCGAACTGGATTTTGATCATGTGGAACTTGCAATCGTCTGTTAGCTTGCGAACTTGCTGCTCCGTCCTCATTGTCCATTCTATTCTTCTCACAAATCCTGTTCGTTTTCGAAATCCCGATGCTGAAAGTAGCTCCTCGATGTTCTGTATTGTCTCCAAACAGTCGCCAATCATCTCAGCGACATCGATAAAGATAGTCGTCGGCGGCGGCGCGACATCATTCGTGTACTGTCGGTTCCGGCGAATGTGTTGGAGACTTTCAGTTAACAGTCCGTCGAGGGTCTTTAGGCATCTACTTAGCCCGCTTATCTGCTTCCCGAAGTCGATGAATGAGCTGCGGTGGAAGTCATCCCGAAACACCGAATCGTATATTTTTGTAAGGAGGGTTGCCGCTAAGGCGAAATCTCCGACCGAGAATCCGAACGACATGCTAAGCCTTCGGGGTTGGAAATTTGGATCAGTGTCGTGCCTTTGCGTTGCAGGTCGTCGTCCGTGTATGACTGACGATAACAATCAACCGACTGCCTGTAAACTGCTTTCCTGGTGGGCGAGAAGCGCTCTCGCACGGGTATTTGCCGAATGCACATTCCTCTCGTACAATCCATATGTCTAAGGCGGGCGGTTTCACGAAAGCTTGTTTGGCAGAATAAGCAAGCCTCACTTATCAACGCCGCTAGGCAAAGTTCACTCTTCGATAGGAAACATCACAGGCTACTCAGATGCCCGTCTGCTCGGATAGATCTTGATTGGCTAGAGGCAACAGATCCTAACTTTATAATTGGTTAAAAATCGACCACTTAGCATTACTGCACCCTTGATCCCACCACAATCTATGAAGATCTTTGTTTTGGACCTACCAGACACGACGGTCTCGGTTCTCTCCGCTTCTCTAATTGGTGTCCGAGTGAATTGCTATTTGAGTTGGCCCGTGAATTTTCTACGACGAAATTCCCCGCCCTGTTTGGCTGGGATCTCCAAACCATTAGAGCGGGGCAGTGATGAGGCATATTTCTTATCATTTCAAAACACGGTGGGGCCGAAGAATCCTGCCGCGCCTTGCTGCTCCTTGCTGCTGCGGCCTGGCGGGGCTGTTCTAACTGCTGCCTACTCATGCATACAACTATACATATATCGGGCCAGCTTGCAAACAACTAATCGCCGCCTTGGCTAAAAAGTCACCCAACCGTTCTGCCATCTCAACCAGTTCCATGAGTGTATAGCCAAGTCACCTTCCAAGCTCCTATAGAGCGATTTCTAAAACCATCATGGATATGGACAACCACGGCAGAGAGTCCCCTCATGCGCTAGCACCACACATACCCCCCAACGAGCGGTTCGCTCTTAAACTTGATAGTGCAGATGAACGATTGCTGAAAGAACTCAATGAAGTAGAAAGCAACCGTGATGTGCTCTTGATAGATACGCCCATGAGCCAGAAGTTAGGGACGTTCAGTGTTATCTGCCTGATCGTGAACCGGATGATTGGTGAGTTGCACATGTGCCTGGTTGCCTGTGCTGAAGGTTAATATGATTCCGCAGGGACGGGGATTTTCTCAACCCCTTCGCGAGTGGTCCTGGGTGCCAACAGCATCGCCATTGCACTCATATTTTGGATTGTTGGATCTATTACCACCTTCATTGGAGTATCGATATTCCTCGAACTTGGTCTTTCTATCCCAAAATACACCCTCGAGGATTCTCCATCCGACCAACCAGTTGCTGTCCCGCGCTCTGGTGGTGAAAAGAATTATCTCGAATATATGTACAGCCGCCCACGATACCTGGCGACGTGTGTATTTGCATTTTGTTTCATCTGCTTGGGAACAACAGGTTAGTGGGCCAGATGGGCTATAGAGGAGGTATTTGAGAACTCACAATGAACAGGCGGCAATGCTCTCACTTTTGCAGAATACTTTTTGCATATGGCGACAGGAAATAAAAGCCCGAGCGATGCGCTGCTCCGAGGGGTTGCCGTTGCCGTTATTACGTTTGCTTGCTTCCTACACGGCGGATGGCGAGCCGGGGGGATCTATTTCAGCAACACCCTCGCTTGCTTAAAAGTTGGGACATTATTGGTTGTTATCTGCTGTGGACTTGCGGCACATACGGGAAAGATTCGAGGTGTACACTCGGATTTTCCGGGCGAGATCAAGGCTTCTGAAGAAGTGCAGACTATCTGGAGCATCTCAAATGCACTCCTGGGCGTTTTATTCAGTTACGGCGGGTATAACAATGCAAATTACGCCCTGAGCGAAATCAAACACCCACATCATACACTCAAATTTGGGGCGTATTCAGCAGTCGGCCTGGTGTCAATGCTCTATATATTGACCATCATCGCATACAGTGGCGCTCTCTCACAGGAAGAGATTGCAACGGCAGGAACCAGAGTCGCGCGGCAATTCTTCAAAAACGTCTTCGAACGGCAAGGCGACGCTGGCCCGCGCGCAATGTCTGGCTTGATTGCGTTGTCATCTTTGGGGAACCTAATGGTCGTGACGTTTGTTGGATCGCGTGTCAATCAGGAAATTGCCAAGGAGGTACGTACGCAATGATACCCCAAATATGTGCTCTGGAGCAATGGCGTAGCCATCGCTAACCTTCGAGCATTAGGGAGTTCTTCCGTTTTCAAAATTCTTCGCTATGAACAGGGCAACCCTCCGCGCTCGCCTTTTCGGATCCCAATCACAAAGTGGATCCATCCCAGAGTCGAGCCCTGTTGCTGCGTTGTGTCTATACTGGATTTTCTCTCTCATTATTGCCCTGGCGCCACCAACGGATGTGGCATACAGCTTCTTCGTTGGGCTATACACATACACAATCCTCGTATGGCTAAGCTTCTTTCTTGCTGCAGGACTGCTATGGCAGCAGTGGAAACCTGGCTCCACTTGGGTTAAAGAAAGGAAGTTTAAGCCTTGGGGCGGGCCGTTAATGACAATAATCTATCTGATTATTAACTTGTTTCTCATAATTGCACCATTTATTCCACCAGACAAAACATCCGAGCGAAAGGAGCTAGAAAAGATAGCAAACACCAAAAAACAAGCCGAAGGGTATCCGCCCAAAAAGACCATTATACCCTGGTATGTGTTACCGACAGTCGGTGTATCAATCTTTGTCGCAGGTGTCATTTACTGGATTATGTTCCGTTTCTTCTGGCCCAAGATTAGTCGACACGAGCTCCAGGTGACGCGGATACCTGTTCTGTTGGATGGCATTCAGGTCAAAGAGTTTGTGGAATGTAAATGGGTACGAACTCGTCTTCATCGCTACAACTTCGACTACCGAGCTAAAGCTAATCGTGTTTATGCTTAGGTGATTCCTGACACCAATCCGGTGGACATAGAATTAAACGGGACGGCCAGTCTTCGAAATAGCCGCGGCCGTGGCGATTCGGCGCCGGACCAGCCGGCCAGGAATGGCACTAGACTGTGAATTTACGGTGGGCGGGTCAAAAAAGCAACAAGCCGTTATATCGAGTTAAAATAGATGAGGAATCAAGCGACAGTGAAGGAGATAGGGCGATCGGAGGTGGAACTTGGAGATGGCGATGATGAGTGTGACGTTGGGACGGATTTCATGCCTCGCCTGACAGTGCTTTCTGATGTTGGCCTACCAACATGAAAAAGAATAGGTAGCAATTATACCCTATAATTAAGCTTGCGTTCGTTTCCGAGTGAATGTTTGACACCAATGCACATCGACCATCAGTCTAGATTATTATACAATGCCTGCACTCCCCTGTTAAGCTTTCACCTTCTCTGGAAAGCTCTTTTTCCCGAAAACTTATGAGCGACCCCCTCTATCTCTTCTAACTATGATCCTTGATGTCTGTCTGTTACTACTTTCCAGTATTGGTGGACCAATGAATCTTTGTGGCGATAGGACGAAATTCCCTGTACATATGTTCTACCCCACCGGCCAAGGGGGCAGCTTGACCGGGAGAGCATCCTGCCGGGCAAGATCCTTCGTTGCTAGGTGGTATACCTCCTAGAGAGAAAGTAGTTTACTTTGCGGGTAGGATACCTCCTGGTGAGAAAGTAGTCTACTTTTTCTCGTGGAATATTTTGTGAGCAATACAAAAGGAAAGCTATATTAACTACAGCTATTAAAACCACTATTCAAATCCGCTCTCATGTCCATTTGCCATTCTGTAACACTATCTCCGCTTATTTCTATTAAATCCTGTATTCCACTCAGAGAGGTATTTTACTTTCTATTCTGCGTGTCTTTCTTGCAGGGCCAGTTGATATAGAAGTATTCGCACGCTTTCTATGGCAAGTAATTCTGCGGGTGGAGTTACTGCTGTGCTCTCTTGTCATAATTTCCCAACTATCATCCACCTCTGAGAGCTCTGAGTCACTTTCCTTCTCACTAGGATGTGAGGACTAGGAGTAGTGGTTTTGATGCTAATGGCTGTGTCGATTGGTATTAAGATTACTGGGTGGATAGTTCTCATGAAGTTAGATGTGTTGTGAAGAGAGCAGAAGAGCGAGTGCACAAAACTTCAAGTCATACTATGTACTAGCTGAAGACAGCATGGCATCTTAACTGCCAGGGTATCCTACTCACAAAGTATATCCCCGCCAGAAGATATCCCACCCACCAACCAAGAATCTTGCCCAACAAGGACGCTTCACCGGCCAAGCTGTCCTCTTGGCCAAGGGGAAAACTTGGTCGGTGGAGTAGAACACATATGTTCCGACCCATACGCCAAAATTTTCTGTAGGCTAATGGGAAGACTTGGAGTATGGGTCAACCCACTCACCAACAAGATGGCTTGCATTCACTCCTTCAGGGCATTCGGCTTTTCCTTTGGAAAAATCAACCAATTTTTGTACTCGCTAACATTTCTAGTACTAAACATGGTCTTGTGTTGTTGTATTACTCTCAAGGTACGCGAGGAACTCCTATTAAACTACGAATTTACGAAAATCCTCCATTGATCTGGGAGGCAGTACTATTAGGATACAAGTGGACCAGGTGGAGGTACCAGTAGTGATGGTGGCGGGAGTGAAAGAAGTCATTGTTGTAGTCGAGATAATATCTAAAGTTGGGAGCACAAGGTAGCCACTGTGATGAAGAAGTAGGGCAGTTTTGATGATGTGGAAATTCAAAAGTTGAGAGAAATAGCGCTGCACCGTACCTTCCCAACTTATTCCCTAATCTCTTACTTAGCATCTCGGTCGGATCTCTCGGTCGGCATATCGATTGAACTAATTACCAAGATGACGAGTTGGCATATGGGACGACCGTTGACCAACGGGAAAGTTTAGCGTATAGGTCGGAACACATTCAACCCGGGACTTTATGACTAGTGATATTGCATGATCTGGCAACAAACTCAGGCTGGTTTACAAGTTCGGGGGGAGGCAGAGCAACCGTGAGAACTTTGGCCATTGGTGAAGCTCAAATGCAGGGTAATTTTGTGTTATGCAGCGGTGAAATAATTCAAACGGACATAATGCTCTCGTAAAATCAAACTTTGTAACTCTCAAGCTCACTTATCCTGTCGAAAGGGGGTATGATTCTCTAGTACACTACAGTAAAGTGTATGCTACGGCTCTTCATATACAATAAACCGTCTGGCTTTCTCTCAGGTCGAAGTTCTGCCGGTGCTGGCTAACATATCTGTGTGATGGAGCCTAGGTCATGCACACAGCATAGGGTAGGTTATCTTCCTATACAGTAAGTATGCAACACTTGTGTTACATATATTCCGACTCGTACACCAAATATTCCCGTTGGCTAACAGGAATACTTGGTGTACGGGTCAATCCACTGGCAAAGCGGTCAACCGGTGCACCAAGTTCATAATATCAAATTCCAATAGGCTCCCTTCCGCTAAAGTATACATCTAAGGCTACATCTCAAAAGCTACCCTAGGACGGCTTATTACTCCAAATACTACCCAGCGTACGCCGTCCCCTCGTCATTCTACTACTACCTTGTCCTCCCACAGTTCTATTAGTTATCTGTCATGCAGCCTGGAGTACGGTCTACCACCACAATTTTCGGTGCAGGTTGTAAGTTGCGATAAGTTTCTAGTCATTCTCATCAGCATAGTGATATATATATCGATTGTTATACAAACTACTCCTGTGACCAATGGCTCTTTAAGATGGCCGAATTGAAATACTCTACAATATAAAAATACTGTACCAGGCTTTGTTCTTCGTACGTAATCAGTAATCAAGAGGGGTACGGTATGGAAGATTTCTAACTTGGTAATCGTAATCAAGGAGAGTATGAGTGCAGCTAGCTGTAATCAACGGGGGAGGTAACTTGTGCTGAATCAATTACAACTTGAAATACATGCAAAAACTACAATCCATGTCTATTCCTGGTGAATCAACAATCACTTTCAACAAGTATGATCTTCGGAAACTGTAAGCCTACCCAGTATGAATCATTCTGCCGTGTAATCAACCTCCCCGGTATGAAGCACAAAGCCCGGTACAGTACGCCACTTAGGTATGCAGGCAAGTACAGCTCTTTGCATAGTGACCGAGGCTTTTACAAGTGAGCACCATGACAGGAATATCCGGGAGTCTACGAATAGTTTTGGTTGAGAACTACAGTATTGGCTATAGCTAGTGGCCCACCGGCTAGACCATGGCCTCATGCGTATACAGCCTAAGCATTGCGCATTATGGTGGCCGATTGTCAGCAATGTATGTTATCTGAGAACTTCAAGTTGGATGGTACCGGTGGTGGTAGTGCTGGAGAAATTTGCAATGAGAAAGTCATGGTGAGAAAGGGTTTCAATTATCAAGCTAATTAGGAATCACGGTCTATGCATGAGGGTAGTGTATATAAAGACCTGGGGATGAGGAGGGTAGTTTGTATAATAGCCGTATATATATTTAGTAGCTGAGAGAAAAGGTTATGCAGACTTTAGAGGCCTACCTTAATCCCCAACCCCCCCCCAAAAGCTCTTATTTGGCATATCAGTCAGTACCCTCGGTTGGCGTATGGGTTGACCTATTCACCAAGCGGATAAGTTGGCATATGGGTCGACCTGTTGGCTAACGAAAATATTTAACGAATGGATCGAAACGCATATGTGCACTTGCACTTATGAGTACTTACTGCTCTCATACACACACCGTAGATACTCTTGAGGATCTCTCTTGTCTCTATCATTGATACACTACAATAAACGTGCTCACGGTTCCCTCCATACAGTAACAACAAAAGATTCCAGTCTGGTGGTTGTGAGTGACGATTCATGACTTTATCTGAAACCACTGTACCGAGAAGCGGCAGTTTGAAAATAGTCGATTTTGCATTCGATCTAGCAAAATAGCGACTTTAGAGAACGAATCGAAGGCACAGGTTGCAAACAGTGATACTTACGGATGCTGTAGCATTCCTTGAAGGATTATATGAACAGGACTTTAATTTACCATTAGACTGCAGTGTACTCTACTCTAGGATGTCACTGAGAGTGAAGTAAGAGAAACTCAAATCCAGAGATATCCGGGCCCAAAAGAAAGTACTTTATCTTGTTACAACACTACAAACGGCAGATAACCAGCTAACGAACCAACCTCGAATGTCACTTTTAGTATATGTATCAGAAGTTAATGACCGGTGGCGTGAGTTATTCATCATTCGGTATCCCCTATATGCCCGATTCTCTCTGATTCGTTGCATATCCTGTTTGGGATGCCGATCACAAATTTTGGCTAATCAACGGCCTAGGAATGCACAACCTGACATTGAGCTCACAGCTGCTAGCGCAGGTACTGCTGTGTACATACGAGACTAAAAATCAGAGAAAACTTTGCGTGTAGGGGATAGTATCATGGGCAATTCCCATCCCCATCTCTCCACACGCACGGATCAGCAACTCTAAACCATTTGATCAAAGTAAACAGACACCGTCCTCTGATCCTCTTTATCAGCCTAAAGTACTACTTAATATTTCCCCACCACAGTACGTTTGTTTTGCCTGAGGTAAATTGCTGATTAGCTTTATCCCCCTCTAAAGCTCGTTTCAGAACACCGCCGGGAGATCTAGACTGCACCCGTTCTCAGTTATACTTAAATACGTTATGGTACCAGCTGTTATCTACCACGAGAGGGCGACGTATTTTCAGTTGGATAATTGTAATAGGAAAGATTAAATGGGCCAGCAAAGATAATGGCCTCCTACCCTTGAAATCTCAGGCATAAAAAAATGCAGGTATCGGTGCATACGCACTCACTCTGGTTCAACGTGATACAAACTCGCTCTCTGATACGTTCGATCAACTGGAAAGATGCAGGCAGATATATATAGGGCTTGTTCCGTGCTTATGACCCGAGGATCGTCGAGAAACAACCTCTTTAGTTCCTTCGAGTATGATTGAAAGAACCTACATGAGGGAGATTGATATTGTATGCATTGAAGATGACGTCCACTTCATATCTACCGTACGCGTACTTTCGTCCGGAGAAATGGAAAAAACAAAAAGATGGGAACAAAAAAAATGTATCTACATGAAATGAATCACCCCTCTCTTTATCCCTGCAAGAATACTTATAAAGCTAGAAGGTAACTCTCTAAAAGGAATCGACAAAAAAGGAGGTGCAAATAGTTACAAGAACCCACAGCTTCCACATATATTAAACATGTTGCACATAAGCTAAAGTGAAAGAAGCAAAAAACTACAGGGAGAGAGGATCACCGGTATCCTCCTCCCCCGCTGTTCAAGCCTGAGAAAATTTCGTTAGAGGTTCTCGTACACATCAAACCCAGGGAGCACGCCTGATCAAAAAGAGAACTCTCTGAACAAAGGCCTCTCAACGTCCAAATGCGCCTTCTTCCTCCCAAACTCAACACCATTCTCAACCACCGGACTAACATCCGCAGATTCCTCTCCATCCTCTGGCAGATGCGCGAGATCGCCATAGCTTCCTCTTCTAGGGCCACCATCCTTTCCACCAAAAATCGGCGGCGTTGCAAGCCGCATAATCGAGAAATCAGCAAGCGAGTGACGCTTACCCTGGTTTGCTGGCACTAGAGGCGCTGCGGGAAGTTCCGCAGTGACACTTCCCGTTCCTGTTGTCGAGTTGGTGTGCAAGGTATCATTATCGCTATCGCTACGCTCAGATGGTATCGGGGCGAGCGCATTAATAGTCGGCAGGGTAGTATAGAAGGGAAAAACCTGTTCTTCCGATTGTCCTGTCTGTGTAGTAGGACTTGATGACTGTCTTCGCTGGCCAGTGGATACAAATTCGAGTGCGCGCTGAGTCGGAGAAGGTATTCGGCGGGGACGTTCCGACGATATTATAGGTGGTGGTGGTGGTGGTGATGGTGCGTGCTGTAGTATTATGTCTCCTCCGCGCGCAGATTCTAGATCATTCATCAATGCCTCGAACCGAGCCATGGAGGACATAGTTTTCCTCTCGGGCTTGTCAGAGACAGGATTTTGAGGTACAGTGGAGGAAAAGAAGCGGTCAAGGATAGTTTCTCGCCGACCAGGCGCCGTGCCCACTGGTCCAGAACCTTTAGCTGGCCCAGAGCCTTTGGCTGTGGCGTCATCTGAGCGTTTGCGGGGGTAGGTGCCTCTCAGATTTTGCCGTGGTTGGATCTGTTCGCTCATGGCGGATTGGGGACGGCGTTCTTCAGTGCCGCTTCTAGGTGAACCTAGGATCTCTGATGGTGAGTTGCTCACCAGGCTCGATCTGTCATCCGAGTCTATACTCGAGAGATTACTGTTTTTGGAGCGGATAGATGGACTCAGGAAAGTGGTATTAGGCTCGCCGTTAATTAGAAATAAGGATGGTGGGTCGTCATCGTTCTGTTCTAATTCTCCCCGGAATGTGTTATCCACCGTGTTGGAACGAGTCACTGTCGTAGGACTTTGTATCAAACGGGATTGTATCTCCCTCGCCCACCTCTCCAAACAATATGGTTCGTCTCCATGGGGCCGAAACAGCAGTGTTGATCCCATGGCACTCCCCCTCGATCCATCTTTCGATGGTACCTCATTGCTTCTCCGTCGGAACTTCCGCGATGACGACGATGAAGATGAGTGGTGTAGTGGCGTTTCAGAGCCTCGGAGGTTGATGACAAGTGTAGGTAAGACTGGTGATTTCTTCTTATTCGCAGCCACGTCCCCGATATAGCACGATGCGATCCTTTGTATTCTATCCACCCTGTCAACCATATGCCGCACATTTGTTCTTCCGTCTGTGTCGCGACTCACGGATATCTCACGATCGGCTCCAGATCAGTCTGTACGACAGAGCATAGTTAGAACTCGTTTGCTGCTTATAACCACCTTCGCCGCCCCTCGTCACCGTTGCTACTCTAACACCACCCAAAATGGAAGTTGGATATGATCATTCCCCACCTTCTGCTTGAAAATAGTCAAAGTCCATTGCCTAGCAGCATCCGCAGCCACGGCTGTAGCCAGCGCCGAAACGTGATGCGTGCTCTGGCTTCTTTCCAGCCCACTCTTTGTCGCTCCTGTGGGTGTAGTTGCGCTCGAAGAATTGATACTCCCGGAGGTGGTTGGTCGGGTAGACGATGCTGTGGTAGAAACCGATGACCGCGATCCGTTGAAATTATTGCTGAAGCGGAGGTACCTTGGCTGTTCCACGGCATTGTCAGCTACAGCACTCGAATGCGAACAGAGCGAGTATACAGTACCTTCCATTGCGCGCGACCGATTAGATTTCGCTCACCAGGAGGTACCTGAAGCCAGCCCTCCATGCTAAGGGTAACCGAAGAGCTACCTCGTAGCCCGATCCAATGGTAGGCGTGCTTGGTTGATGGCGAATATGAATGAGCGGAGGAAGAAAGACAGTTGGGCGCACGAAAACCGTTGCGGTCGTCGAGGGATGCGGTGCGGTGCAGGTAGTGTGGGAGGGGAAGCTCCGCTGTTTGTGAAAAGGTGCCTCTACTAGTACTCCGATCGCGACGGTTGCATGTAACTATACATCGTTAGGCCGTAGCGATGTGTAGTATCAAGTCTGCAATGAGGAGATGGCGATATCTTGGTGTTAAAGGATTATACGAAATACGAAATACGCTAACATTAAGCAAAGAAGAGATAAGAATGTGATATGTTGTGTTGTGATGTGCTGTGCTGTGATGAAAAGTGAGGTGTACTCAATGTAACGTCGACGATCATCTTGCGCGATCGGCAACGATACCAATTCGTAAAACCTTAGGTATAATTGAGTTTACATCGAACGTCCCCACCTTCTCCCCTCTTCGTTCTCCATAAATGCAACCCGCTAATATATACACGCTTGCCGCCATTGCCATCACCGCCGCATTGGAGTAGGATTATGATTATATTATTAATGTATATCACGACCTCCTACAGTAGAGAGAGAGACGACAAAGATGCAAGGGAGGTGTTCCGGTGATTCACATCCGAAAGCACCCCTACATCTTGTCATCATCAATTTGGCTTTGTCCACCTTCCTTTTTCCGAACTCTGCCTGCATAACACAGTACTGTGACTTTATATATAGCGCAACTTGTCGTGCAGGCGTTGCGGGTTCCGCCTGCAATTCAATCAACCCAAAACTCCCGCCAGGGTTCTCTCTCGCCCCACCTCGCCTGCCGTTGTAGACACACGGGACGTACTCGTGCAGACAAGCCCTCAATGCGGGTAAAATCCTAGTCAGCGCGGCATACTCTATACGGCGAACAACCCACCGGTTCTAGAATTACACGGTACCTTCGACAACAACCACCACTTTCAGAGAACGACATATTCCAGAACCTTATGCGAAGCATACGGCAGCATCGCCGAAGCACGCTAGAGCATGCCCCTTGTACTGCCACGTGAGTGACACGAGGATAAGTTTCGGATTGTCCGAACTTCCAATCTGACCGCCTGAGTTTGAGATCTAGATATTCTCTGCAGTGCCTAGAGTAGGTAGGTGTATATGGTGCATTGAGAGTCGTTATCATAAACACTTTTGCATTAAACTAAATAGTAGCATGGGTACATATCGGCGATCGTCATTGAAATAATGTCGAGCTTCTCGGTACCGTACCTGCCCCATGACTGAGGTGCCGAGATTGAGACCTTAACGTGAATCTCGGTAACGGGACTGTTGGGTCTAAACTCTGCATCCAACATCGCTTCTCGCATTTACCTTCTTGGTCGGAATCATATGCACTAATATGCATTAAATATGTGAGAGTTCCATGGTCATCCGAGTGGCTGCTGGAAACTGCCAACATATTGGTTAAGGTTACGTAGAAAAGACAGACCTTTGGTGAATAACACAGATACTCTTCGTTTATTGGGCCGGTCATTGAGGTTGGGATGTGCTGCATTGCTGACGGGCTTTTTCAATGGGACTGATGTAGGAACCCCTTGCTTACTGCTGACTGGTAACGTCCCAACCTCTGTGACCAGCGCAGCACTTGCAGGTTAAAATCCATATGTCTCATACGTTGGATGTGTAGGCAAATACATGAGTGTCTAAAGTCCATCAGTCTGGATTCGCGCATTTGATCAGAGCTAGCATTTTAAGGATATTTGCATCTCAATTACGGTAGCACGCATACGCTGTTTAAATTGACGTCAAATGCCCCCATAATAATAACTTTAGCAGCGTTTAATATCGCTCTCAGTTCACCGCAGCATAAGAATTTCACATTGCATTGAAGATTCGCGAACTCAGACTAAGTCCAAATTTTCCTATGCTATGCATATTACTTAAGTCCTACTAACTTAAGCAACTACAAGCTTGGTACCAAGCCTCGCTACAAGGGATGAACAGGCGAGTTTGTGGCATCAAACATGCATATAAGTGCTATTGGGGCGAATGTCTCCGGGAGAAGCGATTGGCCTTCTGGAGCATTTCCCGGATATCTAACGTTGAGAAAATGGCGGCCTCGGGTCGAATGGATAAGCCAGCTTGGAGCCGAACGCCTTTCATGCTAGACGAACCATCGAGACCAATTAAATGATACTCGTCTCGCCTATGATTAAGACCTAACACTGAAGTTTTGTCCATGCATAAGTACTCCGACTGGATTCATGAAGCCAACGCCGGATGAAGCCACCCATGCGTTTTTATCCGCGTAGAAGTGCCGCCGTGGGTTGAAATAGGTAGTTTCAACATTCCAGGGAAAATTATGTATGAGAGGCGCAACTGATGGCATCATTTTGCAAAAATCTTCAGTGGCTGCATGCTCTACCAAATTTGGCCTTTCCTCCCGATTCCTCGGAGCGCGAGGAAAAGACTTCACAATTCAGCTTGAGTGGCTTGTTGGGGGTGCTGCGCTATCTAGTTGTAGTGTCTTTAGGTACTGATATTGTCCATACTAACAGAATTGCATCGGACTGTACTTAGTTGAACAACCTTTGGATTGTACCGGTCCAAAATAGGGTGTCACGTGGGGATATCGAGACAAATAGTTGATGAAACCAATGGGTGAAGCTCGCGAGGAGCGGTAAAGACTCTACTTTCAACCACAGGTTGAAGGCATAACTCGCGGGGTGCTGCAAGCCAGCAACTCTACTACCCCGGCGGTGGACATGCAACAGTGTTGACAGGATGAAGCTTGATATTGTCTAATCGTCAATGCAGCTTGAAAGCCTGCGATGTGAAGGGTTTGGAGGTGAGGTGCAATTCCGGTACAAACTCAGCGCAAGGCGTATCTTCCACGTTAACTACCGCTCCTCCGTATCGCGTTTAATGGTGGGCTGTGTGTGGAATCATTCTAGTTCCACGAAGTCCTCCTAAGAATAATTGATCTGACGCTGAGCGCTTTAGATTTAGTGGCGATTATCATCGAGTTAGTATAAATCTTAGATTTCGGAAAAAGACCCCATGCAGTGCAAAATCGATGACGTAGAGCATAACAGTGCGACAACCTCGCAAATTTCCGACCTTGTGCTCTTCAGACCCCACAACATGCGAACATTATCTCTCCGTCTTCTCATTCTGAAACATTCTAAACATATCCGCGTGTTTCATGCCGGATCCACTCTCCAAAAGGCCCGTATCTACGACTCCGTCCGCAATGAAAACGATTTCCATACGGCTCTCCGTCTCTCTACCCAGATTAACACCCCGCTAATAACCCTATGGATGGCTAGCTACTGTCCCAATTGCCGAACTGTTCGGCCGCGGCTCCTTGAGCTGCTTGCAAATCGCGGAGACATGGACCCCGATGTTCAGTATGTGGAGGTGGAGTTGGATGCTCAAGGTGGAAGGGTAGGAGAGTTGGAGTCACGATATATGGTGCGTACTTGATTCTCGGGGTCTGCAATTGACACGGGTTGTACGCGGATACGGATAGCCGCCAGGGGACAGTACCATTGTGGTGTTTGAGAGCTACCGGCTGCCCTGCCCATCCATGTTAACGGAAGGTACTTTATTTGACTATGTACATACAGATCAACTCCTTACCAACACTTCTTCCATTCCGTCGAGGCGAGCCTATACACGAGAAACGAATGACGGATGTGCGGACAATGAGTGACCGAAACCGGCTGAAGGAGTGGGTAGAAGAAGTTGCAGAGTTCGGAGTCGGTGACAAGCGCGGCGGTAGTGCCGGACTGTTCGGAAAGCTACTTGGAGGTTAGACGGTGAACTCTTTTGAAATATAAAGCACGGTACTGGTTACTGTGGTCCAGACAGCAGTCAGCAAAGGGTGTCCGTCTGGTGCTTTTTGTGTACTTGTCAACGTCAGCAGGCCGTTGTCCGGTCACAAACAGCTGTCAGGCAGTACAAGTGATAATATTCTATTATCCTGAGATCCCTAACTATAAGTTGGTTCTTCTCTTAATAGGATCACCCTTGACTCCTCTAGTTCTAGCAGTACTCCCAAGCATTGATCAACTGGTGTATCTTCTTCCTGTTCCACATCATCCTCCATAAGATTCTGTCTTTAGTTGCTGGGAACGCTTGCGTCCATCCTCGCTTCTGGCTCAGGTGTGGCGTTCGCTCGGCTCACTTAAGGCTTCGCCCCCTTTACTCATAGTATAAAGGGACGTGAATTAATTAATAATTAATTACATTTCCGAACTTTTAACAAATAAAAAAATAAACTCCTTTGTTTCGAATCCTCAAACAAGCTCTCTCAGTCTCCAACTCAAACCTTTCCTGCGCCAATGGCCCTTCTCGAATCTCTTTCATCATATCCGTTCCCGGCGGGAAATCATGCTCGAAGACCGGCTCTCCCGCTCCTCTCATATTTGCTAGGACCGACTGTCTAAAATGCCATCGAAGAAGCTGATTCGACACATGATGAGGATCTGCTGGATCACGACACACGGGATCGAGAATACGGCCGTCCCAACCATAGTCATCGACACCAAACACTGCGATTTTGTATTTGTCCTTCGACAAGTGTTGGTATATGCTCCCATCTAATTAGAGAGTAAGCTCACATCCGGGTTGGCCGATACAAGATATTGATCAAACTGCTAGTGAACGTTCGCGCTAAGGAGAAACCCATTCTGCAACCAGTTGATCTTTGAGGTTCTAGTCTTATAATTGGATTGAATCTAGAGACTTTCTTTCTCAAGCGGAAAGATATGTGCTGTCCACCTGTATGGGGCACCCCGATTCATACCACCTGAAATGACATCTACCATCGCGGGCACGGATTCCGTTTCGAAATGCAACATCGCGGCCGGACACACTGTGCGAGATGATGCGGTGGACCCACGGTTCGTCACTGACTTGGATTTCGCCTTACCAATTAGCTCAGAAACACTCGCACAAGCACGATACTGAACTTACCTTCACAGCTGACCATATAGTCACCCGCATTGAGACGAGTATCAACCATCGAGACACCCTCCCGGTATCCTTCACAGAGACACGAATCGGGGCAGTGCTGACAAGGACGATGTTAAGCATCACGAGAAAGTTCCTCTCGGTAAGGGGTCCATTCTGTACTAGACCTCCTAGGACGATATCTGGATTGGCTTCGTCAAAGAAGCGGACGTTTCGAAAATGAGAACGATGCGAGGACATCGCATAAAGGTTCAGTGAACTCCGTCTGTGCTGTCTCCGTCTATCGAATAGTGGGGTTGAAGGACTTCGTCCCTTCACACCAAAGAGAAGCTGCGAGCCTCTTCTCTTACACTACTCCAGTACTCATGTCGCCGAAAAGTCCCCGGGGTACGTGATTTCAGGGTTATACGTACCTCAACGAGAGGCTGCCACAACGTATGAGAAACTTTAGCTAGATAATTTCTTTAAACATATTAGGCTTTATTTAAGAGTTTCTGACACTTAGCGGACTTGTTATAGTTGGTTTGCTGGTTTTGGGTTGACTATTCATTAGCAATTTCCATTGTACACCTAACCCTGAAATCACGTGCGCCAGGAACTTTTCGGCGGCATGACTATGTGTGCCAACGCCACACCTACTTAATCCCTGCAGTCCTCTCGTTCCGCCAAAACAACGGTTAGCGTGAGGTTACGGCCACAGTCGTTTAAGTAGGGTGAGTATCCTTTGCACTTGGTTGAGAAGTAGCAAAGCTTCTTCAACTTTTCGATTCAGCAACCAACGACAAGGTGAGTCTGTTTAACGTCATATTATCTCTCTAACTGGCTAGAGTATTGAAGACTTACTTGCTAAATTCACGAGAACCGAAAGCAGTTAACAAACATGTTCAGGCTCCTCAACAATCAAGTGTTCAAGCCTTGGGCGTTCACCACTACCGTCTTCAAGTCCACCATCCATGCAGGGCGATCGGTACCGCTCCGGTGAGCTCGAAGTTCTAATAGCATACAACTGCACACTGACTAGGTGGCCCAGAGACGTAATTATGATGATGATCGTCATCACGATGATGGACATTGCCACGATACCAACAGTGGGAGTTCAGCCGAATTTACAGCTGGCTCGAAGTCTGATTCAGCTTCGTTCGTTACCTGGAAAGACTTTTCTCAACTGGACAAGGTCTGATCGAAACTAGTATTCAGCAGTTTTCCCAATAGGCCAGGTGGGCCAGTTTCAGTACAGAACTGGCCGGGCCCGCACGTGACGGGCCAGGCTTCAGTGCGGCCCATACCCACAGGCTTGACGCATATGAAAACCATGGGTGACTGGGACAACAATAGTTCTTGAGGCCCATAGTTTAACTGCAGGCGCCTGCAGGTGACTACAGTTTCTATAGTTCTGCCTAAGAAATCGCGGTACCTGCCGGAGTGACAAAAGATGCTAGCGAATGGTATGAGTCTTATACAGTGAAGCAATGTACTGGCAACTTCTAGCAACTTCTAGAGACCTCTAGATTGTACCCTGAACCTCAATAGATTGCCAACCGTATTGGTAGAATACCTAACCCTAAAACCCACAATTGGCCTAGTCACCCACAGTTATTGCCCGGCTTCGAAATCTTAGACCCGGTCTACGCAGTTTTAGTTTTTAGCCAACCTCGCCGAGCCTACGGGCCACGGGCCTGACTGCCGGCCGGCCGGGCCCGTTGGGAACACTGGTATTCAGATACGGGATATCGTGCTAATATTTCTTAGGACGTCTCAAGATCAAAGGCCTCGGTAGCAGGTGGTCAAGGAAATCAAAGACCTCAGTAACAGGATAGATAGGAGATTTAACAAGACGGACGGCAAGATTGACCGTGTGCTGTACGGTATTATCATTGATCTTGTTGGTTTGTCCTGAAAGGCGGCTTCGACTATTACTAGGACCACAAGAAGTAGGCTGCTATGGCATGGGTAAGCGCGGTGGAGTCCATTCATTTGAAAAGATCGACGACTGATTGATATGATATAGGCTCAGGTACTTGTCGGTCGGTAGGCGTTTATGGTTTTTCATTATTACGGTGTTTTAGAAGGGTGCGGTGTTACTAGATTGTTTTCCTCCAATATTGAGTTTGGATGTACTTTTACTTTGAGATGACTCGATCACTAATTTTATTGAGTAGTCATTGGAAGTTTTATAACTAGTCATTGTAATTTCGATGAGTCCTATTACTATTTTATTGGGGACCCCCTGAGCGTAGCCTAGGTAAGATTCTGTCTTTTAGTTGCTGGAATGTGGAACGCTGGAAGTAAATCTAGGAAAATAGGCAGTATTCTTGAGAACGTTCTGGAAGCAGGGGTTCTTCCGGAACAGGCTTGGCGGAACGCAGACACAGAGGTGGCGCAGAGGTAAAACAACGGGGCTTGGTCACGTTCTGTCTATAAGAGGAAGGGTTTCCTCGGTACCTCACGACCTGACAGACGGAGACGGCACAGCAACAAGCAGCACTACGACTATTTCTCGAGAAGCAGCGAGTATGCTCCGTCTCTTTGCCAAACGAGGAGTCCTCTTTGCTCCTTTCCCCATTGTTCAGCAACCTCTTCGATGCAAAAGATTTCACACTAGAGATGACAACTTTCCCAAAGTAGAGAAAGCCTCTAGTAATGCCAGGCCGAAAGTCAAACAAAATCAAGCTCCGGGTAATAATGATCGTTTGGTAAGTCATTGTACATCTAACAGATTGCCTCTGACTCAACTAACGAACGGTTAGATAGTGAGATCATGTCAATAAGTTGGATAACCGTATCGCTGATTTGAGCATGGTATAGCCCATATTCATAAATACTTGATAACGATTAACTCGGGACAGTGATAGTAGGACCTTGGTGATTTCAAGGGGATGTGCACAAGTCTATCGGTGAACTTGCAAGAACAATGGAAAAGGGTTTCGGGGATATTAAAGCAGAGATGAACTCGATGCAAGCAGATATTAACTCGAAGTTTGGGGAAGTCAACACCAAAATTGAGGGTGTTAAATCCGACTTCAGGCTTACAAAGTGACTTGCTATTTAGAGGGACATCAGCGGTGAGTTCCTTATTATACTCATGTATGAGATATTATCAATGATTCCACCAGTCCGGACGATCCCGGTCTAGGGTAGGGCTCGGTCTGGTCTAGACCGGGATCAGTCCGGTCTGAACTGGTCTGAACTGGACTACGACACGATTTTTTGCGGTACTGGTCCAGTCTGAGGTAGGGCTCAGTCCGGGATCGGACCAATCCGGACTGGTCTACCCTTGAACTACTGGAATTATTGGAGATATGTCTAATTGGCATAGGTTATTATATGGCTCGTCAAAAGACTACGCGAAAGTTAAATTCGCTAGGCTCGGTATGGTGCCTGAAGAAGCCGATCAAAAACTTGGTCCAAGAAAGTAACTATGTTCTTCAAGACTTTATACACGGGCGCCAGCATAGGGAATTCGGAGAAGTCTGCAGTACTGCTAGATTTTTAGATGGCTTGAATCGCCAATAGAATTGATGGTTTGCATTACATCAGGAGTTTTAAGGACAGAAATTGATTAGTCTGCAAGACTAGGGATGCGGCCGTGGGCATGTTTTATCCCTCGTTTAGTTTTCTTTGTACTACAGCTACTCATAGAAACCATCGGGAAGCAGGGGGGTTGGAACGTGTGGCTAAATCTCTCCAGGGAGGATTTCAGACACCAGATCTCAATCCCTTCAACATTTGAGGCAATTTTACCAAGTTTTTGAGAGCTAACCTCTAGACCATACCAAGTTGTGCTAGAGCCCACCCCGAAAAAGTGTTGTATTAGCCAGAACAGGGAACTCCCGATCTTTTCTATGAGTAGCTATAGTAGTTTTCTCGATCTCGTCTAATCGATCTGAGGGTTAAACTGGGAGACCCCTTGAGCCCAGCGAAAGAGGGGGCGTAGCCTAGATTGAGCGGAGCGAACGTTGTAGCGAAGCCAGAGGCGTAGCGGAGTGGCTTGTGTGGTTACCGTAAGGTTCCCACCAACTAAAGACCTGGGCGAACCACCAGGTAAGATTCTGTCTTTAGTTGCTGGAACGCGGAAGGGATGCGAGAGGAACGCTGCAAGTGAGCCTCCCCCGCACTTGGTTGAAAAGCAGCAAAGCTTCTTCAACCCCACTATTCGAGAAGCAGCGATTGAACAAGAATATCTACGAACAGCACGACGAGCGAGCATCTACAGTATAGCAACAAGGTGAGTCTGTTTAATGCCACATTATTTCTCTAACTGGCTAGAGTATTCAAAACTGACTTGCTAAATTTATGAGAATAGAGTAATCATCCCCCAAGTAACCGAGCAGCCACCAAGGAGAAGAAGGGTAGAAGGGGAGCTCCCCAACCTAGCCGGTCACCCGGAGGGGAGGGGAATTTGGGCACTGCCATACTTTAGTTAGAGTGAGTGCAGAATGATTAAAACAAACCGAGCAGCCACCGACAATCCAACCATGTCCACGGTGTTCAACAAACTCATTAGGGCTGCTCCTTGCGTGATCCCGAGGATCCCCCCCCGTCTGTCCAGCAGATCCAACTCCGCTCCATGAATACTCCTAGTGACGGCGCCGAGTCGGAGGAGGCAGCGGGTGGCACACAAACTGCACTTATTCTCGCCCCAAGTAGATGTACTTATTAATGGGGTAGTCGTTTTTGTGAATAAAAGGATTACTAAAAGCTACTCTACTCTAGTGCAGCTTTCAGTAACTTTTGCTGCGGCCATCTCCTTCGAAATCTGCGGAGGTGCCCGGTTCGAAGGGTTAGGGTTACCTCGGTTCCGTCGCTCGTCAATCAGCCTTCTGCATAGAACAGTGAGACTGCAGGAAACGGAATAGGGCTAGAGAACATCGGGAGCGCAAGCGAGTCTGGATAACCACAAACATGCGCCCAAAAAGCAAGAGTATGAATCAACGTCCGTTTTGTCAAGTTAAAAGTGACACGACCCCTTTCCACTCTCTAGAAGCGGCTAGTTTCGTGTAGATGTTGTGAAAGTCTTGCAGATACAATTAAATAGTCTGACAAACGGCTTGGATATATCGATATCATACAGCATTAGGATACGCACCAGCGAAAGTACAGTGGGCTGACAGACTAACAATTGAAGCGAATAATCCCCCCAATAAAGCAATGGCGTTACCTCTTTATATTATGCTGTCACCCATTACGAGGACCCAAATCCGAATCTTCCGGCAAAGTGTATTGGGGGCATTTAATACAGAGCCATAGCCCCGCACCGTCTGAACTAGGACGATTGTCGTTTTTCTGCTTGAAAATGTGAGTTAGGGTATGGGGCACGGGTTGAACTACTCGGTAATGCACAAACCCCTAAAGTGCAAAATATGCCCTGTAGACTACATGGTGTAACTCATTTGAAACGCCGATTCGCTTGTTGCCTGCCTCTACCTGCCAAGCTCGATCTCTCACAGCAACCTGCGGTAGACATTTTCTCTTACCTGCCGCAAGCTTCGTCTCCCATGTGTAGGTATGGTTACAATAAATTCGTCCATGTCCCAGCCAGCCAAATAGCGAAGCAATAGCAATTAGTGAACATAATCAATCCCCATATCGTCGGGCTACAGAATTGTTGGGTTCTCGTTGGAACGATAAGGGCGTTTCACAACCGTCTACCTTGTCTAGCCTTGTAAGAGAGGGTATTGGGTGGTGGACACCCATAATGCGTAGGGTAGCAGCGCTCGTATTAGTCGTGCTCCATATCCAATTTATGTGTACCACTCCAGTGCCACCGCGGTCTTCGTCTTCGCATGATACGTTCCCCGCTTGAAAATTGTTCCCTACTTGAAAATTATGGGGACCGGGGAGCCTGGAACACCACTGCGGTATTCCCATCTCGTCTCCTGTTCGGGCAAAATCTCAATGAAGTCTCGAGCTTTGCAAAGACTCAACTTTCCGGCTCTCTGGGCGGGCTTGTGTGGAGAAATAGTGACGCGAGGACGGTGCTGTAGTCTACGGAATTGTCGCGGGTACCCACACAAAATCATGGATTATCAACCAATACAGCCACGAAGAATTAAGAACAAAACGAACTGACCCCGACTCTCGAGGACAGTAGTTCGGCATCTCTGTCCGGTTGGCCGGGAAAACAGGTGGTTACAAGCTGCCCTCATGCGAATTGAGGTGGATTCATGCTACATCACCGTAGTACTTTGAGGACTATTATGGCTGGTTTCTACCACAGCGCCCTTTAAGAAAGGATAAGATAATAGGCGGCGCTTAGTCCAATGCTCAAACGTCTCGATTGCAGGATTCATAAAATATCACGAATGATTTGATCTCCTGAGCCGTCCCACTACTACGTCTGGTCCATTCCCCAAACTCGTTTGCAGGAGCAAGGGCCCTCTAGAACCGTAGGAATTTCACGGCTCGCCACGAAAGCTTCAAAGCAATCCGCAAACCTCCAATAACCAACCACCCATCTTATTGCAAGGCAATCGCTAATAACTGCAATTATCTCTTCATCCCCCATACTCATGCCTTAATATAAAGTCCTCTCCATATTGCCAGCTAAAAATATTGTATTATGCACATTGCAAAAGGAAGCTGATTCGCCTTTGACATTGTTCACAGCCCAGCTTCACTCTCGCCTTGCCTTACCTTACCGGCCGGCAGTCACATAGCCGCCTGCTATAACCTAACCACAACTGGAACTTGGTAATCATTCCATACGGGCCAAAGCGCACGACATCCGCGGGCTGTTTGTGAGCCCCGAGCTGCTGACGATCGGATCGGGGTGAATCTGAGGATTGCGGATAATCAGAAGTTTAGGACGTTTCATAAATTATGCAAAAACCGCGAAATCGCACAAACTCCGGAGTCAAACAAACCTCATCAGTCCCCAGATAGAACATCTGTGGGGGTTGGTGGCCGGTCAATTCAATGATTGACCAGGCGGCAATATCGATGCCGGCTCCGTCCACTCCCACACAGTCATCCCAATTTCATGGTCATCACGGTTCTTGGTAAGGATGACGTTGGTCCCAATAATGGGTCTCGGGATTTGTGCGGTTGGATTGATTGGGATTATATAGTTTTCGCTTTCGCTGGTGTTTCCACCAGTTGTATGTAGAAAGTTGCGGGAGTGTTTGGGGTGACAAACCGTGATCCCCTGCCGCCTGAGGAATCGCATGCACAAACTACAAGGAGTAGATATGATACGAGACTAAACGGGAAATCCGTATAATCCCAACCCTGCCCGTCAATTCAAAATTGGCCGCAGAGTGCTGTCACTGCGGATATATTTTCTGTGCAGTCCGCATATACTACCCGCTGTTCGACGGCCCTTGGAATCTTTCGGATTCACGCAAAACACTGCGAGTGAGATTTCGTGATCTGCATAACTCTGTTCACTTTCCGGGTACGCAAGCCGATGCCACGTGTGAGGCGAGGCTCGAGGGTTATAGGCCTCTAGAGCTGCGTTTGAAACTGTACTTTACGTCTTGCAGCGAAGCCGGGAGGTTGATTGGGTATTCTTATGTGCTGTACCTACAGGTACTATACGTCTTGGGGTCGGGCGGCGGAGGGATCAATCAAATGGATTCTGTTCTGGACCCACGCGGAGCCGGCAAGCTGGAGCGCACTGACTCCAGATTTCCCACGTTTTCCCGGTCAATGCTGCGGCGCTGGAACGGGAGCATCCGATCGTCTATTTCGCTATACCCGAGTTTTGCGTGGGATGGTATCCGCCCACAGTACAATCTTGCCGAAGCAACGCACGTGACCTCGGCTGTGCTGGAATCTTCAGACGCTCCTTACAATCCATTTTTTACATGGTTGAAGGATTTACATTTCCGGACCAAGGTAGAGCGTTTGCTGGAGGCGACGACGGCCTTCGCTTGTTTGACTTATTCGCAGCATTATTGTGCCACCGGAAGAAAACTCTCAGAATATCCTTGATGCTTGCTCAAAACCTTGCAAGGCCTGCGGGAGAAAATTCTGGAAAGGGATTTCACTTACCCTATGGAGAATCGCCAAAGGATGTCTTTCTTTGTTTGTTCGCAGCAAGCTAATCGCAGCCGTGCCGTGCTCGAGCGAGTGAGTGACGTGGAGTCCGACGGTAAACTCGATCGAGGTTGATATGCAGCAATCGGCAACCGCTGTTGGTGGGTTGAACAACGTGCTGCTGCTTGCTGCTGCACTGTCTCACCAACCGTCCTGTGCATACAACCTCCTAGAAATTGCAGAGTTTCGTGCTAAAGGCGCCAATATAATGTGATATACTTCGAGTGCTCCTCTAAGACGTGTGTTGTCAAGTGACGAGAGCTGTGGCCCAACTGCAGTCTTGTTCCTTCTTTCTTTCGCTCGCAGCTTCGGCCGGAGCACCGCGACTCGAGTTTGAACCTTATGTACTCGCATGTATCAAGTGTAGCATTTAGCTTGACGGCTGCCCGAATCGGACATCACGCACTCTACCTCTACCCCTAGCCTACAGTCGGACGGGAGTCAACATCCACGTAGAGAGGGGACAAAGCTGCTCTAAGCTCCGCTCAAAATAAAGAGCTATGTATCCGCGCAGAGACACTTATTACTTGTGCTCGTACATATCCTTCGCTCGAGCTGCTGCTGTCTCCCACACTCCGCTCTCCACTGCTGCCCACCTTCTCTCCGCCAACCATCCCGGTCATTCAGCCACCGTCTGCATGCATATTCAATAACACTGGTCCAATCGTCGACGACCAGTGAAGCTGTTGTCAGGCGCCTCGGGAGATCTTCAGATAGAGTAAGTAGAGGGCTGCCTTGGAGAAGAAGCAAGCAAAAGCCCCGGTGGTTCACACTGGTGGAGAAAGTTTGTTCGCTAGAGGAGTACGAAGTCGAACGGAGAGAAGTTTCCGAAAGAGTGTGTGGGGGTGTTTATTCGGTTGGCCCTTTTCACGATCGATTTAGTTTCATAGCTACCGGTGCCCTAAATATCTTTTTCCGAAATCTCACTGCTCACCAGGCGTACCAGGCATTGCTTGCTATTTTCCCAACTATAGTCTTTTCTTTTCTTATATTTCGGAATACTTACTACTACAGCACAAAGTACGGACGAAAAGTGCAGTGAAGGCCGAGAGAAAGGAAGGAAGGAAGGAAGAAAGGAATAAAAGTGCTGCAGTTGCAGGGTCAAGAACAAGGAAAGGGCTTGCAACCATGCCGATAACAACAGCTCCAACACCGCAGCCTGCGGGGCAGCAGCATCAGCATCAGCAGCAGCACCACAACCATCGCCGAATCCACTCCCTAAAGACAACCCTCAACTTTTTCAAGGCTTCCAAAACCTTGGCCCAAGTTTCTCCCGTCAGGCGGCGCGAATTAACGATAAGTACGCCCATCTACAACGCGGCGCCTTCAATTATCGGAGAGGAAGACGACGCGGGTATCTCCCCAACCGAGCCACGACCAGCGCCAACGCCAACGCCAACGCCAACAACGCCACTGAGCCGATCTGGTGCTGGAGGCCCTATTTTCGACACGCAGTCGTATAGCTCTCGATTCCACTCCACTCCTTCTTTTGAAGGAACTGGTCGGAGGAGAGGAGGTACACCGCTTGGACGGGGAAGCGAGCTCAACGGTGGTGCGACGGATATCGAAGGACAAATGAATCCTCGAACCAGATCACCAGATCCCTCAGGAACCAGTGACCTTGAGCGTTCTTCGAACGATAAACAAAGTTCAACAGCTTCTGGAGGGGGCAAGAAGACAGCCGCGAAATTACGGATGGCCCTGAGTTTGCTGAGTCGCCGGAGATCAAACCCCAACTTGCGCAAAGCTTATGTGGCGCCTGTGGATGAGAATGGTGCTACTAGGGACAGCTGGGGGCCGTTCAACGTGTGTTTTTGTTTCTATGTTCTTATTATATCACTATCGGTGCTGACGTTGGTGGTGGTAGGAGGAGCCTCTACTGGACCCGGATTATGTTGAAGCTGGTCGTTTTTCGCCAAGTGTTACCGCTACACCGGCGAGACGACCAAGCACCACCACAAAATCCAGCGGCTTCAAGTTTACGTTGCCGGTCCGTGGCAGCAGCCGTAATGTGCTCAGCAAACCGCGACGAGAGGACCAACCGCGACGGGCCACGGTTGCGAGCGTGATATTGGGCGACGAGTCTCAAGCTGGCAATGGGTGGGATGGCATTGGGGCTAGACCCAGGAGCAGCCAATCAACATTGCCCGGGGAGCTTACAGTGCCTGATGAACCGGGTGATGGGAGTTTATTCAGTCGCGAGAGTGCAGCTTTGGGTGCACCCAGCCCTGGTCAAGGTGGTCTTTTCCCCCGACCTGCTAGTCTCCAAAGACACTGGAACGACGGTGCACAAAAAAAGATTGAAGAAGCAGACCCGAACCCGACGAGCGAACGCACTACTCAGCCCAGGCAACACCAGGATCCAAACAGAGTCAGACCTTTGAGCTTTGGTAGTCTCTCGAATGGGTTTGGAAGCTTGAAGATCACAGAGGCTGCAGCTCTTGAGAGCCGGGTTAAAGAATTGGAAACACAGGTTGCCGACTTACGAAGCATTATCGCCGAGTCCGCAAATTGGTCGCCTCAACCATTTGACGAGTCTGTGCTTTCACATTCCAACGGTTTCAACGTGTCACCCGGCACATCCTTCTCAAGACCGAACTCAGACACAGCGGTTGCCCCAGAGGAGTCATTGCGGTACGAACAAGTCAGTCCGCGAGGCTCAGTGGCGACTAGGGACAGGGAAAGAACGCTTTCGGTTTTGGAAGGCATACACCTCGACCCGGAGAACAAGAGAAGCACACTCTCAACCATCCGGGCACCGCGACGCGGCAGCACGAGCGTGAGCGTGAACGAGAACTCAACTCAATCCGTCAACATGGCAGAGTACACGGGCATCGTGGCCATGGTGAAGCGAGAACAGAAGGCCCGCCGGCGACTAGAGCAACAAGTCGCAGCTCTGCAGGAACAAATGGCCACGGTCCTGCACCGGCAGCTGATTGCTGATTCCAGTCATCGAAGCCCAATACTCGAAAACGTCTCGCCGCGTCGACGTCACCACCACACTGACTTCAACGCCTTGCACCGCAAGGCCAGCAGCGAAGTTCCAACCCCGGACATCACGCCGCCGCCCTCCTCCAGTAATGCGGCGGCGCGGCAGTCCGCGAATATATTTACAAGCTTTGACAGTGGCGCCCCCCCCAGTGACGATGGCCACAGCACCAACAGCTACTATGATGCGGGTAGGACCAATAGCGATGCGTGGCAGACCCCCAGCGAGGAGAAGGAGAATATGCTAGAGAGAACGGACTCCGCGTCGACGTTTGGAGAACCCCTGTTGGTTTTCCCACCGCCTGGTGGCAACGGCAGTAGCAGGACGCTGAGTTTGAGCCAGTTGACGCTGAAGAGCTCGTCCAAGTTTGCTCGGCGGGTGTAGCCGGGGAGGAGGGGTTTACTATGGACTTTTTTTCTTGTATATTGTTTTGTGTTGTTTAAGGATACCCCACATTTTGTGTTTAGCGATATCATCATCGTCATCATTGTTTTCCTTTTCTTGGGAGTTCATTAATTGGCATGCCTATGGTCGGGCTTGGGGGGGGTGGGGGGGTTATCGTCCCGTTCTTTTCCTTGAAAATTTTTGGAGTTTTAAGGGTTTTAACTGGTAGTTTCAGGGTTATATCTTACTTTACTTTACTTTTACTACCTTTATCTATGCTGTGCTTCAGAATGAAACGAACACCCTAACTACCTAGTACTTTCTCTTTCTTTTATATATATATATATATAGCAATGACGAACGACGACCCGGGTGGGGGGTGGCACATGTATGAACGATATGATATGGCATTGTTATTACACTTTACGGGGTTAATGGGAAAATTTATGAAACGTATGGAGATTTGAGTTAAGTGTGTATCCGGAATTGCGGGGTGAAGAGGAGATGTACCTGGTACCCTGCACAGTAGGACGAGCTAGGCCCTGGAAGTGGGGTTGTTTTACGTCCCCGTATCGGCGGGGAGAATCTGAATAGCCTCCGGAAGAGGCATTCATACACGGGTGTGAAGGTTTATTCAGCTATGCTATGCTATGCTAAGAGGAAGGAAAAGTGTTGTACAGTTACAGACGGAAAAAACAGAAACGGATAAGGGACCCCAAAAATGGCTATGCTATGCTTTGCTCATGATTAAACTCGGGTCGTCCTCCGCGATGTTGATACACGCTCACATGTCGAAGTAGCTCTCTTCCTAGCTGAACTTACAGCGGAACTGCGGAGGAATGTCAGTATCCGGTATAACCTAGACCAGGGAGAGGGTGGGAGGGGCGTACCAAGTACCGAATCTTGATCTGGGAAACGTCATAGACGATGTACTGTGGATGAAACTTAGTATCGTCACTCAATAGCGTGGAGGCATCAACATACCTCATTGTACTGCAGATACGCGTTACTCTTGATATCCTCTGTGATGTTTACCTCCTTTCCAGAGACCTTTGGCATTTGGACGCCAGAGAGGTTTTGGTTGACGATTCTGGCGTCTTCCCATTTCTTGGGTGCAGTCCCGCCGTTACCCTTGGTTGCGAGATGGCCGCCTGCCTTGCACTTTTTGGCGGCTCCGTAGTCGGCCATGGTTAGTTCGAGCATGGGATCTCCAAGTTGGGCTTCGCAGAGAAGGAGGAGACCAGTGTTGTCGGAAGACTGGGGGTGATGTTAGCTATGGCTATGGTTGTGGGGAACAAGGAGCGTGTACGCTGGCGCAACAGTAGCCGGCCGACTTGGAAACGATATCGGCGAGGTAGACTCCCTCTGGGGTTTGTGTTAGCAGTGTAGTGGAAATATTAAGAAGACGGATTTGGCGTACTGTCGAACATGTAGCCATTGACAGGAGCTTCCGGCTGGAGATTAAGTTAGCACTTGCAGTGACTGAAAAGAAGGTAAGAGAACGTACTGGGGCAATTCTCAACCCCTGACTGAGAATACCACCAAAGTTCGTGGTCCTGCTTCCGTGCCAAAGCAACTTCCTCTGATCGTGGTCGTATTTGTGCCATCCAGCCTTCTGCCATCGTTCTTCCTCGACAGATCTTGTGACTCGGAAGATTTCCTCGACCTGAAGCTTGATGTAGTGAGTCTTGCCATGAGTCTTCTTGACGTAAGCTTCGAGGTGCTTGAATTCGTCCGAGTTTTTCTCGAGTGCCACGGCTTCGTTAAGACCCAGTGAATGGTACTGCGTGTCGATAGGGTTGACTGTGCTAGCGTTGGTTGTACTGTTTTTGATGATCTCAGAGGATATCTTCATGTCAACAAGATTCTCCACAAGCTCGGTTTCTTTCTTCAATAGCTGAGGCGTATCGATGATCTGCGGTGGCGATCTTCCAAAGTCATGAGGGATGACAGTGTAGTATCTTGAAGACAATTGGTTAAGAACATCACGATAGTTGCCTCCGTATTCACTGTACTTTGTTTGTACAGTTGTAGGATCATTGATAACTTCGCCGATTATCTTGAGGACTTCGAAACCCTGGAGTATGGTTGTTTTGGAGAGCTTTCCTAGAGGGAGTTTCTTGCTGTCGTAGGATAGCGATGCCATAGACTGCTGCATGAAAGACATATTGAAGATAAGCTTCATCAAGTCCTGGAGTGGCTTGGAGATTTTGCTTTCTGCTTCTTGGACTTCCTCGTCATCATTATCCAAGGGCTTGATTGAATCGTCATCATCATCGTCTTCGTAGTTTCTCTCCTGTGTAATCCATTAGAATTGGGGTGGAATGTGAGAGTGGTAGAGAATCTGGCGACATACAAGGTAGGCATACTTGTTGCCGCCTCCGAAAGCGATGGCGCGATTCGCCCAAGTCTGACCTTATGATCTGTTAGAATGGCTCGAATCTGTGATCAAAAAATAATACAACTTACCAGACTTTGCCTTCATCAACTTATCGAAGGCAGCAGTCGCGGCAGATAGGGCGACATTTACCCTATTGGTCCCGTTAACCATCACGCTACTCCCCTTCTCACAGTGCGCATTCGTGGTGGACAACACACGCTTTGAACTGGCATTGGCCCCTCTCCCCCACTCTACCCCAATGAGCGAACACACTATAACCATTGGATGTTCTGTCGTCCCTCTCGAGCAATTGGATTTGATAAAACTTATTGTTGTTCACACCAATCTGTGCCAATCAGTAGAGCCCTGGGTTGCATTATCGAGTTGGAGATCACCAACATTTGTCTGGTTCAGCGTTGCATCCCAGGCGGTATCCGAACCATCGACAAATACGTGATGTGACTCTGTAGCATCATGAGCAAATGAATTCTCCCATGATGGATAGTGGCTCACTTTGAAGGTCAGACATTTCATCTACTGGAGCCTTTCCTTTTTTCACTACAGTTTTCATCACAGGCTTTTCTTCTTCTTCCTCTTCCTCTTCCTCTTTGTCTTCCTCTTCCTTCACATTCTTCTTGGCCTTGGCCTTGCCTTTCCCTTTCACCAGTGTTGTTTTCTTGAGTTTTACCTCCTCCTCCTCCTCCTCTTCCTGGTCCTTGTCCGGTTCTGGTGCTTTCTTAGCTCCTCGTTTTGGACGGGATGTACCATCTATGGCCTTGGATTTCTTCGCGGCTGGCTCCGGTTCCTCATCATCCTTGGAATCAGACGCTGCAGTATCAGCAGTTCTCTTCACCCCGCTAGGTTGTGGTGCGGCGCTGGTGTCAACAGCGTACTCGCTTTCCGGCTGCTTCGCCTCCTTTTCAATTGACGTCAGATACCAATCGATGCTCACGATGTGCAGGATGTTATCGAGCGCTTGCTTGACTTTGCCGGACTGCTTCGCGACATCGACCTCGTTGCTGATAAGATGGGTGGTGTTGTCTTCGATAGTCTTGGTAAATAGCCCGCCGTTCTTCTTGACCTGTCGCTCGATCTATGGGAAGCGCATAAGCAATCCAGAGTTCATAATGATACAAGGCTGGTACATACGGAGCCTGTTGCAGGGAGTTCTGTTAGCAAGTGCCCGTCATTTACGAGTGTAATTGGGTGTATTACTTTGAGTATGGCCTCTATGTGTGCCGCTCACAGCTATCGCCAGACCATCGAATGGTTGTCCTGCCATGACGTAGCTGAGGATTGTGTGTAGTTGATTGATTGGATGACAGTGATGTGGGTGTCAATTGAGGATGTTGGGTGCGAGCTTGATGAGCTGAGAGCTATCAATTGGTTGCGCGAGAACAAAGAGAGGACGATAGAGAATTCAGAAGGATTCGGTTGCAGTAAAGATGAGAGAAATGGACGGAAGTGTTGTGGTCTTTATGCTCTCCTTTACATGCTACCGCCGCAGAGGTGCGATTTCATGCCATTCAGTCATATACGCTGCCCCTACCAAACGCGTAAACCCAGCGTGATCTCGCGACAAAGCTAAGCTGCGGACCCGAATTATGAGTCAACGCACAGCCCCGCTGCCTTGAATTGGCAGCTGGCAATCGATGACAGTTTAATCTGAGCGATTGATCAATCAATCGAAAAGGAGTCAAATTGACTTGGATCTCCATTGGTGATGATTCAGACCACGCGTGATTACAGAGGAGAGAGAACTTCGGAGCTGACGGAAACAAACAGCCACTGCACTGCAGCTCCCGTGTCGAGTCGCATGAAGATCGGTCGGTTACTGAGTCACAGACAGTAGCCCTAACATAGCAGGGATCATAGCCAAGCCATAGCTTAACTCCAGAGCCACGCTTGCTAGAGTAGAAACTAGATCACCAACCTCACAGGCGACATCATGGGTAATGACGGAGGAAGGTCGGTCAATTTCTATGCATTTGCGCTCTGCACCCGAGCGATGTGCTAACCTTTGCGAAAACAATAGTATCCCAACTCGTCGAGAGCTAGTCAAATCCGCCGCTCGCCACCCAACCCACTCTCAAGTCCGCGACACTCAGGCGCAAACTAGACAATACCGATGGACGACCTGTCAGCTATCTAAAGGACCGTTATCCTCCCCGATAGTCTCCGACTCACTAGGACGGCTCTACAATAAAGACAGTATCATCGAGTGGTTATTGCGCGGCCCGGAAGCCTTCGGCGATGGCGAGGAAATGCTGGAAGGTCGCGTCAGGTCGTTGAAGGATGTTGTCGAAGTCAAGTTTGAATCGTTGCAGGAGGATACGAAAGCCGACAGTGAGAATGCACGGGCGGAACAGTGGGTCTGTCCCGTTAGTCGAAAGGAACTTGGAGCTGGAGTGAAATCCGTTTATATTGTCCCATGTGGACACGTCTTTGCAGAGAGCGCAGTGAAGGAGGTCGGTGGGAACGAGCATGGCTGCCTAGTGGTAAGCATCTTGACACTAAAGCTTTCAATGAACTGACATCAGTATTAGTGCAATAAAAAGTACGAGGAAACCGACGTCATACCCATCAATCCCGAAGATCCGGAGATAGAACGGCTACAAGAAAGAGTCAAGAAACTTGCAGAAAATGGCTTGACACATGCGTTGAAGAAGCTATCGGACAAGAAATCAAAGAAAAGAAAGAATGGAGCTACCAAGGATGATGGGGTTGAGGGATCTTCCAAGGTTCAGAAGATCAAGGAATCAGGGATAAGAAATGCTGCAGCGGCAGCATTAACTTCGAGAGTCATGGAAGACGAGAAAATGAAGCACCAGCAGCGAAAACTGGACATGAGCGACAGCGTCAAAAGCTTGTTTACCAAACAAGGGAATGGCAAGAAAAGTGATGGTAGAAACACGGATTTCATGTCTAGGGGATATTCTTTACCTGCAGTACAGCAATGATTTTGGTTCTGAGCGTGTTTGGTTTTTTGTGTTGTTCTGGGTTGATGACGTTTAAGAATAAGTACAATTGTACAATATTATGTTTCCAATGCACTCATAGGAAGTCCCTTGACCGAGTGAACATTGTGTTCGGCCGCATCGGTATCCTCGTGCTTCTCTCGGCCTGCGTTGCCCCCCTCTTTCTGAATGTTTACCGAAAACTTGCCTTTAATTGCACCCAATCTCTCCTTCCAACAAGATGATGATGCAGAAACTCTTTTTCGATACTTTCTTCTTCTAGCTGACCATTTTGGGGCTCATACATTCGTGAGGACCTGTACCTAGTGTACCTATTTCCACCACTAAATACCGCAAATAGGAATGCATCTTCGACCCGGGCCGCGACAATTCTACTCCTATCCTTATCTTCTCCTGTGATGGGCGGTATGACAGAATCGATCACAAATATCCAACACACCACTATGTCTATGATAAAACCGACGTAGATGTAACCCTTAGTGTTACCAGCGAGCGAGCGTTGTACCTCAGGATGGATTCGCTGGAAACTAATTCGCGCGAGGGAGGTGAAGCTCCCGATCGTCCCGGTTTCAAACATACGTTCCCTAGTACAGTCGTCAGGGTTCCACTTTCTACGGAAGATCGGGGTGTGGAGTACGACTACAGCAATCTCCCTAAGTTGAGCGTTGGGGACATCATGGATCTTTTCACAAATATGGAGGATAGTGCTGCGGAGTATCTTTTGTTTCTCCAAAATGTGGTGTCTATCGAGCTGCGGGTTTCGGGCGAGGAACAAAACGTCAAAGCCGAAATTCTTTCCACTACTAGGGAATACAGAATTGCTACCGCTAAAGTGCTATCGAAAGTCCGGACTTCAGGGCGTGGAGGAAGCGCAGACCTGTGTCATTTTACAGAAATTGTTCATAGTAATCGTAAGAACTCGAGCACGAAATTGCGGTGGTGCATTAGCCAATGCCTGCCAAACGCCCTCCAAGATTATGACAAAATAGGCGATTCTGAGCCACGGGTGGGGATTGCTGCCTTGATTTCTATAGATGACGAAACCTTCGATCACAAAAAATCACCCTTCTGTGGCAGATTGTTCGACCGGCTTTCGTCGTCGACCACTGAGCAGCCGGTCCACATCTATGGGGAATTCTCATCAAATAGTGACTTGTACCAGCGACCAGAAAACAGCAACGCTGGAGACTGCTCATCACAACTATGGAATACTGCGATACCATATGCTCTTGTGGCGCACGCCTGGTCAACTTTTCTTCTGGATATTTCGCCTCAGCTTATAGCACCAGTTGGGATCCAAGTGACGCCCGAGTCTGAACGCTATTTCAGCTACTGGCCGAGACGTGCGAAGGAAGGAAAGCTATCAGCTTTGGTAGAGTCCATATATCACCATACCTTCAGTTACATCTTGTTGGAAAATCTCCCTCTATGGCCTACAGCTAGTGGCCGCAAGGGCATAAAGGATATATTCGTCTGCCGCATGGTAGATATCACTATTCTTCGAGTCGTGGAGCAAAGGCATCTGCAGGGGCTATATCAACTCCATGCAGCACTCCTTCAACTAGAGCTCCCATTAGCGTATTTACCGGAAGAGATATACGATACCATCGGCTCCCTTTGGCCGGACCGGAAGATATTGACACCTGTTGCTCTGTCCGTCTTCTTGACCAACCATGGGGGCGAGGTCCAACATTTTAGCGATGCTACCAAGGGAGCACTGCTCAATTACTTGATGAGTAGACCACTTGACGAGAAGTTTGACCATTTAATCGGAATCCCATTAATTCCAACGTGCGACGGACAATGGAGAGCCTTAGAGTATCTCTCCTCTCTAAAGCTTCCCGCGAATGAACGAGAAATGTCTTTGTTTAACAAAAGACCCGAAATTAATGTCGACTTTCGGCGCTTACCTAGCAGAGTATTTAGGAAGCTCAAAGTCCTACAAACCAACAAGCTCAGTGAACTGCTCCAGCCTTGGCTAGTCGGAGACTTACCAGAATACCTCCAAAGTACCTATTTCGCAAACATCACGGAGGATCGTCTGTCAATTGATGCATCCGAGCTAGAATCTGGCTTTGGGCACTTTGTCCGTGAGTTGTGGCAATGGATAATCGAACAGGCTGAATGTTCGGATGTGGTGGGGCATTTAGAAAACCTCTGGTTGATTCCCATCGCAGATGGTAGCTACCAAAGAGTTGCGAATGCTGTAGATGCCGCAGAAGATATCGTATCCCTACCATTAGATGCTACAGGATCTCCGTTAGGAGACTTTATGTTATCGATCAAAGACAAATTTAATCATCCTATCTCTATATTGGAAACGTCTTTTCAGCGAGATGCGGCCAAGTTACTGAAAAGTTATAATCGTGTATGGGACTCCAGCAATTTGAGCCACGTCTTATCCTGGCTCTCATATAATTCGAATGCAATACCACCGTTAAGTTCCTCTTTAAAGGAGCAACTTTCCCAGCACTTGGTTGAACTTGCACATTGCCATATATCTGGTGGATCATTTCCACAAGGGTTTAGAGGCAGTATCAGGAACCTAGCTATATTTAAGGAGGCATGCAACACAATGGATGGGATCGTTATAAATTGGGTTTCTTTACGTAGAGTGTGTCAGTATGTTGTTGTCTGTATGGACCTGGCAGTACCGGAAATACCAAATGTTGTTTTTCTTCATTGCGGATGTGGTGCAACTCGGGAGCTGCTGAAGATGTTCAATCTCGCAGAGTCCCCAGACATTCCGACCTTGTTATCACAATACGTGATTCCCGCCTTGTCATCTGGCATGCCGACGTATATTGTGGAGAGGCTGGGGCGTTACGTTCTTGACAACTTCTCTTGTTTGACAAGATCAGATATCGACATATTGAGGCACATACAATTCATCCCAGCCAGGACCATGGACGATACCATCAGACGGCTAGTTCTACCTTCAAAATGTGTGGATCGCCACAGTGAAACCAGATCACTATATTTGGAACGGGAATGCGTGTGGGTAGATGACTCGGTTCTTATGGGATATGCGGTGCCACTTTCAGTCCTGGGTATGGTTCAATCGGTAACCATCGAGCTCGTGCTCGAGAGGGTTTCATACTACATCTTTTCAGCTTCCAAGATCCAGGTAAAGGACATTGCAGCAAGAGCTGAGGCGTTAATACTAGCATGTGTGAACATGGAAATTATATCATCAATGCGTTTCAGAGAAGGGAAATGGCTACCTGCATGGAGCCATGATGGAGAGCTATGCTTGCAAAGCCCCCCGAGCTGTAGAGACAAGTCGTTGCGCGAGATCGCGGGCTTCGCGATGGCCATTGTCCCTTTTGATGTCGGGCCGAATTGGTCTGCAGCCTTTGGATGGACGGAAACGCCAGTTCAACCAAAATATATCCGGGCACAGATCCAGGCGCTCACTGCTCAGAAAGATGTCATTAGTCTAGAAAAGGTCCTGGAATATGTTGCGAACCGCAACGGCTATGCGGAAGTTTTAAAAGATCTTGCGTGGATACCTTCTCAAAGTGGTGTTTACTTCTGTCCGTCAGACATTTTCTTTGATGATTTCATTCGGCTAGAACCACGTTGCAGCACGATCAAAAGTTCCTTATTAAAGTACGAGGACTTCCTGCGAAAAACTGGAGTCATGGAACGACCGTCATTCGAGAAACTGTACGAGATCACCGCAATTCTTGGTACTGGGGAATTTCCATTGGAAGGGGAGGACTTGGAAATGGCGACCACAATCTGCAGTATCGCTACAAGCTTATATCCCGAGAGTAATTACAGAGGTTTCAAGGTTCCCGACTGGAATGGTGTACTAGTTGATATGGCCCTTCTTGTGGCTGACGCTCCTCATCTCTGTGAGGGGGTTGTTCGGTTCGTACATCCTTCAGTCCCAGAGGACGTTAAAAAGACTATGAGAATACCTTCCTTGAGTGACACATGCCCTCCTGAAAGCGTCACAGAAGTAAGGCAGACGCTGTCGCCAACCGAACCAAGTGCAATCCAGTTGAATGGCCCCCGAGAAAAGGAGAGACTTGATTCAATTAAGGAAACTTTAAGCAAATATAGGGCTGAAGATGCTCTCAGCATTCTGCTCTCCTACGTTGACACGCTAGAAGGGGCCTCCTGTGTCGAATGGAGACTGGAAGATGTGACCATCATTGGGACTGAAAGTGAACCGGTTGTCTGCCCCAAGTTATTTCTCATCACCGACGGAGGTGTGTACGTCGGACCTTTGGTAGACACGCTTATACTGATTACGAGTTAGTAATAAAAGATGAAAATCTCACAACGTTGATAGATGCAGGCAACGGTAACTGGCATGCCGTTGGGCATTTGGATTTGGGGTAATGAGATGGTGTCTAATAAGTAGAGAGAAGGGTAAATACTGACATCACCAATTGAAAAGATTATTAGCCATGTTCTTTATTGCAGAGCTTGTCCAGCTAATCTCCGGTGACTCATTTTTATTGTTCGAGTAAGCCACCTTGCTCCATATTCTGTTTTGAGAACTAATGCGAATGATATTGTGTGCGTTCTAGTCGAAACCAAGCCTTTACTACAGTGAACGAGAATCAGAAAGACGTCATAAAAGCCAGACTTTCAACAATGCGGCAGAGATACCCAGGCCAGCTGCTACCGTTCCATGGCATTCAAAATTTTGGACCGGAAACAGAGTTTCTGGATGCTGCCGTTTTTATGTTCACGTTGGGTGGTCACTCACTCAGTCAAACAAATTTTGCTGAGCTGGACAAGATAACAATCTTACTGGAGGATCACATGGCTGAGGCTGAGGTTGCACTTCTCTTTACACGGCAAATATCCAGGATTCAGTATGCCATCCGCTTCTCACACAGCAGAGACATCAAAGTAAAGTGGGCGCTTGCCAGACAGACAATGTATACTGAAAAAGTCGCCGACTCGAGTTTTATTGACTCAGTAACTATCACCCGTATCTTGGATACTTATACTGGAGCGCGCAAGACTTTCTGGCAGATAATCAAGAGTGTTCCTAGAGAAGCCAATGGGATCCAGGATACGCAATCACGTAAAGGATCTAGTTTGAATAGCCACAAGTTAGCTGTACGAATTCGTTCCCATATCGATATTCAAGAGTTGCCATTCCAAGGGGTACTTTTGGGCAAGCAGCTTTGCGTATCTCGTACCGAATTTCCTATACACATACATCTTCCAGACAACATCGTGTCTCAAGAATTCGAAATGACACCTTTCAAAAATCTGGACCAAAAAGCGGGTGTTCTACGTCTATATCTAGAATTATTGGCCCACCTCGCGGCACAGTTTGGGGAGGCAGCGTATGCATTTTGGCCCCAGATATCCCCCGGGACAACATTCTTCAATGAGTTTTGGAGAGCAATTCCACGAAGCGAGCTAGAACTCTTTGTATCGGTTGAAACTACGAGCTCTGTCGGAATGAGGTTCCCACTTACATTATCATATTCTCAGGCTATCTTCGATACAACACCGGATCATATCAGCGCTTCCCTACGAGGACTTTTTACGAACCTCGACATCAGAAATGTCGTTCGGCCGAGGGATTTGATAACAGACGCCTTGCGGCAAACGGTGAACATAAGTTGCGTTGACCCCCCGTTTGTCCGGAGTCTTTTGAAGCTGCCCGATGCAGAGTTCGCTTTGCTAGATATCTGGGCGGCAGAGAATTTCAGTTGCCAGGCTATAAGCAATATATTGGATTTTGCATTGAAAGATGTGAAGGGCGGCGATTTGCAAGAGTTGGACGGCTGCCTTTGTCTACCTTTGGCGAACAGAACCCTTGGGGCACTCAGGTTGACAACTGAGCATATAAACGGGGCAAACCAGGCTGAAGTAGGTGAAGGAGACTACTTAGAATACATAAGATAAAGAATGCTAATGTACATGCGTAGACAAAACGCTACTTCGTTTACAACGGCCGATACTACCTCCTATTTGAGTTTATTGCAAATGCAACACTACACCCGGGGCTCAGTAATGGCTTCGTAGAACTTCTACTCAACCTTGGTTTGAATGTGAAAAGTCTTTGCTCTTCAGATATCCCTCGAATATTAGAACAAGTTGAGATGGAACCTCAGAGCAAGGAAAGTCATGAGTTCTTAGAGACGATCTGGTCCTTTATCAGCAATGAAACTGGATATGACGCAAGCGCAATCCATGGGTTTCCTGTCTATTTGGCCAGGAAAGGAGCGAATTACTCAATCATCAGTCCGGAATCTTTTGAGAAGGAGCCGGCGATTCTCGCCCCGTCTACCACCTTAGAATTCGATATCTGCGGCAAAATACCTGGGCTCTATCTTGTTCAAGAATCGACTTTCCCCAAATCAAGAGTACGAGGTGAGATGTTGCAGTCAGCGGGGGGTTTGATGCGTTTCACCCGGGCATTGAGCCAATTGGCATTCAAAGCCCACCAGACACTAGAGAGTTATGTACGGTACATTCTGAGCGATTTGGATTTGGCGGTTCTTCGCCAGCTTTATATCGCTGTCTTGGGCAACATCGATGCAAACGGGACCACAAAATATCGCTGTATTCTGACAATGCTTCGTCAATTGCCGCTTTGGGAAAATGCCAATGGCAAGCTCATTCCAGCGATGAATGGAATTCTCTTACCTCACCCTCGGCTATTCCTTCCATGGTTGGATATATGTGAAAAGTTATTGATACCAATAGCCGACTCAACGTTCGAAAAGACTCTTGCTTTCTTGGGTCTTCGCCTTTTGGACCCGACCACCTTCATTCGGCAGTTCCTTGTACAGAATATCTGCCAACACAAACTTTGCGAGGAGGAAGTGGAACAGTATGCTTTGTTTCTGTCGGTGGTACTACAGTTAATACTGGTCATACCAATCGAGTGGCCTCTGGCATGCGATGGAGGCCTTAGATATCGGAAGATTAATGAGCTTTATGACCACCGGAATCCATTCTTTAGAGCATCTTTACGAGGCGGCGAAAACGAAAAGTTCTTACACACGAAACTACGGAGGTTCTGGGATCAGAATAATGGGTTGAGGGCGGATGCCACCGCTCACGACTATGTGAATGCCGCAAAACAGATACAGATAAGAGGTCTTTTGGACAATAATTGGAAGAAACAACCGGATACGCAGCTTCAGGGCGATGCTCAGACTGTTTACCAAACATTATGTCTTCAGTGGGATACTATGAAGGACGAGCCAGCATTGATGGAGCGACTGTTGCGAATTTGCTTTATACCAACTAAAAGAAAGTTTACTATGCAGCCTCGCTTCAGGATGATAAGAATGCAATCTCTAGCGAATAGGAGACCGTTCAATTGCTTTCAGGAACTTGTGTTGCTTGGATATGTGGACATTTGTTGGAGTCAGGTGCGTTCATATTCAATATAACCAGTCCCTGGTCCGTAGTAATCTAATGGTTCGATAGTGTGTAATATATGAAACGCCACCCACCGATGAAATGCTGAGCCAAATACCAGGTGGTGGCATACCTTCTATTGATATTGTTATCGCACACCTCCGGTACCTATCGTCACAAGGCTGGAACAGTGCCACCAACCTGGAAAGCTACATCAAAGATGTCATCGCTACCTATAAGTTTTTGGAAGAGCAAGTTCTTGACCAGAAGATCCTTGAAGATGGGCGCCTTTGGTGCAATCAAAGCCTTGACGCCATCTCCACTGTCTCCAAAGATCAATTTAGGCTAGCGTGGATGGATTCAAAGAGCCTTCGAACGATATTAGTCGAGAGCACTGAAAGAAGGAAATTCTCAGCATCACTTTTGAACGGCTTCCCAAACCTCCTTAAAGCTATTGGATTAGAACAGATAGCGTCGCAGCTCAACGATGACACCAGAAATCAGGTGGTACCAGTTGCAGAGATACAGGAGCTATGGGAGCAGGAACGTTTCTGCGATGTGGAGCTCAACATCAGGGGGGAAACATTTAAGGCACACCGAATAGTTTTGGCGGCGGCATCGGGGTATTGGAAGAGAGTTTTTACTAGCGACAATGAGTCCAGGAAGTTGGATATCGAGCAGAATTGCTCGAAAGATACAGTATTAGGCGTCCTGAGGTATATGTATACCGCCAAGCTGCCGGATGATGTCGCTGGGACTTCGGGAAGGTTTGTGGAGTTTTTGAAATTGGCGAGGGAGTGGGAGGTTGTGGAGTTAAGGGAGCGATTAGAGGAGATGTTATTGCGAGTAAAGGGGAAGGCGGCCGGGGCTGAGAAGGGGGATAAGAGGTTTAATACTGTTTCGTGATGTGGGGGTGATGCTGACTGGGAGATTTGTGTATATCTTTAAAGGCCCGTATCTGTACTTGTAAGCACTGTTTTGTAATCGGTCGCTCGGCAATTATGGTTTAGTATGAACGTATGGAATTCGAAAGTAAAGTGGACAACTGTTTTAATGGCGGGTCCAGGTATTATGAGACGTGTCACTTTCTTACACAACATCACACTTCCTGCGACCAGTTAGTTCCTCGTGTGTGTATATATGCCTCTGCCGGAGCCATGTCCAAGTGCCTGGTTCAGTCCTTTGCATGATCAGGGTCTTAATTATAATCTTCTAATAATCAAGAACTACTGCCAAGCTTAACTGGCGGTGAGTGTATGGTGCTATAAACACCAGGTGCTGCAAACACCAAGGTTCGAAACCTAGGGTAGATGCTATAAACATCAGGTTTGAAACTCGCAGTGCTCATTCTTTTGCTCTCTTCTATCCGTTTGGGTATGTGGAAGGTACTTTCCTTCCACCGCCAAGTACTGTTGAACTGTCCAGTGCCCTCCATTGAGTAGCGGGAAGAGGGGATGCAACTTTGCCTAGGTGGTATGTGGCCCTGTGCCCTCGCCGAGGAAGCGTCAAGAATAGATAGGTATATATGCCATAGCCGCACGAGGCTGAATGCAGTATGATTACAAACAAACAAACAAACCGTTGAGCTGTCCAAACGGATCATGAATCATTGGAATCTTGTTCTGCATGATCACGGTCCGAATCTTTCAATAAATAAGAGCTGGCACTTAGCTTAGCCGGCTGTAAGTGGATGATGCTGTAAACGCCGGGTGCTCTAAATATTAAGGTTCGAAACGTGGGTAGGTGCTGTAAACACCAAAGTTTTGAAACTTGTAGTGCTTACTCTTTTGCTCTCATCTATTATCTATTTAGATATGTAGAAGGTACATTAGGCAAATTGCGACTGTAAACTCGCGTATGTTTTCGTACGATAGCATACATGTGCGTATTTCCACATACGTCTGACTAATTATTGTTTGTATGTCAACTTTTGCTTGTTCTATAGTCATATTCAATAATCCGTACATGTAAAAGAGCCAAAAGTGATTGCCGCAGGTTCCCAGCTTAGTGCATACCTTGATGTTTATACTATATATTGGGCACTGCAGGTTTTGAACCTGCATCTAGTGTTTCTTGCACAGCGCTCGTTATCCAAGCTAAGAGATCGCCTCTTATCAGTTCTGGATCCAGCCGTTGATTACAATTTTAACTTTCATGGCTTAGCCACTAGTGGAAACAAATGTAAAAGAGCAAAATAACAGAACCACAGGTTTCCAGCCTGGGGTCTAGGATGCTTATTGCACTATTGATCGTGGGAACCACAGGTTTCGAACCTGCGTCTGGTGTTTCTTACACCATGTTCAGCTAGTCAAGTAACTAGAACGCTTCTTGTTGCTCTATGACTATGCAGAATTGGTGAGAAGTGGAGAAGTAGGCAAATTTTCATCCATCGGCTATTTTGTGACCCGGGTCATGCGTCATCACTCACAACTCGAACTGACCTACGGCGAGACTCAAATCGTATTGTCTTATGGGCACCCCCACTCCTGCCAGCCTCGAGAGATGGAGCTCTGAGCCAACTTTCGTGTGCTAACTGCTTAAGTGATAGATGACTGCACTACTTAGCTAACGAACCATGCTCCCCTGAGCGTACGTACCAGAGACACGGTAATCGGTGACGTAAATCGAATGGGCATAGTACTAGTACTTCTTGACACTACTTCTTCACTTGCAAGAAAACCTTGCGAGAGCGGAGGACGGAGACATTGAAAAGTGTCTGAACGTGATCTGATATGTTTATACCTTCAACTATAAAACTCTGGATCCTCATACATCTAGGTGAAATCCCCTGTCTCGTAGAGAGTTGCCTTTTATGAAAGTTGCAGAGTCGCTCTACCCCCAGTTCTCTGAATTTAACTTAAAATCACACCGCCAAACAAAAGCACTCTCCTCTCTAGAAACTACATACAACGCCCCGTCCTCCTCCCATAAAAGCAATCGTATATCAAGTGCCAAGAAATCTAGGATTTCGTCAAATATCTTCCACAACTCATTCCCGCACCCTGTCCGTTTCCCCCCTAACATTCACGCCTCTGATAACTCTTCCTATATCTCTACCCAAGATCCTTGCCTTGGGCCACTCAACCCACGGTGTTTTCCACTCCTCGCCCAAACACATTTCACAGCGTTTAAGCTCATGAAGGGCACTCCCTTTTGCCCACCAGAACCCCTCGATCAGCGTGAATAGCGCGCAATAATGCATAAATATCACCAAAGCCCTGGGCCGTCCCTCTACCAGCAACTCCACAAACTTATCGCTCGCGGTAATGGGCCATACAAAGATGCTGCCAATAATGTGCTTCCAGTGGGAAATAGTGGCAAACGACATCCTCAACTCGGCGATGGCCGAGAAGTAGGCAGTTGATATGGTTGTATCCGAAAGCTCTTCTGAGCCAGGCAGTGAACGGTCGGTGCATAATCGGTAGAGATTAGCTAACACAACTTCGGTTTCAGCGTCTAGACCTTCTTTGTTGGAGGAGAGCTCGTGCTGTCGGAGCAAGGGTGATAACGGCCCGCTGGTAACCCATGTCCACACTTGCTTCAGGATACTGTTGATCCCGCGAAGGAAGGGAACCCAGGAGGGAAAAGTAGTCGTCGGGATTGTCTTAGGTCTTGCCGTAATCTCGTCAATGCGTGAAGAGACGAACGTGTATATGGCTACTATACTGCTGGATACCACAAGCGCATCGCAGTTATCGCGCGATATGTGGGTGAGACATGCAGCCATCCCTCGCAAAGCTTGTTCCTGGTGACGGGCTGCCTCGGTGAGATAGTGAATGCTCTTTTCATGATCCGATTCTGCGGATTGAAGGTGAAGGGCGGAGACGGCGAGGAGGCTGTGCATTAGGAAGGGATGCTGCATGGCGAGAGCGGGGATATTGACGCGCCAGAGGTCCTGGATTGCTTTATTACTGCTGAGAGTATCAGCAGTGGAGATAACCCAGCGGTGCATCAGGGAGAGGTCCAGCATATTGAGATTCTCTTCTGGCGCAGGTGTGTTGAGGAATGGGAGCAGAATGAGTTGGCTGGACGATCCGAATGATGATGAAGATAGCGCTGGTGAGGGGGGTGGTAATGCCCCAGCCACTGGTTGCTTCGCATCTTTAGCAAGAAGCAAGGGATCTGTCGTTGCATTGATACTGATATTGGATGCCGGAGTTATTGGAGATACGGCAGGCCGGAGGTCAGGAGAATGGATTGGGCCTGGCGAAGGATGAGGCTGTGAAGGTGATGGCGACGGCAGAGACTCGAGGGAAACATTGGGGCTGTTGACTGTCGAGATCGCTGGAGTAGGGACTGTCGAGATCGCTGGAGTAGGAGAAGGCGGTGGTGGCGGTGGTGGGGCCGAATTCGAAGCTCTAACTGAAGGCGCCAGCGCTGCACGTTCCTCGGTTGATAGCGAGAAATCGCATTCGATCGCATGTTTAACGCAGTTACCGCAGGAGGGATGGACTTCATCGCACTGGAGGCCCAATCAGCAGCTGCTTTGTCTGTCAAGGAAAGCTTATCTTTGAGCTTAAATCAACGTGTAGGTGTTGGTTCTCGTATTCGTCTCAGTGCGAGTGAGCAGTGGAATAGATACCTTTATCCGGCGCTTTTTGCATCTCAAGCATCCCGCTCTTGACTTCTTGTGAGATCTTCGTGGAGCCATAGCTTTGCATTAGTTACTGACAATCCTGCTGGTGTAGTTTATACTTTAGCAGTGGATGGGTGGGTGAGCACAGAGAATAGGAAGACACTCCGTGTTCGTTCCAGGTTACGAGTACGACATGCAGACCGTTGCAGACCGTTGCAGCTACGTAGGCCCTGTGTCACCAGGAGTACAGAAGCGAAATAGAACCCCTCTTGATAACACTGCACGAAGAGACCTAAATTGTCTGCAGCGCGAGTTACAGATTCATTTTCAGCGGTAAGAATTGCCAAACTTTCCCAAGCAATGCGGTTAAGAAAAAAGTTGTTCCATTGGGTAAGGCTGTCTTGCTACAGTGCCCTGGCGAGCTCTCCGGGTCCAGTACTAGAGTACAATCCCTGACAATTAATCTAATCATACACTCGTATTCGGCTTACTACAGGCGGGATTTCGGAAATATAGTCTGCAAGGCACTTTTAGTGTTATCCATGTGTTGCCGCTAAACTACCGCAGGCATCTTCTTAGTTGCCCGGCATCTCTGTTCTGTTGAAGTGAGGCTAATTCAGCAACTCCACTTCGCACTCTCACCTCCAACTGACACCTTGCCCCCTCCTACCTCCCGCCTCCGCCTTTCAGTAGCCACCATCGTCGACAGTTGGATTTGCTATACAAACTTCCACTAAACCCCGGGCCAATTGATCCTTGCCTCTCCCGTCCAGCTAAAACGGGCGCTGCTTTACCGTACGCCGACCATAATCCAGACGTATACGCTCCGGAAACTGTACGAGACGGCCGTCGCCTAGGTGTCACTGCGACCAGCGGTCTTGTCGACTTTCTGCAGGCCCGCCTTGTTACAGACCGGTCTCGACCGGGGTCATATCTGGCGGGACTGATCGCTTCGGGATATTGCTATCCTGTGAGAAGCTACGTCGCGATCACATCCAGTGTGAAGATTTCAATGAGCATGTGAGGAGATTTCACAGGCTTACAAAACCGAGACGGAGGCGATGTCACTCTAAGCCCTGGTGATCTGGGTGGGACACAGGGTGCATGAAGAGAAATGTTCTTCGGCAATGCCCCTACCACCTTTACCAAGGCTGTCGAACGAAGGCCAGTTTGTCAAGGAAAGACACTACACCAAACTGTGAGCACTTTTGTTGGATAGCGGATTGCACTGTTGGAGGAACCGTTGTTTCAGTTAGCGCAAAAATACGGCAGACGAGTGACCAGCAAGGAGCAAGCGATCTTGCTTGAAGCAGTGTTCCGAAGCGGCCAATCTAGCTAGATGTGACCCCGGTCATTTGTATAACGACTATGGTATCAATTTCTCCAGGCTAGCAGATACCTCCTTCGATAGTTTTCTTTACTGATAATAGGATAGCTATTCGTCGCATGATCGGCGTCTACCGAAACTTAGTCAAACAGCTTGATGCGGCTCTGAGGGTGGATAGACCGAGCCTTTTTCTGATTATCGTAGTAAAAGCTGGCCCAGCTCAAGGGGGTTGATAAGAACGATAAGCTGATATACGAACTCGTATTTCCACCAACAATATTGTGAGAGACGACTCGGATACACCACAGCGGTCATCGTGGACCAACTTGGCTCAACATCAGGGGGCAAGCTATGTGGAGCTGCAGTTACTAGGGCTGCACTTGGACGGCCCAGTTCTCATGAGTGATGACACCACAGCTGTAGTTACTCTAGTGCTGGGCGTTGGAGAATATGATGACTTGCCCCTTCGCTTGCAGTCTCTTCGCCCAGCTTCCAATGTTGCTAATGAGGACACAATAATGACTGGGTGAAGCTGCTGTAAGTAAAGAGAGAGTGATAGACCCTGTGACGGTCGAGCGCCTTGAAAGGAGATCAGGCCCTGAAGCCGAAGCTTGCCTGCTTTAATCGAAATTTACAACCCCCTGACTAACAAGCTTCCAAATGCCGCTTCTAACGTCTTACTTGACAGTGTTATAGGGCATATCAAACGCCGGCCGGTAGCACAATACAGAATTATATCAAGCCTCGAGCGAGACTAACTATGTGCATTACCCACTATCGGCGTATTCATACTATTGACTCCTTGTACGCCTCGAGGGGTGCCGAAGATGCAACTGTTATGGCGACGCACGAAGACTGTTGGGAAGTGAGAAGACATTGAACGCACCACACTCAAGTGGATGTATTAGGACCCTATGGCTACATCATTTCCCTGACAGACTTCCGGCCCTGAAGCTGTTGTCATACGGGTATCCATCTCTTACCAAGTTCCGTGTTTCTAGACCAAGACTCGCGCCTTTTACGAGCTACAGTATTATAGATTCGACCTTGAGCTATTAACTATCAGCAGCAACGCTATCAGCAGCAACCGATGTGTCAGCGGGGGAATTTGGCTGGAGGCAACTAATAGGGAAAATCCCAGATTATGACTACTCCGTCCCATGATGTACGAAGTTGCAGACAATATATTGGAGCTTCATGGATACTGGTGCGTTACGATGAGTGGCTGCACGAGTGGAAGCGTTGGTTGGCTTGTTCCCGACTTAAAATTTTATTAGCCTACCAAAGTTCTTAGCATAGAAACGATACATAATGTTACATACACATGACACTATTCTTTTTGCTCAGCTAGAGGTGGAATGCCTGAATCGAATTATTGAATAAGTTCTTACGGTCGTTTCGCGCTGTTTTTTCCAGCTAGACTACGCTGATACTGAGAATGTATAATCTCAGCACAGAATTGCTGTGATTGCATCGTGGTAGACGAGAAATGACGTCCAAGTGATTTCGACTGGTTTCGAATCTTACCTGTACTCACTTTTGTCTAGAGTCCGTGTTTCAACTCTCACCCATTCTCTAGCGTTGTCTTCGAGTCCTCTCTGGCAGGACCTAAATTTATGGGATATCGAGTGATGATCATGAGTCGGGATCTATCTTAAAATCCCTGCTAGCGGCTCGAGCATAGTCCAACCGGCTTGGCTATATCATCGCGAAGAACCACAACCTAGTTCCCACACCCGAACTTTCAACCGCACAACCTCACAACCACAACCCGCACCTTCCCACCGCACCTCAAGTCAGCCAGCCAGTCAATCATAGCAGCCCTGTTACAGAACCAATCGCCAACCCGAGTAGACACTATGACCGCAACCACATCCGAGATCATCCAGCAAAAGACACAGCGTCCCGCCTCCGAGGACCTCCTCAGCGAGAAGGCACCACCCACTCCCCTCTGTCTCCAATATAACACTGACCTAGAGAAACAGTGGGACCAGTGCCTCTCCAACCTCGTCGTCAAGTCGGCGCTCGGTGCCGGCTTCGGAATCGTCTTCTCGGTCCTTCTTTTCAAGCGTCGTGCTTGGCCTGCCACTATCGGCCTCGGATTCGGAGCAGGAAGGGGGTACGCAGAGTGTGATCGGGAATTTAAGGGTGCGGCTGGAGGTGTTACAAAGGCAGTTGGTGAGAGACTGCAGAGACCGTAGAAAAATTCTCTTGTCTGGAGGTTTTAGGGGGGTATTATACCCATTGGTGGTGGGGGAGCGAGCGGGAATAGGAAGGGCATGTGTATAGCAAAATTTTAGACGGGATTGAGAATTGGGTACTCTACACACTCGATATGGAAGAATGACGCCGCGGTTCGGCAAGTCACCGGAACTCACTCTGCTTAAGACTTAGGCTTAAGCCGTTGAATGTGTGAAGATGATAGTGAAGTCTGATCTGTGCAGGAGATGAACCTCTGGATGCATACCTCATAAATCGAGAGTATGCTTTTGTGCTGTTGCCAGCATGCCCTATTGTTTTGCCCTGAGCATGCAACTTAAGTACTTAAGTACCTCCTTATTATTCAGTCTATACCTCCTCTTCTTTAAACACTCCTCGTTTCTTTTTTCACTCCTTTATATCACAATACAGGATACCACAGTCGTTACCGCCATCGTTATCACCATCACAATCATTACCATGAAGCCCACTTTTATCTTCATAGCTCTACTCTCTGCCATCCTCGTCTCTGCAGCCAGTATCCACCGCCGTGACCCCCTCCCCGAGCAATTCGACCTCCTCAGCTCAACTGCCGGTCTCCCAGGCCTCATTTGGAACAACCTGATGTATGCCAATGGTAAGCCAACCTCATCACCACTCACTCCTCTTTGCACTAAATCTAACCACAGGTTCTGCCTACATCGGAGACATCAAATACAGCATATTCTCCGAGCCTCTCCAGCGTTCGTCATCTCCATCCCCCCTCTTGGCCACTTCTAACCTTCCATAGTCACCGCTGGCCTCGAGAACACCTTCACCTCTATCCACGCCTCTCCAACCGGCTGGAGAACTTTCTACGTGTTTGCAAACCAGAGCAAGCCGATTGGGTTCACGAGCCCGCACTCGGCATTTATCCCCGTTGGGGCACAGACTATGGGGTTTGGGGTTTTCGACGGCTTGTTTCTGCTGGATAGGGGTGCTGGTGCCGGGCCCGAGGGTAGGTGGAAGGCATGTCCTGTGCCCGAAAGTGTTATGGGGGGTAGTTGGAGGATTTATTGGGATGGGGTTAGAGAGGGGGCGAAGGGAGCGTTGGGAAGGGAGTGTGTGGATGTGAAGTTGAAGGTTAGAGAGATTAAAACGTGTTAAGTTGCTGCAAGATTAGGGCAACACTCACTGATGGAGGGGAAATGGAAACATGACGGGTTCAAGGTCTTTACTCTGGGGTGGAAAGGGATGGTATGATATGATCAACGAAAACTTGCGAACTAATTGAGGCCCCACGTGAGTAATTTAACAATACTCCATAATCGCTCTCCCATGCTCTGAAGTGCCTATTAGATTTGTAGATGCATCAAATACTGTGCCGACAGGTGGATAGCGAACCGCCGTCTAAAAAGGACAGATCTTATGTTCGAACGAATACTAAATGGCGACTTTTTGGGAGCGAATGACACATAGTTCGAACGGTAAGTAGTATATAATATGTACGGACATCGGTAAGGGCGATCGGCACCAAACATTGCACTCTGAAACTCCCGTTGCTGTCACGATCTGCTGCTTCCAGCGGAAGGATAGACGTGCAAGCGAGCGGAGGAGACTGGGGGACCGGGCTCCTGGTTAACGAACTAGCTTCAAACGACACCTCCCATCTGCGTACCAGGGCAGCCGATGAACTATAACGTTTGTACAGTACACACCCGACTATTGAACTTCTGAGTCACCCATCTTGAACCTAAGGAGAATGTATGGCTGTCCGAACTTCAGTCGCATAATATTAGATAAGGAGGCGTGGAAACCGGTTAACTAAAAACAGTTATTCTGTATAATCCAACGTTCTCCAGGGTCATCCTGAGTAATAGCCGTAAATAAATAGTACACTATTATGAAAAACTCGTTGCGGAAAGCTGTCGCAAATGAACTGGGCGAGGAGATAGCTAGAGGTCAATCATGATTTAGTACTGGATGCGGTTGTCATATCTCTAGTGATGTACGTTCGTATAATTGGTAACGTGGGTTCTTATGCAATACTGTTCTTAGATATAAGCTTAGGGGAGTAGCACCGTGAATCGTCTTTATCTTATCATTACTACAATACAGATCTCACCTTCCTCCGGTCTGAGTTTCACGTCTAGTATATAGCTAAATACAGGATATGGCAAGCTTACTGGGTCCAAAAACCAAGGTGCCGAGGTTCGGTCAGTCACAAGTGACGCCGTATCCTCTGGAGCCCATGCGGCGAGTGAGAGGAAGTCAGATGAACCTGAAACCACCAACCACACGGGTACTCACTACCCCACCAATAATCCCATCGGCGCAGTACCAATCACCAAGCGGCAGTTTCACTTCCTCATCACGTCATAAAGAACGGAAAAGTAAAAAAAAAAAAAAGAAAAATATATATCTCCCAGGCCGAGTGACCCAGACAGAATCTATGATTAAGCCCCACCCTGCAAATCGTGGGGCGCGCGAACCCTAGATCAGATCTACATTTCGTTTCAGTCGCCTCCGACCGACCGCCCCACCACCATTAATCGCTACAACTATTCACTTCGCTTCAACGATCCGTCGACATCCGTGTTTCTTCTCGAAGGTCGGCCCATAAGTAAGGCGTCACCAGGGGATCGTTATCGTGCCGCCGAAACCTAACCCTCGCGATCGCTCGTCAACGAATTACAAATCCATCCTTCTCTTTCGCGAAATGTCAGACGCGAGACGACTCGGCTACCCGTGATATATAAGAAGGGGAGAAGGGGGAGGGGGTACATACATCCGTGTTCCGAAACTGACATAGGGCTATCCATGTTACATTAAACTTGTTACCAGTATATAGACCCCATATTAAATCACGGATTCTCGCTGACGAATTTGCACAGTTCTGGAATATCTTTTATCATCTCATGGACTAGATTTTCTGCAAAAGCAAAACATAAGTACTTCTGACGGAAGTATTTGATGTTGTTCGTTCGCTCTAGATACTGCAAGTCCTCTACCTATAGTACTTCTAAAGCAGAACCAGAAATAATATCGATAGATACCATGAAGAAGAAGTATCTTTATAGACAGATAAACTCAATGGAAGAAAAGACGTTATTTCATAACTCGTGACATCATCCGTAAACCCCCATAACCCCGTGGTGCAAAGCAAAAGAAGAATAAAATAAAGACCCAAAAGTTAAAATGCCAATTCCAAAAAGACCAATAAAAAACACACACAAGTACGGACCATAGATGCCAAAAGATTCTATCAAACACCTCCCTCCCTCATCCCCCGTCCCCGATCCCTAGTTCCCCGTCCCATAAATCCATTCAGAGCCCCAGAAACGCAAGGAAACAACAAAACTTAAACAATAAAGACCAAAGATTATCAGAAGCAAACACACTCAAACTCCGCTGCCTCTCCCCCAAGTCCCACTCGATTCAATGTAAGGATTTATTGTACACCGCCGGTCTTTTGCGCTCCCTCTAGTTTCTCCAGCCTCCTCAGTGATGACTCCTTCTTTCTTTGCTCATGCTCGATCCTCCGATCCCGCTTCTCGATATCCTTTTTCAAATTTTCGATTTCCCTCCTTTGCGATTCATTGTCGTGAGTACCGTTGGTGAGTTGTGTCGATTTGGGTAGTTGCTGCATGCCGCCTGCCGAGTCCGCAAGCGAAGTCTTCATCGGCGGCTGCTCAAATGATGGCCTGCGTTCAATAGAGGATACGGTCGACACCGGGGATCTTGGCTCCGTTTCTTCGGACCGAGTCCTATCTGGTTCTGGAAGCGGTAAATTAGGTGAGCCAGATGATGGGGCTCCAAAGCAATCATTGGGTGTTGCCGAAGCAAAATTCCGCTTCCAGTTCGCAACCCAGGCATCGTCAATAATTTGTTCGTCGATCTTTTCTGGTGGTGGAGGTGGCCGGACATCAGCTATCAACCTTTGCGCCTCGGCCTTGATCTGTTTGTCACATTCGGCAACTGAAGCCTCCGGGTTGAGCTTCCGATAGTTGATATAGAATTCGTATATTTGACTGTCGATGTGTGATGATGTCTTGTTATCCCGTGGAGGCGGGGTTGGGGGTAGAGACACGGCTGATGGTGTGAGAGGTGGTTGCGGCTTGGTGATTTGGGTCTTCTTTTGTGACAAGGTGGTGGGTTTGCGATCTCGCCTTATGGGAGTAGATTGTGGGGGACGAGAGCCCCGTGGCTTGTTGGGTGGAGGCGGTGATGCCTTGAATTTCTTGAGGTTTCGAGATACGGTCGATTGATTGATGGACTTTCCGTATTGTGTCTTGAACCATTCCGCGAGTTCTCTCTACAAATTCCGTTGTGTAAATATTTTGTTCATGTGGAATGCGGGGGTGAGGGGGGAGTGGTGGGAGGATTGGGTGGGGCAGGAAAAGTAAGGGCACGGATTCGTTCAAACAGGTACGAATGGGTAGATCAAATTTTTATTTACCTGTTTGAGATGAGGATTTGATAGGTGATATGTATTGAGAGCTTGCTTCTCTTCCTCAGTGGCTTCCTCGTATTTCCGCTTCCTCTGTTGACCCGACCCATCACCTGGAGGGGAATTGAGATCTGAACTTTCGCGAGTTGTATTGGAGTCGTTGTACTCTTCCTTCTCAGCCTTGATGGCGGTGGTAGCTGACTTTGTTTCGGCCATGGTTGTGATATCGAAAAATCGGCGGACTGATCTCTGTATGTATGAAGTATGTATGCTGGTAGTACGTATATTTTTCGGGCCTCCGTTTGTTATGATAGTCTGAGATTGAAGCTAGCAACGGCTGAGCAGGTTATGGGTTAGAGCTAGCAAGCAAGGCTGACAGATGGTGACGATGATGAGTTGGCAGTCAGTGGGGTAAAATATGGATAATTGACTGCTGAGGATCCAGCAATATGGGGAAGTAGCAGTCAGTCAGCCAGTCGGTCAGAAAAACAATCCAGGGGGGCTGATCCGTGGCGAAGCGGGGGACTTTAAGTACCGTGGCGGGCGGGATCGACCATATTCTATGCATCAAGTAGCGCACGGGTAATTTATTTTCTCGAATAATGCCTGTCATGTTCAACTGACTTGCTCACCATTCTTCAGATCTGTTAGATACCAGGTTCTAATTGCGTTGCTTTTTTCGCACCCTGCTAAGAAAGATGTACTAGAACGCCATGGCGGAAGCGAAGCGTTTCCAGTCTTTTTTTGACCTACAGACAGAGACACGCACCTCAACACAACACACGACAGCAACAACAACCCCTGTGTTAAGAATGGATTTAAGAATGGATGGGTGGCGGTATGGCAGAAAGTGTGTGAGTGAGTGAAACGCGAAAGAAAAAGGTCAAGCCGGGTGTATCGTGTGAGAGAGGGCATAAAGTTATGCATGCGGTCAGCGCACAGCAGCCGAATTGAAGCGGTGCGTGTCAACTGTTTCAGGATTGAATAACCAAGATCCAAAAAAGAACCCACTTGGATCGTGACAGCCTGCTTTGATGCAGACATTAATAAATGTACATTACCCCATGCCTGCTTTAAGGCATGTCTGAATGTCTGGCGTGCTGTATGTCTGATGTATGTCTATTAAATACGTGACCTGGAACAGCGGAAATCAGGAAAAAACAACCTAAACAAATGAGCGTCCCCTCTTTTTCCCCTCACCACTGGCCGATGCAGGTAATATGCGGACCGAACTTATAAAATCTCAAAATCGTGGGTGTTTGATTCGCAGCTCCCAAGATCTGGCAGAATATGACTTGCAGCCCATGTACAGGATCGAGGCTGGAGTGTGCACACAATGTCTCTCTTTCCTGTTGAAGAGCGAGAAAAAAAAAATATGTATTTTTTTTCTTTGTTCTCTAGCCAGCGCGGTGTTTCGGTTCCGCATGCATCATGCGGTTTGCATACATAAACCCTCAAATTATGCAGGTTGAGCGAGTCCAGTGAATTGACCGAAGGCTCTGGCGATCTGTTTAGTGCAATTCAGTGCGGCTGGATACCTGCGGCGGCACCTTCAATGTGTCTCACACAATCCGTGAGCTGTGGGTAGAACACGCCCGGTTTGATGTATTTTCTCTACCTATTCGTAAACATTCCCCCCATGGACTCTCTAGATGCTCGTTGCAGCCGCTGGGCTGCATGACCCGTATGTACATCATATTGAAGGGTGCAGAAGTTTAGTGCGTTTCTGTTATTTGGGTAAGACTGCTGAAACTGCCAAAGTGTGATCGTGCTACCGGATTTAGTACACTTCACAAGGCCAAACCATATTTAAGAGTGGCGGCGGATATTTTGGTTCGCAATTCAGTCCCTTCCGCGGCAATGTAGGAGAACATTATTAGAATTCCGGACCCCCGAGGGAACATTTGAAGTTAGCGGGGGCGTTTCAACGTGACCCACGAAACGGCCTAACAGCGCGTCTATCTGGCCATTGAGAACGCCCCGATGCCCTAAGAATAGGCATTGCTGATAAACAACACCGATGGGTGAAACATGAAACAACGGGATGTGGCGGAATGCGCCTTTGCATTAAAACCATGGGAATCACGGCCATTTCGCTTCGCACCAGCTGCATATTTATTGATGCGACCCTCCTGGCGGTGAGCCGCGCGTTACGCGCTCCAGGCTTTGAGGAGGAGGTTTCTCTGGTCGCGGCTCCCCAGACTTGTCACAGCTATTTGTGGGTACACAATTTCCGATATGCATCATTAATGCACGACATCATTCTGATGATCGAACATCGACAGATGTAGGTACGTACATTACATATGCTCTCGACATTAGAAATCTCGAGCCTGGCCTTTCCGCATACAGTAGCTGGTTTTGGTTTCGTACATTCCATGGAACCCATGAAGATGCATAATAATGCCCTGGAGGGGAAAACCGGACGCCGCTTCGGAAAAGCATAGACAAAAGAAAATCTCAGTGTGCTCTAGAGTAACACCTACCAAAATTTTCTAATTGGAGTAGCTAGTTGCCGCATGCAAAATCGATATGCAATGCACGCATTTTCAGCAGCGAAAGGAACGTCGGCCAGTGATGTTGTCCTCTCCCCATCCGGAACATTTTAGATGGGATCTGAACGACAGAATATCGAATCGAAAGTAAAAAAAAAGCCAGTCCTTTAAGAGCCGCCAGCCTGTCCTTTAGAACGGACAATACTAACCTATGCTTTAACCTATGCTTAACCAAGAGTTTACCAATCAATAAATCCCTTCGGGAAGATCGAGATACATACTCGATGCAGCCGCCAAGAGCAAAACGTGGGAGGATGGCCTACAAGATACGAGGCATAGGCTAACAGTAAAGCTATTCCTCCAGCGGTGCAAACGAGTTTCCAGCATAGGGTTAGGGTTGTAATTCTTTCATACAGTATTGGGCAATCTAGATGTTACAGTGCATGCAAATGCAGATGTCGTCTGCCGATGTCCGCCTGTGTCCACCTACGGCTGCTCCAGCCGACCCGATTGATGTGCGACGACGTGTCGCCGGCCCCTTGTTCTCGGTCATTATAGCAACATTTATTCGTGTCGTACCTATTCGCTAAACGAGAATCAGGGCCTCACTTCTCAGAGAGGATTGTACATCCAAAGCATGCGGGGTCAAATTTGGTAGCAGAAACCGGCAGAGTAAGTGGATGGTCATCGGCAGCTACTACACCGGGGCGACTGGCAATATCTGGTTGTTGGATATATGTGCTGGTATGTACCCATAGGAAAAAAAAACACATCTGTTTTGATTGGGTGACTCTTTCCCGAGCAACACGTCTTGCTATTCATTGAATTCCACGCGACTTCTTTGCGTGTTCTTTCCGCTTCAGTGCGGTCGACTCGAAGATCCGGAAGTTGATATCCCCAGACAACCATCTCAATACAGTACACCCCACAGATACGCACACGCAAGGCGGTCGGTGCCATTTTCGGGTGGAACAATCCAGACAGCTGTCGCAGAGTATGAGACACAGGACTTGAGATAATAAAGACTTAGGGCATGAAACACGAGCCAGGTGTGGCGAAGCAGTGAACGCAACGTAACGATGCCACTGAACTGTCTGTTCTGAACGTCATGCTTGGCCAGCCGACGTGGGAGAGTGCATTGCTGTCGGGCCGTTGACCTAAGGTAGCAGATCCCGCGCGGTAGCATACAATAAAGATCTAAGTACTTAGGCAGTGGATAAATGATGTAAGCCTTGTCGGGGTTAACTAACCCATAATGACGAACCTTGCTTTTCACAATGTGTGAATATTGATAGGACGGAACGTGGTTCGACTTGTTGCATGTAAAGATCAATTTGGGGCCTTTCAGGTCCACTACATATAGCTATTAGAGCCTGTTCCCAGTCCATGGGCCTTGCACCGGGGTGGAAACCGAATCGACTACATATGCATCAAAAGAATCCTTGACTCCTGAATTGACTGCACCAAGGATCTGAGGTGCGTTGGGAGTGGAGAACTTTAGTCCTACCGTGGCTAACGAACGGGATATCGTCGTCTGTACTGTGCCTTGCTTCCCAGCCTCGTTGTTTTGGAAACTTCAGCAACGGTATTCCGTTCAGCACCGGTGATAAGCAAGGCGGGTTTTCATATATCCACTATCGGCGTGACTTCTTAACCAAGAAATATGTTGAAATGCTGTGGCGGGGAATGAACAGAGTTCAATTTGGGTATGCAGATGCAGGAAACAAACGCACATGTACAAACGACCGCTGAGACTGGCCAATGATAGATTGTTTATCAAGGCTGTGCAGCGAGACACCCCACAGGATCAACAGGGAGTGCATACGAGGAGTTTATCAAACATGGTGACGTTGCGAGGCGGTGCGGCAGATGAGGCGGCCTTATTGCCACATCGTTCATAGTAAGGCTGAGCAACTGAGTGACAAGCTGTGAAGGTCGAATCTCAACTCCAACATTTTGGCATGAATAGATTTTCGTTTCGTGAGACTCAATTCTAAGAATTTGCTCACCCTACCGTAGAGGTGATGCACTAAAATCAGACGAATCACGTGCTTCACTAAGTTTAGATATCGGCAGGTTCCGAACGCGGCTCAAAATTCTTAGAACCAGTCGCAAAACTCTACTCAACACAGGAGCCACTCTTCAACGGTACACACATCGACAGTACGATGTTTGATCCTGTGAGCAACCCTATCACTGACCTGTCCATTTAGATAGCTAACCTCCATAGAGCCTACCCCTCCAGAAAACCACCTCATTAACCAAACACCTTCGCTCTCGGGATGTGCCTCTCCTTTCCCTCCTCTCGACAGCGCGCGACCTCTACACATTGTCCATCAATATCTTCTTCCCGCGACGTAATGAATGGCTGCTGGAATGGCTTGTGCAGCGCTTGAAAGAAGATGAAGGCGAGTCCGGCCGTCAGGCGCGAACGGCGAAAGAGTGTTGGGACTTTTTGAGGGAGCTGTTGCAAGCAGTTGAGCCCGTTGCTGTGGCGGGGACATTAACGAGGCATGGGATTGTTCCGCTGGTGGCAAAAATGATGGGAGAGGCCAAGGAGATGACAGGTGAAACCACGGAGGAGGTTTCGGAATTGTTGGATGGAATGGCGGCGGTGTTGGTGCTGCTACGGGGAATTGCGCGGAGTGAGGCCTCCATTACTGCTTCCATGAGGTCCACGCCGGAGGTGTGTGCGGGTACCTTAGGCACCTTTCTGGAGGTTTATGGGATACTTTTGGGCCGCGAGGTACGGGTGGAACAGCCTTGGATTGATGCGGTGGTCGATCTGTGGAAGGGGAGTATTTGGGGCAATGCAGACTCGAAGAAGGTACGTTCGTTATTAAGATTGAGGGGAGCGAAGGTTAGTTGACCTTGATAGATATCGATGATTTGGTCGGAGAAATGTCTGCGACCTGCCACCACATTATTGATGGACCCCAATGCAGATAGTGCCTTGAAGAAGGTTCTCGAGAGCATGATTGCGGAATACGTCTTTTCTCCCGAGATACTATATCCTACCACTTCTACCCAGAAACAGGCTGCCGCAGAGCCATCCACACAGGACCTTATTCCCCTACTCGCACCTCTTAGGGAAGAAGATACCTCTATGTCTGGAACCTCAGAACTAGTCAACATTCCGTATCTACCCCTACTATTCCGGATTTCAATTGACTCACAATCCACAAAGCGCTGTAAGGCAGATATGTCGGTTGTTAATATATTATTCACTGCCCTGTTGAGCGTTTCCCCTATCCTTGACCTTAGATCTGAGGTGCTAGGTGTATCTGCAGCAGGTGGAGATATCGTTGCTTTACTTCTCCAGGTGCTCACCAAAACTGGAACTGCATTGCCATCAACTACCCTTTCCCGAATCATTACAAAATTCGCCAACCTCACGTCACAGGATCCAAACCAGGTCCGATGGTTACTGATTAGGGAAATCCTGACCATCGATTTTGACTCCTTTCTTCACCCTTCAGTTGCCAGTCTTACCTCCGACTTGTTCTCCGCTCTGTCGAGGGCAACGCCTTCGGAGCTGGTCAGCAATGTGCTTGAGCTAGTTGTTGACGGCTTTGTGAAGGCTCGCGATATTTTGAAGTTCGTTGACCAGTGGACGAAGCGGCTGAAATCTGGAAGCGAAGAAGATGTTTGGAGAGGTGACGCTCTAGCCAGAGTGTTTGCGGCAAAAGTAGAAAGCTCTCTCACCTCGCCGCAAATTCTCAAAACCGTCAACCGTCTTAGGGAAGAACAACAATGGGTCATCCTTGACGCAGTTCTTCGGGGTCTTCGAAGGGAAGATACCGAAACCCAACTCCTAGCCACCGGTGTTTTGGAGGCGGTTGTGGAAGCGGCACGAAAAGACGCTGCAGAATGGAGAGCTTGGAGGTTGCTTGTCCGAATAGGCGACATCAAACCGGAACTATTAGTCCCAGCAATTGAAGATGCTGTGTGGCTCCTTAGAGCGGATAACCGGTGGAAAGAGGCCGTTTTTGCGTCTGAAGTTTTGATGCGGGTTTTGGACAGAACAGACGACGAGGACGCCCTCGAGGGCGTGAATATGGTCGTAGACATGGCGGCCGAAGCTTTGGAGAAGCTCCAGGGTTGGGATGGAACGATCGCAACAGTGGATGATCAGAATTTTGGCCTTGCTGTGGCGATGGCAGTTACAGGAGGATATCTATCAGTTTTGGAGGAGATTGATCGGAACCATAGAAACAAATTCGTGGATAGCTTATTCCAGGCAGCATTGATTACCCAGGATTCTTCAGCTAGCACGGTAAACGCCAGGCAGATTTGTCAGGCAATGGTGGGGAAGCCAGAAATATATGAGTATCCTGCAGTCAAAGGTATTGGCGTCTTAGCTTCCGTCAACTCGAAACCCTTTAATGACAGAATACAGACACAATATTATCTGGCCTCGTTACAAGCCTCTCTCCATTTTCTACAGCTGCAGAAGATATGTTGACAGCAATTTCCAACCCGCCTAGCATGACACCTGAAAATGAATCCAAATACGACTTTATTGTATCGTGTCTGCTTCAGTTTCCCCTAGAAGCATTAAAACGTACCGCGAGAGAAAAGGTCTTGGATACATGTTTACTTTTTGATATAGCTGGATGTTCCCTCGTCCGGCCTCTTATGTACAAGCTCTGGAAAGTCGGCAATGCAGGCTCCTTCATGACAACAGATTGTCAAGCCATTAAAAAATTGTTCGTGCATCCGGGGGCGGCACCGATCTTCCGACGACTTCTGTCACACGCGTTCGTCAACCGCGACCAAGAGAAAACAAGGGATTTCCTCACAGCTCTCCTACAAATGACCTGCTCCACCATCGAAAGCGCCACGAAGGGGAATGGCCTTACCGCAGGCGAGCTTGAAATGAGCTGGGTTGTTATCACCGAGTTCTGGAAGTTCAGGACGGACGAGAACTACGCTAACCTCGACAAGATGAGGAAGAAGTTCTTGGAGCAATTGACGAAAGTATTAGATTCCCGGAAGCTGGAAGCAGAGATCTTGAAGTATTGGAGAGACGTGTGGGAGGTCGAGAGGGACGATCGGACTGCTGCTGAAAAATTGGTTGTTGAAGTCGTGGGGCAAATTACAAAGGGGTGGAGCAATGGCAAGGAAGATGTTGACTATGTCGTGGAAGCCGTTGGTCTGGTGTGCTCCGTTGCAGAGAATGTAGACGATGTGATGAACGTGACCGCGTTCGCGGTGGTTGCATCAGATCGTTTACTTGGCAAGCGAGACCCAGATATCTTGCAACACTACAAGTCCACAATAGACCGGCTTGACGTCTCCGCCCACCGCGAAATTACTCGAAGAGTGGTAGGCGCCAGCCTCTCCTCCGAAGTCAGCAATCACCTATGGTCACTCGCTAAGCTTCTAATCAATTCCATTAAGAGTACGTTTACTCCTTCCTCCTCTAGCTCCATTCTAACCCCCTTCTAGAACCAGATACACCAGAGGAACTCTCCACCTCAATTGACACCTTCTCATACCTCCACTCCCAACTCCTCCTCGCACTCCCCTCCTCTCCTTCCCCCATCGCCTTTCTTGCAATTACAGACAGCATCAACACCCTCCTCCGCTCCCACCCCTGGACAATAATCCAGTTCAATCTCGACACCACAATCTCATCCCTCACTATATCCGCCTCTGCCCGAGGCCCCACCCTTACATCAGAAAACACCGACACCCTCTACGTCTCCCTCACCTCCATAATCACCTCCATCCTTGCACTCCACCGCCACCGCATCCGCGGCCGCTACCACCTAGTCATATCGCTTCTCCAACAGCTCCTCACTATCCTCTTCACCCCTAAACTCTCCCGCCGGAAAACAGAGCGCGAAACCCACCCACCGTGGCTACTTCCTCCTCACAACTCGCCGGTGTCCCTCCTCTCGGCGCGCGCGTTCGCGCGGGTGCTGCAGACGTTCTGTGATCCCCCCGTTTCGACGGTGAGGAGGCATAGAAGCGAACTAACGGACTCAGAGAGGAGTAAGGAGCGGAAGCTGGTGGGTAAATTTGTGGGTCCGGTGTTGGAGTGTTTTGTGAAGCGGGTTTTGGAGGAACGGATGGATGGTGAGGTGAGGAGGGAGGTTGCGGGCGGGGTCGAGAAGGTGCTTGAGGTGCTGGGGAGAGAGGGCGTGAGGAGGGTTACGGGGCGTATGAGTGGTGAAGGACGGGCGGTGGTTAGAGGGTTGTGGACGGAGTTTGGGAAGGGGAAGGGTGAGAGGGTGTAGATGGCATACTCAAAAGTTTGATTTGCTTGGTGATAATTGAAGGATGCTACTACATGTGTATGTATATGTGATGGTTTTTGATTAGCCACAGTTTCCTATAAAGATCCTGAATGGCGTAAGTGCCTACTTGGAGTATTAGCGAGAAATGGAATACTTCCCGTAGAGTCTGAGACCGAGTCATAGTCGAAGTCTTAAAAATCTGGAGGCTGGTCCCAAGCCGTGGAACCACACCGATTCTCTGCTCAATCTCAGTCACAGTCCCAGATTTTATACACCAAGAGGGGACGGTTTGGAGTTAGTGCAGTTTATAGTGGGACTATGCCTCTTTAGCTCGCTAAGTCCTTTGATTGTATCAAATTGGCGCGAGACTAAAATTTGAGACTGACATCTGGAGCTGTGGTAAATATGGAGGGGGGGACCCCTCCTCCAGAATCTAGATCTGAAGCTCGAATTCTGACACCTGAGGCTGTGACCGAGCTTCAGACCGTTATCTGGAGGGCCTCCAGACTCTACGGGAAGTATTCCAATGTGGCACTATTGCTTAGTACCAGTGTAGTCAACCATAGACGATCACTCACCTGCCATGCCGGATTGATTTGCAGGCGATTGATTCGAGCCTCTTGATATTCAAATTTCCTCGAATTGCATCCATGACGATTGATTGCAAAAGCCAGCAGCTCGACAGTTGAGAGGGACCGTTAGGTGGCATTTGGAGTCTTGCTTTTTACACTACAATATTGTTTCAGCCTGGTGTTCACTGGCTTGAATAAGTAGAACCCTAACCCACACACACCATCATGTTAACCACCCTCTCTATAGAGTATACAGTCCGGATATGTACAATGATATGATTAGTTCTGTAGTTTCTGGTTTTCATCTATCACTGCTACTTATACTCTACAAGGAACCAAGGTATTCTTTGCTCATCGTTGGGATCTTTTTAGAAGTAGTGATGCTTTGAGTATAGATGTAGATCGGATCGCTGGGGAGTTTCCATTGGCCCTGTTCGCGTGAGGTAACATGCATGAGAGCGTAATATTAGATATCGCTCGAACGTGAATGCTACTAAGTACACTGTGCTGAAAAACACTTTAGCAAAAACTTGGAAGAACTATGTTGAAAAGTCCTATAGCAACAAGGAAAGAAAGAGTGAGACTCATAAACCCTGTATCCCGAGTAACCATACACATCGATCCGTTCCCAGGATATCTATTCGGTGGTCGTACATACTGTATAGTGGGTGTATGCTGTTCTCAAACAAACGAAACCCTCTTCTTCCTTTTCCTGCTCGGTTTCATCGACAAGAACCCATCCAGCAGTTCAAGCGCAAACTTTGGATGCTCTTTCATCACTTCTAGTAGGTATTCCTCGCCCTCATTAGCCATAACAGCCATCCTCAGTCTCCCCTCTACATATCGTTAGCTAATACTCTTCCCCTCTTGTAACAACAGCGCACTAACCATTTGCTAACCAGCACTCCACGGTCCCGGGGAATCTATTCCCCGAAATCCCTTCCTTAGCCATATCAGCATCGAACTCCAGCTTCGTCCGGGTGTACTTCGCCAACTCCTCCACCCCCGCGGTTTTCACCCTCTGCGTCAGCACGGGAAGCAATGACTTCAACAGTTGCACTGTCTTCAGTCTCCCAGCAAGAACCGCAAGTTCCATCAACACGAACAGCGGGGCAGCATCTATGACCTCCTTCTCCACAACACCGATGTTGTAGAAGTATCGAAGCAGAAGTCCGGCGGCCTCGAAACACGCGGTGGGGAATATGACGGTGTCGTTGACGATTTCGAGCTTAAGTAGGTAGTAGTGAAACATGGAGGCGTGCAAATGCAGCGGCGGAGAGGAAGTGTCCCAAGTGTGCACAAGGAGAGTGCTGGAGTTTGTTAGGATGTCAGGGAATGTAGTGCTCGCCTGGTGGTATCGTCTGATGGCTCTTTGAGCGGCGATCTTGGGAGGTGTGGGGACTTCGAAGACTCCCATTTCTGGTAGGTGGACGGTGGCTGGAGGGGTTATGTTTGCGGCATCTGAGGGGCTGGTGGGCTCGAGGTTCATAAGTTCGGAGTTCATGGATTCGTTCTTCTCAGTCAGCAGCGGAGAAGAAAGACTGGATGCTGGATGAGGGACAGGGTTTACCGCTTCCTTAATCTCGATTGGATTAAACCCTTCTTTGACTAAGACACTCTCTTTAACCAAGATACCCTCCTTGACTACAATCCCTTCTTTGAGCATGATCGTAGGTGGGCCCTCATTGACCCCCTCTGCTTCTTCCTGCTTATCACATCAGTCCGGCTTTGTAGCTGGAAATAATACAGTAGCTAACCTCAATGTCCGTGTCCCTGTCCCCGTGGATACAGAGCTCACATGGCGGGAAATTGACAGACCCAATGTCGAAGCGGTTGGTCCAGTGACGACAGAGCTTTGTTGACTCCATGTTGATGTTGACGGCTGTAGAGGTGTGGGATATTTCGAGGGACGACGTGGTACCAGTCGTAGCGTGGGATTCTGATTCCAGGTTGAGGGGAATGGTGGGATGCATGGTGGTTTAAATATTGGAAAGATTAGTCTGGAAGTGTGGCACACTTGGAAAGGTGGTCGTGAAGGAGTGTTTTGTTGTTAGGAAAGGTACAGTGGTTTAACCCATCTAGTACTTTGTGTACTTATGTAGATGGTGGTCACTGTCCTCCCGCGCCTTAGAGAGAGGAGAGGAAAGGAAACTACTGTTTCAAGAGCACTAAATACTAGTCGTGACGGACCAGAAGAGGGTGAATATATATATTCTCGATCCACAAGGGCAAGATTCCTTCGTCGCCTTTTGTAGGGTTAGGTCCGGTGAAGCCTTTGCTTTGTTTACACGTTTCATCGCTTCCATAAAGGAGAAGATCCTACAGAAGCTCACAAGAAGGAAAAGTACTCGTACAGGCTCAAGGGAGTCATCCTGACCATTTATGCTATATAAAGCCCCATCACCGCTCCGAATCTTCTCCTCTACCGCCAATACATACCACCGACAATGCCACCCCACCCCCTCTCCTCTCCCTCATCCCATCACACTCCAAGCCGCACCGACACTTGTCTTCCGGAATCAAGACCACGCACACCCAAGAGTCTTAGCAGGACACCATCGCCTCGCAGCACTCACGCACCCTTCATGAATACGAAGGAAGCGAGTCCTGAGCTCGACTTCTCCCTCTCTCATCTCGTCAAAACGCCAGGAAATGTCAAGCTCCACTGGCCACCGCCTGACATCGAACGAGGTCGCCCTGGTGCAGGTCTCCGTAAGGAGAGCTGGAGAGAGTATACCATACCCTCAAACAGACAGGATAAACACTTCGTGGGTGAGGAGAATGTGCAGGTGACCGAGCCTTCTCCACGTAGGCGCAGAGGTCCGGAAAGTCCTGTTTTTAGGGATCTAAGGAGGCGGTCAAAGTCGGTCCCAGCTGTGATGGGGCAGAGGAGAGATATTGTAGTTGAGGGGCAGGCTTTGGAAGAGCTCGGGTCTCCAAAGTCTGTGGAGGAAACCATCGAGCATGATGGTTCATTGGTGGGAGGACTTCTTCAAGAGACACCTCCTCCTCATGAGGGGATAACTGCAGCGCCACTGAAGCCTGGGGATCTTGAGTTCCCCCTCAAATCACCCTTTAGAGCTCACGACTCTTCCATGACGGTCTCTAAGGAAGACTATGGTACCGCCCAAAAGGCTCTCAACAGTCCTACCTTCCGCATTACTACACCCTCCCCAACCCGGCTCGACGAGGGAATACACACAACCAGAACTTTAAAAGCTAGCATTCGGTCAGCAAGCGCCAGCCCACAGATTCCGCCTAGGTCGGGGCGACGCCAGTGGAGCCTTCGCATGGTTCCGCCATCCCCTGCCGTACCAGCCACCACGAATAACTCTTCTACGGCTACAAATGACCGTACCCATGGGAAAAGCAAGCACGTCAGTATCTTCCCGCTTCCATCGGGTTCCCAAAAGACTCTCCAGTCCCCGATGCCAAAGACCCATGGACCTCCGCGGTTCCCAATCCGTGCAAAGAGCACAACCCGCATCGAGAACTCCAAGGCTACGGAGTCCAAACGTAGCGCTCCCAAACCCCCAGAACCAAGGGGTCGCTCAACAGTGGGTCGACTTACTCAGGATGTCTCCACGAAACTCCGTATACGTTCCCAACGCTCTCATCAGGACATTCCAGCAGCCTCCTCAAAGCCTGCTCCCCGCTCCCGCTCTCGCCCGGCATTCTCAACCGCACGCGCTCCCCCGTCTCCCCAACGGCGTCCCCACCGCGCCATCACCCCTCCAAGCCGCACCTTCAAAGTCATTGCCACACGGCCGGTGAGCGTGTTCGACCGTCTCACCGTCCCCACCGCCGCATCTCGCGCCCGCGCCGTTTCCCCAAACCTTCCACTCTCTAAAAAAACATCTCAGCGCAAACTCGAAGGAAAACCTCAGCCAAATCCTCCTCCACCCCCAAAGACGCAATTCCAGATATGGGAGCAGCGCGGATACGCCGCTTACGAGGCTGCAAGACTCATTGAGAAGTGCTGCTTCATGGATGTGCAGCTGGATGATATCCGTGCGATCCGGAAGGAGATTAATGTTGTATTTGTTGAGATGAGGGGGCAGGGAAGGAAGGAGGAGGTAGAAGGGGGGTATGGGAAGGTTGCGGGGTTACTTAGGAGGGTTGTGTGGGTTATGGATGGGGAGCAGGAGGAGGAGGTGGTAGAGGGACTGGTTAAGAAGGTTGCTGGAGAGGTGGAGGTGTAAGGGTTTGAGATAAGCTTCCAATATGTGAGAGGCTAGGGAATTGGGACCGGGAAGGGTTTTGGGCCACGTATTCGGGCTTGCTAAGCTTTGGTTGTTTCGTCATATTTGCAATCGCTGGTAGCTTAATTGCAAACGGATAATTTCAACTAGCGTCAGCTAGCAGTACCTTATTAGCATTTCATGAATTGCCATGAGGTTGATATAAATGTACTCTAAGAACTTGTAGGTCGGAGCTATCATCAACACATTGATAGTCGGCAACACAGCGATGTAGGGAAGAGTGGGAAACGCCGTTGCGCTTCGGTGCGCTTAACCAGCCCAACAGACCTTGTCAGCCTATTCCATACACGCTCGGGTTTGAGGAATTTGTTGCACTAAACTAGCGGCAACCATCATTGAATTTGATTGGTGCGGTCAAACGCCAGACGCCGAGCAGGATGGCAAAGAACCCACTGTGGAAGGCGGCTCAACTGCTAAACCGTGCAACAAATTTCCCTAACCCGAGAGTACAGAGGATAGATACCAGTTATATCGCAAATAGAAGCTCGATAGAACGCGCTTAATACAGTGGCACGATGGAACCCTCGAGTAACACTAACATCGGGCGGGAACTTATGTGCAACCTTCATCTAATTACAATAAGGTGTAAGAAGAGCAGTTGGAGTGTAGACTATTTATTGAAGTAAAATATATTTACTGTACCAAGCTTTATGGATACAATGTTACCTGTTACTGCACTTGAAATTCAGCTGTTTGACAGACGCAGAAAATCTGGGAACGAAAGCAACCTGTTACTTGGACTGTAACACAAAATAAGATAAGTTTGTCACAACGGACATGTATCATGTGCACGTGAAATTGTCACTGTGCACAACTGCTTCAAGAAGCTGCGAAATTTACTGCCTGGGTTCAAGTTACAAGCTGATCTATAGATGCCTTTAGCATTGAATTCATGAATCTCCCCCCAAGTGCACTCCAGAGAATCCCTTGGGTTGCCATCCTAGGATAGCTAGCTTGTGTCAACAACTATGTATATGCCACTTGAATTTCCTAGTTCTAAATCTTGGAGGGTGTATACTAGATAATTCTATAGATTCATCTAACTCTGTAGACCAACAGCTGTTTTTGACGACTGTTCTATTCAAACGCAGTCGACCTCAAGAGTAGGTCGCCTCCCCCATAGCTCATCTTACTATTATCTATATAGAACCCATAAACGATCGCGATACGGGATATAGCTGCTTCTGCCTCAGGTGACACAAAGGGCTGAGGAAGTATGTGTGAGCTTCAGTCCTTTTCAGCCGCTAGATATTTTGAACTTGTATGGCTAAAAGTTATTCTGAGACTTGGACTTACTGTGAAGTTTTCTTTGACTACGAGTGATATTGTATACAACTTATTCCATGTTGGTTGTAGGGGTTGTTACGGCGAGCTAATATACCTGTACCCGCTCTGTATAACGGTGTGGGGGTATCTTGATGCGGGGTATCTTAATGGTCGTCTTGTATAGTCTTGATTAGACGCTCACCCAACAAGTTGCTGTAAAGCTTCCGCACAGCGGGGAAAAAACGTCTGACCGAGGCTACGTCTTATAGGATGAAGGTCGGTTAGCTCATGTTCAAAAAAACCCAAACTACTGGTGAAAACACCCATACAATAATTATAAAATTCGCTCGCCTGTGAGATCACTCACCGCGCACCCCGTTCCCTATTTCAAACTGCAGTGTTGTAAGCACAAGAGGTGGGATCGAAAACACCATGCATCCCTCTCCAGCATCAGCACCATCAAATTGGGTGGTATGGGACTTGGGATAAATATCGCAACATCGATGTAAGGTATATTTGATCAAACACAATGAACATTAGATATATTGCTTATCCTCCAGCATAAAAGACCAAACCCATTAATTCCTCCGTACATAACCCGTAACGATTACCAACATGCTGACACAAACAAAACTACACTCATATACCCATCTCCTAATCATAGCACCTAAAAGAGGTCGTCAAGTGGCCCTGTGGTAACCCCCTCCACTCCTCAACATCGATAATCACGTACTGTGCCCCAGAGCAGCCAGCGTGTTCCCAATTGATGCAATAGCCTCCGTTAGCTCTGGCAGAGAAGATGTGGTCGTTCCAGTCTGAATCGACGTTGATACACCCACCGTTGTTGGTGTTTCTGGTTCGGCATGGTGCGTTAAAGTCGCTATTGTAGCACATGATGATACCAGCGGCGTTTGCGGCAGGGAGCGCGGCGAGGAGAAGGGCCGTAGCCGTGGAAAGAAGGGTGGAAGCGTGCATTTTGGTGTTGGGGTTGTGGTGAGGAAGTGAATTATCTGTGCTCGGGTGGAATAAGCTTTTGATTTACTGGGGAAAGGGAAGAGGAGTGGGCTACCGAGTGCTTTGAAGGTCGTTGCTGTCCTGTTGAAAGTGAGGGGTGGTGGACGAAGGGCGGAAGGCCACTCTCTTTTATACCTGTCAACTTGAAAGCTATGTACCTCCGCCTATTTCCTGCTCACGAAGAATCTGTCAACGATGTCATCCCCATAGGCTGAGTTGAAGTTGGGAGTGGAAGGATCCATCGTTTCTGATTGGCTTGAACTTTTACGAGATGTGAAACATTCGCAGCATGAAGTCCGTCCCGATACATCGAGCCCGGTTGACAATACCTACTGGAAGCTGAAAATAACGGATTTTATCTCATCAAGGTATAGTGTCGTCCGCCCGAAACTGTATATTTTCGATCGTGAGAAATCTTGTCCATGCCGTGTCTAATTCTAGTGACTGGTGTGCCAAGTTCTTCATCTCCGGCTGCGATTCGGCCCTTCCAACCAGCTATAAGAAACAATAGATAGTGACTCCCAAAGTCACCCATGTGAAACGCTACTCGCAGAAATACGAGAATCACAAGAATCCAAGTAATTTATATGTAGTTGCACTGAGTTGTTGTGGACCATGGCACATTGATCCTCATAGGGCACGCAGATATTTGTGCCAAGCTTGGAGAGACAGAACTGTCTAGGTGTCGGGGAAGTATGGTTGCTCTCGTTCCCAGATTTCTCGTCGCTCGCAAGCTCGCTCCTCGAAACAGCTGGCTTTCGAGCGCAAGGTATGGTGCGGTAAAGTGGTCAAAATACCATTTCAACGGTGTCGTGCATGAAATTAATCGAATTGGGTAACTTCATGCGCACCAACACCCAATTTTAGTACTTACCTACTATGTAAGTACATATATAAGTAGTTATACACCACATCAGCTTAGCACCACAACATTGTGGTACGATTTCGTGTAGTTGTCAACATTATTTGACAATATTATGTACCAATGTGCCAACTAGCAGAATTCAGTGTTTATGCACATGAATTAGGAATTTTGGAACTTGGTGTGCATCAGATACTAGATTTTGCAAATCATTTTTAATGCATGATTTAGGAAATTCAATATTTAATGTGCATCAGGTTCCAAAAGTCCTTATTCATGTGCACCAGCACCAAATTCCACAAGCTCATGGATAACATTGTCAGCTATATGACATCATGCTACAATATCATTAAACTCACAACATCATGCATGGAATTGGTGGAACTAGGTGTTGGTTCACATGAATTTACCCAATTCTGCTAACTCCATGTACGACGTCATGAAATGGTATTTTAACCACTTTACACCGCCATAGGGGATTCGGTGCGACGTTGCCCATTGGAAGGTTTGGGTTAGTGCTGAGGAGGAAAGATACACTGTTGACCTCGTGCCGGGTGTGAATTCTAGCCCCTGATCAACATAAACCTGCCGAGGCACGATCATGACAGGTTCACAGAATAGGTGAGGTTGTGATGTTTGTCTTGTACCAAGCTCCAGTGGATTAACGTTGTAACCCATACCCACCTATTTTGTTCACAGGAGGCAATGGTAGGCTAGGGGCGGGGTGAGTAGTTATGCACCAGCGACTTAGGATGTACCTAATGGAACCTTGAAGTTAAAAGCCCAGCACCACCAATGATCACTCAACGCTCGCGCTAGTTCACTTATTGCGCTATAGGGAGAACCGTGTATATAGACTATGGTACCGAGAAGAGAGAAGGAGAAAGACGCAAGGTATGTACAAAAGAGTGGGTGCGTTTGTGCCTTACCATCAGCCCCGCTTACAGTCAGCTCGTGTCAGGTCTAATATGTGCAACATCTCTTTTCTCTACCTTCCCCTCTTTTCTCCATCTATAGCACCTATTCTGAGAGTAGTCCAAATCTGAGATATACCAGAGTCAGCTCAGGCTAGCGAAATTTTCCAGTCTTGGTGTTACACGATCGATGGTTAAGGAGGTCTGAGGGCGGCAGGAGTGAAGTATGATGTGGAGAGATTTGTGAATGCCGGACCGGACTCCTTTTGTGGAGTATGCAGCAGATGGGGACATGTTGAAGCAAAGTGTGGATCTTTGAAGATGCCGGCGTGTATGTTGTGTGTTGGGAGGCATTTGACTAAAGATCATAAGTGCAACGTAGTAGGTTGCAAAGCTAACGCAGGACAGAACTGCGCCCATAATGTCGACAAGTGCGTCAACTGCAAGGGGAATCATATCGCAAAGGCCAATTGCTGTGTTAAGAAACAGGAGGCGGTTAAAGTTGCGAGAGAAGAAAGGTGTACTTAGAAGGAGAGAGAGGGGGAATGTCGAAATGTGATCACTGATCAACAAAAAGAGCTGGGCCAGACAGAGGATGGGGGACCATCGACTGCAGAGGCCGAAAAGAAGGCTCAAAATAACGAGCAAACAGAATAGGAGCCGGAGGTCCAAGTTGTGGCGACACAAGAGACTGAAGGAGAATCTTCCAACGCAGGGACCAAAGAAACCCCCATGACGCAATGTTGAGGTGCTTAATGCATAATTGTGGGAGGGGGTATAATGCGACTATGATGGCGTTGGAGCAAGGAATTGTTTGGGGGGCTGATGTTGTGATGATGCAAGAACAGTATGTGGAAAGGGAAGGATATAACATCAGTCATCCAGGATCATCAGCAACAACTCCAGTTTCCGTCTGAAACACCCGGGTGTTCCGGATGGCTCTGACGGCTCTGACGGAACCTCGTACCCTCTGACGGAGAATCAGACGCGACCCGTCGCCCAAGCGACGGGTCGCGTTGCATACCTCCCTTGCGGCGGCTATTAGACCATGCCTCCTATTCTTGCGACGTGTCGCGTTGTATATTACTCTCGCCGCTCCGGCGTCAGGCTTCCTTTACTTTGCGTCCGGAATGTGGTGACGTATACGCACCATC